>Ga0099364_10005708_pt1 | contig 18394 bp, 18 predicted proteins | sample TergutTh196P3_FD_73070 | JGI IMG/M metagenome (GOLD analysis project Ga0099364, IMG submission 73070) | Microcerotermes parvus P3 segment gut microbial communities from Pointe-Noire, Republic of the Congo - Th196 P3 | ecosystem: Host-associated > Arthropoda: Insects > Digestive system > Gut ...
AAGCTTAAAATTTATGGCCGTTCTATATGCAGGGTTACTCATAAGTATCAAATGAAATTTTTCAATAGAAGCTCTGAACTTTTCTAATGTCTTATTTTTCTTGTATTGATCACAAAAAAAGCAAGCCGGAAGCAAATTATCTATCGTATTTTTACCTCCTCGAGAGCGCGGAACAACATGATCCGCTACCATGTTTTTAAATTCTATTTTTCGTCCGCAATACGCACAGCAACCGTTTGTTTTCTTGTAAACAGCCCATCGTTTGTTTATGTTTTTCTGTGTATTTGATTGGCTTTCCAATCGTCGTTGCCCTCCTTAATACATCAATATTAAAAACCATAACAAAATTAAAACCTGAACTGCAAGAATACTTTTACCTTTATTGGTTTTTATGACAAGTTTCCAATTGTCATAACTCCATAATAACATAGAGGCTCAAAAGACAATTAATATCCTGCTGCACTGCAAGGAAAACAATACAATGAAGATCTGCAAATTTACTGCCTCATGAACCGTTTTTCGCAGCGTCGGAGGAACAGCAATATCTTATTGGGGCAATTAGAGGTATTGAAAGAATATGGCATTAAAATTTTTGAACAGACGATAGGAGACAGAGCCAGTTTTTCAAATCTGATGGCGGGGAGTTCTTACGACTTGGAGCGGAACGGAAAAGGCACACAGGAAATTGACAATCTTTCAAAAGAAATATCTAAAATTTTAAGGAGGAAAAATCATGGATAAAAAAAAGACAGGAGCAGATTGGGCAAAAAGCGGCGTTATTACACTTGAGAAACCTCAGATTACAGTTAAGGCAGAACAAGAAGAAATAGCAGAAAACATAGACAACGCAGGCAATACAGAGATAAGGGCTTCAGAGGAAGAAAAAAAACACCAGCTTACCGTGAACATGTCAAAAAAGGATTTTACGAAATTAAGAATCATGGCTGCTCAACATGGAAAATCCATCTCAGCTTATCTCCGTGAGGTTATAATCAACGGTGAGGGGAAATAATATTTTCCAAAAAAGGATCGTTTTTTGGAAAAAAATCCACATTTCAAAAAGTGTACACTTTCAGCGTTATTTTACAATATTTTGTAATCTTTGAGCGGAATTTGCAAAATCTCTTCAAAAAATTTACTTAGAATTTTGGACGGAAAGATAGAAAGTTGAAAATTGGAAATTAGCTTAAAATAAAAAAGAGTTCAAAAAATCAGGCCCTAAATTTCAGGACTTGATTTTAATTCTAAAATGGATTATAAATAATACGCTGATGTATAAACGGAGCCGAAAGGTGGCATCAGTATCGCGCCTGCAAAAGCAGGTTCTCACCCAAGCGTGAGAATAACCAAGAGAACCGAGTGTTTTATGAAACCATGTGATAAGGGAGCTGAAGAAATTCAACTCCCTTATTGCTTTTTTTGTTGTGGCGGATGAATGCGCTTACCGTGGAGAACATTAAACAAGATCGTGGAGAATCTGATTTTTGCCCGGCGCGGTTGACTGCTCAATCGGGTTTCATCTCGTATATAGGCACTTTGAACCCGCAGGTAAAGTTTCCCGGCTTTTTTAAACACTTCGAAATAGACTTCATAAGTTCTATTCACGTCAATGTCGAGCGTTACAAAATTCATCATTCCTGTGTGATGACACTCTCTTGTCATAAGCTCAGCCATAATACGAGGCAGAAGTTTCGATTGCTCATATCGGTCGATGTCAAATACGCGAATTCCGTCAGATTCCTCTTTGGTATAACAGTGATTGCTGTAGCTGACTTCCACGCTATAGCGACGCTCAGATTTCCCCTCTTTAGCCTCTTGAATATACTCAACCGTATGCCGCCTTAAATGCCTGATGTCATATTTTTTTTCCGTGGCGTTGTCGTAGTAGAATTTCAATGTGCATGATCCTCTTCCGGCACGTACTCCATGCCTATTAAATATTTCCCACCAATTGCGTTGATCTGTATTGTTTCAATGTTACTGTTCATGCTGAATCCTCCTTATTTTTTATAAAACGCTCAAAAGGTATAATAAAATCAGCGTCAGTCATGTCAGCGGATGCTGTTTCAAACCCCGCGCGGAACGCTGCTTTGATTCTCTCGTCATCCGTCTCCGGCATATAATAGTCATCCGGTATGATGATTTCGCTCACTTCCTGAACAGCATGTCCGCATTCGTAGAAAACACGCTCCAAGTCGCTGAGCGGGCTCACTATACTCTGATCCGGCGCAAGGCCAATTTCAAACAATTCCTCAAGGTCATGTTTGATTTCATATAAGCCGCTTTGCTCCTCGACGAGTTCAGCAAGATTCTGTCCCAGCGTTTTAACATGGCCGTAAAATTCCTCGTACCGTGCCTTGACGTCGGAAATTCCTCCCGTGTCTTGTTCTTCCAACGCCCTTGACAAGCTATCTCAATCACACCGAGAACGCATGTGGCTGTCAAATCAACCGGGGCTTGCACTGCTTCAGAGACAGCATTGACAAATCCCCGCGTTGCAGGAGGCAGCGCGTCAAGTGGGAACGGAGGTAAATCCTCGCATTGTTCAAGCGGTATCAATTCCGGCCATGCAGGTGCTACCGCTTGCAGGGGATTGTTTACCAATTCACGCCCGCCCTGCTCATGAAGCGGAGAATAAACAGCCGCCGATTTGCATAATGAAAGAAGCTCTTGCTGTCCCTGCTTTGAGCCTATCTGTTGAATGACATCTGTTATATCTCCGTGTACGGGCAAATCCGGGCATATCTGCGTTAAGTCAAGTATTTTTACAACTTTTGCGACAGGAGCAATAAGTCTCGCCTCTTCAAGTGAAAAAGCTTTGCCTATTTCGTCGTTGTCGGGTATGATATATACTGATTTATTTTTGAAATGGCTCACAAGCTCAGGTTTAAACTTGTCCTTGCCTGCTCCGTCCGGGGAGCAAGTAGCGACAAGTTTTATTTTACGGAGCGTTTCAACATCTCGCTCACCTTCGACAAGGAAAACATACTCGGAGCTTAACAGAGCTTGCAAGTTGTAAGGCACAAGCCGAACGCCATCGCGGTTATATATCCACTCTCCGCGCTCTCCTGGGCGGCGTATAGTAAATGATTTAGGCTCATAGCGTACTTTCTGAAATAACAGCTTGCCGTTTTCATCCTTATAGTCATACGTTGCGACAATGCGCTTTTGCTGGACAGGTTCGCGCTTATCTCTACCCATTATGTCAGCCATCGAATAACCCAAGGCGGCTACTATCTGCTCGGTGTCACAACCAGCGTGACAGTAGAACAGTACGCGCCCTGCCTCCCCCTCAGTTACAGATAAAGAGGCGTTTTTATCATCGTGGGCGGGGCATTTCGCCACATGGCCGCTACCGCTCCGTTTTACGCCTTGCAGTTTTCCTAATACGTCAGATACACCTATTGCCATACTTCACCCACCCCATTATTTAACTGCTCACAGAGGCGCGTATAGTTGATATACGCAACTTTGCCGCTACGCACAACGGGGATTTTATTTTGCGCGACAAGACGGCGTAAGGCCCGCTCCGGTAATATTCCTCGCTGTGCTACTTGCCGTACTGTCAGCATTTCCGGCTTATTGTTTTGCACGTTTTGTGCTGCTTGTACTTGCGCCATTGATTTTTTCCTCCTGTAAGACTTTTTTCTCCCAGTAGCGGCGCGTATGCTCGCGTACTTTATCGCGATTTGCGGCGTTCCAATGCCTTTTATATTCGCGGCGTTTTTCGGCAGCCCTCTCAGTTAAAGCCTTTTCATCCATATTTCATCCCCCCTTGACAGATTGATTTGCCGATAATAGAATATGAAACAGAATATTCTATTTCAATTTCCAAACAGAATATCAAGATTTTTACGTTATGTCAATATGAATAGCACAATTCTATTTATTATTCTATATTGATTGCAAAATAACAGAGGGGGATCGCAATGTTCCAAAATGAATTGAAAAAAATCGGCAACCGTATAAAAGAATTGCGTGAAAGCAAAGGGTGGACTCAGGAAATACTTGCGGAAAAATTAAATATAGCCCGAAACACGTTAACTAAACTGGAGGGCGGTTTTAGAGATTTCAAAACCACGGAGCTTATTAACATTGCAAAAGTGCTTGAAGTGTCAACGGATTATTTGCTCGGGCGTACACGCGTTGCCGCCCCGGATGAATTTCTGCAAACCGTAGGCGAGCGTTACGGCCTTTCAGATAAAGCATTGAAAGTATTATCTGATATGCCTGCCTTAGATATACCTTTTGGCGCAGAATACGCTCAGGCAATGAGTCGTCACGCAAACACCATGACGTATCGGGAAATATTAAATTTGCTGCTATCCAACGAACACGGCAAGCAAGCCATTGAGAAACTTGCACTTTACTATTTCGGAAAGCTTGACAGAATAACACAGGAAAACCTTCCGGTTTTTGATTTACCGCGGAGAATAAACAGAGGGAAATTCATCAAAAACGAAGTTTTAACAGAAGATATACAACGTGAAGCATTGTTACAGCTTGCCATAGAAGACTTGCGAGTTCTACGGGAGGTACAGGACAGTCAGGAATAACCGTAATAAATTCAATTTATTCAATTTTTTCACTATGCCCGTAAATAAAATTTGGCTCGGATAAGGCGATAATTCTGTCAATATTTTCAATAAATTCAATAAGAGTCTAATTAAAAAGCAGGGGAGGCGTATCTATTGGCAAGCATAACAAAACGCGGTAAATCATACCTAATACAAGTATCTATGCCGGACGGTCAAGGCGGCTATATCCGCAAATCAAGCACATACACGCCGCCGCCCGGGTCTACGCCCACACAGGCGAAACGCGGCGCGGACAAATACGCTATTGAGTTTGAGCAAAAATGTAAGGGCTTGCTTGCCTATGATGAAAATATGACGCTTGACGAATTGCAAGCGTGGTATATGTCGGATATTGCACCTAACCGCTTGAAAGGGCAAACAGCAGACGTAAATACGCGCTTTTACAGCTATTACATTCAGCCTCTGCTCGGACGGTATAAGTTAAAGCAACTCACGCCGGTTGTGCTGGATAACGCTTTCAAGCAGATACAGGCAAGCGGCGGCATAAGAGAGTATTACACCCTTGCAGACGTTGACGCGCTCAAAGATGCGCTACACGCTGTCAATGGCACATATCGCAAAATGGCGGCAGGCGGTGTTATCAGCGTTGACAGAATGACGCTTATTGCTCGCGGCGGGAGAACATTCAAAGGCAAGGCGCAAGCCATAGCGGATTATTGCAATGTCCCGCTTGATAGTCTTTTTACTCCCCCCCCATCGGAACCGCTTAACCCTAACACGGTCAAAAAAATACAGCATACGCTCGGCGCATTACTGTCTACGGCTACACAAAAAGGCATTATACGTTTTAATCCTATGATTAACACAGAGCCGATAAAGGCAGGGGAAATAAACCGCCCTGTTATGAACATCGAACAGGCGCGACTATTCCTCACAAGGCTTGAAAGATTGGATAATATCAGTGTCCGCGCCTTACTCTTGACGGCGTTATTAACAGGTATGCGGAGCGGAGAGTTACGGGCTTTAGAGTGGGCAGACATTGACACCCAGCGCGGCCTTATTGATGTGAACAAAAACCTTGACGATTTAAACCGTTTAACCACGCCGAAAACAAAGGCAAGCGCCCGCTTTGTGCAAATAGATTTTCGTCTCGCCGCTTTCCTTGAAGATTATCATAACAAACTGCAATCATATATTGACGCTATGCGCGGGCGTATTGAAGACAACGGTATTACGTTCCCCGCTATATCCACGGGCAGATACATGAACCGTCATTATCCAAATAGAATAATAAAAACGCTCATACGCGGCACCGATATACCACAGGATTTACACATTCACAGCCTGCGGCATTGTTTTACCTCAATACTGATAAATACCGGCGCGGACGCAAGGAAAGTACAAGCTGCCCTCGGCCATTCGAGAGTTACAACCACGCTTGATATATACTCTCACGTTTTTGCGGAAACGCTCGCAAAGAGTATGCAGGGCGTGAGCCTCGCGCTTATGGACGGAGGGGATATTTTCGGGATTGAAACACAAGAGGGGACATTATGAAACATCGTGAATTATCAGTCATTTGCAACAGATTTGCAACATTGAGTGGATTAAATGAGCATAATATCGTATTATATCAAAATATATCGCGTCAGAGTATTTATTTCTGTGAATTTGATGGGCCGAGAACGCGGAAATTTTTCGTCAAAGTGATCTAATAAATAATGGAGGGTGTAAGTGTACTATTTCAGATATTTTCTGCCAAACTTACAGGGGGAATACAATAATCATGGCGACACTTAACCAGCTTCTAATCGCAGAAGCAACCGAATATGAATTCAAGTCGGCTGCCGAGACAAACAGGCCGCGCAGTTGGCTGAAAACTGTCAGCGCGTTTGCCAACGGCGTAGGCGGCAGTATATATTTCGGCGTGTCCGACGAAGGTGTTGCTATCGGACTTGATAGTCCACAGAAAGCTGCGGAACAGATCAGCGAGCTTCTGAAAGCGCGTATTGAGCCTGCCATAAAAAATGTTGTCCTTGAACCGCTCCGTGTGGATGGAAAAGACATTCTGCGTATGCAAATTGCCGGCGGAGCAAATACGCCTTACTACTATATGGGCGACGGTAATAAAATTGCATATTACCGTATCGGCAACGAATCTGCGCAGGCTCCTGCTGCCGTACTTAACGAACTGCTGCTAAAAGGGCTGAACCAAACATTCGATGTCCTTGAAACGAAGTATCGCTTCTCGGATTACAGCTATACACTGTTCGAGGCAACATACAAACAAAAGACCGGTAGTGCTGTGGAGAGGCCGAAAGACTATCACTCGTTTGGAATGATGACAGGAAACGACACTTTGACATTCGTGGGAGCGCTCTTTGCCGACCAATGCCCAATATATCAGTCACGGATGTTTTGCACACGCTGGAACGGATTAAAAAAGGGCGGGTTGTATATTGACGCTCTTGACAGCAATGAGTTCCAAAGCAGCGCGGTATCATTGCTTACTGATGCGCTGAAATTTGTCCGCCATAACTCGTCAGTCAAGTGGAGGAAGACAGGTACAGGCAGGATTGAGATGCCGGATTATCCGTCCGAAGCAGTTCATGAAGCTTTGGTGAATGCGCTTGTTCACCGCGACTATATGATTCAAGGAAGCGAAGTCCATGTTGATATGTACGATGATCGCCTTGAGATTGTTTCTCCTGGTGGGATGCCGGACGGCAAACGTATTCAAGATTTGAACATTGACGACGTATCATCAATCCGGCGCAATCCCGTCATCTGCGACATCTTTAGCCGACTAAAATTGATGGAGCGCAGAGGAAGCGGCTTACGAAAAATCATTGATCAGTATCCGAAAGATACTGTGCCGTCTTTTCGTTCAACAGAGCAATCATTTATTGTAACACTTCCAAACTTAAGCTATGGAAAAACATCTATGCCAGATGGCGATGATAATGGCGATGATGTTGACATAGAAAGCAATGTCGATAAAATTCTCTACACAATCGCGGAAAATCCGATAGTTACACAGAAAAATATAGCGACCAAGACGGGTCTCTCTATACGCACAGTTTCGCGGGAAATAAAAAAACTTCGTGATTCAGGGCTAATCCGCCGTGTAGGTTCCGACAGATCAGGGTATTGGGAAATTATTGAATCCCGATTTTCTTAAAACGCTGATTTCATTAAAATTGGGCAAGCAATCTTTATTATCGAAGCTTTCTTTTTTATGGATGTTATCCACCGTCATTCCACCTTATAATCCCATCTTTACATATGTCAATGCAAATACAGGTTTTACAACGCCGATTCCTGTTGAAGTAAATCTAACATTTCCACAGCCTTTTGTGTTACTTGCGGTGACAGATGTGCATAACGCAGTGTCATTTTCAAGTCGGCATGTCCCAACAAATCGCGCACTGTATTCAAATCAATTCCATTCATGACAAGCTGGGAAGCAAAATCATGACGCATATCATGCCATCTAAAATTTTGTATGTTGGCTTCTTTCAAAAGATTCTCCCAAGCGCTTTTGCAATTATCAAGCTTTTTCTTTGTCTTCGGAGAAGGAAATACAAGTGAGTCTGAGGAAGTATCCACACATTGCTGCTTAATCCAATTGAGAAGATGTGGTCAAAAATGAAGGCTTACTTGCGAAAAGCTAAAGTAAGAGTAAAGAAATTGTTGAACAACGCTATATCTGAAGCCATTGCTTGTGTTTCTGTTTCGGATATTTTGGGTTGGTTCGCCGAAAATGGATATGGTATACGTTAAATCAAATTGCTATATTTCGTTTTTTTATATCTATCAATGACTAACTAAAGCTACATTACTAAAGCAAGTTTATTACAAAGGACCAAAAGAAAAATACAAGTCGCTGTGTCCTTCTTTGCATTGGATTGGATTATGATAGATTTTCTTGGACATAAAAAACAATAAAACCCCGCTTTTCAGCGAGATTTCTGTATGAATCTGAACTTGTTTTGGATAATGTTCTGGTGGATTGTGAGGGATTCGAACCCACGACCCGCTGATTAAGAGTCAGCTGCTCTACCGGCTGAGCTAACAATCCACTTACAATGGCACGCCCGACAGGATTCGAACCTGCGACCCACGGCTTCGAAGGCCGCTACTCTATCCATCTGAGCTACGGGCGCAAAGCTTTTCCAGAGCGGCTAAATCAATTTGGGGTGAGCGAGGGGACTTGAACCCCCGACAACTGGAACCACAATCCAGGACTCTAACCAACTGAGCTACGCTCACCATAATTAATTCAGCAATGGCGCGCCCGGCAGGATTCGAACCCGCGACCCACGGCTTAGAAGGCCGTTGCTCTATCCATCTGAGCTACGAGCGCAGAATCTGGAGCGGGAAACGGGATTCGAACCCGCGACCTACGGCTTGGAAGGCCATCGCTCTAGCCAACTGAGCTATTCCCGCTTCTCTTCTTTTGGGGGGTGTCTCCTGCTTTTCTGCTTCCCGCAAATGGTCGGGGCGAAAGGATTCGAACCTTCGACCCTCTGCTCCCAAAGCAGATGCGCTAACCAGACTGCGCTACGCCCCGTTTTTGCTTCTCGCGAAGCCAGTAAGCGGCGAAACAAATTTTATTGCTATTGCCTGCCAACTTGATGATGAAGCTGAAGCCTCCTTATCGGAATCCTCGACGCTAATCTAAGCCTTTCACCATCACTCTTTAAAAATATGAAAACTCACATTAAAAACACTTACAATCAGTGCTCGCGTTTTCTCCGCTTACCGATGTTCCACACCAATGATAACCACAGCATATATTTTATATTATAAACCATTTAAGCCATTCGTCAATATTTGATTTTTAATCCAGCAGAACAACAGCATTTACCGCAAATCGACGCGTTTACTTTCGTTATTGCAATCACTTAATTGATAAAATTTGCACTAAAATGTGTTAATTGAGTATTATCCGAAACTTCCGATTTTTTACTGCCATACGCTGCGGGGAACCATCCCCGCAGCACATGCACAACGCACAACAATTATTTCCGCCTCATTTATAATCCTCAATATTTATCCCCACTATACGAGACAATCCCGGCTCCACCATCGTCACCCCGTAAATAATATCGGCCTGCTCCATCGTTGTGCGGCGGTGAGTCATCACAAGCAGTTGTATTGTCTTTGAATATTCCTTCGCAAGGGTCGCGAACCGGATAAGATTATATTCGTCCAAAGCGGCGTCAACTTCGTCCAATACCGCAAGAGGCACCCCCGCAACTTCCAGTGAGGCAAAAAGATGGGCTATCGCGGTAAGGGATTGCTCTCCTCCCGAAAGCTGGGTTATGTTATGTAATTGCTTACCCGGCGGGCGGGCGTAAATTTCGACCCCGCGGTCCCATATGTTATCCCCTTCCTGAACCTGAAGCCTCGCTTCGCCTCCCCCAAAGAGCCTGTTGAAAAGCTCGTTAAATCTTCTGTCTATATTTTGAAGCGCGGTCATGAAAAGGGTTTCCACCTGCTTATCGGTCTCCTCTATAAGCAGTTTAAGCTCATCGCTGGCCATACGGGCGTCCTCCAACTGCTCCTCAAGAAAATCCGTGCGTTCAATAAGGGACTGGTCCTCCGATAACGCGCCGAGGTTATAAACCCCAAGCGCTTTTAACTCTCTTTCAAGCCTGCGCATTGCCTGTGTCAGGTCTCTTTCCGTTTCAACTTTATCCGCAAGAGCCCTGTCGTAAGGATATTTTTCCTCCCAAAGCTCGTTAAGCTGAACAACTTCCGAACGCGCCCCGTTCAATTTATCCTCCGACGACGCAATTTTTTCGGAGTTCGTCCTGAGCCTTGCTTCCGCGTTATCCGAACGCGCGCCTACTTTTTTTGTGCGCGTGATGATTTTTTTGTTTTCCTCGCTGCTCCTATAGATTTTATCCTGTACGGCTTTTAAATTTTGCCATACGCCGTAATAATCCTTTCCCAAAGTATTCAATCTCGAATGTTCCTCATTTTTTTGCCTTATCAGTTCGTCCAGCTCCGAATTTATTTGTCGGATCCTGGATTCGGAGGCCTGTCTTTCCTGTTCTATCCTGTTTATGAGTTCATTTGAGCTTCTCAATTTTTCCTCCAAAAGGGATATTTCAGTCTGCGTTTTGCGCAAGGCCGGCGATTCTCCTTCTTCGTCCGGAATTTCCATGTAACCGGCCAAACGCTCTCGGAGTATGAGTAATTCATCATCCAGAGATTTTAAATCCGCCGTTATCGTTTTAAGCTCCTCCATCGAAGATGAACATTCAGAATCAAGCCTTGCAAGGGACGAGTTTACATTTGCCAGCCTTCTTTCGGTATTCAGCAGGTGTTCTCTGGACGACGAAAGGTCGCTGCTTATTTGGGCTTTGTCTCCCTGTAATTTTTCCTCCAGAGATTCATATTTTGTCAGCTCTTCCTTGATTTTCGACAAATGTTTCCTTTGGAGGGAGAGCTCCTCCTCAAGTTTTTGGATTTTTCCGCGCTGTCCCACGGAGCCTTGCGATTGGCGGGCGCTTCCGCCGCTTACAGTTCCCGCCGGTGAAAATATATCCCCGTCTGTCGTGGCGATTGGGAAAGAGGCGCCTTTTCTTACAAATTCAGCCCCAAGCTCGTAATTTTCTATTATAAGAAGGTCTCCGAGAAGATGCCTGAGAACCGGTTCCCAGGGGGATTTTACATTTATAAGGTCGGCTGCCCAGCCGACGATGCCTTTTTGATTCCTGAAGTGGGTTCTCTCGAATTGGACATCCGCAAAACGAGGGCGAGCGCGCTCAAGAGGCAAAAACGTCGCTCTCCCGCCGCCGCGTGCTTTTAAATGTGATATCCCTTCCTGCGCTTCCCGCATCGTGTTCACGAGCAAATAAAAACGCCTGCGCCCGAGAAATATCTCAATGGCGCTTGCGGCCCTTGGGTCGCATGAAAAAACCTCCGTCACTATTTCAATCTTCGCGGAAATTTTATTGAGCCTTGAAGCGGATAGCAGCATTCTTTCAGGAGGCGGATATTCCGACTCTGAAACTTCCTTCAAATGCTCGATTTGGGCTTCCGTTTCGGATATTTCCCGCCTTGCGTGGTTAAAAGCGGCGGCGTATTTCCGCGCATTGGCGAAAACATTTGAAAAGGAGTTTGCCGTATTTTTTTCCAACTCTTCAAGTTTTGCGATACTACCGGCGGCAGCTTTCATGTCATTTTCCAAAAGCTCTTTTTCTTTGACAAGAGGTAGCCTTTCAGCTTCGTGGTTTGATTCTGAGAGCGCTTTCTTTTTGGATTCAAGCTGCGAGCGCAGCAATTCATCCCGCGCTATTTCGTCCCGGATATTTTGACGCTCAATGCGGGCTCTTTGATTTTCCTCCCTGCCCGACTCCATTTTTTTCAGCATAATGTCAAGTTCATGGCGTTGGGCGGAAAGGCTCGATTCAAGTTTATTCCTTTCGGAAAGCGCATTCTCAAGGTCCTGATTTGTCCTGTCCTTAATTTCCTCCGTCTGCCCGAGCTCGCCGCGGATGGATGAGTTACGGCCGATTATAGAGCGTATGTTGCTCGCGGCGGAAAAACATGACCGTAAAATATAGTCCTTTCTTTCGGCAAGCTTTTTTTCCTCCGAAATCAAGTCCTGTTCATGCCGGAGAATAATTCCATGCCTCGTTTCCATATCCGATGACAGATTACGCCACATATCGAGCCAGTTTTTTAAAATATCCTCCTGCTCCGAATATATGGCAATTTGCACTTCAAGGTCTGAAATTTTGACTTCGAGGGATTTTCTTTTGGAATAATAATAATCGCGGCGCAGATTTTCAAGGTTGTCTATGATGCTTTGAGCTTCCACCGCCACCGCGACTTCAGGCGCCAGTTGTTCCCTCCTTGCGTTCAACTCCTGGATCAACGTCTGTATCCTCAGCATCTCGGTCTCCGAAAGGCTAAGCTTATTCGCGGTATCCTCCCTGCGTTTGCGGTACCTGTCTATTCCGAACAGTACTTCAAGATGAGCCCGGCGCTGCATCGGCCTTTGATGAATGACCTCCGCCACATCGCCCTGGCTTATGAACGCGAATTGGTCGCCGGAAAGATTTATACGCTGTTTGACATCCTCGACGTCCTGTAATCTCACGCGGTTTCCGTCAATATAGTACATTGACCCCGCTTCCGTGTCATAGCGGCGTTTTATGGTCACGCGCGCCTTTTGTTCGTTTTCCGTGCCGCTGTCAAGTTTTTTAGAGAAAAACACCAGCGTGACTTCCGCTCCTTTTGAAGGGGGTAAGGAAGCGCTGCCCTGAAAAAGCAGGTCGCTGAGGCGGGAAATCCTTAATTTCAGAGAACTTGATTCTCCAAGTACATAGCGCATCGCGTCCAGAACATTGCTTTTTCCGCTTCCGTTCGGCCCCACTACGGCGGTGAATCCGCCATCGGACGGTGATTTTTTTCCGGCAAAGTCAAAGTCGCACGTTGAGCCAAAACTTTTAAAACCTTTTATTTTCAGGCGTTCTATAGTCAAGTCAGTGGTCTCCGCGCTAATTTATTCCGATCCAGCCCGGCACGTAAAGCCATTGGTCTCTTATTGAAGCGGAATTTACTTTCGCGTTTTCGTCAAAGCTTTCGAGCAGTGAATGGAAACGCGCCGAGTGGTTCATCTCCCGCAGGTGGCAAAGCTCGTGCAGGAATATGTGCCTGACAAGGTGGGGCGGTAAAAAAAGCAGTTTGCAGTTCAAACTTATCGTGCCTTTTCGCGTACAGCTTGCCCACAGGGTTTTCTGGCATCTGACGCGTACTCCGGTAAGCTCGGAAAAACCAAATTCATCCGCTAATCTCCACAGGCTCGGCATAAGATGAAATTTTCCTTTTCCGCAAAGCCACTGTTTCAAGAGCGATACGGCAACTGAAATATCGGTGTTGGGAGATAATTTTAATACGCCATGATCCCATTCAAGGCAGGAATCATCAACGGATTCATCGCGTTCAAGGCCCCACGTTTCATTTATCGCGGAGAGGGCAATACTGACCGGCAGATTGATGGAAGAAAGGCGAACTTCCGATTTTTTCATTTGTTTTTCCCATGTTGTCTCAATCCAGGATTTGTGCCTCTCTATCAAACCCGGTATCCCCGACTCATCGAATTTATCGGGAACAACTATTTCCAGGCATGGAACGGAACTCCTGGAATTTACGACGATCCGCGGATGTTTTGCGCGATGGCTGCGCTTGACTATGTATGGAGGAATCTTAAAATTCATCTTAGTGCGCAAACCGCCGCGCCTATTATCGCGGCATCGTTGCCATGAACGCTCAATCTTAAATCAAGCAGGTCACGGTATGGTATTCCAAGATATGGCACTATTTTGGGGCGCAAAGAGTGGATAAATCCCTCTCCCTGCGACAATCCCCCGCCAAATATCACCGCTTGCGGGTCAAAAACGTGCATTATCGTAGCGACGCCTTTAGCAAGGCTGTCGAGCATAGAATCCCAGAAAACCGCTATATCTTTTTGCCCGCGCCTTTCCCAAAGTTTTTTCATATCAGGAGTTTCCCCGTTAACGCAAAGATTTGCTTCAACAGCTTTTCTTTCGAGCCCATCAGCCGCGCAAAATGTTTCAAGGTGTCCTTTGCCTCCGCATCCGCCGCCGCATTTTTCATCATTTCCGATGACTATGTGCCCAAGTTCTCCCGCAAGCCCATGCGACCCCGATAATATCTTTCCTCCGATTATTATTCCTCCTCCGATCCCCGTGCCAAGGGTGAGGACGACATAGTCCGAAAGCCCTTCGGCGGCGCCCTTGCATCCTTCGCCCAAAGCGTAAGCATTCGCGTCGTTCTCTATTTTTGCCGGAGCTCCCGCGGCTTCCTCTATCATAGAGCGTAAGGGTAGGCCGTTCCAGCCGATGAAATTCGTTATCATTAAAGCCTTCTCACGCATGGCATCCAATCCGCCGGGGATCCCGGCGCCCAGCGGAATGCCACTGTTCGCTCCAAGCTCCTTCGCTATTCTCCCAATTTGCTCAATAACAGGCCCATGATGGCGGGACGCAGTTTTTTCTTCTACCCTGCGAAGAATTACTCCGTCCTCCACGAGCCCCGCTTTAATGTTATGCCCTCCAAGGTCGATACCTACAGATATTGGCATCTATTTGCCTCCTTATAATAATTCAAATCACTCACAAATTCATCAACCGCATTTTCAGGCGCCGCCCACGAAGTAACCAACCGGACGGCGGTCATGCCGCCTGTTTTTTGCCAGTCGTAAAAGTCATACAAATTATGCAACTTTTCTGCTGTTTGGGTGGGAAATATCGGGAATATCTGGTTTGTTTCCGCCTCGTTTAAAAATCCATATCCTAATGCTTTGATCCCATTCGCCAATTTCAAAGCCATATTATTGGCGTGTTTAGCAAGTTCGTCATATAAACCGTTTTCAAATAATGCCTCAAATTGCAGGCCGATTGACGCCCCTTTCGCGATCAATGCTCCTTTTTGTTTTAAATGATAGCGAAAATCCGCTTTTAACTCATCCCTGCAAATTACAATGGCCTCGCCGAACAACGCCCCGTTTTTCGTGCCGCCAATGTAGAATATGTCCGCTAAGTCCGCAATATCGCCATATGTCAGGTCGCATACGCCGCTGTTCAAGCCCGATCCAAGCCTTGCGCCATCAAGATACAGATACAGTTTATTTTTTCGGCAGTATTCTGAAATCGCCGTCAACTCCGCTTTTTTGTAAACCGAGCCGACCTCGGTCGACTGCGAGATGAATACGAGCCGTGGTTTCACCATGTGTTCGTCGGTGTGAATATTGACAACTGATTCAATATCGCTGACGCTCAACTTTCCGTCAGCGCCTTTCGCAGTGCATATCTTGTGTCCTGTCGCCTCGATCGCTCCCGCCTCGTGCACGAATATGTGCCCGCTTTCGCAGGCTATTACCGCTTCGTGCGGGCGAAGAACCGAAGATATAGCGACTAAATTTGCCTGTGTGCCACCGCTTATGAAATGTACATCGGCAGAGGGCTTATTTATTTTGGCCTTTATCAGCTCGCCCGCGCTGATCGAATATTTGTCAAGCCCATAACCGTCAAACTGTGTATTCCCGGCGGCGGATAAAGCTTTTAAGACCTGCGGATGAATCAGTTCGCTGTAATCGTTTTTGAAACTGTATTTTGGCGCGCTCATTTATTTACCTTCCTTATTTAATTTCAGTTTGCTCCCCCGGCTCATTTTCTTTATGGCGTATTCCCTCGACATAGCTTCCTGTTTTGTATTGAACTCCTCTGTGTAATATATGGTGACCGGGCGGCGGCTTCTCGTATATTTTGACGCCCTCCCGCTGTTGTGAAATTTTATTCTGTTTGTAATGTCGTTCGTCCACCCCGTGTAAAGGGTATTGTCCGAGCATAGCAGAATATATACCGTAAATTTTTCTTTGTTCATTTCCATATCGTTTGAAATATGCCTTCTGATTTTCTAAAATTTATCGTATTTTATTTTTTATTTTTTATTTTTATTTAACTTCAATAATGAATTATACTGGAATTCTGGTTATTTTTACGGTAAGATAATATTATTATGGACAGTGTGATAAGGAGATGTCAATTTTATGAGAGAAAACATCTGCGACCAAATTGATTTCATTTTAAAAGGCGGGCTGTGGGAAAAAATTACCGGAGAACTGGTGAAATTTACGCCATCTGCGTTGATAGTTGAGGTAAACAACGACGATATTATTGTAATAGAGGCAGTAAAAGCAGAATTAGACAGATTAATATTTAAAGACATTGGCGGGGAACTGTTGTCCTATTCGCCTGATGTATCTCCCATCCACAAGCTTTATTTTGACAATTTTTCGATTCCGCCTATACCTCAGCTCGGAGAATGGACAAATGTCATAAGGTTTTGCGGGAAAGAATGGGCTGTTTATATCCTGATCAGGGAAACTCCATCGCAGGAGCTTCTTAATGCGCTCAGGCCATATCTTAAGGTCATTGTGCTCTGGACTTCTTTGAGACTCTCATCTCAATTGGAGGAACGATTATCAGCCTTGTCGTACATGATACTGGCGACGAAAAATACTCTGGCTTCGATTTTTGAACCCATGACTATTGAATATTATGCGGATTTTTTGCGCGGCGTCCTTGTAGAAAGCCTTTTCCCCCGGAAAATGGCAATTTACATTGATGATGGAGCTTCAATTAAGCTTCTTAACGGAGATGATCTTGGTTCTCTTGAAAGAAGCGGTGTTTTTGCTTCAAAGATACTTTCTCCGATGCCGATAATCTTAAAGATTGAAGAAGCCGGTAAAATCGGATTTCACACTCAGCTTATCAATGGAACGTCTGTTTTCATCCTGCCGATAGCATACACAACTCCGAAAAAACACGGCTATCGTTTGTTCTGTACAGGCATATTGGAAAACCCCACTCAGGAAAAGTTAAATTTCATGGAACTCCTGGGAAATGTTGCTTCAAAAGCCCTTGAAATAATGTATCTTTATGATACCATGGAACAAAACTCAAAACAGTTGGCTTCAAAATCATATACCGTCGCAGCTTTCTACAATGTTTTTCAAAAACTTATATCTCAAACCGAAAGAATTGATTTTTTAGCGTTCTTTCTGGGTTTTTTCAACGAGACATCACTGGCTGAGAGAATAAAACTTGTGGTTTACGACACCAGAGAAAGCAAATATTTCTTAGTCGGAGAAAGTTTCAACGGCATAATGGCCCAATGTTTTGATCCATTAACAGAAACTATGGAGAGGATAACCGGAAATGGGGAAGGGGAAATTGATGAGTTCGGATTAGAATTTTTGGGGTTCAAATTTAAAGATACACCTGTATGCAAGGCTTATCCATTATGGATCGGAAATAAGCTTGAAGGATTTGTCGCTATGTACAATATGAGCCACGAAACCGAAATCCATGATTATCCGGTTGTTTTTAGAACATTCTGCCAAATAGCCGCAAGAGAGTTTTATTTCAGATTTAATCAATGAGTTCCCTCGGGGCTGTAACAAAAGCCACAGGGTGGTTAGCCCATCCACTGGCCATTTACACAATAATATTGCAGGGGCAGTAACAGAAGCCCCAAAAGCAATTAAAAAAACTCAAAGAAAAGCCGCCGAGAGGCGGTTTTTCTTGTATTTATTTTAGAAAGGAGCTATAATATATTCAAGATAAGTTAAGTATTTACAGGATATAAGAGGTGTTTTTTATGACGAAAAAAAGACCATCATTTAAGCCATACAGACAACATCAACTTTCTCTATTACCGATAGATTTAGAAGAACTCATAAGCCCGGTTATAACGTCCAAATAGGAACAGAAGGACAGTTCATTACTGGTTACAGCATACATCGTAATCCTGGAGACACAACGACATTGAAAGAACATATCGAAAAGCTTAAAATACAAATGGATGGTAACCTCCCTAAAAACATAATAACTGATGCGGGCTATGGGAGTGAAGAGAACTATGAATTTATGGAAGGAGAGGATATGGAGATGTCAATAGTTGTTTACCCTTAAAATAAAATAGGTGTTTTTTGAAAAAAGTATTTTCAAAAAGGTTTTTTAAATAACCATTACCATTTTTTATTACTCCTACGCCGCTGTCAGGATACCTTCCTCATACATCCGGCGTTTTACGCTCGGCGGATAACCTTGTTCATTTGGCGTATAAATCCTTTCACGGTTGTAATACGTGAATACCCATCTGAAAATAATACTCTTTACCAAACCCATCGGCAACAATTCCGTCTTTATCTTATAAAGCTTCTCTTTCTTTAGCGTCGCAAAAAAGCTTTCCATTCGAGCGTTATCATAGCAGCGACCAGTGCCTGACATACTTTGTTTTGCTCCGTG
>Ga0099364_10005709_pt1 | contig 18390 bp, 16 predicted proteins | sample TergutTh196P3_FD_73070 | JGI IMG/M metagenome (GOLD analysis project Ga0099364, IMG submission 73070) | Microcerotermes parvus P3 segment gut microbial communities from Pointe-Noire, Republic of the Congo - Th196 P3 | ecosystem: Host-associated > Arthropoda: Insects > Digestive system > Gut ...
TTCCAAAGCTTCGATAATTTGCTTTTCAGAAGCGCGGTCAACAAGGTTAAGAATTTCAACAATGCTTTCAACGCCGCCTGCCGCAGTATAATCTTCGCTGGAAAGCGATGACAGTTTCTTTTCAAGGACTCGTTCTACTTCGCGCAATACTTCCGGCGAAGTTCTGTCCATTGTAGCGATACGACGGGCTACATCGCTTTGTACTTCGTTAGGCAGGTTTTGCAGAATAATCGATGCCTTGTTCGGCTCCAGGTAAGCCAAAATAAGTGCGATTGTCTGCGGATGTTCCTGCTGAATAAAGTTAAGAAGATGCGCCGGGTCTGTCCTTCTGATAAAGTCAAAGGGACGAACCTGAAGGCTGGATGTTAGACGGTTAATAATGTCTATAGCCTTTTGGCTTCCCAATGATTTTTCCAAAAGTTCCCTTGCGTAATCAATACCGCCTGTAGAGATAAACTGATTTGCCATCATCAATTCTTGGAACTCCTGCAAAATTGCATCTTTTTGTTCCGCATCTATTGTTTCAAGCCGTGCAATTTCAAAGGTGAGAGTTTCAATTTCATCTTCTCTTAGGTACTTAAAAATTTCCGCAGAAATTTCTGACCCAATAGTTACTAGAAAGATAGCCGCTTTTTGCCGGCCTGTATATTCTTTTGCCCCTTTTTTCTTGGAACCGCCTGTAACGGCTCCGGGCACTAATGCTGTTTTTGCCATATTCTATTCCTCCAAAAGCCATGTTCTGATAAGCTGGGCCGCATCTTCCGGATGTTCTTTTGCCATATTGATAGCAGTTTCCATAAGCTCCATCCTTGTGCGTTCTTCCAGTGAAATGACCACATCCATTCCATCCTGTTCCGCTTCCGCCATTGCGCTTTCTCTGAGCATCTGCTCTCTTCTTGCGCGCTCTTCTTCAGCAAGTCTTCTTCTGCGTTCAAGTTCTCTTTGAACCATCCTGAATAATATAAATCCAAACAGAAGTAAAATCAAGCCTGAAACAAATATAATTACTGTGGTTTGTACCTGCTTCTTCCTGAAATATTCAGCATCCTGCAGCCTAAACTCTTCAGTACGATCAAATGGAATATTTGTTACGGTAACAGAGTCTCCTCTTGCCGCATTAAAACCAATAGCATCACGAATTAACCCTTCAACATCCCTTAATTGTTCAGGTGGAACCGCTGTATATTCCCTATCTATTCTGCCGTCAGGAGTAATAACCGGGTTACCCTTTGCATCATATTTCCATGCCCATGTACCGTCAACATTTACAGAAACTGTAACTCTATCTATTGAGGGGCTTCTATCTTCCTGAATAAGCCTTTGGTTAATTTCCTGATTATGAGTTCTTGTTTCTGATGTCATTCTTCCGTAAAGATTACTCATATCTCTAAAAGCGGGAGGCACTTGCCCTTCAGCGCCGGAAGGACCTTCAGGATTATAACCTGTACCTTCCCATGTTGTTGTAGATGTTGATTCTGAAACAAGCAATGAATCGCGCACAATAGAGTCATCATATGCCAATCCCGGTGTTTGTTCTTTTATTGTTACAGGAAAACTTTCTTTTGTATCGATTACTCTCTTGGACATATCCAAATCAAACTTAATATTAAGATCCCTTACACGGTTTGAAGTATATATTTGCTGAATGGCACCTAATACCAAAGCACGGTATCTTGTTTCCTGCTGAAGAATAAATTTATTCTCTCTTTCAATAAGATTAAGCCTGTCAAAAGCTGCCATACCTTCAAAATCATTAAGCTGTAGTCCATTATGATCTGTTATAACGATATTTTCCGGCAGCAATCCTTCTACGGCAAAACGAACAAGCTTTTGAATGCCTTCTACAATTTTACGGTTTTCATAAATCTGGCTGCCCGGTTTTGGAGTAATAATAACACTTGCGGTAACAGGATTTTGGCTAGTGATAAACAACTGGCGTTCCGGCCAAACAATTGTTACATTGGCATTATCAACATCATCAATTGCTCTGATATGCTCTGTTATCATTCTTGTTAAAGACCGCTGTAAATTTACATTGCGCTCTAAATCCGTAAGACTCCACCGCTCTCTGTCAAAAACTTCCCAGGCATTTATTCCTGAAGGAACAAGATCTTCTCTTATTAAGAGTCCTCTCATTCTTCTTGCGGTTTGTTCATCAGCAACCTGCACTATCCCGTTTGGACTAACAGTGGATTTTACATTTTCCTGATCCATTCTGTGAATAATCCTGTCTAAAGCTGCTTCATCCCGAATAGGCGCGTTAAAGACCGGCACCATTACAGGCGTTGCGGAAACTCGCAGGAGCGCAACAACCCCTACAATAACCGCAAGAGCAACAACGGAAAAGATTATCCTTTGCTGTGAAGACCACCCTGCCCACAAAGCAGCAGCCTTAGTGGCTATCTTCTTAAAAAACTCATTCATATTCCCCTCCCGAATATATAAATTATCTTGTATTAATCAAATCTCTCCAACCCTGAACTAATCTTGATAATATGTTGCGCGTAACACCCAACGCCATATCAGATTGAGCCTGAGCCATTGATATATCATGAATATCAACCGAATCCGGATTGATAATTGCCTGTTGCTGCAAATCACTTGCAAACTTATGCGCTCCGGAAACTTTATCCAATGCCTGAAGCATTGATTGTTCAAATGTTCCTGCCCTTGTAATACCTTCAGCGCCTACAGTTTTTTGTAAATGAAGCGCTTTTTCCCCTGAGCCAAAATACGGACTATCCGGCGGTGTTACATGCTTAGGATGAGTAAGCTTCATTTGTGCCGCATAATTTTTTGCCGCAGATGAATGTATGTAAGCATCGTTACTAAAAATCTTCATAATTCCCTCCCCTTATTAGGTACTTTTATCCTCTTCCACTTATTGCTAATGCCCGCTGGAACATTGATTTTGAACCTTCAATGATTGCTGCATTTGCTTCATAAGCCCTTGTTGCGGATATCATATCAGTCATTTCAGTAACAATATCAACATTTGGCATTTCTACATAACCTTGACGCGGCCCTGACTGGATTGCATCAGGATGTGTAGGATTATACACAAAATGTCCCTGCCTGTTATCTTTTTCTATTTCTACAACTCTAACTCCGCGGCCAATCCCATTATCCATGGAATCCGGAAGGAAAGGAGATCTCCAATAAGGAGCATCTACTCTTGGGCGCATAATAACACGGCTACGTTTGTAAGGACCGCCTTCATTAGTACGGGTAGTGTTTGCATTTGCCATGTTATCTGCAATAACATCAAGCCTCATCCTGTTTGCGGATAACCCGGTAGTAGCAATATTGATCGAACTAAAAATTCCCATTTATATCTCCTATCCTCTTAATACCTGTTGAATCTGTCCAAATTCAAACTGGGCTGCTTGTGCAAAGAATGTATACGCCATTTGATTCTGCGTTGCAAGCATGAATTCCTGTTCAGGATCGACATTATTTCCATTGTTGTTATATGTCGATGTATAATCCAAAACACGGCGAATCTGCACATCTCTATAATCTCTTGCCTTCCAATTTGGAATGTGTTTTTCATGAGTCAGATTCAATTCCAAAGCAGGTTTTTTCTTTTCAGATTCCAATGCCTTTTTAAGCTCGCTTTCAAAATTTACAACAGAGCGCTTAAAGTTAGGAACATCGGCATTTGTCAAGTTATTGGTTATTACCTGTCTGCGCACAGTACTTGCATCCATAGCTCGATGCAGCAAATCTAGCGTTTTAGCAAAAGTATTCATTCAAATCCTTCCTTATATACAAAAATCGGCATTTTTTGCACCCCTCTTTATAGGATATAACGGCCCAAATCTTGGTCTTTTACGACCTCGGCGACCCTTTCACTGACATAATCAACGGTTATGTCAACATTTGCAGGAGCTATATCTGAGGCTTCAAAAGACAATTCTTCCAACAAAGTCTCCATGATAGTATGAAGCCTTCTAGCCCCAATATTTTCCAGCTTGGAATTAACCTCGGCGGCAAGGGCTGCAAGGTGTTCAATAGCCTCCGGGGTAAAGGTCAATTTGACATTTTCCGTATCCATAAGCGCTGTATATTGCTTGATAAGGGCATTTTTGGGCTCTGTCAAAATCCGCAGGAAGTCATCCTTGCCAAGGGAGTCCAACTCTACTCGTAGCGGAAACCGTCCCTGTAATTCCGGGATCAAGTCCGATGGCTTGCTTACATTAAAAGCACCTGCCGCTATAAACAAAATATGGTCTGTATTTACCGGCCCCCACTTTGTGTTTACAGTGGCTCCTTCCACAATAGGAAGTATGTCGCGCTGTACACCTTCACGGCTTACATCGGGGCCCCCTCCTCTATCGTTCTTTACTGCTATTTTGTCAATTTCATCAATGAAGATGATGCCGGTCTCTTCTACCCTTTGGCGCGCATCATCACTTACACGATCACGGTCAACAAGTTTATCAGCTTCTTCGGCTTGTATAATTTCTCTTGCACGCGCCACAGTAACAACTTTTTTCTTCCTGTTGCCGCCAAAAAATCCTGCAATTCCTGAAAGACTGGATTCTAAATCTTCCATGCTTGTACCCATCATTTCTATTGATGGAAGCTGAGGACTTTGATTAACATAGAGTTCTACTGTTCTTTCTTCCAGCTTGCCTTCTTTTAGCATTATTCGCAATTTTTCTTTTGTTGCCTTAAACTTTTCATCTTCTTCCGCGTTGTTGGGAAGTTCCAAAACTTCTTCTTCCTGTTTGCTAATAGGAATTCCAACCTGTAAAGTTGTTCCAATAATGCTTCCGTTTGAATTTTCCGGATTGATAGAAAAAGCACCCATAGGCCTGACAACAGGACTGTTCTTTGGCTTTTTTTCTTTTTGTTTTTTATTATTATCAGGAAGGAGTAAATCTAAGAGGACTTCTTCTGTGCGTTTTTCCGCTTCCTGCGTAACGGATTCCTGCATTTCCTGTTTTACCATTTGGAAACCCGCTGCCATAAGATCGCGCACCATAGATTCTACATCTCTTCCTACATAGCCAACTTCCGTATATTTGGTAGCTTCTACTTTTATAAAAGGAGACCCTGCCAATTTAGCAAGACGGCGAGCAATTTCCGTTTTACCAACACCTGTTGGCCCTATCATAAGGATATTTTTTGGCGTAATATCATCACGGATTTCCGGTTCCAATTTAAGCCGCCTTATTCTATTCCGCAAAGCTACAGCAACGGCTCTTTTTGCCTTTTTCTGCCCAATAATGTACTTGTCAAGTTCCAAAACTATCTCTTTTGGAGTTAGCTGACAAGTTTCACCTGTTTTGATTACATCTTTTTTTTCACTCATAATGATTTTACAACTCCTCTACTGTTATTTTCATGTTTGTATAAATACAGATATTACCTGCAATCTGTAAACTTTTTTCCGCTATTTCTGCCGCAGTAAAACTGCTTCCTTCAAGGAAAGCTAATGCCGCCGCATATGCATAATTTCCGCCTGAACCTATTGCAAGAGCGTTTTCTGCCGGTTCAATTACATCTCCTGTGCCGGATATTAACAAAGTTTTGGAAATATCCGCAACTAATAAAAGCGCTTCCAGTCTTCTTAAATTACGGTCAAGCCTCCAATCTTTAGCAAGCTCTACTGCCGCCCTTAATAAATCACCGGAATACTCTTTTAACTTTGTTTCAAACCGATCAAAGAGCGTAAACGCATCCGCAGTAGCACCGGCAAAACCGCAAAGAACTTTCCCATCCATCAAACGGCGAACTTTTTTGGCGTTATTCTTCATAACAGTATTACCCATAGTAACCTGCCCATCCCCCGCCATAGCCACCTTACCATCTTTACGAACAGCAATCACTGTTGTCGATCTAATTTTTTCTTGTTCACTCATAAAACCTCCTCTTATTACCTGTTACCTGCTACCTGCTCAGCGTGCGGGTGCGCTTTTCTGTACACCTTTTTCAAATTTTCTAAATTTACATGCGTATATCTTTGTGTTGTGGAAATACTTGAATGTCCCAACATTTCTTGAACAACCCTGACATCACAACCGGAGTTTACCATGTGGGTTGCAAAACTATGGCGTAATGCATGAGGGTGTATGTTTTTTCCCAATCCTGAATGTTGGGCATAACGGGAAATTATCCAACGAACTCCCGGAACAGAAATGGGATTTCCCTTTCTGCTTATAAATAATGATCCTTTTTTCCTTTCTTTACCGGAATCAGACAAACGTGCCGCCCTCTGGGGTAAATATTCCTTAATAGCTTCAACCGCTTCGTCAGAGAAAAATACATACCTCATTTTTCCGCCTTTTCCGATAATCCTTGCTTCTTCAAAATTACTTGACATATCTTCAATGTCAAGTGAAACAATTTCTGAAATTCGTAATCCGCCGGAATACATTGATAAAATAAGCGCTTTATCTCTTACAGGCCAGAGTATACCGGTTGTTTCAGGAAGAATAGCAAAATCCGCCATTTCATTTTCCCATAATACAGAAGGTAATTTTTTAGGAGTCTTAACATTTTTAAGCTCTGTACATGGATTACCCTCTCTCTTTCCAAATCTTACCATCCACCTGTAAAACCCGCGTATAGAAGAAAGACTTCGGTTTACGCTTGTTCCTGCCATGTTTTCAGCGGTTAAGTCCGCTATAAACTTTTGAACTTCATAAGCTGCCGCTTTTTCAGGCACAATTTCATGATTCTCACAATAATTAACAAACCTTAAAAGGTCATTCCCATAAGCCTCAAGCGTCCTATCTGAACATCTCCTGACCGCAGAAAGGTATGTTAAATAATCTTTTACATGCTCATTGCTAATTGCTATCTGCATCATTCTTCTCCCTCAACAGCATGTAAATAATCACATTCTGTATTTATACATACTTTATGCGAGCCGTTTTTCTTATCATATTTTTCTACCATAAAAAAGCCGCATTTTGGACAATCCATATTTGTTGGTTTAAAATGGCTTATAAAATCACAATCTGGGTAATTTGTACAGCCATAAAATTCTTTACCTCTTCCTTTTGTCTTTCTTGCCACAATATCACCGGTATTACATTTTGGACATTTTGCAAGAGGTATGGACTTTGTGTTGCGGCATTCCGGGAAACCTGAACATGCAAGAAAGTATCCAAACCGACCAAGTTTTTTATGAAGCATCCTGCCGCATTTTTCGCAAGGTATATCTGTTACCTCATCCAGTGTACCCTTATATGACTCAATCTTTTTGCTTACATCATCCACTATATTTTTAAAAGGTTCCCAGAAATCTTTTATCATATCCGGCCAGCTGACTCTGTTTTCTTCTACTTCATCCAATTTTGTTTCCATGGAGGCCGTAAAATCAGTATCAATATACAGAGGAAAATGTTCAACTAATACATCATAAATTAATTTACCAAGAACTGTCGGAACAAGCTGTTTATTGGATCTTGTCACATAATACCTGTCCAATAATACAGAAATTATTGAAGCATAAGTAGAAGGTCGCCCAATACCCTTTTCTTCCAAAGTACGTACAATGCTTGCGTCTGAATATCGTGCAGGTCCTTGGGTAAAGTGCTGTTCAGGGTTGAACTTTTCAACTTTTACTTTATCCCCTGTTTTTAATGCCGGGCATGAACTGATTCCCTCATCTTTGGAAGAAAGCACCTTCAATACCTTGTAAAATCCTTTATCGACAAGCTTAGTTCCGCTTACACGGAAAAGACCTTCTTCATTGTCAGCCATAACTTTTATATCAACACTGACAGTCCTGCTCTTTGCATTAGCCATTTGACTGGAAACAAATCTTTCCCAAATAATTGAATAAAGACGGAATTGATCTTTTGAAAGATTATCTTTAATGGATTCCGGGGTATATTCTGTATAAGTTGGCCGGATTGCTTCATGCGCATCCTGGGAATTTTTATTTACTGCGTACTCTAAAGGCTTTTCAGGAAGCTCTTTTGGGTAATTTTTACCCAGCCATACGCGTACATCTTCCAACGCAGTTTGAGAGATGCGGACACTGTCGGTACGCATATAAGTAATAAGACCAACTCGGGATGAGCCAATACTTACACCTTCATAAAGCTGCTGAGCAACCTGCATTGTCTTTCTTGACGTAAAACCAAGACGGGTAGCCGCAGTTTGCTGAAGCTGGGAAGTTGTAAACGGAGCTTTTGGCCGGATTGTTTTATCGGTTTGACGAACATCAGAGACTGTAAAATCCTTGTCTTTTATTTTTTCTATTATAGCTTTTACTTCCGCTTCTTTTTTTAGCTCAGGTTTATTGCCATTCCAAAGAACAAGCTGCGAGGTATAGGTTGACTTGCCTGATTTAAAATCCGCGTCAAGAGTCCAGTATTCTTCCGGGATAAAGCTTTCAACTTCTTTTTCCCTTTCACAAATAAGCCTAAGCGCTACAGATTGAACTCTTCCCGCAGAGAGTCCATTTTTTACTTTTTTCCAAAGTAATGGAGACAAATTATAGCCAACAAGCCTGTCTAAAACACGGCGAGCTTTTTGAGCGGAAACTTTTGCTTCATCAATACTACGGGGATTTACAACAGCTTCTTTGATTGCCTGCGGCGTTATTTCATTAAAACTTATCCGTTCTATAGGAAGGTCTGCTTTTTTTGAAATAAAAGCATTTTTTAAATGCCAGGCTATAGCTTCACCCTCACGGTCATTATCACATGCAAGCAAAACTTTGGAGGATTTTTTTACTTCTGACTGCAATTCATTTAGTATTTTTGCCCTGCCTCTAACCGTAATGTATTCCGGCTCAAAATTATGCTCCACATCAATTGCTATTCTTGATTTTGGGAGATCAATCAAATGCCCCATAGAAGCCTTTACACTGTAGGATGACCCCAAGTATTTTTCTATGGTTTTTACCTTTCCCGGAGATTCTACTATTACCAAAGTTTGTTTCTCCACGACAGAGCCTTTTGGTTTTTTCTTGCTTGCTTTCTTTGCTTTTACTTCTTGCGCCATACCATATCCTTAAATCTCAATTTTTAGAAAATCTGCCATAGAAGAAACCATATTTCTTCTGATATCTTTTCCGACAGATACTTCATAACCGGCAACTTCGTTACCCCTATCTTCAATTCCAATATTCCATTTATCCAAAATATCATTTTCTGTAGAAATAATTTCCGCTCCATCTTCTGCCAATTTCATCGTGCCTCTTCTGTCATATAACATATTATGGCTGCTTGCTCCTATTGAAGCTGTCCAAAGATCCTTCCCCTGCTCAAGCGCAAAATTTGCGGTAATAAGGGCGCCCGATTTTTCCGGCGCTTCCACTATAATCACGCTCCTTGATAAACCGGAAATAATCCTGTTTCTAGCAGGAAAAGTCCATTTACTTGGATGTACGCCGGGAGGATATTCTGATAGTATAGCACCGCCGGAGTCCAATATTTGTTTTGCAAGCTGCCTGTTTGATGCGGGATATATTTCATCAATACCGGAACCAAGCACCGCATAACCGGGAACTCCGCCTGCAAGATTTCCTCTATGGGCCATGGAATCAATTCCAAGCGCAAGCCCTGAAACAACCGATATTCCTTTACAGCCAACTCCGTATGCAATTTTATACGCCTGAGTGTTTGCTTCAGGGCTTGGCTTACGAGTACCTACTATACCAAGCATTGATTTTTCCGGGTCTGGAAGTTTACCCCTGTAATACATTACAGCGGGCGGATCATATATTTCTCTTAACAGGGGCGGATATTTTATGTTTGACCATGACACCCACTTCATTGAACGCATACGGCAAATTGTATCAATTTTATCTGCCTTGTTTCTATATTCAAGCATATCCCAGCATATATCCAATTTACGATTTAATATTTCCTCTATGTATGCTGTTGTTTCCAAATAGAGTTCTTCTTCATGAACAAATGAATTGATTAATATTATCTTTTCTTGTGCTGAAATCCCCGGTAAAAGAGAAATCATTAAATCTAATAAACCTCTATTATCCATAAATTAACCCCATAATTATATCTCTATTTCTTTCTGCTTCTTCTCTTACACTTTTATCTCTTGTTCGTGTAATTATTCTGTCATAAACTTCAGTTGCCTGAGTAAAATTTTCCGTCAAATAATAAGCTGTTGCAAGTACAAACATTGCAGAAATATTATTTTGCTCTAATTGTAATAAACGGTTAAGCTGAACAATTGCATCTTCAGGACGGTTAAGTTCATAAACATAAAGAATTGCAAGTCCGTACATTGCTTTTGTATATGTTATATCCAATTCCAATGCTCTTAAATATCCATTTTCAGCAAGCCGATAATACTGCTCCGTTTCTCTTTGTGCATTGCCTGAAAAACCTACTTTTGACTTTGCAATATGCGCTGCACTTACCCCTGTTAAATAAAACAAAACAGGATCTTCCGTGTTATAATAAATTGCTCTTTCCAGCGCTTCCAGAGTATCATTATGCAGCCCCCTGTCTGCCAGCCTTGTTGCAAGAATTTTCCAGTAAACTCCTGTTTGCGCTCCTTCCCTTACATTCCTTTCAATTTGATCTTCATATAACGCAATAGCCTGTCTTAAACCGTCAAGAGTTTCCGGCGGACCTCCGCGCGGACTAAACTCCGTCATTTTTCTTGCCAATTCTTTATTTGATTTGGCACTTTCCTGTTTATAAATAAAAGTTATCACCCAGCCAAACACAATAATAATAATAATACCCAATACAATTTCCTTAAATTGTTTCATATTACATTCCTTTTAGCGTTAAGCTTTGGAAGAAACCTGCGGTGATTCTCTCTTAGAACACCCACATCAACATGAGTATAAATTTGTGTAGTAGAAAGATCCGAATGTCCTAAAAGTTCCTGAACAGTCCGCAAATCCGCACCCCCTTCTAAAAGTGAAGTTGCAAAACTATGCCGCAATGTGTGTACATGCGTAGAAGTACCCGCAAGAATTGCCCACTTGGAATAATTTTTCCAAACGCCCTTTCTGGAGAGACGCTTGCCATTTTTGGATATGAACAACGCAGGACTCTTGTTTACTTTCCCTGCCAATTTTGGACGGACTTCCTGTAAATAATGCATTAAATTTATTTTAGCTTGTTGTCCAAAAAGAACAATACGCTCTTTATTTCCCTTTCCGTTTACTTTGGCAATTCCTCCTTCAAAATCAATATCCCTGATATTTAACCCCGAAACTTCAGAAACACGCAAACCCGCTGAATAAATAAACTCATAAATACATTTATCACGCGCACCCACAGGATTATCTGTTTTTATTAAACCCAGCATATTTTCTATTGTCTTCTTGTCCATTACTTGCGGAAGCCCTTTCTTTTGTCTGGGAGTTTCAATAAGAGCTGCAGGATTCTCTTTAACAAGCCTTTCATCCATGGCAAACCTAAAAAAAGATCTTAAAGCCGACACCGCTTTAGCGGCTGAACGGGAATCAATATTATCCAGATCTTTTCTCATATCAAGGTATGATGTCAACACCGTAACATCTACGCTTTCCAACAAGATACTTTCCTTCTCTAAATAATTCAAGAAGCGTTTTATTTCAAAACGATAACTTTCTCTTGTTAGAATAGCACGGCGTTCTATTGCGATAAGCCGAGAACAAAATCTGTTTATCAATTCTGTCTTATTCAAATCAGCAACTCTCCGTCAAAACCGGTTTTGGAAGAGCCGGGTTCGTTAAAACTGACTTTTCTTCCGTTTGAAAATTATAGTTTCTAATTACAGACGGAACATCCAAATCATCCTCATATTCACCACGATGAGGCAAATAATTAAGATAATCAGGCCGTTTTATCCTTCTTGTCATTTTTTCATATTCAGAGTAGTCAATAAATTCACAGTTAGAGTTTTTTTGAGTTACTGCCAGAGGAATATTTTCTTGTTTCTTTTCCGCAGGAAAACCTGTAGCAATAACCGTAATTTGAATTGTATCTTCCAGCCTGACATCAGGACGGAACCCAAAAATAAGGTGTACATCAGGATCGCATTTTTCTCTAATTGAATTAACAACTTTATTAATCTCCACCATTGTAGTATCATTGGGAGCTGCAATATCAATTAAAATTCCGGTAGCTCCGTCAATAGAAGTATCTTCAAGAAGCGGATTATCAATTGCGTTTTTTACAGCTTCCTGCACGCGATTCTCTCCTGTTCCGTATCCTATACCCATCAAAGCATCTCCCTTGCCTCTCATTACAGTTTCAACATCGGCAAAGTCAACATTATGAAAACCAGTTTCAGTAATAATGGAGGAAATCCCCTGTACAGCTTGGCACAATACTTTATCTGCCATAAGATACGCATTGTTCCATGATGTTGTGTTATCAATAATTTTAAATAAATATTGATTGGGAATAACGATAAGAGTATCAACTTCCTGGCGAAGCTTTGCAATACCTTCTTCAGCAAGCTTCATTTTATAACGGCCTTCAAACTCAAAGGGAGTTGTAACAACCGCAACGGTAAGTGCGCCCTGTTCTTTTGCAATTCGTGCAATAACTGGAGCAGCTCCTGTTCCTGTTCCTCCGCCCATTCCGGCAGTAACAAAAACCATGTCCGCACCCGATACAGAGTCCGCAATTGAATCGACATCTTCTAATGCCGCTTTTTCACCCTTGTCAGGTACTCCGCCGGCACCGCGGCCACCTGTAACCTTCTGTCCAATTTGCAATTTGACATCAGCTCTGCTTTTGTTGTGAAGATCCTGAATGTCCGTGTTGACAGCAATAAACTCTATTCCGCCCAGACTGTCTTCTATCATGCGGTTTAACGCATTTGCGCCGCCACCGCCTACAGAGACTACCTTGATTACTGCCGGAATATGTTGTTCCCGTCTCCTGACTACAGGATTTTCCGTAACTGCTTCCTGTGGTTTAAATTGTAAAACCTGCGCAGTTTTTGATTCCATTGTTTGTTTTTCACATACTGCTAAAACTTTCATTTTGTCCCCCCCACAAATTTGTATCTTTACTGCCCGGCATCTTAATAAATTTATGCCGCGCAAATTTTCACAATACTAAAAAAATTCCTCTTTCAACCACGATCTCAACTTCCCAAAAATTGGTATATTCTTTTTTTCTCCCTGACGCAAATCAGAACCGCGCTCCTGAACATCCGTCGCTAATCTTTTTTCTCCTTCCAAAGCTAATCCAATAGCGGTAGCATACGCAGGAGTACGATACTCTTCTACAAGTCCACCAATGTTTTGAGTTGGAATAGGAGCTCCTAATCTTGCAGGTAATTTTAAAACATAGTTTGCAAGATCTACAGCGCCGGCTAACTGGGCTCCACCGCCGCAGAGAACAACACCGCCTCCCAAAGGACGCGGAAGATTTAGAGTGTCTAAATGCTGTTTTACCATGCTAAAAATTTCTTCCATTCTGGGTTTAATAATTGTAAGTATTTGAGATTTTGGAATAGGTATAGGCGCTCTACCCCCTACTCCCGGAACTATTACGCTTTCATCGTCATCATCCAACATACTATCCCAGCAGCAGCCTGCGTCAATTTTTATTTTTTCCGCATTTTCAATGGAAATATTTTTAATAATTGATATATCACTTGTAACCTGAATTCCGCCTGCAGGAATTGTAAAGGTTGAATACGGAGTACCCTCTGAATAAACAAGCACATCGGTAGTACCGCCGCCAAGATCAACCAAAACAACACCAAGATCCATTTCATCCTGTGTTAATACAACTTTTCCAGCGGCAAGTGTCTGTAAAATTATTTCATTTACTCTAAAACCCGCACGGTTTACGCATTTGCTTAGGTTTTGAACACCTGTTACCGTGCAGGTAATTATATGCACATCACATTCAAGGCGCACGCCAATCATATCCAAAGGATTTCTAATTCCTTTTTGATCGTCAACTATGTAACTCTGCGGAATAACTTCCAATATCTGCCTATCTGTAGGAAGAACAACAGCTCTTGCGGATTCAATCACCTTTTCTATATCTTCCTGGCTGATTTCTCTTTCCCCTGTGTCGCGTTTTTTGCGTGTAATGGCTCCTACACCCCGGGAGTTTAATCCGTTAATATGGTTTCCGCCAATGCCAATCCAGCAATCAGTTACTTCAATCCCGCTCATCATTTCTGCATCTTCTATTGCGCCTTCAACCGCACGGACAGTAGCTTCAATATTAACCACAACACCCTTTCTTAAACCTGTTGACGGGCGTACACCTGTTCCAACAATCTGCAGAACACCATCTTCATCTTTTTCACAGACAATTGCACGGACAAAGTTAGAACCAATGTCTAAAGATGCTATAATCCTATTATTCATGAGGACAACTCCCTTATTCTGTATGATCCCATACCGGATCTAAAATCAATTTCTTCCGGTTTTTGAGAGCTTGAATCGAATACATTAAGCATTAATAACATAAATCTTAATGTATCTTCCGTTAAATTATTTTCTACACGAACTTTTATGGAACTATGGACAGGATAAAGAACAAGCTCAAACCCTTCCCATGCCTTGCGTTCAATGCGTACTTCAGAAATAGCTGCCAATAATTCAGGTGAAGAAACCGCTATTGAAGAAAGACTTTCCGTTAATGGAACAAGAGCATCGGGAAGCCTCATGTGAATTTGCGGGTTTTCAATTCCTGAAATAACCGGCATTTTTATTTCCGCAGAGCTATTGTCTTCCGCCTTAAAGAAAACTCCCTGTCTGTCAACATAAACAAGTGCCTGTTTGGGCTGATCTAACCCATTAATTGTTGTCAACGCAACTGCCGCCGGTTGTCTTGCCGTAAGATAGATTGTTAATTTGTCCGGGAATCTTTTAATAACCATTACAGATTCTACAAGAATATGTGATGATAATTTTTCTTTTATATCAATTACATTTGTTGAAACAAATGACGATGTATCATCAATACCTGCAAGACCCAATACATCTGTTTTTTCCAACCCTGCAAAAGTATGAACATCAATAGTTGAAAAAGGAATAAAGGGGCTAATTCCAAAAAGCCAGATTAATTCAGCGGCAATAATAATTGCAGAAATTATCAACAGCTTCTTTAAGCCCTTTGATATTTTACCTTGGGAAGCTTCTTTGGTTTGACCGGATGCAGCGTAACCGTGCGTATAATCAGTTGTCATAATCACCCCCAGATTCATTTAAGTTATAATTATTAATATTAACGGGTTTTGAAACTGCCTTTCTTGCTACATTTGCTATTAGCCCTGTACAAATAAGAGTTGTCAAAAGCGATGAACCTCCGGCGGAAAAAAACGGCAAAGGAATCCCTGTTGCGGGCAAAGCTCCTGAAACAACCGCAATATTCAGCATAGCCTGCGTAACTATCAGTGTTGTCAAACCTGCAGCAAGAAGCCTTCCAAAGACGGTTTCACATTTCATTGCAATTTTGTATCCAAGGAAAGCAAAAGCCGTAAACAACGCAAAGATTAATAGAATCCCAATAAAACCAGTTTCTTCTACATAGGCTGAAAATATAAAATCTGAATGTATTTCCGGCACACTTGCTATTTTGCGTGTTCCTTCTCCTATACCTTTTCCAAAGAACCCGCCGGAAACAATGGCATCACGGCTTGCGCTAACCTGAAAACCTGCTCCTAAAGGATCCCATTCCGGTCTTATAAAACTTACCAATCTTCTAACCCTGTGTTCTTTTGTAAATACCAAAAGTGCTGAGATAGGCAATACCATAACAATGGAAGCCAAAAAATATCTTAAACGGATACCCGCAAGAAAGAAAATTATTAATGCATTAAATACAATAAAAACTGCCGTAGAAAAATTATTTTGAATCTGAATTAATCCAAAGAAAAGTCCTGTTACCAGTACAGGAGGGAGAATTCCTGAAAATAAATTATCCATGTTTCCCTGTTTTTTATCCAAAAGGTGCGCTAAATACAAAGGAAGCACAAACTTTACCATTTCAGAGGGTTGATAAGAGAAAGACCCTATTTCAATCCAGCGGGAAGCGCCGTACCTTTCAATCCCTATACCAGGAACCATTGTAAGAATACAAAGGAAAGCGGCAAATGCTACCAATGGAATAATAAATTTACGAATAATTTCCAAACTTATAAATGTACAAACAATAAGTAAAACAATACCTGCACCACCGTAAATTAATTGTCTTTTAATAAAATAATTTCCGTCATGGAAGAACCGCTGGGCAAAAGCGTAAGATGCCGAATAAAGAGTAATAAAACCTGTCCCAACTAAAAGAATTACAGTTATGTAAAACAAATGCAGAGTTTTTTGACTGTTAATCCCATCGGCATCAAAATGATACATTTTCTCTCCTACTGTATCTTTAAGGTAGAAAGAGCAATTATAGCAAAAAGCCCTCCCAAAATCCAGAACCGGATAACAGTTTTAGTTTCCGGCCAGCCCATTAACTCGTAATGATGATGAAGCGGAGCCATTTTAAATACCCGCTTCTTTGTCAGCTTATATGAAACAACCTGAATAATAACAGATGCAATTTCCAAAATAAAAACTCCGCCAATAATAAAAATTAAAATTTCTTTTTTTATAATCAAAGAAATTACTCCAACAACACCGCCTAAAGAAAGGCTTCCTACATCGCCCATAAAAACTTCCGCGGGGTGTGCGTTAAACCACAGAAATCCAACACAAGCTCCTGCTGCCGCAAGACAAAACACAGTAAGCTCCCCTGCCTGCGGAATATACGGAATACCAAGATACTCTGAAAAATCCGCTCTGCCTGTAATATAGGTAAGTGCGGCAAGAGTAAGGAAAACAATTATTAATAAGCCGGATAATAATCCGTCTAATCCATCAGAAAAGTTAACAGCATTTGATTCACCTACGACCAAGAGTACCGCAAAAGGAATCCAAACCCAGCCCATGTCAATAACCGGGTTTTTAAAGAACGGAATATACAAGGCGGTTGTATTTTCATCGCCTGTAAAATAAAGAATAAATACAACAGTTAAAGCAACCGCAAATTGAAGAGCAAGTTTTATCCACGCCCTAAGCCCTGCGGAATTATTTTTTGTAACTTTTAGATAATCATCTATAAAGCCAATTGCTCCAAATGCAAGGAAAGCGCCTATTGTTATCCAAATCATTTTACTTTGCATATCTCCCCAAAGGAGCATTGCAACTACAACAGAAAGAATAATCAAGATTCCACCCATTGTAGGAGTACCTGTTTTTGCAAGATGTGTTGCAGGTCCGTCTTCTCTTATTGACTGTCCAATTTTTAATTTTTTTAAGAAGATAATAATTGTTCCGCCAAAAATAAAACAAACAAGCAAAGTGGTCAAAGCCGCAAATGCACTTCTGAATGTAAGATATGTAAAAACATTAAACGGAGTAAAATATTTTATTAACGGAATAAAAATTTCAGAAATCATTTATTGCCTCCTAGTAGCATATCTGTAAGCCTTTCCAACGCACAACCGCGGGAACCTTTTAATAAAACAAGGTCTCCTGACTGCACAAAACCATCAATAGCATCACTTAATTTTTCCATATTATCAGTATGAAAAAAGCTTTTTCCTGAATTTGCAAGTTTTTCTGCTGTAAATGCAGTTTCATTTCCAAAAAGGAATATTTTTGCGGCATCTGATTTTGCTAAAATTTTTCCAACTTCTGAATGAGCGGCTTTGGAAAGGTCGCCTAATTCAAGCATATCGCCAATTATATACACTTTATTTTTTGCCCATTCAATGGAATCACAGAACTCAATACTCTTTGCCATAGATTCCGGGTTTGCGTTATAGCAGTCGCAAATAACAGTTGTCCGCCCTTTTAAGACTTCCAGTCTGCCAAAAAGAGGCTTTACGGATTCTAAACCTTTTTTAATTGAGCTATTACTTACAGGAATTTCTTTTGCTATAGCAATAGCCGCCATAGCATCATGTAAATTGTGTTTTCCGGGAAGAGCAAAATTTATTTTTTCTCCCGCCCAAATAATTTCTGTTCCTTCAAGACCAAGACTCCTGGTGCTTTCCAATTCATTAAAAGATTTTTCTCCATAATAGGAAATCTTTGCATTTACCCCTTCTGCAAGTTTAGAAGCATATTCATCATCTGCGGGGATTATTGCAATATCATCGTTTTTTAAAAAATTAAATATTGATTTTTTTTCATTAAGTATTTTGTCTTTGCTGCCGAAATATTCGATATGGGCAGTCCCTATATTTGTAACTGCAGCAATGTTTGGTTTAAGAACACAGGCAATTTCTGAAATCTCCCCCGCTCTATTCATTCCAAGTTCAAAAACACCTGCTTCATGATTCGAGCGAATCTCAAAAACAGAAAGCGGAAGCCCCGTCTCTGAATTTAAATTTCCTTTGTTCATAACGGTATTTTTTTCACAAGAAATAATGGCAGCGGCAATTTCTTTTGTAGTTGTCTTGCCGGAAGACCCGGTAATGCCAATTTTT
>Ga0099364_10005710_pt1 | contig 18390 bp, 16 predicted proteins | sample TergutTh196P3_FD_73070 | JGI IMG/M metagenome (GOLD analysis project Ga0099364, IMG submission 73070) | Microcerotermes parvus P3 segment gut microbial communities from Pointe-Noire, Republic of the Congo - Th196 P3 | ecosystem: Host-associated > Arthropoda: Insects > Digestive system > Gut ...
TCTTGCTCGTCATATCCTGCGGGAATGCGCTTGTTTCCGCCGGTGACGGCGTGGCGGCGACTGTGTATAAAAACGGCGTTGTTTATACCGTCGAAGGACCTGATTGGGATCAAAACCCCCTGGAGAGCATAGGGATCGGGGCGGACGGCAAAATTCTCTTTGTCGGCAGCGACGAGGACGCAAGGGCTTACACCGGGGACGGAACGAAAGTCATCGACCTTGAGGGCGGCGTGATTTTACCCGGATTTCTGGATACGCATATACACCCGCCGGGCACATTTCTTTCGGAATTGTTCAGCATCTTTCTGCCCTCAGGGAGCTCGAAAGAACAGGTATTGGAGATAATCGGCGATTATATTAAAGCCAATCCGGATTCCGACGTGTATTGGGGTTCCGGGTTTTCCATGGGTATCGGCGGACCGGAGGCGGAAGGAAAGGGGCCGCGGAAAGAATGGCTCGATGATATCTCCAAGGACAAACCCATCATACTGAAATCAAACGATGGGCACACTATGTGGCTCAACAGCAGGGCTCTTGAAATGAACGGCATCACAAAGGATACGGAACATCCGACCGGCACAATACACAAGGACGAAAACGGGGAGCTGTGGGGAACCCTTACAAGCACGCTTGACATACTTGAAATGGAGCAGATATTTTCGCCCGACCAGCAAAGGGCTGCGCTGGCGGCATTTCAGGATGTAATGCACTCATGGGGCTATACAGGCGGACATTTTCCCCTCAGATCTTTGGAAGAAGCGGGTCAGGGCAACATATACATTAAATATATGAGAGAGATGGAGGAAGCCGGCACATGGAAAACCCGGGCCGGCTTGATGCTGATATTTCAACCGGAAATGGATTTTGAAGAAGACCTGGCGTTCTTTTTGGATACCAGAGACGCGCTACGGGACTCCGACACGCTGAAAGCAACCACCGCGAAATTTTACGCGGACGGCGTTGTCGAGGGAGGCACGGCTTATCTGTCGGAACCGTACTTGAACAACGAGGCGGCGGGGTTTGACCCGGACTATGTGTCCATGTTTCTTTGGGACAATGAGATATTAAAAGGACATTTCAATACGCTGATGAGTCATGGGATACAAGTGCATGTTCATTCCATAGGCGACCAGGCGACGACGGAAACCCTGGACGCTTTTGAATACGCCCACCGGAATAACCCGGGAATCGACGCTAGAAACACCATCACCCATCTCCAGCTCGTCAAGGATTCCGATAAGGTCAGAATGGGGGAAATGGGAATGATCGGTTCGACTCAGGTCTTCTGGCACGCCAAAGAGCCGGGATATTATCATGAGGTTGAACAGCCCTTTTTGGGAGAAGAACGCGGATGGGCGTCATATCCCGTCAAAAGCCTCATCGATGCCGGCGCGTTGGTTACCTTCTCGTCGGACCACCCCGTGACCCCGGCGCCCTATCCCTTCATAGGCATTGAAATCGCGGTGACCCGCAACATTTTCAGCGGAGAGGATTACGGCGTGGATGAAATCACGGATATGGACGATCCCGCGTGGCTTCGCAACCCGGAGGAAAGAATAACGGTCAGGGAAGCGGTCGAGGCCTTCACCATCAACGGCGCGTATCAGATGTTTATGGAGGACCAAATCGGCTCCCTCGCCCCGGGCAAATGGGCGGATATGATCATAATCGACCGGGACATCTTCCACGTGGACCCGGTTGATATCAGCGACACCCTATTGCTTGCCGTAATCTTCGCCGGAGAAGAATACCGCGTTTTGCCGAAATAACCGCACGCCGCACAAGCAGCGTCAACTCACGCAAGCCGTTCTTCGGCAATCGAAAGGAGGTACGTCGTTATCGCGCGCATCCCGTATGCGGTCGCTCCCTTAATGTAGTAGGAGTACGGTTCCTTTACGAAATCCGTCGCCGCTATGTCCAGGTGTATCCACGGAGTATCCTTCGGAACGAAGTTTTCGAGGAACATCGCGGCGGTAATAGCCCCGCCGTAGCGTCCGCCGGAGTTAATAACGTCGGCTATAGGGGATTTAATCTTTTTGCGCAGGATTTCGTCGTCCATCGGCAGTTTCCAGAAACGCTCGCCGCTCGTCCCGGCGGCCTCCATAAACTCATCTCCGAATTTGTCGTCGTTGGTGAAAAGCCCGGCGGTCGTTTCTCCGAGGGCCACCGCGCAAGCCCCTGTAAGCGTGGCTATGTCGATCACGCAGTCCGGCTTGTGCTCGCACGCGTAGGAAAGCGTGTCAGCCATGGTGACGCGCCCCTCCGCGTCGGTGTTTTTAACCTCTATCGTTTTGCCGTTGTATGTCTTTATCACGTCGTCAGGGCGGTATGCACCGCCTCCGGGCATGTTCTCCGCCGCTCCGATGATCGCGTGGACCGCCACCGGCAATTCGAGCGAGGCGGCGGCCTTTATCGCCCCCATTACCGCGCATGCTCCCGTCTTATCCCCCTTCATGGTGGTCATGTAGTCCGCGGGTTTTATGCTGAGCCCGCCGCTGTCGAAGGTGATGCCCTTTCCCACCAGCGCGACGGTGCGGACCGGGGATTTGGGAGAGTATTCGAGGTGGATGAGCCGCGGCTTCGAGGTTGATCCTACGCCCACCGCGAGCAGGGCGTTCATGCCCTTCGCCGCGAGTTCTTTTTCGTCAAGGACAGTTATCTTGAGGTTTTTTTCGGCCGCGAGGTTACCCGCAATGTCCGCCAGTACCGCCGGGTTTATTACGTTGCCTGGCTCGTTAGCGAGATCACGTGAATATGACTGACACTCTCCAATCGTATATCCCTCCGCCAGCGCTTTCGAGTTTCCTTCAAGCACGGCCACGCACTCGGGCACGGCAAACCGGTCGTCTTCATCGTGTTCATGGTACTTTTCAAATCTGTAACACGCGAGCGCTACTCCCTCCCCTATCGCGCGGGATATGCCCCGACCGGAAGCGCCGGGAATCGCCATGGACACGGTTCCTTTGCCCCTCGTTGCCGCGGTCCGGGCAATAAGGAAAGCGGCAAGCCTGAAATCGTCGGGGCGCGCCTCGCTTCGCGCGCCGAGTCCGGCGAGTACGACACACTGAGTATCACCGCACGCGAGAGGAACGACCAGCGTACGGCCTTTCTTTGCTTTGAAATTCTCTCTCGGTATGTACATCTCGACTAGCAGGGCAATGCTGGAAGGAAGCGGAGAAAGGTCTATGGCTTCGAAATCCTCGTAAAGAGCTACTCCCAGGATTTGACGGCCTCCAATTCTCGAACCGGCTTCTATTATTTCGAATTTCATCGCTTGATCCCCTCCATGATTAACTACAGTTTTCAACATACTATCATGATTTTGTAATCGTGTATAATCAAAAAAAATAAAGAAATAACAAACACGGGAGATTATTGTAATATGAAGAAACAATACGATGCGGTTATAGTTGGAGCCGGCCCGGCGGGGCTTTTCGCGGCGGACGAGCTGGCGGGCCAGGGATATCGGGTGATACTGCTGGACAAGGGGCGCAGCTTGGACAGACGAGTCTGCCCGATGAAGCAGGGCTCTCGCGAGTGCGTCCAATGCAACCCCTGTAACGTGATTTGCGGATGGGGCGGCGCCGGTTCATTCAGCGACGGAAAACTGACCCTGACCCCCGACTTCGGCGGCAATCTCGAACAGTATTGCGGCAGACACGAGCTCCTCTCGCTTATCTCGGAGGTTGACGAGGTATTCGTGGCTCACGGCGCTTCGAAGAACATTTTCAGGCCGGAGGGAGAGATGGTGGCCCGCATAATTGACAAGGCCAGAAGGGCGGGGCTGGAGGTTATCCCGGCGACAATAAGACACATGGGTACGGACAGGTCGAAGGACATACTTCAGAGCATCTACGAGCAGGCAAAGAAAAAATTCGAGATCCGTACCGGCGTTATGGTGAGCGAGGTACTGACGGACAAGGGATTTGCCGCGGGAGTGCGCCTTGAGGACGGATCCGAGATTGAGGCGCGAACCGTGCTGCTCGCCCCCGGCCGGGAAGGAGCGCCCTGGATGGAGGAAGCCATACGCAAGCTGGGGCTGGAAATCGCGTCACTGCCGGTGGACATTGGCGTGAGGGTCGAGGTGCCCGCCGCCTGGGCAAAGGAGATTACCGACCAGTTCTATGAGATAAAGGCGATATATGACACGCCGACCTTCGACGACAAAGTGCGGACTTTCTGCATGTGCCCGAACGGCGAGGTCACGGCGGAGTACCAGTCCAGGCAGTCGATATTGACGGTGAACGGCCACTCCAATCAGGAAAACGCGCGTAAGACGGAAAATACCAATTTCGCAATCCTCGTGTCCACTCAGTTTTCAAAGCCCTTCAAGGACCCGACGGGATACGGCAGCCACGTCGCGCGGCTCGCCAACATGCTCACAGGCGGAATTATTGTACAGCGTCTAGGGGACCTGAAAAAAGGCAGACGCTCCACTCCAGAGCGAATAGAGCGCGGGCTGGTGCGCCCAACGCTCGCAAGCGCCGAACCGGGCGACTTGTCGTTTGTCCTTCCTTACAGGCATCTCACCGGAATAATGGAGATGATAGAGGCGCTGGACGATATCATCCCGGGCGTCAATGGACAGCATACATTACTTTACGGCGTTGAGGTTAAATTTTTCAGTCTAAGGCTCGATCTCAGCTCGGATTTATCCACCAAAATCAAGGGCCTGTGGGCCGCCGGGGACGGCGCCGGCGTTACGCGCGGGGTCATTCAGGCTTCGGCGTCGGGAATATGGGCGGCGCGCGCGATGGCGCGGGCTTTATGATAAGAGTCCAAATTCAACGGCGATACGAGAACGGCGAAAAATTCCATTACAAGGGGAACCCCCTTGAGCTTACTTTAGTAAATGAGCCACCCGCCGCCGTGAAGGTAACGGCCGACGGCGGGCGTCTTTTGGTTTGCGCGTCGGAACCGGAACGCACCCGCCAATTGATTATGTATTGGTACACCGCGGAGACGGAGAGTATAGCCCGCTCGCTTGTGCCGGAGTGGTCGAAAAAACTGGCCGTCCGCCCGAGGGCTGTGACGGTGAAGTATGCCATCTCAAGATGGGGGTCGTGTTCCGTGTCCGGGAGGATATTTCTGAACTCGCGGCTCGCAATGCTCTCCGGGGAGGTGGGAGAGTACGTGATCGTTCACGAACTATGTCATTTAAAACATATGAATCACGGGAACGAATTTTGGGATGAAGTAAAACGCGCCCTGCCCCCCGCGATGGCGCTGAGGCGTTCGCTGAGGGAGCAGGAGCGCGTTGCCGTGCTGTAAATTGTAAAGTTATCTCAGGCCATACTTGTCCTTCAGCGCGCCTAACTCGCCTGATTCGTCCAACTCGCGGAGGGCGTTATTGAGCGCGTCGAGGAAAGCGCCGTCGTTTTTACGCAGAGCGAGTGAAAAACCCTCCTCCTCGTCGTTTATCATTTCCTTGAACGCTATCTCAAGGAAACCCTCGAACCTATCGTTTTCAAGAAAGCCATTAGCAACCGGAGTATCGAGCAATACCCCGTCAATTCTGTCGAGCATCAGCTCGCGGACCGCGTCATTCACCTTCTGATATCTCTTTATGTTTGCGCCCAGACCGGAGTCGGTGAGGTACAGATCTTCCGTTGTGCCAAGCTGTACTCCGATCGTCTTTCCATTCAGATCCGCCACCGAATTCATGCTCCTGTTACCCGACTTGACGAGGATTGCGCCGTCGGCTATCTGGTAGACGTCGGAAAAATCGACGACTCTGCTCCGCTCCGCGGTTGCGTTCATCGCGGCCGCTATAAGGTCTATCTTGTTCGTTATCAGGGCCGGTATCAGTCCGTCGAACGCCATGTCCACGAATACGATCTCGCGCCCGATCTTCTCGCCAATGAGAGCCATCATCTCAATGTCGAATCCCGTGAGAACATTGTTTTCATCGTAGTATTCGAACGGCGGGTAAGTACCCTCAGTTCCGACCGTTATCACTCTCTTGTCCAGCACCGAAGCGGCAAGCGCCGGCGATGATACGCTCAAAAACACAGAAATTAACGCGACCAATGACACAACTGCAATTTTCCTTATCATGCTATTCATACCCCCATTTTATTTTTTGCGTTACCTTTTGTATAAACGCGTACAGGAATAGTTTAAACGACACTCCATCTTTTTTCGATGTACTGCACCCCAAATCCGGTGAGTGTCGTCATCAAAAGATATATGGCGCCTACGACTATAAATGTTTCGAACGACGCGTAGGTCACGCTTCGCACCTGTTGGCCGACCATAGTCAGCTCAGCTATGGCGAGCGTCGACAGAAGCGACGATTCCTTTATAAGCGTAACGAACTCGTTGCCGAATGCCGGCAGCATATTCCTCATAGCTTGAGGGAGGATAATGTGCCGCATAGATTTTGCGTACGACATGCCGAGCACCTTGCCCGCCTCCCACTGCCCAACAGGAATCGCCTGTATCCCGCCGCGCACTATCTCGCCAATGTAACCCGCGGAATTGAGCGATAACCCTATCACGCCGGACGCCAGTGCGGAAAGATTTATCCCTATCGACGGCAGGCCGAAGTAGATGAAAAACAATTGTATAAGCGCGGGAGTGCCGCGTATGACATATATGTAGCAGGCCGCAAAAGCCTTGACCGGGCGCGCCGGCAGGACCCTCAGAATGCCGATGAACGTACCCAGTATCGATCCAAATAGAATTGCAAGCGCTGACACCGCAAGCGTATATCTCGCTCCCGCCAGGAACATGCCCATTCTGGGGAGTACGGCTGAAAAATCAAGCCCCACTTGCCATCGCCTCCGCATAGTCCCGGTTATTGCCCGGGAGCATCCTTTGAAGAAATTGCTTTGTTCGCGCGTGCTTCGGGTTGCAAAACAGCTCCGCGGGGGAAGCCCGTTCTATTATCACGCCCTCATCCATAAAAATGGTTCTGTCCGACACGTCCCGCGCGAATCCCATCTCGTGCGTGATCACTATCATCGTCATTCCCGAACGGGCGAGGCGCGTCATCACATCCAACACCTCCCCCACCAGCTCCGGGTCGAGGGCGCTCGTCGGCTCGTCGAAAATCATTATCCTGGGGTTCATGGCAAGCGCGCGGGCTATCGCGACCCTCTGCTGCTGCCCGCCCGAAAGCTGCCTCGGCCGCACGTCCGCCTTGTCCGTCAACCCCACTTTGCCAAGTAGTTCCATCGCGCGCTCCCTTGAGGATTCCGATGACATTCCAAGCACATTGACCGGGGAAAGCATAATATTACCCAGAGCGGACATATGGGGATAGAGGTTGAATTGCTGGAATATCATCCCCACGAGGCCGGCTATTTCGCTGTTTTTGTGACGGCCGCGCGTTATCTCCACTCCGCAAAGAAAAATATCGCCGCGGTCTATCTCCTCCAGTCCGCATACGCATCTCGCCAGCGTGCTCTTGCCTGAGCCGCTGGGGCCAATAACACTTACGACCTCGCCCTCAGTAACATCGAGGTCGATGCCTTTCAACACCTGCAAGTCCCCGAAAGATTTGTGAAGCCCTCTTATCGAAACGACCGTCGCGGCAGCCGTCGCATTGCCGTTCGTTATGTCATTCGCGGCGTCATTGTTTCTGTCCGGCAATGTCCATTGCCTCCTAAATTTATTCGCTCACACTTCAAATATGTAAGTACTATCGCATAAACGACAGTGACAAGGTTAAAGTTTTGTTCCGTGTTTGTCAATAATAAGGTCTCGTCAAAATTGGCGGCTTTTCTATTTTTAAAACACATATGCAACACAATATTAAAAAAGGCCTTACGCTGATTCACGTAAGGCCTTGCTATCACTGGCGCGCCGGACAAGAGTTGAACTCGTAACCTTCGGATCCGTAGGCGCGATTCAAAGCACGTTGTTCGCTACTTATCCGAGGATGAAAGACACCACCTCGAAAAGACACTCATTGAACGCGAGGAAAGAATCCGCAAAAGTCGTGAATCAGGCAATGAGTGGCGGCGTGAGCGAGCACGCGCGATAAAGCCGGATATTAAAAGCGAGTTTGCCGACTATGTGCGACCTGCCGTGTTGTTATCACTGGCAACTGGTATTCGACGGGGCGCATTACTCGCGCTCAGGTGGGCGGAGGGAAAAGTTTTTAAAAGATGAATTGCCTGAAATACACATTTAAGAAATAAGCCACTTCGCAATTTCCGACGGTAACTTTCACGTTGTCAAAAATAATGGTTCGCGATAAAAAAAACATGCCATAACGCTCCGTGGGAATCTTTTTTCCGAGGATCACAGGAGAGTATGGCAACATTTGAACATTTGTTTACTAATGCAACATTTTTCAAAATTGTTGCATTAGGATGTTGTGTTGTCAAAATTTACCATAACTTCAACGTTCTGTAAATGCTCGCTCACAACCCTCAATCGAAGAAACGTCGTTACAAATTCAATTCGAGGCATATATTGTCCATCTTCTCTCTGTCTATTCCAATGTACCTCAGCGTAGCCCCGCTTGCCGAGTGATTGAGTAGTTTTTGAACCAATCCGATATCCGAGCCGGATTTTTTATATACGTGATAGCCGAATGTCTTTCTAAGCGAATGAGTGCCGATGTTCGTGAGCCCCACCGATTTACCTGCCTCCTTCATGACTCTCCACACCTGAGAACGGCTCAGAGCTCCGCCTTTTCGCGAGATGAAAAGCGGATCGGTTGGTACGCGTCCGCCGCTATCCGAAAAATATTCGGCGAGCGCTTTCCTGATGGATTCGTTCACCGGGCAGCGTTTTGTTTTCCCCGTCTTTTTTTCTTTCAATACGACGACGCTCGCTATACCACCGTTCTCGTCCATAACGTCTCCGACGGACAGCGAGAGCAAATCTCCAATTCGCAAAGCCGTGTTAATGCCGATAATGAATAGCAGTTCGTATTCAGCTCCTCTTTGCCTAAAAAACTCCTTCATTTTCTCGATTTCTTCCGTGCCGCGAATGGCGTCAACTTCCATGATTCTCCCCCCCGCTCTGTAACCCGGCCAACCAGAAAAACGCGCCAAGCTGGGGCGATCTGGGCTAATGCAACAATTTTGAAAAATGTTGCATTAGCTAGACCGGAACTATCTGGAATAAATGTAATACGACTGAATTTGAAAAGTGACGAAATTTTCAGAAGGAAAAACATTAAGAGTAATGGGAATGTGCGAGGAGATTTTCGGGGATGTGGAACAAACGTTCGGCATACGGCGTGGAAATGTATATCGTAAAGAGCACGCCGAACAATATTAAGATTACTGCCCCCGCCGATTACTACATTTTCCGCGCTTTGTATGAGGCAATGGAAAATCAGCAGATACTTGGTGTTTAAAAGGGCATGATGACTCCGCTGAAAATAGACTACATCATTGTCCAGGCGGGCGGCAAGGGAACGCGCCTTGAACATCATACGGCAAACAAGCCGAAAGCGTTGGTGGCTGTGGAGAATTTACCGATGCTGTTCCATCTGTTCCGCAAGTACCCGGACAAACGCTATGTGATTATCGCCGACTATAAGAAAGAGGTTTTGCGCGAATATTTGGAATGCTTCGCCGAAGTGAAATATCAGGTGGTGGACGCTTCCGGCAGCGGAACCTGCGCGGGAGTGGGACAATCAATAAAATTATTGCCGGATTACGAGCCATTTATGCTGATATGGTCGGATATTATTCTTCCCGAAAATTTTTCGTTTCCCAAAGAAGCCGGTAATTACATCGGAATATCGCAAACGTTTCCCTGCCGCTGGAGTTATTACGACGGCATTTTTATAGAAGAACGCTCTCTGGAGCACGGCGTGGCGGGGTTGTTTATTTTTAAAGATAAATCTTACTTGGAAAACGTACCGGAGAGCGGCGAACTTGTCCGGTGGATGAATGAACAGGGTATGAACTTTGCCGAGCTCGGGCTTGACGGAGCATACGAGTATGGCCTGTTATCCGAGTATGAAGCGTTGGCGCCGGAGAAATGCCGTCCGTTCAATAAGATGATTATTGACGGCGACACATTTGTAAAAGAACCGACCGACAAACAGGGCATAAAGCTCGCCAGCCTGGAGCGAAAATGGTACGAAACCGCCATTGCCAAAGGCGTGAGAAACATACCGAAACTGTTTTCCGCTGAACCCTTGAAAATGGAGCGTATCAGCGGCGGAAACATTTATGAATACGCTGACATCCCTCTTGATGAAAAGCGGACGATTTTAAATAAGTTGGCGAAGGCATTGAAAGAACTTCATGATTTGGAACACGTACCCGCCGATACATTCAGTCTTAAAGAAACCTATTACGGCAAAACTATGGACAGGCTTCGCAAGGTACGCGACCTGATCCCGTTTGCCGATCGAAAGAGAATTACCGTCAACGGGCGCGAGTGCCGTAACGTATTTTTTTATAAGCACGAATTGGAACAGGAGCTCGACGCTTTGCATTGCGACAGCTTTGCCTTTATTCATGGTGACTGCACATTTTCAAACCTGATGCTGAAAGATAATTCCGAACCGGTATTCATAGACCCCCGAGGTTATTTCGGATATGCGGAGCTTTACGGCGACCCGAATTACGATTGGGCGAAGCTCTATTATTCCCTGGTTGGTAATTATGACCGCTTTAATTTAAAAGACTTCCGGCTTTCGATTGGGAAAAACGATGTTGAGCTGAAAATCAAGTCCAATCAATGGGAAAGTCTGGAGGGGGATTTTTTCGAATTATCCGACGCGGATCCGCGGACAATAAAACTGCTCCACGCCGTTATTTGGCTTTCGCTCACAACCTACGCCTGGCAGGATTTTGATTCGATCTGCGGCGCGTTCTATAACGGTCTGTACTATCTGGAAGAGGCGCTGTAATGGAGCATTTTGAAAAGACGCTGAAAATTATAAATAGCGCGGTTCGCTCCATACGCGAGGATGAGTTCAACGCCCTTAAACAGGATTGCTTGGAGGCTCTGAAACTTGGCGGCAAAATCGTCGCTTCCGGGCTTGGGAAAAACGTGCCGATCTGCGAGAAATTCGTCGGCACGCTCAACTCGATTGGAATCCCCGCGGCATTTATGCATACGAACTCGGCGGTACACGGCGACCTGGGTATCGTGCGAGGCGGCGACCTCGTGATCATTTTGACAAAAAGCGGCGAAACGTCCGATTCAATTCATCTTGTGACCCTGCTGAAAAAACGCGGCTGCAAGCTTTGGCTGCTGTCATTCAGCCGCGGCAGCACGCTGTACCGCGAGATACCGAATCGTTTGATAATCGAACTTGAACATGAGGGCGATGAGTGGAATATTTTGCCGAACAATTCAACCGTGCTGAATCTGATCGTTTTGCAGGAATTGGCGATGCAGATCGCAAAAGAGCAACATATCAGCATCGACGAGTTGCGGCTGAACCATCCCGGCGGGGCGATTGGCGCGCAGTTGGGCGGTGGGGTGTCATGACGGAAAATCTTACACTCTCCCCGCTGGCTCATACCTGGATATTGGACTTGGACGGAACGATTGTCAAGCACAACGGCTATAAGACAGACGGGCATGACACGCTTCTTGACGGCGCGTTGGAGTTTCTGCGAAACATCCCCGAAGGCGATATGGTCGTGTTCATAACGTCGCGCATGGATGAGTATAAGGAAATAACCGAGAGTTTCCTCACGGAACACGGCATACGTTACAACCACATTATCTACAACGCGCCGTATGGGGAGAGGGTGTTGATCAATGACAGGAAGCCGTCTGGGTTGAATACGGCGATTGCTGTAAGTCTTGAAAGGGATACTCCGCAAAAAATAATGATTGAGGTTGATGGTTCGTTATGATTTTGAAACGATTGCTTGCCGCGCTTGCCGGTCGCAGTTTTTGGCTGAAAATCAAACGTAAATACGATGTGGATAACGGCGTTTACGTTCTCTTGATGCCGGAGGATGATACGGAGCTTAATGAGCAGGCGCTTCGTCACATAGACGATTTGGTATCTCACCGAGGAGCGCGGGGAGTTGTTATTTTAACGAACAACGAACATGTAAACGCAAACGCCCTGTCGTATTCGGCGAATATAAAAGATGTGTCGATGTGTTCGGAGGAACAGATAAATAACCTGCTAACTTACGTTGAATTTTATATGTTTACGGAACGCTTGATGATAATTTCATTGACAAAACCATACGGGAGCAAACTTTATAAAGCCGTTGGCGTGAATGGTCTGACAAAAGAGGATTTGGTTTGCCTGAGTATTTTCATAATAAGAAGCTGGCAGGTACAAGAGAGCTGCAATGGATAACTACACCAGGAAAGCACTTAAAAATAAAATTAAAAGACTTGTTTTTATGCGAAAACTGAAAGAAAAAAGGATAGTGCTTTTTGGCGCTTCGGTCTTTTCAAAGGAAGTAAATAAAATCTTGACGGAGCTTGATTTTTCCATCAGCGCTGTTATTGATAACGATGTTCGTAAGATTGGCAAGGAATGTATGGGCAAGCTCATTCAAAAACCGGAGGAAGTGCTATCGCCGTTCGACCGTAATAACGCCATACTAATACTTTCGGGCGGTTTTTACAGGGAGATGGCGTATCAGCTTTCACGAATGGGCTATAAAAAAGGCAAGCAGTTTCACGTCTTAAACTATAAGATTAACGAGTCGCTTCCTGTCGTCCTTAACATGTTGATACATACAATCACTGGGGCGGTTATATATTGGTGGCTGACAAAAAAATACCCGCGCAAACCGGCGGTGTTCATCGCGCCGTATACCGGGACAGGGGACATCTATCTGATTGGATTGTTCTTTGAAGAGTTTCTGCGGCGAAATAATATTGGGGATTATGTTTTTGTAGTGGTGAGCGGCGCCTGCAAAAAGGTTGCCGAGAGTTCCGGAATAAAAAATGTAATTGCCGTAAAGCCGCATTTATCCGACAGCATAATCGAATGGTGGCATTTTCTTCGTTCTGATTGTCCCTTGTTCGTTTTAAACGACGGTTGGATGGGGAATCCGCTGCAATGGATACGGGGCTACAGAGGGTTGGATTTTGAAAAGATGTTCCGGTACTTTGTTTTTGGTTTCGGAAACGAAGTTCCGCATGAAAGGCCGCGTTATAAGGATTACAGCAAGGAAATTGACTCTATTTTCATGCGGCATGGCTTGAAAAAAGGCAGAACCGTCGTGTTGTCCCCACACTCCAATACGTTATTCGACCTTCCCGAAGATGTTTGGAAAGCTATAGTTGACTACTGCCGGCAGCACGGATACACGGTTTGCACAAATTGCGCCGGAAAAAGCGAAAAGCCCATAAAAGGAACGGAAGCCGTATTCTTCCCACTTACGCAGGCAATCGGATTTATGAATTTCGCGGGATATTTTATCGGCGTGAGGAGCGGGTTGTGCGACATTATCAGTTCGTCGTCGTGCAAAAAGATCGTTCTTTATGAAAGAGACGGGTTTTTCTATAAGTGCTCACCTTTCGACTATTTCAGCTTACGAAAAATGGGGCTTTGTGACGATATTTTGGAGCTTGAATACCATTCGGATTTAAAAAAAGAAATACTTGAGCGGATACTTAATGCATTTGGGGGCGTAGAAACGTATGGTTTATAACCCCAAGGGATTTGAAGGATCAAAACCTAAATTTTTTAGCAAGAAATGGTGGAGGGAAACAATGAAATATTGGCATTTAAATTTGAATGAAATCCAAGAGATGATTGGTTTTTGCAGACAATATAAAAATATTCTTATATTCGGAGTATCCGAAAATTGCGAGTATATACTCAAATTCTTTGACATATGTAATGTGCGCGTAAATGCTTTTGTTGAAAATAATTTGCCCGAACATAAATTTTGTTATCGTGAAATACCCGTCATTACTACTGATAAACTGATAAAACAATTTTCAACTGTCGACACCGGTATTATTTTGGGTCTGTATAACGAGCATTATGAAAGCGTAATCCCATATTTACGAAAATGCGACTTTTCTTACTTTGATGTAAGCGAACATAATAAAAATATAATAATGAGTAAACTGAGCCCAAAACCGCCCAAGGAAACACATATAGAAATTCCTATAACAGAACATTGTAATTTGAATTGTAAGATGTGTAATTATTTCGCACCTCTTGCCAAAAAACAATTCTATCCTTTGACGAATTTTCGCAATGATATCAAACGTTTAGCTAATTTGTGCGAACATAAATTAGGCACATTAAAAATAATTGGCGGAGAACCACTACTTCATCCAAATTTAATAGAAATATTGAGAATTTCAAGAGAAACGTTCCAAGACAATGAAATTATATTAGTAACAAATGGAACGTTGTTATTGCATCATGAAAATGCAAAACAAGGAAATATTTGGGATGCTCTTAAAAAATTTAATATTTGGATTTTATTGACTGTGTATCCGATAAATATTAACGTAAATGCGATATTTGATAAAGCAAATGAATATGGGGTAAATATAGGAATCATTCCTAATCTTCCAAATCCCGATTCTGAAAAAAAGCTACACAAATTTGTTCTTGACCCACTTGGAAAACAGGAAGCGTTTACATTTATCAATTGTGGGTATTTTAATTCATGCGTAACTATGATGCAGGGTGGGAAAATTTTCCCTTGTCCTCCCGCTGCGCATATTCACATTTTTAATGAATTTTTTAACGAAAATTTAATGATAACAGAAGACGACTATGTAGATATATATAAAATAAAAAGTTTTTCCGACATTTCCGATTTATGCTCACGGCGCGTAGAGTTCTGTAAATACTGCGCAATTAAATCACACGGAAGATGGTACAAGTGGGAGGTATCTAATAAAACTATCGATGAATGGATTGACATTGCGGGAGAAGAAAGCAGTACATGAAAGATGCCAAACCAGTTATATGAAAAATTACGGTGAAAGGATATTAATTAAAGTGTCTTTTTTTTGTTTCAAGGAACAGAAGTTTTGACTCACGAGGGTCGACCAACGTGAGTATTATGGAATGTCTTCGTCAGCAAATAACGGGGACTAAAAAAGTAGAGATAGTCTCAAAAAACGATCACACTTTGAGTTGTACAAAATATTAGGGGGGATTTTGAGATGAGAGTAGAATTATTGAGAAAAACGAGCCTGCGTGACGACAGGATGTGTGATCAGTTTAGTTTATTTACAACAAGACACAGTGTTGATGAAATAAGGCTACTAAAAGAATCTGAGGGGCGTAAAATAGTTTGTTTTGGAGCGGATGAGAATAGTTGGTTCTATATTTCAGTTTTGAGAGAGGCGAATATTGGTCCTGACATTATCACGGACAACAGTAGAACATCTCTTGATGTGTATCTTGATAATATACCCTTAATCCAACCAACAACATTGTTAAAGGACAAGGAAAAATACTACTTCATAATTACACTTAAAAACGGGGTATTCGTTAATCAGATTAGGCAACAACTTTTGTTTTGCGGTGTTAAAGACTTTGCCATACTTACTCTTAACCGTTTATTTGACTTTGATCGTGCCAGCAATAAGAATTTAAAGAGCGCATACTTGAAAGCGTTCAATGAAATTTATGAAAACGTTGACTTTACTGAAGCAAATTACGACTCTGCGCGAACTTTTTTTGTAGGTCCTATAATATTGTGGAACAGAGTTGCCGAATGGATATTGACAGAGTACGCTGATCGCGAAAATATTTCCTTACTCGACGTGGGACCCGGTACTGGAATCGCTTCGTTGGTTTTCAAGGAATTACTGAATGTTTCGTTAAATTGGATTAATTTTGACGAACTCCTAAAATTTTACGAAGTATCTCAACAGTCAATGCTCATCGAACGCAATAAAATAAACGTCCAATATGGTTATATTGAAACAGATGATTTTCACGGTGACTACGATATTATAATATTCACCGATGTATTGGAACACTTAGTATACAATCCAGTGAACACTCTGAAAAAACTAGGTAGCATGTTGAAATCTGATGGACACCTTGCATTAACAACACCTATGAAAATGGGAAAAGGACTTCCGTATTTCGGGAATTGGCGCGATTTGCCCGCACTAAATCAAGACACCGTAACGCGTAATGCCGAACTATTAAAAATCAGCGAAACACATCACGTTTATGAATATTCACCGGAAGAAGTGGATGAGATTCTTGCTGAATCGGGATTTAAGGTTGTTTTTACAGAAATAAGAAATTATCCAATGGGAATGAACTATATTTGTGTCAAAAACAAAGATTGAACCCAAAGTTTTTCGCATAAAACTATGGGTGTTTTTTTGTGGGCATTGGTTTAGGCAAAAAAATCATTTGCTTTGGTGCGGGAAATTTTGGATATCGTACATCGAGAAGGTATCAAGTAAAACGATATAGGAATATTTTTATAAATGTAGAAAAAATCAATGGAGGAGTGTAACCGTGCTTTTCGATCAGCCGCATCTTTACGAAATTGAGGACATGATAAATTTTACAAAGAAGCACAGGCCGTTATATATTTATGGATGCGCAAGTAATCAAGAATACTTGCTGAAATTTTTGGATATTTGCGGTATTGTCGTAGACGGCTATGTAACCACGTATGGCAACGACAGAGAATTGTTTTACCGGAACATCCCCAAATTCAAGCTGGATACTGTGAATTTAGATAACGCCGGCATTATTATCGGTCTGAGCGACAAGTACTACAACGGCGTAATACCAAGATTGCGCGAACGCGGCTTCACCGACTATTTCCTTATGAGCGAGCATAACAAACGGGCGATTGCGCACAAACTGACCCCGCGTCCGCGCGAACGCATGTGGATTGAGATAAACATTGCCGACCACTGCAATCTGAACTGCCGGATGTGCGACCATTTTTCACACCTAGCCCCGCCTGTATTTTTGGACGTTGACGAATTCAAACGTGATATGGAGCGTTTGGCCGAGCTTAGCGGTAATTTTATAGATATGATCAAATTGCAGGGCGGCGAACCGCTTATGCATAAAGATATAAATAAATTCATCGAGATAACGCGTAATCTGTTTCCCAAATCCGAAATTGATTTTTTTACCAACGGTCTTTTGCTTTTGAGAGCCGAACACTACGAAAAAGGTAACTTTTGGCAATGCTGCGTCGACAACCGAGTCGATATTTTGCTGACAAGGTATCCGATAAAACTCGATGTGGAACCCATAAGGGAAAAAGCGGAAGAGTATGGGGTACGTTTGCAGATATTTGGTGAAGCCGCGACGCGTTGTACAGGCGATAAAAGTATCGGGCTGTATAAGCTTCCTCAATCAGACATTAATAAAAAATCTACCAAACATCCTTTTGATTTAAACGGTACGATCGAAAAACATTGTTTTATCAGCTGCTACCACCTGAATGAAACAATTACATTGCGTCACGGCAAGCTGTATACCTGTTCAATACGACCATATGCAGAGTATTTTAATAATGCGTTCAATCAGCGCCTTGAGTTGGCGGATGATGATTATATCAATATTTACAAAGCAAACACATATGAAGAACTTGCAGAATTCGCGACTAAACGCGTTCCGTTTTGCAGATATTGCGATATTAAGAATCGTCGTGTTTTTGATTGGGCAAGATCAAACAGGCAGATTGACGAGTATGTGGATTAGATTTTTGCCGGTGAACCGCAATATTGGAGGTGGACATTATGTTTTTTGACCTGGCGCATCTTTTCGAAATCGAGGATATGGTGAGTTTTGCGAGGAAATATCGTCGTTTATATATCTATGGGTGCGCAATGAATCAGGAATATCTGTTGAAGTTCTTCGACATCTGCGGCATTAACGCGGACGGTTATATTACCACTTTTCAAGACGGCAGGGAGTTATGCTACAGGCAAATCCCAAAATATACATTGGATATGGTGAATTTAGAGGATGCGGGCATAGTTATTGGACTAAACGACAGATACTATGACGGCGTGATCCCGCGGCTGCGGGAGCGTGGTTTCACCGATTATTTTCTTATGAGTGAGCATAATAAACGTGCAATCACTCACAAGCTGGCCCCGCGCCCGCGCGAACGAATGTGGATTGAAATAAACGTAGCCGACCACTGTAATCTAAATTGCCAAATGTGTGATCACTTTTCGCAGCTTGCTCCGCCGACATTTTTGGGTGTTGACGAATTCAGGCGCGATATGGAACGTCTGGCTGAATTAAGCCGCGGCCATATTGATATTCTCAAACTGCAAGGCGGCGAGCCTTTACTGCATAAAGATATTTGTCGGTTTATTGCGATAACGCGCTCTTTGTTTCCGAAAAGCATTATTTTTCTCTTCACAAACGGCCTGCTTCTTATGAAATCCGAGCACTCCCCGGACGGGAATTTATGGCAATACTGTAAAGATTACGACGTTACTGTACAGTTTACTACCTATCCGATAAATCTGAATGTTCAGGCGATTGAAGACAAAGCTGCCGAA
>Ga0099364_10005711_pt1 | contig 18390 bp, 15 predicted proteins | sample TergutTh196P3_FD_73070 | JGI IMG/M metagenome (GOLD analysis project Ga0099364, IMG submission 73070) | Microcerotermes parvus P3 segment gut microbial communities from Pointe-Noire, Republic of the Congo - Th196 P3 | ecosystem: Host-associated > Arthropoda: Insects > Digestive system > Gut ...
TAAAAATCTGCAAATGGTTCGAGTATACGACCAGCTCTGCGTTTGGCTTCTACCAGAGGACTTCCAACATTATGATGGCTTTTAACAAGACCGATTTTGCTGTCAGACTTTCCGTTGGCCTCCCCACTTGCCGCCTCGCCGGGTTTCCCGCTTTCGATTATATCCGGATAAATAGTACCCTGAGCAAGAAAATAATTGTCCGGCAAGCCAAGCCTGCTGGCTTCTTGTTCCTGTATCTTTATAAAAAGATCGCCTATTATCTTTCTTTTTTGTTCAGGGTCTGCAATACCCTTAAGGCTGTCAAGAAAATCTTTTTCACAATTAATAATATGAATATTTTTAGCGCCAAGTTGTTCAAGAGTTTTTTTTACGTATACTGTTTCATCCTTGCGCATAAGCCCTGTGTCCATGTACATAAGGTGAACCTGTTCTGAACCAAGGACTTTGAGAAGCAGGGCAGCAAGAACAGTGGAATCCACACCACCGGATATCAGCAGCAGCACAGGATTTTTCCCGGCTTTTTCAGCTAGGGCTATGGAGATTTTATCGTATTGAGCCTGGGTGTTGTTATTATTGTCCATGAATAATAATAACACAGGCTTAAAACAGCGTCATCTGGCTGGAATCCTGTTTGGAAGTTTTTTTAATCGATTTACCCTGCGGTTGAACCTGTAAAGGAACAAGGTTTTCCAGGTCATGCATGAAGCGGCTTACAGGGGATTTAAGCGCGCGACCCATGTAAAAACGTGAGGCGCAATAAGAAAGCCAAAGTCCGCGGCGCGCGCGCGTCATTGCAACGTATAAAAGGCGGCGTTCTTCTTCGATGTTATTTTCACTATTTTCATCTTCGTTTTTATTATAAAAAGTGAATGGCAATACGCCATCTTCCAGAGCCGGAACAAACACATAATCGAATTCCAGGCCTTTGGAAGCGTGTATGGTCATTATATTTACGCCGCGGGAAATACCTGCCCCGGATATACCAACAGCTCCTGCATCCCGGCATCCAGCCAGACCGTCAAGAAGTGCTTCAATACTTCCAAAAATTTTCCCCAGGCTGATAAGGTGAATTACAGGTTCCGGTATGATATTTTTTTTGCGTTTAGGTAATTTACCTTGTTCGCGTAAAGTTTCAAAGGCACTTATAATTTCATCTTCAACAGACTGAGTTTTACTGCTGTTGCTATATAAAAAGGCAAGTATGTGATTACATGGTTCTTGTTCCCAGAAAGGCTCGGAATCTGTAAGTTCAAAGGGAATGCCGTGGTTCTTAAGGGCCTTTATTATTGGCTCAGCAAGAGAGGCAGTCCTGGTCAAAATTGCAAAATCTTCGGAGCTGATATTTCCGCTGATATCTCCGCTTCCTCCCCTAGCAGCGCCTGAGTCCATGGCAAAGAAACTTGTTCCGCCCAAAAGAGAGGCAATGGTTCTAGCTATGCCTTCTGCCTCGGATTTTTCTGTAGAGTATTGCTGGCGGAACAAGCTAACAGGTTTTGAGGCTGCTGCCGGATTGGTGCTGCTAGGTTCATCGATACTATATCCTTCAGCAACTCCTTCGAGGTCAGCATTGGTAAGCCGGGCTGCTGCGTTTATAATGGACTGGCTGCAGCGGAAACTTTTTCTAAGCTCAAAAAGCGCTGCATCAGGATAATCCATTTGAAAGCGATCGATAAAAGCCTTGTCCGAGCCCCTGAACCCGTAAATTGCCTGATTGGGATCGCCTATAACCCATAATGACGGATAACGAGCGCTTGAGTCAGGTGCAAGAAGACGGATAAAGATATATTGCGCAAAGTTCAAGTCCTGATATTCATCAACAAAAACAAATTTGTACTTTTCCTGATAATTCCTTAATAGACCTTTTTTCAAAGCAAGCATTCTTACTGTGCCGCTGATAAGCCCGTCAAAGTCAATAAGTCCATGACTCTTAAGATGATCCCTGTATTTAAGATAAGCGCTCTTGTTCTGCTTGTCTTTGTCTGTGGTATCTTCGCTGGTTATTATTTTTTTTGGAATAAGTGAATCAGGTAAAGCTAAGGGTAAAACGCGCTTAAGGTCTTCAAGTGTATCTCCGGGAAGCAAAAGATATTGTTTTTGTTCTTCGATATAATTTCCAAGGTCTTTTAGCTGCGCTGACAGCTTCTTTCCTGGGTTTTCTTCTCTGGCTATTTCTTCCAGTATTTCTTTTCTTTCACTCTCGCTGATTATTTTAAAATCGCGCGGAAGTCCTGCAGTCTCGTGCTGTTCACGCAGAATAGAAGCACAAAGAGAATGAAATGTTGTTATGGTCGGCGCTGCTTGCGTGAGATCTGGCTGTGCAATCGTTGGTTGCGCAGCTACTAACAGTTGCATTACTCTTTCCTTTAATTCGCCGGCTGCCTTTACTGTAAAACTCAAAGCCAGAATAGAGGCAGGGTCTATTCCAGACCTTAACATCAAAGATATTTTTTCCGCAAGCACAGCGGTCTTTCCGGTTCCTGGCCCGGCAGTAATCAGGCTTATTTTTGCTTTTGATTCAACTATGTTTTTTTGGTTTACATCCAAAGAAAATACAGTTTTCTTTGCACTGCCAGTCTGCACTGTGAGTTCAGGTTTTTCAGTAGTTTTTAACCCCGGCTGTTTAGCCAAAACAGTTTTATCAGTCCGTTCTATTGATTTTTTCTTTGGCTTGTTTCCAAAAGTGCGTATAACACCATATTCTCCGTCATACCCTGGTGAAATAAAAACTTCACCTTGCCGCATGCGGCGTATGGCTTCTGAAAGTGTTTTTGTACAAACAGCCGCAGAACCAAGTCCCTCCATTTGTGCGATGGGCATGTCCATTAATATTGATAATTCACTGCCTGCATTTTTTATAAGCAAGCTATAAGCAGCTTCTACTTTTTTTGATGCTGTGCCTGTTTCAAGAATTTCACTTAAAATTTCTTTTAAAGGAATTAATGAATAATAAGATCGGCAATTGGAACGGCCATGCTCTGGGCAGGCTGCGCTTTCGTCTACGGCCCTGTCAGCCAGTTCCAGAACCCGTCCCATGACCCCGGGTGTCAGGGGTTTTTCGCAGACAGGGCAAATGGAGATACACCCGCTGCCTTCACCAGCACCTGCAAGTTCTTCAGGGCCAAGACAGACCCCGCAATTTCTGTGACCGTCATAATGGTATTTCCCCTCTTGCGGGAAAAATTCTATGGTGCCAACAATTCCAGCGGGCTTTGCTTTGTTGCTATTTTTCTTAATGTTAAATGAATCCCGAAAGCATTCCCAGGAAAGATCCATTTCAAAAATTGTTGCTTCCCTTCCAAGCTTATCAAGTGAATGTGCATCAGAATTGGAAACAATGGAAAAATTATCAAGAGATTCCAAAGCCCAGTTCATTGGGGGATTTGAAGAAAGCCCTGTTTCCACAGCCATAATATAAGGTGTTAAATCCCTGTAACATTCTTCGATGGAATCAAACCCTGACCTTGCTCCAAGCACGGAAAACCATGGTGTCCAGATGTGGGCAGGTATAAGCATGGAACGTTCATCTGTATCAAGAAGCAGAGCCAATAGATCCCTTGAATCCATACCAAAAATAGGTCTACCATCAGAGCGTATGTTTCCTATTTGTTCGAGCCTTAGCTGAAACGCAGCAGCAGCTTTAAAATCCGGCAAAATGACAAGATGATGTACCTTGCGGGTCTTGTCTTTGTATTTATATATGGTGCTTATTTCTCCGGTAAGTACAAAATGCACGGGATCAGATAAAGGCGGTTCAGGAATGGCTTCTAAGAGTGCGGGGCCAGAATCAAAAGACTGTCTAACTTTTTCCTTTAAGGCATAAAAACCATTATCAGCTTCTTCAAGTTCTTCGCGTAAAATCTCAAGCCATTTTGGATGAGTGCAGTCACCTGTGCCTATCAGCTCTATGCCCTTGATTCTGGCCCATCTGTCCAAATAAGCCGGCATGATCCTGGAGCTGGTTGCACGGGAAAATTTTGAATGTATGTGGAGGTCCCCGATTATACGCTTTTGTTCAGGCACTCGATCTAATTCCGGTTAAGCCTGTACCAGTCGTTAATACGGCGTTCAAGGGAGCGAATTTCATCAGCGCTTGTATGGCGTATTCTTTCTCCAAGATAGGGTAAAATAACCCTTTCCTTTATTGCCATCCAGTTATGCGGAAGTATATTATGCGGGAACAAAAACGATTCCGGCGGCATACGGCCCAAAAGACTTGGATAGTAAAGGGGAAATATCTGCTATGTAACAGTACGCATGGCGGAAAAACCTCCGCTGATTCCGAATGAAGTTTCCAGTATGCGCTTTGTGCTTGAGGTCTCTAATAAAAGGCGCTGGGTATCGGTATTGAAGAACCAGCGGGCAAATGCCTGGGCAGCATTTCTGGACTTTGCCCTTCTGTGGATTCCAAAATAAACCGTATCTTCATCCAAAGGTATGGAATCATGTTCAGAAATCCAGCGGAAATCAAGATTCATGCGGTGTTCTTCAGCAAGGATAAACAGCTCGGAACTGTCCATAAAACTGAATAAAATCCGTCCGGAACTTACCAGTTTAGCAGGTGGATCATAACAATACCTGAAAACAAAATCATCATGAGCCTGAAGACTTGTACTGGCTTCATATATCCAATTTTGAGACCAGGCAATAGCTTCTTCCAGAGCCACAGAATCCCAGGCAATGGGAGAGGCTTCCCTGAATCCTGTATTAAAAATCATTGCGCTTACAAAAAGAAATTTTTCATTCCAGGCAGGAGAAAAACCCATGCGTGTATAGATGCCATTTGTTTGAATATTATATGCAATTCCCAATTCCTTGATTTCTTCCATGGAAATAGTGAATGAATTTGATATTGTATTGCTGTATTCAGAATTAAATACCATGGCTGGTATATTGAATGAAACAGGCAAAAGGTATTGTCTGTTATTTATCTGACCCAGGGAGAGAAGCCGCGGATAAAAAAACCCTATGGTTCCTGAATCTTTTGAGAAAAGATCATCCAGGGGCCGGAAAAAAGACCTGGTGGAAGAGCATTTAAGCCAGCTTGCAACAGCCATGTCAGGGAATTCTGTGCCTTCTGTTATCCTTTGCGCTGGAGAATCAAAATAATGAACTTCAACCCTATACCTGTCCTGACTTGCGTTAAATTGTTCAGCATAAAAAACAAATTCCGGCCTGTCTGTCCATAAAACCGCAATCCTTGCGTCCGGCCCATCACAGGAAAAAAATGAAAAAGCTGTGCATAAAAATATAAATTTAATAGTTATTAATACACTTATTTTTGAAACCATATCTCTTTTAATTCAATCTATGCGCACTTTTAATGCTTGTCAATCCTGCCTTTGGATAGTATGATAAATTGATGTCTATAAGAGATGCAAATATTATCAGGCTGATAGAGCGCTTAAGCGAACACTATAAGTCTAATATATCAAATAGATTTATACGCCCAGCCCTGCTCCAGTTACCAATGGAAAAACAAGCCTGGGATTTGATTGAAAGTCTTACTGAAAAAATAGAGCAATACCGTTATCAGGGCTACCATCTTGACGAATTATACCGCCAGATAGCTGCCTGTGCCCGCTTTGTTGCTGTGGCAAGACGGGATCTGGTTCCAAGCCTTCGAACCCGGCTGAGTTCAGGTGTAAATGCAAGCACCGGGCCTGACAAGGTACTAAAGGATATGGCTGTAAATAACTTCGCATCAAACCTTCAACTCTTTGCAGATATAGTAAATGAATTATTTTTAAAACTTGTAGAATTTGACAAAGTACAAGCCAAGGGCAAACGACCTGTTTATATGAATTTGCCAGAGCTTAGTGATATTGGCCGCTTGCTGGTGGGCTAAATAAGCCTCTTGTCTCAAATAACAAGCTCGCCAAAAGGCGGGGCGCGCTTCAATAAATCCTTAATACAAAGATGCTCTTGCTTTTCCAGCTCTGGATCAGATTCCAGAACAGAAAAAGCATCTTTCCTTGCCTGTTCCAGCTCTTCGGTATCTCGTAACGGGTCAGCAATACCAAGCTTGAGATAACCTGATTGCTGAAAACCAGTGATCTGCCCTGGCCCCCGGAAAAGCAGATCTTTTTCTGCAATTACAAAACCATCATTGTTTTCCAGCATAACCATAAGACGCCTGCCTTCCTTGCTGCGTTCTTCTTCAGAAAGGAGTTCCGGATGCATACCTGCAAACTCTTGCGGCACTTCCTGATCTGAATAAATCAAAAAACAATACGACTGATCATCTCCCCGGCCTACCCTGCCCCTGAGCTGATGCAGGGCTGCAAGACCAAATCGCTCAGCATGCTCAACAACCATACAGGTGGCGTTAGGCACATCGACCCCGACTTCCACAACACTTGTAGCAGCAAGGACTTTTATTTTCCCTTTGCGAAAATCTTCCATGGTACTCTGCTTTTCCTCATCGTCGAGCCGTGAGTGGATAAGAGCCACAGGGTATTGGGGGAAAACCTGTTCAGAGAGTTTTTTCGCCATGGTCTGGGCATCCTTAAGATCCTGGAGCCAGGCAGCGGAAGTTTCAATAAGAGGATAAACAAAATAAGCCTGATATCCCCTGGCAAGCTCCTTTCTTACAAAGTCATATACTTTTTTCGCATTTGAAGTCTTTGAAAGATGAGTCTTTACAGGCTTGCGTCCTTGAGGCATATCCCGGATCACTGAAACATCAAGGTCACCAAAAACCGTTAAAGCCAGGGTGCGGGGTATGGGAGTTGCGCTCATCATCAAGAGATTGGGATAATCGCCCTTTGCCATAATTGCCTTGCGTTGCGTAACTCCAAAGCGGTGCTGTTCATCAACAATTACAAGTTTTAAGTTTTTATATATTGTGTCTCTTGAAAAAAGCGCGTGAGTTCCTGCAACAATGTCAATTTCTCCAGCTGCAAGGGCAGAAAGCAGGCGTGAACGGCCGCCGGCTTTAAGATTGCCTGTCAGAAACGCTATGCGCAGCCCCAGAGGCTCAAGGAGCTTTGCGGCTGTTTCAGCATGCTGACGGGCAAGAAGTTCTGTAGGAGCCATAAGCACAGCTTGAGCGCCTGATTCCACAGCTTTAAGACAGGCAAGAAAAGCAACAAGGGTTTTCCCGGAACCCACGTCTCCCTGCAGCAACCTGGCCATGGGATATGGGCCATCCATGTCAAGGTTTATTTCTCTTGCTGTCTCTGTTTGACCCTGAGTCAAAGAAAAAGGCAGTCTTTCTATTAAGCGCTTTTGTAAAACAGAAAAATCGCCTGTAACATGTGCAGAAGCAGAGCTTTGATCTTGTTCTCTTTGATCGCGCTTGTCAAAGCTATCGCGGGTTTTTTTACGTTCAATAATCCTTGAGACAGTCATCATTTCAAGATAAAAAAGCTCCTCAAAGATAAGCGTACGCCTTGCCCTGTCTTTTTCTTCAAAAGAAGAAGGAAAATGAATTGCCCTGATTGCATCTGCCTTGGACAAGAGTTTATCCCGCTTCAGAATAAAATCCGGAAGCTCATCTTCAAGACTGGATGAGTGCAAACTCAGAGCGTGGTCGATAAAACGCCGGAGCATGAGCTGGGTTATTCCCTCGCATAAAGGATATATTGGCAATATGCGGCCAAAGCTGTTGTCTTTTACATCATTTATTTCAAATGAAGAAGTTTGAACTTCATTGTATTTATAATGAAAATGTCCCAAAATACGGGCTTTGCTGCCCACAGGAAACTGTTTTGCAAGAAAAGGCCTGTTAAAACATATAAGGGATGCCCGTGCAGTATCGTCTTCGATATTTATCTTAAGGGTTTTCATGTAACCAGCGCCAAACCACTCATGGGAAAGAACTATAACTGTTGTGCAAACCCTGGCCTTGTTCCAGTCACAAAGCGGCACAACGCGGGTACGATCCTCCCAATCACGCGGGTAATGGCAGAGCAGACTTTTAACGTCAATAATGCCAAGACGTGAAAGAGAGCGTTGAGCTTGAGGCCCAATGCCCTTTATGGTTTTTAGCTCTGATTTAAGTTCCCCAAGAAACATTAATAAAAGTATAGCAAATCTTGTATTGACAAGTCTCTTGGAATGGATGAATAATTAAGCAGTATATTTCAAAGGAAGCTGCAAGCGCAGATTATAAGTAATCTGACGCTTGCGAGGTGAAATTCCCCCGCTAACCCGTAACTGTGATTGGTTAATACCATAAGCCAGGAACTTTGATATATACCGCCTGACCGCTTTTATGTCAGGCCATCTTTTTCAGGCTTCGAGGACTGAGCCATGATAAAATCATTTCAAAAAACTTTTTTGTGTTTCCCTGTCATGTTGTTTTTTCTAATTGCATTAACAGGATGCATTCGTGACACTTCACGCGCAATAAATACAGAAGCAAATCAACCGCAAAGAATTATCTCTGCAGCACCTTCAAACACAGAGATAATTATCGGTCTTGGTATGGGGGATCGCCTAATTGCAGTTGACATATATTCCAAAGATATAGAGGGCGTGCCGCAGGGACTTCCCTTAATCGATTTCTTCTTTCCTGATACCGAAGCTGTTATAAACCTTGAACCGGATCTTATTCTGGCAAATGAGATAAACAGTTTTGGTGTGGCTAACAATCCATTCAGGCTTCTTGGGAATCTAGGCATAAGGGTTGTTGAGGTGCCTACAAGCACCAACATTGAAGGGATATTCAGCGATATACTGTTTATTGCACAAACATTGGATATTACAGACAGGGGAGAAGAAATCGTAAGATCAATGAGGGAACAGATCGCAATTATCACAAATATCACACAAAATACATTGCCAAAAAAATCAATATATTTTGAGATATCCTCTGTACCCAATCTAGTCAGTTTTGGGCAGGGAGCTTATCTTAATGAGATGATAGAAATGGCAGGGGGCGTTAATATTTTTAATGATCAAACAGGCTGGTTCAGTCCGTCTGCTGAGGAGATAATTTCCAGAAACCCGGATATTATCTTTACATTTATTTACCCTGGAGAAGATCCTATAAACGAAATAAAAGCCAGAAGAGCTTTTGAAAGCATTACTGCAATCAGGCAGGATCAGGTTTATGCAATAGATACAGATTCTGCTTCAAGGCCGTCCCAGAATATCCTAAAGGCGTTAGGGGAAATGGCAAGGGCCATACATCCGGCATATTATGAAGCAGGGCATTAAGTTTACTGTTGCGGGCTTTTTAAGCCTGGCAATACTCTGGCTTGGAAGCTCCCTTGGCAGCACAAACATTGCCTTTGGAGAAACCCTAATGGTTCTGATTGAGAGGATAACAGGGATTTCGCTGGGAACAGACCAAAGAGTTTCTGTCATAGTATGGAACCTGCGCTTCCCGCGCACAATCCTTGCTTTTATCATAGGCGGGGCAATGGCTTTAAGCGGAGGGGTTTTTCAGTCTATATTAAAAAACCCCCTTGCCTCCCCCTATATCATCGGGGTATCTTCCGGTGCTTCCCTGGGCGCGGGCCTTGTAATGCTTACAGGCTTTGTAATCCCGTTTATAGGCGGCTTCACCCTTCCTCTTTCCGGATTTGTATTCGGTCTTTTTACTGTTTTTTTTGTGATAACATTTTCTTCACGCCTTGACAAATCAATGTCGAATAACACAATAATACTTTTTGGGATGGTTTTTTCCCTTTTTATAAACGGCATACTGACTGTTCTTTTTGCGCTTTACAGGGAAGAATTACGCAACCTGCTTCACTGGCAGATGGGCAGTTTTTCCATGAGGGGCTGGGCATATTCAGGCCTTATGCTTCCTTTTCTTGTAACAGGGTGTTTGATTATTTTTACGCTGACAAGGGAAATGGATATACTTAGTTTTGGCGAGGAAGAAGCTCAAAGCATGGGCGTGGATGCAATAAAAATACGCAGAATACTTCTTGCATGCTCTGCAGCCCTGACAGGAGCTGCTGTTGCATTATGCGGAACCATAGGTTTTGTGGATCTAATTGCCCCGCATCTGGCACGTAAGATCACAGGTTCCAGGCACCAGTACAGCCTGCCAATGGCCTTTCTTGTTGGCGGCTCGCTTTTGGTTGTTACTGACCTTATTGCAAGGACAATAGTCAGCCCCCTGGAACTTCCTGTAGGTGCGGTTACAGCGCTTATTGGAGGCCCCTTTTTCGCATGGGTATACTTCAGCAAACGCAAGGGAGCAAAGGGCTAGTATAATGCTGAAAATAAATAAGCTTGCAAGCGGGTATAATGGGCTTGATATAATAAAAGACATCAGCCTCCAAGCCATGCGGGGAGAAGTCCTTGCAGTCATTGGCCCAAATGGCTGCGGTAAAACTACACTGTTAAAAACACTTGCAAGGCTTTTGAAATACAGCGGAGAAATCTTTCTCGACAACATAGAAATCTCTTCGATATCACGAAAGGATCTTGCCCGCAAAACAGCGCTGCTTGTACAGACAAGCGGCATATATTTCCCGTACAATGTTTACGACACTGTTGCAATGGGGCGCTTCCCTCATTCGACATCTTTCCTTAAAAATCATACTGCAGAGGAAAGAGAAATTTTACGCCAGATTTTATCCAGGCTGGGGCTTTGGGACGAGAGGGATAAACTGATCGACACACTTTCCGGCGGCCAGCTTCAAAGGGTTTTTCTTGCCAGAACCCTTGCTCAGAACCCTGAGCTTATTCTCCTTGACGAACCCACGAACCACCTTGACCTAAAGCATCAGATTGAACTGCTGGAATATCTTTCAGGCTGGGCAAAAGAAAACTCAAGGCTTGTTATCGCAGTGTTACACGATCTAAACCTGGCACGCAATTTTGCTGACAAGGCAGCCCTTATGTATAATGGCACGCTGGTATCATGCGGCAGCTGTGAGGCAATACTTTCCGGGAACATGCTTAAAGAAAGTTTTGATATTGATATTAAGAGCTTTATGCTTGAATCACTTGAGAAGTGGAAAGTGCATTAGCTTTTAACATTATCTAATCAATTCCAAATTCCAATCCAGGTTAACAGGACTGTTTCGATCTGACTTTAAATTGTTATATATATTAATACGTCGTGAATATTCAGATCGCGGATTTTCTAGATCATCTTCACTCCAATATGCATATCCAAAAAAATAACTGGAATAAAAATCATCCCATGAACTGAACTGGCTTTGAATTACCCTGCCAATGGCTAAAGCCTTATCCACTGCTTCGTCATATGTATAAAACTCAGCAATATATCCAAATGCACATAATTGCGTAGCCCTGCTTAGATCCCAGCCTAAAATGGCCCTTTCCCCGAATGCCTGATACGCCTCAAACATATTACGGAAAAACATAACCAATTCCCTTTCTTGAACACCTCTTATTTCGAATTCAAATTCATCTCTGCTCATGCTTGTAATACCGTATGCTTCAGCATGTTCCAAGAACCAGGGATTGTGTCTGCCCACAACAAGGGTATCTATCATATAATCCAAATCTTCTCTTGTTGTTATATCCCATGAATTATCCAGTGTATTCAGCACTCTTGTTCTGTTTGTATTGCTTGGTGCCATTGTTCCAAAACGATTTACATCAGCATTGTTTACTTTTGTCAAAACAGCATGTGTACCGTTTATCCAAAATATGGAATCAGGAATGTCCTCTCTGTTTGAACATGATGTCAGAAATAAAGACAGGGTCATAAATATTAAAATAAAACGATTCATTTTTTACCTCCAAAATTTAATTGTATCTACCCCTTTGCTGCTACCTTTGCCCAGGTATCGCGAAGTCCCACGGTCTTGTTGAAAACAGGCCGCGCCTTATTGTCTGCACTGTTTGCGCCTTGTTCCAAATCCTTGACAAAATAGCCAATCCTTTCAAACTGGAAACGATCGCCTTCGTTTGCCTCTGCAAGTGAAGGTTCTGCCCAGGCATCCTGGATAACTTCAAGTGAATCAGGGTTCAGGTTATCAATGAAATCGCCCTGGCTTCCATCAGGCCGCGGCTTTACTTCCATGGGTCTTTCCACACTAAAAAGATAATCGTAGATTCTTGCTTCAATGGGGATTGCGTGTTCAGCGGAAACCCAATGGATAGTGCTTTTAATTTTTCTGTTGTCAGGTGTGTTGCCGCCTTTTGTAGCGAGATCGTAAGTACAGTGCACTGCAATAACATTTCCTTTTTCATCCTTGTCACAGCCAATGCATTTTACAATATAGCCGTAACGGAGCCGAACTTCATTTCCGGGGTACATTCGAAAATATTTTGGAGGCGGATTTTCTTCAAAATCTTCCCTCTCGATCCACAGTTCGCCGGAAAAAGGAATTTTTCTTTTACCAGCGCTTTCATCTTCAGGATTATTTACAGCTTCCAGTTCATCAACAGTATTATCTGGCCAATTGTCAATAATGAGTTTTAGGGGATTAAGTACTGCCATAACACGCTTTGAAGTTTTATTAAGATGCTCGCGCACACAGTATTCCAGAAAAGCAATGTCAACCATGCTTTCTGTTTTTGCAATTCCCACCTGGGAAATAAAATTGCGTATGGCTTCGGGTGTATAGCCGCGCCGGCGCAGTCCTGCGATGGTTGGCATGCGGGGATCATCCCAGCCAGAGACATAGTTCTCCTGCACAAGACGCAGAAGCCAGCGTTTACTCATAACAGTACGTGTAATATTAAGACGCGCAAACTCAATCTGCCTTGAAGGAAAAACCTCAGCTTCTTTTATAAACCATTCGTAAAGGGGCCTGTGTATTTCATATTCCTGTGAACAGATGGAATGGGTTATACCTTCTTTTGCATCAGATAATGGATGCTGAAAATCATACATGGGATAAATGCACCATTTGTCTTTTGTGCGGTAATGATGCATTCTGCGTATCCTGTACATGACAGGGTCGCGCATTACAAGGTTGGGATGGGTCATGTCGATTTTGGCGCGCAGAGTTTTGGCGCCATCTGCAAATTCACCAGCCCTCATTTTAGCAAATAGGTCAAGGTTTTCTTCAACACTGCGATCCCTAAACGGACTGTTGCGCCCGGGAGGCGTATGCGTAATATTATTTTTATCAGGTACTGCGGTTCCCCTGTATTCGCGTATCTCCTCTTCGCAGAGATCGCATATATACGCTTTCCCCTTTTTAATTATCTTTATTGCAAGCTCGTAAAGATGCTCATAATAATCAGAAGCATAAAACTCCCTGTCCTCCCAGTCACAGCCCATCCACTTGATGTCCCGCTTCTGTGCTTCCACATATGACTGATCTTCTTTCTCAGGGTTTGTGTCGTCAAAGCGAAGGTTGCACTTGCCGTTGAACTTATCCGCAAGACCAAAGTCAATCAAAAACGCCTTGCAGTGGCCAATATGAAGCCAGCCATTCGGCTCTGGCGGAAAACGTGTGTGCACATAGCTATAGCGGCCGCTTGCAAGGTCTTCCTTGATAAATTCACTTATAAAATCGTCCATAAAATTTCCTTTAACTACGATGAAAAAACATCAACCACTTCTTTAAGATGTTTTGGAATGTCAATCTGCTGAGGACAGAGTTTTACACATTTACCGCAGTTTGTGCAGTTATGCGCTTGCTCGGTTTTTTTAAGCGTCAGATATTGATTGATGAAGTTGATCAAAACTTTATTTATAAGATGATGGTTATAAAGGGTCAGAACTTTGGGAATATTAACCCCTGCCGGACAGTCAATGCAATAATTGCAGCCAGTACAGGGTATGATTCCCGAAGAACGGTAGACTGCAGCAGCTTCATCCAGAATTTTTTGCTCTTCATCATTAATGGGTTTAAAATTACTGAAGGTTTTTATATTATCTTCAACATGTTCAGGCAAAGACATGCCGGAAAGCACATTAAACACATTGGGAAAAGAACCTGCAAACCTGAGCGCCAGGGAAGCCATGCTTGAAGCAGAAGTCTTTTTAAGTACCCCCAAAACCTTTTCGTTTAACTTATTTGACAGGGTTCCGCCTTTAACAGGTTCCATAATAACTATTGGGATCTTGTATTCAGTAAGGATTTCGTAAAGCCTTTTTGCATTATTAATCTCCCAGTCAACATAATTTAGCTGGATCATTGCAAAATCCCATTTGTATTTCTTTACAATTTCGAGCAGCACATCAGGATGACCATGGAATGAAAAACCCATGCGCTTTATAGTACCTTCCTCTTTCTTTTTACAAAGAAAGTTGTAAATCCAGTTTTCTATAACATCAAAGCGTTCTTCGTTTATGCCATGCGCAAAGTAAAAATCAAAATATGAAGTTTTACATCTTTCAAGCTGTGTTTTAAAAATCCGTTCTAAATCGTCCTGGGAATTATATACTTCCCATGTGGGCATTTTTGAAGCCAGATAATAGCTGTCTCTGGGATATTTTGAAAGTGTATCTCCTGCAAAAACCTCGCTTTTGCCTTCATGGTAGACATAGGCAGTATCAAAATAATTGACCCCTGCTTTATAAGCCATGTCCACCATTGCCTGTGCTTTTGGATAATCGATCTTTGCCGGATCACCATCAAGTATTGGAAGGCGCATTAAACCAAATCCCAAAAGGGAAGTCTCTGAATCAAGTGAAGCTACTTTTCTTTTTTCCATAATTATACTCCGGATTTTATACTAGCATAAATGATGAATTTAGTGAACTCATATATCAAAAACTGCCACCTTAAGCACGCCCTTCCACAGCCTCCACACCCCCGCCCAATCCTACGCTATATATAGCGTAGGTCAGACAGGCAGCAACACTAGGCAAATTCGGTGTCCGGACTGCAAGCCCGCAGTCACCTTTAGCCTAAGCGTGGGTCTGATGTATTGACAAAAAGTAGACAATGTAGTATATTGATACCATGGAGCAATCAATCGAAGATAATGCAGAAAAGTTTTTACCTATTTCAGAAAAGACAATGTCAAAGGTAGAGACAATTATTAATGCTGCCAACAAAACCAGGAATATTAACATTCGTATTTCTGAATACGACATAGAAAAGGTCAAGCAAAGATCTGCCGAAGAAGGAATCCCCTATCAAACATTGATTTCCAGCATTATTCATAAGTATGTCACTGGATCTTTGGTTGATGAAAAAGCAGTATTAAAATCTATGGAACTATTGAGAAGATAAAGAACACTCTTTTAATACCATATATCAAAAACTACCACTCAACCATCAAATTTGATGGTTAAACCATCGAATTTGATATATGTATAAAAACAGATTACTTTGAAAGACTGAGGCACCAAAGCCTGACACCCCAGCGTTAAATATTACCTAATATCTTCACGCACGCCATCACTTCCAGCAGTTCCATTCATATTTGACCCAGTACCACGTGTACCTCCTGAACCGCCTGTTAGTGTAACCGGCCTTATCATATAATCTGACAATACTACATCACGCCTTACCAAAGCATGACCGCCATTACCTCCATTACCACCTATATTCATCATTACACCACCAGTTGCATTACCTCCGTTACCACCATTACCGCCTCTTATGCTGATGTCTCCTGAAGCTTCTTTAAAAGATATTGTTTTGCCAGGAACATATATGCCAAAACCGCCATTATTTCCATTTCCACCAAAATTGGAACCAGTACCGCTGACAGGAGTACCAGTACCGCCTCTTCCACCATTGATGGTAATATTTCCTGAAGTTTCAAAAGATACATCCCCAGTAGTCACAAGTCCTGTTCCGCCAGTACCACCTTCATACCCACCTCTACGTTGCCATATGCCACTATTACTAGAAGTAAAACCAACACCATTACCTCCATTACCACCTGTGAGTGTCAAGTTTCCAGCACCGGAAATTATAAGATTACTATGGATATTAATGGCATCAGTGGCATTACCGCCTTCACCACTGCTTGGAGTTGTTCCATTCCTGCCAGTAATGGAGTTATTCCCGCGTAATACAATGGAAACATTATCATTGCTTGAATATTCAAACCCATCTATTGCATGCCTGTTAGCACTTGGTCTAAACTGCATATTATCAAAAGTAAATTTTAAGTCTTGATTTCTGGCTTCAATGTAAATACTCATGTCAAAAACCCTGGGATTATTGCCAATAAAGATAACCTCGTTTATATCAGCCGGTATACGTATTAGACCCACATTCAAATCTGTCCTGGCTGAATAATTGTAAATACGCATACCTGCAGGATGTTCATCAGTAACAGTCGGGAGAGAATTAATTATATTAGAATTGAACTGGATCCTGTTGGAAATACTCCCTGCAGAAAAATCATTGATGGCGCTGTATTCAATGGCTATAAAAAATGAATCAGGCCTGGCAAAACTTGAAAGCTCATACAGATAATTACCTGTAATTCTATCTCTAATAATAAGAACATAGATATCTGTTGTGGCAAATAATGAGATTCTATAATATCCTGCTGGTTCTCCGTTATTTCCAGGAGTAAATGTAAAGGTTTGTGAATTTCTCTGTTCCCAACTCTGGTAAGAAGTAAAGGTACTGGTGGTTGAATGATATCTACCTTCCTGTCTTTGCCTTACATTCGTATATTCATAACCAGCTTCAATTTTTGGACCAAATGGTATTTTTATCTCACTTGTAATCTTTGCAGTATTCGTATGGGTAACTGTCTCCTGCACTGTTGTTGCAATTGTAAAAGAATCCTGCTGTTCAATAGCTTGTTTGGTTACCATACTAGTAGTAAAAGATACGGTTGGACGTGATCTGCCATCATAATGTACTGGTGTTTGTGAAGAAACAGGTACATTGTCTACCGCACCTAAATAAATAAAGTAATAATCATTTAGACCATCTGTATACGAATAATCAATACGATGACCATTCTCTACAGGGCTTATAATGTATTTATTAGCGTTTAAAATGTTACTAACATTATCACCAGGATTGCCCAATGGGTTAAATTCAGACAAGCCGCCTACAGGGCTTGAGCATCCAGAAATTGCAATTACTGCCAAAATAACGATTATCTCAAAGAATTTAAATTTGTTTTTCATAAGAACTCCAGATTTTTCTTTTAAAAATAATACCATCCATTACGGATTAGTTCAATATAATCTTATACGCTTATTGTCCTTCTGTCAAGCATAAAAGATGATTTCACTATCATTCTACAAGGATGGATGAAATATGAGTGATAATGAAATTCGAGCAATTTTAGCCAGAAATATAAAGACTTTTCGCGGGCGCAGAAACTGGTCTCAGGCAAATTTAGCAGAAAAATCAGGTCTCTCAGTAGTATATATAAGCGATATTGAAAGAGGAAATAAATGGCCCTATCTGGACAGCTTTATTAAGCTGGCAAACGCACTGGAAGTTGAAATATATGAACTACTTAAACCTGAAGAAGCCTTACCATCTAAGGATTACAACAATATTTACAGAAAACATACTGCAGAAGTAAATGCCATAATAAATAAAAACATAAAAATAATGGAAGAAAATATATCTAAAGCAATGTTAAAACTTCAAAAAAGTAATAAAAAATAGCAAAAATGCTTCTATATTAAAATAAAAAACTCGTCAAAACCATATAATTTCCAGAAAAAAATATATGAATTTGACGAATTTTAAAAGTGCCAATAAATATCAGGATTGCAACTATATTCTAGTTGCAAATTCATTCATTATATTATATATTTTTATATATGGAGATGTAATGAGCAAAAAAGACAAGCTTATTTTCCGATTAAAATCCAAACCAAAGGATTTTACATTTGATGAAGCCAAATCATTATTAGAAATGTGTGGGTATACCTTTTCAAATGTAGGAAAAACAAGCGGCTCACGGGTCTGCTTTGTCAGAGAAAACAAAGTATTTCGTATGCATAAGCCACATTCAAGAAAGGAACTTCTTGTATATCAAGTTAAAGAATTAATAGAAGAATTAGAACAGGAGGGATTATTATGAAAAATACCATGAGCTATAAAGGATATTACGGCAGCGTTGAGTTTGCTTATGATGATAATGTTTTTTTTGGCAGAATAATCGGAATCAATGATCGTATTACTTATGAAGGTGATAATGTAAAATCTCTGCGCCAGGATTTTAAATCAGCGGTTGATGAATATCTTGAAACTTGTTCGCAGTTGGGGAAAAACCCGGAAAAAACATATAAAGGTACATTCAATGTGCGAATAGCACCGAACTTACACAAGCAACTTGCACTTTACTCAGCATCAACAGGAAAAACATTAAATGCTACAGTAGAAGAAGCTATACGGAGTTATATTGTATAGCCTGCAGACACCATAGTGTCATCAATTCGGTGACTGACACCATATACGTATATTGACATCAAGCCCAAAAACCCGCTATGGTTATAAGGCTTAATATTATGGAGCGGTGGGTGAGCGGCTGAAACCAGCGGTTTGCTAAACCGTCGTACCGTAACAGGTACCGGGGGTTCAAATCCCCCCTGCTCCGGGCTCTTGGGAGTTT
>Ga0099364_10005712_pt1 | contig 18389 bp, 16 predicted proteins | sample TergutTh196P3_FD_73070 | JGI IMG/M metagenome (GOLD analysis project Ga0099364, IMG submission 73070) | Microcerotermes parvus P3 segment gut microbial communities from Pointe-Noire, Republic of the Congo - Th196 P3 | ecosystem: Host-associated > Arthropoda: Insects > Digestive system > Gut ...
GGAAAGTTGCCTTTATAAAGTGTGACGGCAAAGAAGACAATGTTAATCGCAACTATATCTACGACGGACCAAAGAGCTGTGTTGCAGCCGCCCAGCTTGCAACAGGCGGGAACAAAACATGTTCATATAGCTGCGTTGGACTTGAGAGCTGTAAAAACGCCTGTCTCTTTGATGCAATAAAAATTGTTGACAGTATAGCTATCGTAGATCCCCAAAAATGTACTGCCTGCGGTAAATGCATTGCCGCCTGCCCCAAAAACTTAATAGAACTTGTTCCTGATAGGTATAAGATACGCGTGCTTTGCAATTCACGTGACATAGGAAGGTTTGTCAGGCGGAATTGCCGTGCGGGATGTACGGGCTGCGGCTTATGCCAAAAAGCCTGTCCCATGCAGGCAGTAAAAGTGGCGGATAACGTAGCGCATATTGATTACAGTCTTTGCATATCCTGCCTTTCCTGCATAGAAGCCTGCCCTACAAAGACTATTAAATTAATGAGGTGAAATACACCACAGCTTGCCTGCGGTGTATTTACTAGATATTTTTCCTTCCCGCAATAAATGAGAGAACAGCCCCCGAAAAAAAGGCAGCAATGCCTATAATAATAAATAGTATACCTGCACTTGAGCTTTGCGGTATAGTATCAGAAAACATCATCCAAAGAGACCCCAGTATAAGTCCCAGTATACAAGAGTAAAGCTGTTTTTTGTGTCTTTTAAAAAGGTTTTGCATTATCCTTGCCATTATTATCAAGCCGCACAATATGCCTACTCCAAGAGGCAGCATAATTCTTAAGATATTTAGCAATAGATCAACATCAGTGATATCGGAAAGGTAAGTACCTATAGAAGAAATTGAATAAATGACTATGCCGTAAACACCCATTAAAAGTAAAACAAAGGAACCGCTGAAACCCGGAATAATAAAACTAATTGCAGAAAGAAGCCCTGCAAAAAATAGAAACATCATAAAGGGAATATTGTAATTTACGAATATAAGCTGTGAATTAAATACAGCATTATTTTCTGTGCCAATAAGAGAAACAAACAGTAAGATAACAAAAGGCACAAGAATTAATACGAAATTAAGTAATTTTATTCTCCTCCCTCTTTCCCTTATGTTTCTGTAAAAAAGGGGCATAGTTCCTGTTATAAGACCTACGAAAAACATCATAGTTGGAAAATTATAGTTAGTTAAGAGAAAATGTATGATAGAACTGAATACAAGAAGACCAAGAGCTATGCCTGTAATGAGGGGAAGCAAAAAGAACATATTTCTTTTAAAGTCTTTAAAGAAATTATTTATGGAAGACAAAAAATCAAAATAAAAACCCAGCATTATTGCAATTGTTGCACCGCTAATTCCCGGTACTATCTGTATAGCACCAAATATAAGACCGTTAATAAAATTTCTTAAAATTTTTAACATTAATTTTTTCCTCTTTCCAGATCCAGTAAAAATGATTTTTTGTCTATTCCGCCTGCAAAACCTGTAAGGCTGCCATCGCTGCCCAGCACACGGTGGCAGGGGATTAATATGGATATGGGGTTATGCCCCACAGCGCCGCCCACTGCCTGAGCAGCGGATTTCTTTCCCGATGCAATTAACTGTTCAGAAATGGCTTTGTATGTGGTAGTTTTACCATAGGGAATTTTTGTAAGAATTTTCCATACGGCAAGCCTAAACTCTGAAGTCTTACCAAATAATTCCGGCGATAATTTAAATTTAACTGCCGGTTTTTTACCTTCAAAATAATCTTTTAACCAATTTTCCAGTTCAACAAAAACAGGATAATCCTTTTTTTGTACAAAAGTATCTGTAAATATTCTGGAAGGGAAGTATTTTTGCCCTATAAACCATAAACCAATAATTGCATTGTCTCTTGCAGCTACCTGCGCCTTTCCAAGAGGAGTATCAAAGATGCAAGTGTAAATTTCTTTCATTCAGGTCTTCTGCCTTTCCCACTTATTTCGTCTATGGTAATTTTCCAGACTGATGTCCTGCTTAAGTCTTTTGCAATTTCCGCATCAAACATATGCATTATCTTTGGCGTATGACGGAGGCTGATTATTTTTAGCGCATGGATCTTTTCATCATCATTGATAATTTCCTCGGCCTTACCGCTGACTATGGCGGATTCATAAAAAAGCGCAAACTCTTCCGGCACTATTCTATGATCTCCAACACAGCAAAGAGACACCCTCTTGTCATGCTTAAGATTGTCAATTTTATGCCCTTCCATGGCGGAGTGAAAATAAAGCAGCTCATTATCCCTTGCGATGGAAAGGGGAACTGTGTAAGGGCTGCCGTCAGGGTTCACTGTGGCAAGAACAGCGAAGGAACACTTGTCAATAACAGCAAGCGCTTCTTCCCTATCAAGCTCCCTGTCTTTTCTCCGCATGGATCTTTGCATAATCAACTCCCGGCAATGGAAGTAAAAATAGCGCTTACTGCATTCTCGTCCAGGTCCATAAAGCCGGCTATCTTGCCTTTATTGGCATCCAGGGTGCGCTTTATTACCATGGGAAGGTCTGCTTTTGGAACGCCAAGTTCTCCCAGCGTTAGGGGCATTCCTATAGAACGCACCCAGGCGCGAAAGGCAGCTATGCCGGCTTTTGCAGTTCCCTTTAAATCCTGTGTATCGTGGTTAACACCAAACACTTTGGAGCCAAACTGCGCAATGCGGGCTATCATTTCGGGACTGCCATTGTCGGTAATGTAATCCAGCCAGGCGGGCATTATAGCCGCAAGACCTGCACCATGCGCCGTACCATAATGCCCGGAGAGCTGATGCTCAAGGGCATGCTCCCCTCCCCTAACCCCTGTTCTGCCTATCCAGGTTAGATCGTTATGCGAAAAAGAGGCTGCCATCATAAGTTCGGCTCTTGCTTCGTAATCATCAGGCTTTGCAATTGCAATGGGACCAAACTTAACTACAGTCCTCATTAAGCCTTCGGCAAACTCATCCCCCAAAGTGCAAGAAAGATTTCCCTTGGTAAAATAGCGGCTAACAGAGTGGGCCACGGCGTCAGCCGCACCTGCCCCTGTCTGATACGCGGAAACACTGTATGTGAGTTCCGGGTTCATAAGGGCAAAGACGGGGCGGCAACAATCCCAGTTAAGACCCTGCTTACGCCCTGTTTCAAGGTCATCAACCAAAACAGTGGAACGGCTAGTTTCGCTCCCGGCTGCAGCTATGGTATGAATTGTACCAACCGGAGCCATTTTTTCGGCAGGGTTTCCGTTGTAAAACTTCCAGTACTCACCTTCATTTACCATGGCAAGAGCGATAGCCTTGGCGGTGTCTATGGAGCTTCCTCCTCCTATACCCAGAAAAAAATCAAGCTTTTCTTCCGTTGCAATTTTAATGCCTTTTTCCACATAGGATCTCTTGGGGTTAGGCTCCACTCCGCCAAATTCCACAAAGTACAAGCCTTCGTCTTTTATGGTTTGTATAACCTTGTCCAATAAACCGCTTTTTTTTGCCGAGCCTCCGCCATATACAAGCATCACCCTGGAGCCGCCGTGTTTGCGTATCATTTTGCCGGCTTCTTTTTCCGTGTCCTTGCCAAACAAAATATCTGTGTATGGGTAAAAATTAAAATTACAGAATGTTTTCATTTATTTCTCCATAATAGTATGATAACATTATATACATATTTTACTTTCTTGACAGGTCGAAAATTTGCTGTGTATAATTATAATCGAAACGTTTCTATAAAATAATCAGGAGGCCTATTGTGAACAGGATAGTGATCAATGTAAACGAGGGAAAAGCAAAAATAAACAGGCACATATACGGTAACTTTGCCGAGCATCTGGGGCGCTGTATTTATGGCGGCATTTGGGTGGGCGAAGACTCCCCCATTCCCAATACCAGGGGCATACGAAATGACATTGTAGCAGCACTCAAGAAGATTAAGCTGCCTAACCTGCGTTGGCCGGGCGGCTGCTTTGCAGATGAGTATCACTGGAAAGACGGAATAGGTCCGCGACCGGAGCGCCCCAAGATGATTAACACCCATTGGGGAGGCGTTACAGAAGACAATAGCTTTGGCACACACGAGTTCCTCGACCTTTGCGAACAGCTCTCGGGGGAAAGTGGAAAGTGCGAGCCTTATATATGCGGAAACGTAGGGAGCGGCACTGTTCAGGAATTCTCCCAATGGGTGGAGTATTGCAACTTTGACGGGGTTAGCCCCATGGCAGACCTGCGCCGCAAGAATGGCAGGGAAAAGCCCTGGAATGTAAAACTCTGGGCCATAGGCAACGAAAACTGGGGCTGCGGCGGGAACATGACACCTGAGTACTATGCGGATCAGTACAGGCAGTTTGCAACATATGTCAGGGCTTACGGCGGCACAGTTCCCTACAAGGTGGCCTGCGGTCCCAATGGAGAAAATTATAACTGGACGAGGGTCTTGATGGAAAAAACCTCCAGCCCCAGGGGGAGTTCCATGCAGGGACTTGCACTTCATCATTATACAGTTCCCGGTGAATGGGCATACAAAGGTTCGGCTACGGAATTTAACGAGGCTGAATGGAATATCACCATGCGCAAAGCTCACTTTATGGGCGAGCTCGTAAAAAAACACAGCGATATAATGGATGAATATGATCCTGAGAAAAAAATTGCTCTGGTAGTTGACGAATGGGGAACCTGGTACAGTGTAGAACCCGGCACCAATCCCGGCTTTCTCTACCAGCAGAACACCCTGCGTGATGCGCTAGTTGCAGGCATACATTTTAATATTTTTAACAATGCGGCTGAACGCGTGCGCATAGGAAACATAGCCCAGACTATAAATGTGCTTCAGGCTGTAATTCTTACAGAGGGAGATAAGCTCGTTCTTACTCCCACCTACCATGCTTTTGATATGTATAAGGTTCACATGGACGCTGTAATGCTTCCATTGCATGTAGAAAGTGATACAATTTATTCCAGGGTGGGCTCTGTGCCATTGATCAGTGCCAGTGCGTCCGAAGATGATAATGGTGCAATTAACGTTTCCATAGTTAATATTGATGCAAAGAACGAACAGAAAATTAACCTGGATCTAAGGGGATTTTCTCCTAAGTCTGTAAGCGGCACTATTATTACATCTACGGAAATACAGGATCACAATACCTTTGACAAGGGTGATAAAGTAGGAATTGCAGGCTTTAAGGACAGTGTTATTTCAGGAGATAAAATTACAGTGAGCCTGCCTTCAAAGTCGGTGGTAACTTTGAAGATAGAATAGGCAGCTGCCTTGAACGACGATAACTGCCCCGGCTGCAGGAAGCAGGGCTTTGATCTCGACCCCCTTGTTATAAACAAGATGGTGGACGAGATTCCCATTGCTCCCTCTTTAAAAGCAGCCGAGGATGTTCAGGCTCTGCGCCTATCCCTTTGCCTTGAATGCGATGCGGCAAGGGAAGAAGTGTTATGTGCACATTGCGGATGTTTTATCCGCTTTAGAATACGTTCACGCCTGTCCTACTGTCCGCATCCTGCCGGCAGTAATGCGCCTATCCCTTTGCCTTGAATGCGATGCGGCAAGGGAAGAAGTGTTATGTGCACATTGCGGATGTTTTATCCGCTTTAGAATACGTTCACGCCTGTCCTACTGTCCGCATCCTGCCGGCAGTAAATGGACAGCGCTTGATTAACTACCGCCGGGTGCGGTACACAAAGGAGTTTATATGAAAGCCAGGATTACATTACACAGGGAATTTTCTATAGGGCAGGTAGACAAACGCATCTACGGCTCCTTTGTGGAGCATCTTGGAAGATGCGTTTACAAGGGCATATACGAGCCGGGGCACCCGGAGGCAGATGAAAGAGGTTTTCGTAAGGATGTAATAAAACTTGTTAAGGAACTTGATGTGCCCATAGTGCGCTATCCCGGAGGGAATTTTGTTTCCGGTTATAACTGGGAAGACGGCATAGGTCCCCTGGATAAGCGTCCTGTAAGACAGGAGCTTGCATGGTCTACTTTGGAAACAAACAAGGTGGGTATAAATGAGTTTGCAGAGTGGTGCAAGAGGGCAAATACCGAAGCAATGTATGCTGTAAACCTGGGAAGCCGCGGCCCCGATGCCGCACGTAACATTATTGAGTATGCCAACTTTCCCAAGGGTACTTATTGGAGCGATCTACGCCGCAGCCACGGTATAGAGAAGCCTCATGACATAAAGCTCTGGTGCCTTGGCAATGAAATGGACGGGCCCTGGCAGATCTGTCAACGCAATGCCGAAGAATACGGAAAGGTTGCACTGGAAGCAGCCAAGGTAATGAAGTGGACAGACCCTAGCATAGAGCTTGTTGCCTGCGGCAGTTCAAATGCAAGAATGCCTACATTCGGAAGCTGGGAAGAGAAAGTGCTGGATATGACCTGGGATCATATTGATTATGTTTCGCTTCACATTTATTTTGGCAACAGGGAAAACGACACTCCAAACTTTTTGGGACGAAGTCTGGAAATGGATGCCTTTATAAAAACAGTTGCAGGAATTTGTGATTATATAAAGGGAAAGAAGCACAGTAAAAAACAGGTTTACCTTTCTTTTGATGAATGGAATGTCTGGTATCATAATTATGAAAATGACAGGAATAGCGAGAAATGGACGGAAGCCCCTCCCCTTTTGGAAGATATTTACACCATGGAAGATGCTCTTGTTGTGGGCTGCATGCTTATCACCCTGCTTAAAAATGCAGACCGTGTTAAGATAGCCTGTCAGGCGCAATTGGTAAATGTAATTTCCCTTATAATGACAGAGAACGGCGGCAGAGCCTGGAGACAGAGCATTTTTTACCCCTTTATGCATGCTTCAGCTTACGGAAGGGGAACTGTGCTCTCAGGGCCTGTAGTCTCTGACAAATACGATTCCAAAGAGTACACAGATATTCCCTGGCTGGAAACGGTATCGGTGCATAACGAAGAAAAAGGCGAAGTAAGCATCTTTGCCGTTAATCGCCATTTAAGCGAGAGTATGAATCTGGAAGCTCTTCTTTACGACCTTGGAGACTTAAAAGTAATAGAGCATATTTCCATGAGCAATACTGACCTAAAAGCCGTTAACACCGCAGGCGAAGAAAAAATAAAGCCTCTTTGTCTAACAGGTGCAAAAATAGAAAACGCGGGCAGCACATGCAAATTGGAAGCGGTACTGCCTGCGGCATCGTGGAATGTAATCAGGTTAAAAACTAGCTGATTTCAAAATGAAATCATTCGAAACGAAATTAGCTAATTTCGAAACGAATTATATAAATTCGAAACGAAATCAAGAGATTTCGTAGTTGTCCCGTTTCACAAACCTGAGCTTAACTGTGTCATCACCTCTTCTGTCTACAGCGCTGACGGTGGTGTAGTAAAAGACGGTGCTGACCTTGCTTATCTTTGCCGATGATCCAATACCTGTTTTACAGGTAAACTCTATGTCAAAGGAAATCTCTTTGTCGGTGGAATTGTCTTTTGGCTCTATCAAATTTAAATTACTCCCAAGTTCAATTTTAAAGAAAAATTTAGTAAGGGAAAAGCCAAAGCCCCTACTCTGGTTTGCATAGATCAAATTACGCAGGGTGTCTTTATCCCGGCTTATGCTTCTTATAATATCAGCGGAACCGGGGAAATCTACTGTAAAGACACATTCCGGAGAACCAAGTTGAAACTCAAAATCTTTGATACTCAGGACTTCGTCAACAGCTTTATCTACAGCTACCTTGTTAATCGAAAATCTTAAATACCTTAAGACATTGGAATTTTTGCCTCTGGAATTAACTCCTGCATCGTTAATAAAACGTTCGCAGTAAGGATCATTATTCCCAAGAACCAGGGGAGTGTTTTTATCGACAAGCTGTGCATTGGGATACTTCCTCTTAATCCCTTCCATTACATTGTTTATTCCTATCTGTGCCCTTTTATTGGAATTGGTAATCTCCAGGGTAATCTTTATAATCTGCGGACTGTAATCATAGACAGGCAGGGGAGTGGGCGGAAAGGTATCAATTCCATAAGCACCGGGAACAGGCATGTGGTAGAACTCAGCTTCAGGTAAATGAATCTCCGCCAGCATATATGCTTCCTGAATATTGGAATCATCTCCATGCAGATTTTTAATTCTGGCACTAACATCGAAATCCCTGGAATCAGGAATTTCCTTAAAGTAAAGATCATGTATCTCCGGTTCCACTCCATTAAAATGTGCTGTGAGTTTTTTGATTAAATCGTCCTGCACAATTTGCTTATAATCATCTGTCATTACTTCAGACTCAGGCTGGGCTAATGTAGTAATGGACTCAACGGCTTTTTTAAAGCCAAGACCTAATCTGGAAAAAAATCCTTTTTTCCTGGGTTTTTCATTGCTATTATTTTCATTCCCCATAAAATCCTCCGTACCTACTAATATAATATCTAGACTTTCCCCGGGTCAACATTATAGGCAAAATTTAGTGTTTAAAATGCCTAATTCCGGTAAAAATCATGGAAATTTCATAATCATTACAGGCTTTTATTACATCTTTATCGTTTATGGACCCCCCGGGCTGAATAATCGCCTTAATCCCTGAAGCAGCAGCTGCATAGATAAGATCCGGAAAGGGGATAAAAGCATCGGATGCGAGCACCCTGGCGAGGGGTTCTTTTGTTACTTCAGCGCTCCTTTTTAAAGCCTGCTCCGCCGGCCAAATGCGGTTAACCTGCCCTCCCCCTATTCCAGTTGCAGCGAGGTCCTTTACTATCATAATTGCATTGGACTTTACGAAAGTTACAGCCCTCATCCCAAAGACAAGATCCTTAATATCAGAGTTATGGGGTTCTGTTTTTGTAACGACTTCCCACTTGCTTAAAAGTTTTCTGTCTGTTTCCTGAACAAGGCAGCCCCCGTCCACTGCAACAAGCTCCCTAAAGTCCTTTGGGGCTGTTTTTGCCAGCATTATGCGCAGGTTTTTCTTTTGTTTTAGAAGATTAAGAGCATCTTCGTCATAACCAGGTGCGACGATAATTTCCAAAAACAGCTCGCCCAGTTTCTCTGCAACAGCGGCATTAATGGCAGTGTTAGCCGCAACTATTCCGCCGAAAATTGAAACGGGATCGCAGGCAAAAGTTTTGTCGTAAGCTTCCAGTATATCGCTTCCAAGTGCAAAGCCGCAGGGAGAGTTATGCTTAACGGCAACACAGGAAAATTTCTCTTTGCTGCTTCCCTCTGGGATTAATCTAACAACTTCTTCTTCACCCATGGGAGCCGTTCCGTCTGCAAAAAGCCCAAAGGCAGTTACTGCTTTCCATGCAAGGTCAAGGTCTCTTATATTATTATAGCTCAATTCTTTCCCATGGAGCTGCTCCATAGCAGATAGGGCACCTATCCTGTCTGCATTGGTATAGAGAGCCGCCGATTGGTGATTATTTTCTCCGTAACGAAGGCTTTGGCTTTTCTTAAGAGACAAGGGCCAAAAGGCAGGTAATTCTTCCTTTGTTTCAGGATTCTCTGTTTCCAAAAGATACCTTGCAATGGAAGCATCGTAGGCGGATGTTAGTGAAAAAACTTTACCGGCAAGTTTTCTTCTAAGATCAAAATGCACATCGCCGCTTTCAAGAGCTTTAATAATTTCCTGATAATCGTCAGGCTCGGTTAATACAATCACATCTTTAAAATTCTTTGCAGCAGATCTCAGCATGGAAGGGCCGCCTATATCTATAAACTCTATTGTCTCTTCCAGGGATTGCATGGGAAGTTCCGCCGGCATATATGCAAGCTGCACTTTTTCAAAAAAGGGATAAAGATTTACACAGACAAGATCAATATAATTTATTTTTAGCTTTTCCAGAGTTTCGGTATGGCTTTCTACATCGCGCCTTGCCAAGAGACCTGCATGTATTGCAGGATGCAGTGTCTTTACCCTTCCGTCAAGACATTCCGGAAAGCCTGTTACAGAAGTTACATCTGTAACAGAAATATTATTTTCCTGTAAGTATTTGGAAGTACCTCCGGTGGAGATAATCTCCCAGCCATTATTTGCAAGAAAAGTCGCAAGTTCAACTATTCCTTTTTTATCATAAACACTTATCAATGCACGCTTACTCATTATTCCTCCGAAATAATTAATCTAACAGCTTCTACAATTGCTATATGTTCCTCTTTTAATATACGTTCTGCCAAAGACGCAACAGTATCAGATTCATAAACAGGAACCCTGCGCTGCAATATTACAGGACCACTGTCTATGCCTGCTTCTACATAGTGAACTGTACAGCCCGATTCCTTTTCCCCTGCTTCAAGCACTGCCTTATGTACATGCTCTCCATACATTCCCTGTCCGCCATACTTTGGAAGCAGCGCAGGATGTATGTTAATTATCCTGCCTTTATAATCATCAATTATAGCACCGGATAGAACAGAAAGAAATCCGGCGTTTATGATTAAATCAATAGCGTATTCCCTGCAATGCTTAAGTATCCTGTTGGAGTGTTCTATGCGACGCTCCGGTTTTTTTAGAGTAAAGTCCGGTTTTTCTACAAGTGTTGCAATTCCAACAGAGGAGGCTCTTTCCAGAGCATAGGCATCGCTGCGGCTGGATAAAACAGCGGCAATATTGGCATTTAGGATTTCTCCTTTTGCAATGGCATCAATTAGAGCCTGCAAATTTGAGCCGCCGCCTGAAACAAGGACAATTAAGTTACGCAAACTTTATATCGCCAGGTGTAATGCCATTGGGCGCTTTAATTATTTTACCAATCTGCATGCAGGGGAAACCACAGTTTTCAAGGAGAGAGGCGGCGTGTGGCAAATCTTCCGGAGAGAGGGCCAGTATAAAAGCCATGCCCATATTGTAGGTGTTAAACATGGTTTTTCTTATTTCCATATCTGTGGCAAGAATTTCTTCTCCCTTCTTTTGCGCCTCCGCTCCTTTTAATTTTTCACTATCTTTTTGGCTGTAGCTTTTAATGCCATAGGCTATTCTATTAAAAATAGCAGGTATTTCCCAGGAGACATTTACTTCGCATAATAGCTGCGAATCTTTTTTAAGCATCCTTGGAACATTCTCGTAAAAACCGCCGCCTGTTATATGTGCCATTCCTTTAATTTTTATGTCATTCATCAACTGTAAAATGGGTTTTACATAAAGACGCGTGGGTTCAAGCAATGCATAGCCTATGGGCATACCGCCAAAATCTTCGTTAAAATCTGTAATTACTTTTCTTATTAAACTAAATCCGTTTGAATGCACACCTGAAGATGCAATTCCCAAGAGAAGATCCCCTTCTGTTATTTTACTACCGTCAACAATTTTTTGTCTGTCTGCAATGCCTATGGCAAAACCCGCCATGTCATAAGAATCATCGGGTACCACTCCCGGGTGTTCTGCAGTTTCTCCTCCCAAAAGAACCATGCCTGTTTCGCGGCAGCCAAGAGCAGCACCCTTTACAAGCTCTGAAGTTATATCTGCATTTAGTTTTCCGCATGCTATATAATCCAAAAAGAAAAGAGGCTTAGCCCCCTGGCAGAGTATATCATTTACACACATTGCAACACAGTCTATTCCAACTGTGTCCAGTTTATTCATTTTTAGCGCAAGATCCAGTTTAGTTCCAATTCCGTCAGTTCCGGAGATTAACACAGGTTCCTTCATCCCGCCGCTAAAAAATTCACTCAGCGAATACATTCCTGCAAAACTGCCAAGGCCATTAAGCACAGCCTTGTTCATTGTAGAGGATGCGTATTCCTTGTATTTATTGACAGCCCTGTATCCTTCTTCTATATCTACACCTGCGCTTTTGTAGTCTATCACTATTATCCCCCCAGTAAATTATTAATCAAATTTGCAGCTTCTTCATAATCACCAAAAAGTATTTTGTCTGATATTTCCTCTATGCTTTTGGCGGCATCTTCTTCAAGCGAGATACCGGATAGTTTATCTATTATACTGTTAATTTGCCCTGCGTTTAATGAATGTATGGAATCCAACAGTATTTTTAGATCATCTTTAATAGAAGAAATATAAAGTACATTGTGATCATTATTTATTACCCTGATTTCTTTTAATGTATTTTCAATTAAAACACAGATGTCACTCAATTTTGTTAAAAAGTTGTCATTGTTGGCGTTAATATAATCTAAATCTCTTCTATCTCCTGCAAACTCCAGAGCTTGAGCTTTCTCCCCAAGTTCATTGGCACCAATATTAAAAGACGCGGATTTTATGCCATGTACCAAAACAGAATACAACTCTATATCTGATTTTAAAAGGCATTGTTTAAGTTCATTAATTTTTTCCAGATTGTCTTTACTATAAAGTGCCAGTGTATCTATATATGATTTAAAAATACCGCCTGACAGCAATAAGCCCCTTTCTGTATTAACACCTTCTATTACGGGTAAATTATCGTTTTTTTCTGATTCTTCTTCCTCTCCAATTAATCTATGTTTTACAACGCTATTCTGTTTTTCCTTGGGAATAAATTTTCCAAGAATAAAATTTAACTTTACGGTATCTATTGGTTTGGAAATAAAATCGTTAAAGCCGTTTTCTAAAAACATTTCCTTTACTCCGGACACAGCATTTGCGGTAAGTGCTATAATGGGAATTTGCCTGCGCAAATTTCCATTATAGCTTTGAGTTTGCTCCGCAAACTCATGCTGCGTATTTTCATCGGAAACTCCATACATCTGTTCACTTTCCCAGGCTCTGATTCTTTGTGTTGTTTCTACACCATCCATTTCAGGCATTTTATGATCCATAAAGATAATATCATAAGTATTGTATTTTACCGCCTCAACAGCATCCATTCCGCTGGTACAAAGATCGACATTCATTTTATAGGGCAACAGTAAGCCTTCAGCTACCCTAAGGTTAGTCCTTATATCATCTACGATAAGTACATTTGCATCGGGAGCAGAAAAACGCACAAGGAGGTCGTCAGTTTCACCGTAATTAAAACCATTTGAAAATCCATTTAAAAAGTTTGAAATAGATATAGTATATATGGGCATAGCCAGAACACTTAAATTTTTACTGACTATCGCTTCCCCAAATTCTGCAAGAACTACGAGACCGGCATCTCTGCCATAGGTTTTTATTACATCCAGATTTCTTTCCATTAGCATGTTGGAAATAAATATATAATTATATTCAGATCTTAAAAGCTCTAGTTTAAGTTCATCATCGCTGACAACCAAAGTACATTTTGCTCCAAGGTTATTTATAGACCATACAATAGATTTTGAATATATCTCTCTTCTTTCATATACAAGTATGTTTTTTTCCTCGGCTTTATGAACGGATGCCAACACTTCCCTTGAGTGCACCTTCTGCGGAATTGTAACTGTAAAAATACTTCCTTTGCCATACTCTGATTCTACTTCAATATTACCCATCATTGCATTAACGATATTCCACGTAATTGCAAGCCCAAGCCCGACCCCTTCTATACCTCTGTTCTTTTCATGTTCAATCTGGACATACTCCCCAAAAAGCATTCCTATGTCTTCAGTTTTAATACCCCTGCCGCTGTCTTCAATTTCCATAACCAAATTAACAGTTTCCGTATCAGTGTATTCGCTTCTTACAGTCAGAGAAATAAAACCTTTTTCTGTATATTTAACCGCATTGTTTAAAATATTTAGTAAAACCTGCCTGACTCTTGTTTCATCCCCAATAAGTTCATTGGGTATATTGCTGTCTATGTTAACTGCAAAGCGAAGATTGCTGTCCAGTACCCTCATTCTTATAATGCTTATTACATCATTAATCAGGGAAGAAAAAGAATAATTATCAGACAGGATCTCAAGCCTGCCTATTTCTATTTTTGAAAAATCAAGAATGTCGTTTATAATTGTCAAAAGATGAGCGCCTGCCTGTTTAACAGTTAATATATGCTGTTGTGTCTTGGTGACTTCATTTTCCCTAAGAGCAAGCTCTGTCATGCCAATAATCGCGTTCATGGGTGTGCGGATTTCGTGGCTCATCCTTGCAAGGAAGTTACTCTTTGCGCGGGATGCTTCTGTCGCCAAAAGCTCTGCCTCCTTGTGTTCGGTAATGTCTCTTGATATGCCCAATAGGCCATTTATCCTTCCCTGTTGAATAAGAGGAATTTTTACAGTTTCCAGCAGCCTTTGTGATCCATCAGGATATGTAATCCATTCGATATCAGTCTTTTTTTCCATTCCTTCAATAACATCCTTATCAACGGCCATAAAATTGTAAGCCATTAATCCCTGATTTTGAAATAATTCAAGGGCGGTTTTACCTATAACTTCTTTCTCCGGAACACCTGCCAATTTTTCAAAAGCATGGTTGCAGCTCGTATAACGCAAGTCCAGATCTTTACAAAAAAGCAAGTCAGGCAGGGAATCGTAGATGGCAGACAAAGTAGAAACTTCATTTCTGTAAAGGTTCATAATATGGGTATTTTTGTTAAAAAGAAAAAGGAAAAAAACAAAAGAAAAAATCAATGTAACAATAAATAGAATGATAGGTATGCTAAAGCCGGTAAAAGAAGAATCAGCAACAGGGTAGCTATCCTCGATTGTACTTTCAGCGGAAAGTGATATAGGAACAAAAAGACAAGAGCCTAAAATTATGCAGAAAAAAACAGCAAGAAGAAGCATAATTGCCGACTTTCTCCCAAAATAGCTTGCAAAATTGCCCATGCCTAATAGTACAGGACAATCAGTCCAAAGTCCAGCCAAAATCCCCCGTATAGATCATCTGTCTGGTCATGCCGCCGTCTATGCAGATATTTTCTCCACTAATAAATCCCGCTTTATCCGAACAGAGGTAGAGCACCATATTGGCAATATCCAGGGGATTCCCCACTCGTCCAGCCGGATGCTGCCTTGCATTGGCGTCTTTATACTCTTTAAAGGATGTATCTATCCAGCCGGGTGATATAGAATTGACCCTGACTTTACCCGCAAGGCTAACAGCCAGTGCATGGCTTAAGGCGGCAATGCCACCCTTGGCGGCGGAATAGCTCTCTGTATTGGGCTGGCTCATTCGGTCTCTTGAAGACGAAATATTTACAATGGATGCCCCTGCAGAAAAGTATGGCAAAAAGAGTTTGGTTAAATAAAATGCCGCACTTACTCCGGTTTTTAGGGCATAGTTAAACTCCTCCCAGCTACAGTCCTGCACGCCCTTACTTAAGGGAGCCGCATTATTAACAAGGAAATCCACCTTTCCGTAGGCAGAAATTACCTTTTTTGAAAATCGAACAAGAGTTTCTTCTTCACTTATATCACCTACAAAAAAGTCATTTGGCTGTTTATCTATGATGCAAACCACAGCTCCGTTTTTTGTAAACTCCTCTGCAATAATTTTTCCTATGCCCTGAGCAGCACCGCTAATTACAGCAACTTTATCTTTAAACATAGTTCCTCCGTATTTTCTGTAGCTTATATTAATGTAGCTTAGCTTACTTGGCTATATATTTGGAAAGGCAAAAATAATTATGGAAACGTTTCGATTGAATTTTAACAATAATCCCTCCTGTTTAGATCAGGTCTACTTGACATCAGGATTAATACTTGCTTATGATAAATTATTATTTTCTCGATATACACAAAGGAGTGAAAATGTTAATCAAATCAAGGTCGATCAGTAAAAAAATTTGGTTAGTAATGGCAATTTTTATTCTTACCAGCTTTTCTCTATTTGCCTATGATGGAACCGTATATGGCGGGAGTGACGGTAATTTTACACGATTTAACTGGATAAACCAGGCCTCATCCTTAAACTTGGCACGGTCTGTAGTAGATGCACATCGCGGTAATCTTAGAATTGAAAGAATCTTTTCAATTGGAGAAGATGATGTAGACATGGAAGATGTCATGGTTATAAATGACATGGAAGCGTATATAATCAATAATTTCCGTGTAGGTAACGGAGACGGGTTCTCACATCTTGTAGTAAGAGGAAACCAGGGCAGAGGTTGGGATGGTTGGGTAATATTTTCACATTATTCCAATACTCAAGGCTGGCTGCACTATATGTATTACTTCTTATTACAGTAAAAAAGCCTGTAATCCAAAACAGACAAAGGCTATGTGTCTCCGGGCACATAGCCTTTTTTATTGTGTGATATTCCGCCAGATTGACAAAATCATTAATGTACATTAAAACAGTCTTATTGTGAAAATTACAGTTTCAGTAGTAATGATACTAATAAAAAGTATCACATGGGCGCAGGATTTTAAGACCCGGGTAATACATTATGGAGAGATAGAAGCTTTAAATGATCTTATCACAGTAGATCAAATATGGACTTTTACAAGAGAAGAATTAAGAATACTGCGAAATACAATTTATGCAAAGCATGGATACATTTTCAGCTCTGCTGATCTTCAGGAACACTTTTCAAGATTTTCCTGGTATGAAGGATCAAATAACAATGTTGAAGATAGACTTACTTTAATAGATAGAGAAAATATAGAATTTATACAAAGGATAGAAAGAAACCATCCAACAGATGATAATGTTTTAATAGGGAGATGGCATGCCTATGGTGCTGTGGCGGCAGACGGATTTGACAGCTGGCATGATTTACCACATAACGATCTTTTGGTTTTTTTTCCCAACGGTATTTATATATATCAATCATGGCAGCCTCATATTGGCATACTGTTGGGTCTATGGTCATACAATAATTTTATCCTTGAAATGATTCCATTAGGCGATCATATACACCACCCTTATCCGCCATCTTATGGCAGAATGGAAAATTTCATTATAAGAACATTTGAGTTTAATGATGGAAGTTTATATCCGTCTTTTAGTTACTTTAATTATGGCGGCTGGGTGAAAGAGCAAATTCCGGAAGGAGGCAATAGTGAAAATTTTTAGTTTATTCCCGCTTTTAATCATAATATTAAGCTGTGCAAGTTATGCCCCTGCAGCATATGATTCATTTTCATACAGAGAAAGTGATTTTAATATCACAAATGTTACTGTTTCGGACAGAGGTTTAAGCCTGGAACAGATATCCGGTATTTTATCCACACAGTTTCCGCCTGAGAATGAGGTTTCTATTGCAGTAATATTTTTAAGCACCTTCAACAGCCGCAGTGTAAATGTTAATAGCTTTCCATACTATGTCATGAATATAGGACAAAACATTAGCGGAGTAGAAAAACTGGTTCCCATACCAAGAATATTTATTCCGAGGAACCTTACTTTTGATATTATCCAGGATTTGGGGATAAGAAGTTTATGTGAATACACATTAATATTTTACAATAGTTCAGGCAGATCAATGACTTTTTCCCAAATGTTAAGAGGGGAATACAGATTTGAATCTGACATAGAATTTTCACTTATAGATAACCAAACAACGGCCATTATTGCATCCGATAGATTATATACAAATATTTTATGGAGACGTGAAAATTGGCAAAGTACTGATATGGATGAAGCTGAACATGAAGTTTATACATTACAGGCTGAACTATTAATAGAAAAATTGAATCAATTATTTACGCAGTAGGAAGTATAACTAAATAGAGATACGCCTGACAGAAAGGGCTTTCGCATTTTCACTGTCTATCTCTGCAATTATGCCCTGAGCAGCTCCGCTTATTACAGCAACTTTATCTTTAAACATAGTTCCTCCGTATTTTGTGTAGTTTATATTACTTGACAACAGAATAAAACAGGTATAAGATGCTTACGGAAACGTTTCGATTTGTCTTTTAGCATTAAATTCTCCAAAATGTAGGTATAGATTGTATTTAAGTCGAAACGTTTCCTTTAAAACTCAATGTAAAGCCATGAGCTTACATATATTTTTTAAGGAGAAAGTTATGAGAAAAATTTTGTTGATCTTGCTTGTTTTGGCACTTACTGCTCCACTCTTTGCGGCAGGCGGTGCATCTCAAGGCCCGGGTGCAACGGGTACGGCGGGAGATAGGGTAGTTACACAGGTAACACCCAGACCTCTGCCCGCTGCTGCCGCTCCCCAGTATGATGATGGTGACAGATCCTGGCACCCCCAACCTGCCACTTCATATTCCACAAACCCGCGCTATCCACAGCAGCCGGCCATTTCCAACAGAGGCGGTTACCCACTGGTACAGAATACTGTAACCATGAGGCTGGCAAGAACTCACAACCTAAATGTAACAGACTATTACGACAACGATGTAGTCAGGTTTCTGGAAGCACTAACCAATGTACGTATAGAATGGGATCTACTTCCCGCATTAAACCCGGGGGAAAGGGTAAACTTAATGTTTGCCTCCGGGGATGTCCTACCGGATGCATTTTATGGTTATGGTTTTACCTCTGCTGATCTTATCACTTTTGGTGAAGCAGGATTGCTAATTCCCCTGTCCGAAATAGTTGCAGACAATTCTTATTATTATCAGAGACTTCTTGATGATGATCCAACCATAGAAGCTGCTTTAACAATGGC
>Ga0099364_10005713_pt1 | contig 18379 bp, 23 predicted proteins | sample TergutTh196P3_FD_73070 | JGI IMG/M metagenome (GOLD analysis project Ga0099364, IMG submission 73070) | Microcerotermes parvus P3 segment gut microbial communities from Pointe-Noire, Republic of the Congo - Th196 P3 | ecosystem: Host-associated > Arthropoda: Insects > Digestive system > Gut ...
TTCGTCAAGAGTTCACCCTACTGCTCAAGATGTTAGGCCAGAATCTTTATCAGAAAATTACTTCCTCCGGTATGCATAAAACATTTGAACCTTTGAAGCTGGCGGCGTGCAGGGTGATGCGATCAGGGAAATTTGGGGTAGAATTGCATGGACAAATTCCTATGGTGTTGATGGTGTATTTACTACCTCAAGCGTTGGAGGTGTTACAGGGAGATCGTTTGATGGCACTGCGACAGAATTCAAGAGTTCTCTTGTAGTGCCTAGAGGTAAGCAAAACAATCCTGAAAATATGTCCGATAATTTCTGGCTCCGGTATGCATAAAACATTTCAACCTTTGAAGCTGGCGGAGTACAATTAGGGAGGATAATCGAACATCAGCATAAACTCTTGGCAGGTAGAAATACCAATGGTGCATTAGTAAATGCTGGAAATTCTGCTTGGTATATGGCAGCTCCCTTCATGTCAACACAATTTCCCCCAATAGAATTTAATGCTGTAGAGTCTGAGTCTAGGGTGCTTAACGGTGTCCGTGAAGCAATCGGGTTAATCGGGCAAGATGTAGCAGTTGAAAACTGGTCGGAGAATTATTGGATACGCACTGCTTAAAACATCGGAACCTTTGAAGTGGGCGGTGTTGGAGGGTCAGACAGGCATACCTTAACAATTGAGGAAATGCCGAGCCATACACACCCAGTACCAATGAGAGCCAATAATTTTAATTTGGGTGGTGGGGCTGCTATAGCTTCTGGTAATCAGGGAGCTGATATTACGGTGTTATCAAACCAAACAGGAGGTAGCCAGCCTCATAACAATTTACCACTTGCCATATCAAGGAATTTATGGATAAGGTTCAACTAAAACGCAAATAATAGTTTTCGCTTAAACTCTCGGGGCTGTTCTGTTTGCCAGTTTTAATAACAAGAGATGAATCAAAGTCTAGGTCGCTGGCGGAGTTATTACTTAATGTTGCCCCCCTACCCGATACAGTGTTTAAGGCAATAAATGCTCCTGTACCTATCATACCTAAACTAGGAAGAGCTCTAAAATTTCCATCTGGAACTCTTAACGATCCATAAATCCTTCTAGCTACATCTCCAGCGACACCGTCTCTTTCAAAGGTTCCGATTTTTTAAGCTGTGCGTATCCAATAATTCTCCGACCAGTTTTCAACTGCTACATCTTGCCCTATATATCCGATTACTTCTCGGACACCATTAAGTACCCTGAAATTATTTTCTATGGCATTAAATTCTGATGGGGGAAATTGCATTTCGTATAAAGGAGCTGCTATATACCCACTTGAAGTTCCAGTATTTGCTAATGCACCATATATATTTACACTTGCCAAGAGTTTATGCTGATGTTCGATTATCCTCCCTAATTGTACTCCGCCAGCTTCAAAGGTTCAAATGTTTTATGCATACCGGAGGAAGTAATTTTCTGATAAAGATTCTGGCCTAACATCTTGAGCAGTAGGGTGAACTCTTGACGAATCAAAAAACATATTGAGGAGAGTACTTAATGGAAATGTATTAGCCCCTCCACCATTCGCAGTATCGCCAGCTAAAGCACCACTTGCAGCTGTTATTAAGACCCTCTCTGCGCGTCCATATAAAAGTCGTATCGCATCACCCTGCACACCGCCCACTTCAAAGGTTCTTTATATTAAGCCTATGGAAAAAGCTTCTTTAATTTCCACTTCGTCAGCCGCTCTTGCCTAAAAACTCGCACGGTTCCCCGATGTACACCGAAAGCTTTACCTATTTCCACATTGTTTTTCCCTTCTCGGATCATCTTTCTGATTTGTTTTTCTTTGCCTGATAGCATTACATTCTTTGCTCGACCTGGCTGTCTGCCTAACACCTTCCCTTCTGCCTTACGCCTAGCTAAAGCTTCTTTCGTCCTTTGGCTTATTAAATTACGTTCAATCTCTGCGGACAAACTGAAGGCAAAGGCAAGCACCTTGCTCTGTATATCATCACCAAGACGATAATTATCCTTGATCGTCCAGATCTTAACTCCTTTTTCTAAACATCCTGATAGAATGCTCATAATCAAAAAAAAAGACCTGCCCAATCTTGATAATTCGGAGCATACAATAATGTCCCCTTCCTCTACTGTTTGGAGTAATGCCCCCAGCTGTCTTTTTGCAAGAGTTTTGGTGCCGCTAATTGTCTCCTGTATCCATTTATGGATTTTAATTTTGTTATTCTTGCAAAACCGGTTAATTTCAAACCTTTGATTCTCAATTGTCTGTTTATCAGTGCTAACTCTTACATACCCATAGATCATTTAAACCTCCTTTAATATGATTAAAAGAGGTCATTTAATTATTATTTTATGCAAGGTAAAACAAGGGAAAGCACACTAAAACATGGTAATTTTTTGCGTTTTTTGCCAAACTTTATGCACATTTTTGCCAAACTTAAAGCGCGGTTACACCAGTTACCGTTTATTGCACTTCTTAAGCCGGTATTCGAATAATCAATGGCCTTCTGAGTACCGCCGGCATTTATCGCTATCCAGATATCTTCAAAAACATGCCTGGAGTCAGGTTTTGGTTTCGCATTTTTTGGCCAGTCTTTTGGAAAATTATAAGTTTCCCTGTAATTACCATAAAATAAATCCAGGTGATTAAAAAAAAGACTGGGATGTATTTTATAGTCATAATATGCATGCTGCCAACCGCTAAATGCTTCAGCATTTCTTTCTGGATCTATATTAATTGACCTTCTAAAATCATTAATAGCCTGAAGATAAAGATTGTTTTTTAGGTATTCTAGACCTCTCTTATTCAGATATTTTATCTTATAGTTTATTGGAGCTCTAAGGGAAAAGGAAAATTTAGGTCTGACAGATGTATCCGTAAAATCCTTATTGAATGCTATGGCCCAGCTATAAGAGGCAATGGCGAGTTTGAAATTATTTTCTTTTGAATACTCATTTCCTATATTAAAAATATATTCAGAAAATTTGGTTTCCATGGTTTGATCTTGCAGCTTTCCCATAATAAATTAATACAATATTCACCATGTCAAGAGCTGCCATTGTGAAATCAACAATAAAAAATTTTATTTTTTACCATATCACTTTATGACACTGTGAATTAATTAAACTGTATACCGTGAACTATAAAACTATTGCCAAAAAATTTAACATGCATGGATGTAAATATTATAATGAAGGTTTATATGATGAAGCAATAACAGCATTTACGCATAGCATTTTTTTTGATGAATCAGGTAATGCCAAGTATTTGGTAAACCGCGGTACTGTTTATTATTCAAAAGAGGAATTTAATTTAGCGCTTAGAGATTTCGATTTGGCAATAAAATACTTTGCAGACTTTCCTTTGTCTTATGTAAAAAGGGGATATTGCTTTCTGGAAAAATATGAATATAATTTACAGCAAGGTTTAAAAAAGGATGAGTACCTGAAAATGGCAATTTGTGATTTTAATAAGGCAATAGATTTAGGCCATATGGAGCCGGAAGTATTTGTGAACCGCGCAACATCTTATAATTTGTTGGAGGATTCTGTTAATGCTTTCTGTGATATTTCAAGAGCAATTGAACTTTTTAAATCGCCTAATGTAAACGCACTGTTAAACAGGGGAATCACTTACGCTGAATGGGGAGATTGGATTCACGCAGAAATAGACTTTAACCGTGCAATAAGGGCGGCTTCTATTAATGGACATGAAATAGACGAAGTAAAGAAAAGAATCAAAGATATTTATGATTATCACAATATGCAATTAAGTAAATGATTTTAAGGAGAAACCGATGTCAAATACTATAGATGAACCTGTAAGCGGAAAATTATATACATACAAAGATTTGTTAAAATGGAATAACCGCGAGGGAACTTATTCAAAACAAGGTCTTAAGGATGAGGATTTACCTCCCGGCTTTCTTGGGGTATATGAAGCTCCCAATCGGTATCAACTGATCAATGGGGAAGCTATTTTATTTAACGAACATCCAACAGAATTTTATTCAATTTCAATTACGTTAATGGCTCAATTAAATGAGTTGCTGAAAGATAAAGGCGGTCATGCCTTTTCAGGTTTGGATGTTAGACTCTCCCCTAGGGATGATAACTCCGATGATACAGTTGTGCGTCCGGATCTTGTTGTAATCTCTGACAAAAAAATGTTAAGTAAGATGCATAATGGAGAGAGTTTGATAATTGGTTCGCCGGATCTTGTTATTGAAATATTTTCTCCCACAGTATCCGAAAATGAACTTTCATTGCTTTATAATGCTTACCTGAAAGCCAAAGTAAATGAGTACTGGTTAATAGATCCAGAACAGAAATTTGTAAACGTATATGTTCTGGAAAATGGAATTTACAGGGAGTCAGAATATAGATCAAACGAAACGATTACATCAAAGGTTTTACATGGCTTACAAATTTCGCTTAAAAATCTTTGGAAGGCTTATGAGTATGCCAGTAATTAATCTTTGTATTAATAAATACTTCACTTCTTCTTGGCTTTTAGGCTCGGTTGTTTTTTGAGAAAAGTATTTATAGAAATGTCGTTGGATATAGCATACATTTTCTCTATAACCTGAACCCAGCGATCAACAAGCTGTTTAGGCGCAAGGGGACGGGCGTTCTCGCCCTGTGATAAAAGCCAATCCATGACTTTATCAAACTGATTACTGCTAAAGGTCAATTTAATGCCATTTGCGGTTTTTTGTATGCTCTGATCTTCTGCCCATTTGCGTTCGGTAATCCAGCGTGCGTCGCCTTTAATTTCTATTACAAATTTATGTATTTTGGCACCTGCAAATACACCAAAGTAACTCTGTCCTTCCTGGCTTTGATAATCAAAATTACTTTTTAGTGTAAATTTTTCATCTGTAAGCGTAGCTTTATTAATCCTGGAAAGAGAGAATATCCTCTTGTCTTTTCTGTCTGCATCATAAGCTGAAAGATACCAGGCACTTCTGTCAAATAGCAACTGATAAGGATGAACCGTACGGACTTCTAATTTTGAACCTTGTTCTGCCTCATACTTAACCGTATCTTTTATATTTGCATCCTGATAGGTGAAACTTATGATTCGGTTTTCCTGCAGCCCAATAACTATACATCTCCAGATTTCCGGATCAACATGAACGGTAATGGATTTTGGAATTATAATCCTGTTTTTATACCACTCGGTATCTTTGCTATCCTGTAAGGGGACTGCTATACTTTCCAGAAGATTTAAAGCTGCATCGTGAATTGGAGTGCCGCTGTATAAATCTAAAATATTTTTTGCCATTCCCAAAGCAAGAATGTCTTCTTCGGTTGCATAAGCTGCAGAAAGTCGATAAGTTTTTTCCGTATAATAAAACCCCTTTTTAAAATAGTCGTATTCTATTGGGGCATCCATCATGTCACGCATATATGCAATATCGCGGTTAATGCTGGAAAGACTTGTTTCGTATTTTTTTGCCAGATAGGGAGCATTTGGAAATTTGCCGGAAGCTATTTCTTGATCAATAAAATAAATTCTTGGTAAAGCTGTTTTAGGAAGGGTTTTTCTGTAATTCATAGGTTTATTATCCGGTATAAAAGTATTATCTGTCAATCTAATTAATACAGTTTAAAATTCATTAAATATTTTTTCCATCAAAGCAGAACTTATTTTAATATCTGCGATAAATAATCCGTCGGGGTTTTCCCTGGTAAAAATTTGTTTATTAAAAAATTCTACGAATTCCTTCATGTTTAATTCTTCTTTATTTTCACTGATTAAAGCCATGAGCTGGTTAATTTTATCTTGAGTCAAAATTTCTGTTGTATTCATATTATGTTCTCCTTTTTTATTGTAACTGATAATCCAACTATATGGCCTTTAACATGTCATATTCTGCTATTGTGAAAAAAAATAATTTTTCCTTAATCTTTTCACAATATCACCTTATGACACTGTAAACTGATTATAAATATATCAAGAAAACAACGAAGGAAAAATAATGGGAAAAAATTTAAGTTTTAGTATAAATAATACGCTTTATGGCGGAGTACCTGTGAAGATTGAGCGGAAAAAACTATATGGCAGCACCAAGACCATTGTCTATGATGAAGAAGGTATGGAATGTGAGACTGCAAGATTGGATGAGGGAGCATCAGGTCTTATCCCAAAAGGCGGTCTTGGACTTGGTATTCTTTCGCCGGATGGATTGTGGGTGGAAAGATCAACACTAAAAGCAGTCAATCCAAATGGCAAAGATGCAGTGTTTGTATCATCGAGTTATGATTCAGCAATTACTTTAAACAAAAAAGTTACTGCTCAGGATTTACTGGATCATTGTATAACAGGTTTTTATGAGCTTCCCTTTCCCGGTTTTGCAAGTGTCATAGGTCAGGATATATATAGTTTTGAGTACTGTTACCGTGCAAGCTATGAACCTTCTTCTGCTTTTTTATTAGCAAGTGATGGATCTGTATTTATGTTAATTGGTTATAAGGCAGAATTTGAATCTCTTGGTCTTGCCGAAGAAGTATTTTTGGATGAGGACGAAATTGAAGAAGATGATGAAGAGGATATTGACTTTACCAATGTTTGAATAAGGCTCATATAAAAGGAGAAAAGATGAGAGCGATTAATTTAGCCAATGAACAGAAGAGAGACGCTAAAGTTGGTTTTGAAGCCAAACCAAAAAAAAGCAGAATAAAAATGATACTGCCTGATGGCAGAGAAAGAAAAAATGTGCAATTCCAAAAAACCAGTCAAAGCATACGCAGCCTTATTAATAAATATGGTGATGCAGTTAAAATTAAAAATGCACTGATTAATAGTGATCCGGAAATTGATATAGAAAGTTCCTCACGCTTGATAAATGGAACACGCCGTGTTTACCTGACAGGAAAAAATGAAATTGCCTATACGATCTCGCAGATTCAGGTGCTATATGATGCCGGTGGTAAAGAAAAAGAAAGGAGAGAGCTTTCTAAATCTCCTTCAAATATTGCAAGTGATATACCAATAAAATGGTCAGGTAAAGAATTTAATAAAGATGAAGCTGTGCGTAAATTTGTGTTTTCAAAAAAATACCAGCTCCGTCATACTTCAGGTTTAACATTCGATTTCTTGTTTAATATGGCAAAGTACCTTCATGATAGAAATGTAATGATGTTTGTGGGGGGAGGAAAAAAGGGAAATGAGCCCATTATATTAAGTGCCGGCGGAGAGCCCTACCGCGGTTTTCTGGAAGGACGTATTAGCGGAAACAGCTATTGCCTTATCCTTCATTTAAGTTTAATGGAAATGAAATCCATAAAAGGGATATAGCATGCCATTATTAACAAATCCAGAGAGGATTCCAAGAAAGAGCATTACATTTTTCCTAGTAGTTGAAACATCATACGCCATGCATAGTACTAAGCTGGAAACAATTAATACAGCACTGGAAAACTATATTGCATTATTACAGTATTATTCCGCCGCGAGTACAGATGTCGATATTAAAATTGCTTTGCTAGGGTATTCAGGAAAAGCTTGCTGGCTTACTGAAAAACCTGTTCAGGTTGATCAATATGTATGGAAAACATTAAAAGAAAATACCGATCATGAGCTTATTTCTTATAATAATGTCTTTGATGAATTAAACCAAAAACTTTCCAAAAATGTTTTTATGGATTCCGTATTGGGAGCCTATCCTCCTGTAATTATCTTTTTTTCTGCAAGCCCCTGTTCTCCCAGCCCTGACCTGGATGATTCTTTAACCCGGCTTTCAGCCAATAATTGGGACAAGAATGCTTTAAAAATTGCCTTTGCCATTGGAAGGAAAGCAGAAAAAAGTATTTTAGAAAGGTGGACAGGTGTCTCCTCATTGACATTATCTGTAAAAAATCCACAAGCTTTGCTTGAATATGTCAATGTTGCAGGCCGTCTCTGTATACAAATTGCGTTTAATGGCGCTTTCTCCCAATCAGAAAATAATACACTTTATCGCAGAAGAATGTTACAAGAGGCCATTGAAGAAATTTTACTAATAAATAATAAACCTGTAAATGTAAAAGATATAACAACAGACATACCGGGAATTTCGACAATAGCAGTGGACTACAAAAGCTCAATTTCAAAAGAATTTGTTTCTTTAAATCCTTCACACATTGATGAGAGAATAGGCGGGAAAAAGTTTTTTATCACCAGAAAATATGACGGTGAGCTTGCAGTTTTATCGTGGAATGGTAATTCCCTCTTGGCTGTCAATTCCGGTGGAAAGCAATTTGATAATTTTCCCTGCATAGATGAAACCTGCAAGGAACTAAAAAAATCAGGCATAAAATCACTTATTTTTGCAGCAGAACTTTATTGCGAAGAAAGCAATGGCAGAACTCGTGTAAGTGATTGTGTCAGTGCCATTGCCAGGAATCCCGGCTCTCTTCGTCTTGCTCCCTTTGATATTATAAGTCTAAACGAAAAAAGCAGTAAAGGAAAACAATACGACGAAGTACATAAAAAGTTAATAAATATTTTTGGGGAAAATAAATTTTGCAGCCCTGTTAGGTATATGGAAGCAGGTAACAAGGCAGAGCTAAAAAATATTTTTGCCGAATGGGTGGAAAAAGAAGGCAGCGAAGGTTTAATCATACGAAGCGAACTGCCTATAATCCATAAGCTAAAACCTCGTGTTACAGTAGATGCCGTTGTAGTTGGTTTTTCAGAAAGTTCTGATATAAAAAGACAAATTCGCACCTTGCTTTATGCACTGCGAAACAGCGAAGGAAAATACCAGATAATAGGCAGGACAGGAAACGGTCTTAGCAGCGAGCAAAAAACTGAATTATTCACAAAGTTGTCTTCCATGAAAATTTCGTCTAATTATCTGGAAATTGATTCCAACCGTCTGGCTTTCCACATGATACGTCCTGAGCTTGTAATAGAGCTTAGTATAGGAGATGTGATAACTGAAGTAGTTTCCGGAAATATTAAGAACCCGCTTTTGGAATATGGCAACAACACTATAAAGCAGACAGGTATATCTCCGGGTTATAGTTTTATTTCCGCAGTCATTGAATGTATAAGAGAAGATAAAACCAATAATATAACCCATGTTTCTCTTGATCAGGTAAGTGATAAAAATCCCCTTGGTAAAATAAGCAATACCAATGAAAACACAGCAATGCCAAAATCTATTCTTTTAAGGCGTGATGTATGGACAAACGGAGATTCTGTTCAAAAATTATTGGTCTGGAAGTCAAATAAAGAAAGGTTTGGTTTTCCGGCATTTTCAGCTTCCTGGACAAGTTTTAAGCCAGGCACACAGGAGCAGTTCAAGGTAGATATGCGTATTTCAAGCAGTGAAACACAGATAATGCAATTGGCAGATCAGTTTATCGCCAAAAATATTAGTTCAACCTGGTTAAAGGAGGCATAATGAACTATTTAAATAAAAATTCTGTTTTAAAAACAAAAACAGGAAAAACTCTAAAAATTCTGGAAAAAATCGGTGAAGGTGGACAGGGGATAGTCTACAAAGTATCGTATAACGGTAAATCCAAGGCTTTAAAATGGTATTCAAATGACAGGTGTACCATAAAACGACCGGAGAAGTTTTTTGAAAATCTGGAAAATAATGTCCAGAAAGGAGCACCCTTAAATTCATTTCTTTGGCCCCAGGATATTACTGAAAAGACCAATACAGGATTTGGTTATATCATGGATTTAAGGCCGCCGGAGTTTAAGGATTTTTCACTTTTTCTTTTGGCAAAGGAAAAATTTGCAAGTGTTACCGGTATAACAAATTCAGGTCTTCAAATTATTGAAGCATTCCGGGAGCTGCATAATTCCGGCTATAGTTACCAGGATTTAAATGACGGTAACTTTTTTGTAAATCCAAAAAACGGTGATGTATTAATCTGTGATAACGATAATGTCGTAGAATATGGTAAAAACCTTGGAATTGCCGGAAAGTGCCGTTACATGGCTCCGGAGGTTGTCCTGGGTAAAGCTCTGCCCAGTATTCATACAGATAAATATTCACTTGCTGTGGTACTTTTCCTTTTATTGATGAACAATCATCCGCTGGAAGGAAAACGCTCTTACCCTCCATGCATGACAGAGGCTCTTGAAAGAAAAATTTATGGTGAAGAAGCTTTGTTTATTTTTGACAAGGATGATTCCAATGCACCGGTTCCGGGTATTAACAATAATGCTATTAAAAGATGGCCTTTGTATCCATCCTATGTACGAGAAAAGTTTCTCGAAAGCTTTAGTCAGGAAGCAATGAAAGATCCATCAAAACGTATAATCGAAAAAGACTGGTTAAAAATGTTTATTCGTCTAAGAAGTGAAATTTATAAGTGCAGGAACTGCAGCGAGATTTTTTTTGCAGATCCAATTAATGAAACAGCTTGTCCTTTTTGTCAGCATGTTCATAAACATGATATGTATATCATTCTGCCCAAAATGAACATAGCTTTGCATGAAAGAACTAAATTATATGATTATCATATTGATACAGACAGTGATGATTTTAGGACTGTATCAGCAGAAGTTGTTTTGAATGAAACTACCGGTACCTGGGAATTAAGAAATAAATCCAAAAAAACCTGGCTTGTTATAAATAAAAATGGCAAACAATTGTCAAAATCTACAGGAAAAACTGTACCCCTGGAAGCGGGTACACAAATTATATTTGGTAATACCAAAGGAGAGATAAGTTTATGAGTTTGAATCAAGCAGTGGAAGCAATTCCGAGAAAATCAATGGTGCTGTTCTTTTTAGTTGATACATCAGGAAGCATGAGCGGATCAAAAATTGGGGCAGTAAATACTGCTATAGAAGAAGTAATGCCGGAATTAAAGGATATTTCTGCAAGCAATGCAGATGCAGAAGTTAAAATTGCTGTTCTGGAATTTGCTAATTCTGCGAACTGGATAACCCCTAACGCACCTGTTCCTGTTGAAACTTTCAATTGGAATTATGTAGATGCTGCAGGAAACACCTCTATGGGAGAGGCTTTTTTCAAGTTAAATGATGCTTTATCCACAAAGACTTTTATGCAGGACGCTGTAGGTTCTTATGCACCGGCTATTTTTCTGCTTTCTGATGGCGAACCTACCGATGATTTTGACGGAGGGGTAGAAGAACTAAAAAAGAATAAATGGTTTAAGGCTTCGATTAAAGTGGCAGTTGCCATAGGAGATGATGCCAATAAAAACCGTCTTGCAGAGTTTACAGGTTCTACAGAATCGGTTCTGGAAGTACACAGCGCAGCAATGTTAAAAAAGATGATTAAATTTGTATCAGTAAGAGCTTCTCAGATTGCCAGCCAAAGCGTTCAGGTAAATCCTGTATCACCAGTAAAACCGGCCGCTCCTTCAAGTCCCACATCGCAAAATGCTACATCAGATGAAGAAGAATCATCAAAACAGACAATGCTTAATTCTGAGCTTGCTCAAGCCAGGCAGCATGTCATTGCAGGAGATGACGAATGGTGAACAATACACTATTTGCGTTTAGCGCAACCTGTATTGGTGCTTCTCATTTAAAAAAAGAAACACCATGTCAAGACTTTTCCTGCCACTGGAGTTATAAAAAAAACGCTATTATAACAGTTGCCGATGGCCATGGCTCCGATGAGCATTATAGAAGTGACAGGGGAAGCCGTTTTGCGGTAGAGGCAGCAATGCACTGTATTAAAGAATTTATTTTTATTAATAAAAATGTGATAAAGAACCCTGATATTTCATTGGGAGCTCTTGAAAAAAGTATAATTGCCTTGTGGTATGAGAAGATAGCAGAAAATATACGCGGGGATCCCATTGAAAAGAGCCATACTCCGGAGGAAGCTTTCACCCCATACGGAACTACCCTGCTGGCTGCCGCCATTACTGAATATTACTGGTTTGCCATTCAAATTGGTGATGGTAAATGTGTATGTCTTGAAAAAGACGGCAGTTCATCTCAGCCTGTTCCATGGGATGAAAAGTGTTTTCTAAACAGGACAACATCACTTTGCGATGAAAATGCAAAAAACCTTTTTCGCCATTATTACAGTGAAACTATCCCCTATGCTGTTTTTCTTGGCAGCGATGGTATTGATGATTCCTTTCCAATTGGTAATAATGAAGAACACCTAAGCCGCTTTTATATAAGCGTTTACAATAATTTTGCCAATGAAGGCAGACAAAACGGGGAAATTCAACTCCGGGACATGCTGCCCTTGTTAACAAAAAAAGGCTCCGGGGATGATGTTTCCATAGCCGGGGTTATAAGGGGAAAATTGTGATCAACATCCGAAAATAAGATACAATATGTTTTGAAAAAGATAAACCATAAAGGAGAAAACCGTGTCAGAAGATGAAATTTTTGAAATGCTGGATATGTTAGGAAATGAAGAAATAAGTTGTGATGAGGTACCGGATGAATACTGGCAAAATCACCAGTTCTGCGGGAACATAATAAATAATAATTGGGATAATGATTATTATGACTACATGCAAGTTCTGGACGAGAAAAAATTTTGGCTGGAGTCTTTACCAAATTACCTTGAGATGCCAGATGAAAGAGATGATGTAGCTTGGAAAATACCTTTAGAGTTATGGAACGATGCTCAATTTGTTAAGGAAATGCTGGAAATATATTCATTTTGGAAAGAGGAATATGATACGATGGTAGAGACTGGAAGGATAAAACCAGAGGAAAAAAAGAATAACATTTTATTCTCTGGGTCTTCAGGCAAAAAACCATATTATATTCCTCCTAATACAGCCAAAGCAGAGGAGCTACGTCTTGCAGGTGTGGAATTCAGAAAACAGGGAAATTATAAACAGGCACTTGCATCTTTCGAAAAGGCTCTGGAATTAACGCCTAATAACGCAAGGGTTTACTCCAATATAGGTACTGCGTATTATTTTCAGAAAAAATACGAAATGGCTATTATTAATTTAAACAGGGCTATAGAGCTTAAGCCCACCGGTCAATTACCAGGTGAAGGTGATTATTTTTATAATCGCGGTGCGGCATATAAAGAATCCGGTAAAATGGATCTTGCATTATTGGATTTCCAAAAAGCACTGGAACTTAATACTGACCATGCTCTTGCAAAAGAAGAACTAAATAAGCTTAATGCAGAAAACAAAGACAATACTCCTCCACCATTGCCATCCGCAAAACCCTGGAAGAATCTTCCTCCTGTTCATTATTACGTAGGTTTGAATGATGAGCAGGCAGGACCTTTTGGCTGGGCAGAATTGGATGGCCTTGTAAAAAAAGGCGAACTCACAACTCAGACCCTGGTTTGGAAAAAAGGTTTTGCAGATTGGGAAGCTGCAAGTGATGTGGAGGAACTTAAGGTTCTATTTAAATAGGAGTAAATTATGCCTATAATTGTTAACGATATAATTAACCCATCTAATTACAGATTCAATATCCCATCTAGTCTATGATACTGTGATTAAGCTAAAAATAGGTATAATTCAAATGTGTATATGAAAAACAAACTTTTTAACTTTGACGGTTCAAATCAAGATTCTCTCGCTGCTTGGGTTATGGTAGATACACCGGATTATGAGCACCAAAATATAAAAGTTGAAGATAACCATGGTTCCTATTGTTGGTATAGGAAAAATAGTAATGATAATGTTCGTGGAGATATAGCAAAGGGAAAAGGTTTTAGTCTTTTTCTTGCAAGATACGCATATTTAGATAATTTCAAATATCAATATGTATCTTTTACTGCTGCTCTAAATCTTTCATATCCATTTATACTTGCCTCAATTCCTTTCTGTTTTTTTACTGATTTTGATTTTATTAAAAATGATAATAGGCTTGTGAAAATATTAACCCCTTCTAACTCTATATTATTATTGATTGGAACAGATTCCGAAAATATAGTAAGTGCAGTTTATACAAACAAGGAAGAATACATATTGGCTTATATTGAAAATAAGGCAAAAAAACTAACCGAAGCTGAACGGAACCATCCTTACACTAAATGGCTTGGGGAGAAAACAGAAACTGCTATTATACAGCTATTATACAGCAAATTAACTCAAGGTTATTCTCAGTTTAAGGAATTTTTAGAACATTTGTATTGATCAAGGAGTGTTTTATGAAAATTGAAGTGTTTGAAATTACCTCGGAAGAAGATAAACCATGATTAAAACCAAAACATCAAATTTCAGAGAAATTCAGGCAGGTGAAATATCACCCAAAACCCTATACCGAAGCAATCACCCGATTTACAACGGCAGACAGGTGAAGGAAATAGCTTTACTGGCGAATGAGGCAAAAATACAAACCATCATTAATCTTTCAGATAGTGCACAATCTTTAAGACACGATTTGATCTGCTGTCCCTGGTATAAAAAACTCTATGATTTAAAAAATGTTGTTGCTCTGGACATAAGTATGAACTTTGAAATTATGGACACTCTTTTTTTAATGAAAATAAAAAGGGGAATAAAGTTCATGTTAAAACATAAACCTCCATATCTAATACACTGTCAGGTAGGAATTGACCGAACTGGCTTTTTCGCTTTATTGCTGGAATCCTTTATGATGGCAAGCATTGAAGAAATGGCGAAAGAATATATGCTGTCATATGTTGATCCAAATGAATTTTCAGAAGATGATCGTAAACTTGGGTCTGAGTTTGTGCTTAACCTGCTTTCTAAAATCTGTGGTCGACCGCTTAATCTCTCGGACGATATAAATAGCTTAATCTGCCTATTTCTGAAAGATAAAGTTGAATTAACAAACAGTGAATTATTGGAGCTAAAAAAATTGTTATCAAGATAGGTTGGAGCAGCCCCATATTACCATTTAATTCGTTATACAATATACTGGAGTAAAATTATGACTGAAAAAAGCAGAGCCTATTTTAACAATATCATTATGCCATTTATTCAGAAACAGCATCCCGATGTTTTAAACGAAATGAGTTTTACCGTTGTTGGTTCTGTAGGATTGGGTGTTGATGATGAATATTCTGATGTAGAAGCGATAATCTATCTTCCTGATGAAATCTGGAAACAAAATGGCATGCTGCAGATTAATCTTGACAAGCTCTTGCTTCAAACAAATTTGTGGAAACAAAGCGGCTCGATAATTTGCGTACATCCGATGTCATGGATGCTTGATGGACATGGCGAAAAAATCCTGGCGGGCGGACAGGTTCCCTGGGATAAATTACAATTTGAATCACTTTTTGTTATTCAGAATATGCCTGTTTTATATGATAGGAAAGGAAGATTCGCAAAGCTTCGCGAACTAACTGCTCCGCAGAAAATGCCGGAGATCTTATGGAAAAAAACCTTGCTTGAAAAACTAAAAACTCTTGTGAGTGATGGTGTTCACGAACTTAAAAGATGTGTAGATCGCAAAAATTATCTTGATGCATATATTCCATTCGGAGAAACCGTTAAAAATCTTCTTGAATTGGGATTTATGATCTGCCGCCAATATTATCCTTATCGAAAGCATATTAGCTGGGCTTATAAAAGATTAGCTTCGCCTGTATCAGATATGTATAAAAATATTAATTTAATTTCTTCGCTTACAGACTGGAATGATAAGTTAGGCGCAATAGAAGCAGTATATAACTCATATAAAGATTATATTATAACCAATGGATTATTACCTGAGATGGATTTCGATCGTGTAAATTTATCTGAAATGCCCCTTCATGACAATGAATTTGACATTGCAAAAAATATTTTGGACAATGCCAATTGGAAGCATGAGCAGGAAATACTAATGGAAAAAACACTTAAAGCCGGTTTTGAACCGGAAGCTATCCGCTGGGTTGGCTGGTGGAAAATGGTGTGATATAATAATTAAAATAGAAAAGGAGTTCACATATGGCACAGAAGGCATTAAAAAGAAATGAAGTTCCCCAGCAAGAAACCTGGGATTTATCACGCTTATATAAAACAGAGGCGGATTACGAGGCGGCTATTTCAGAGGCGGAAAAGTTGACCAATGCCTTTGTGGAAAACTATAAGGGCAAACTTGGTTCATCTGCAATCATAAATAAGGCACTGGATGATTACAGGAATTTACAGGTAACACTAAATTATATTGGAACCTTCCAGTCTTTGAATTTATCAAGCGACCAAACAAACGAAGAAAATGCAATTAGAAGCGGGAAATATGGAATTTTTGCCTCAGATGTAAATAAAAAACTTGTCTTTTTCCTGTCCGAACTCCAAGCTCTGGATCCTTCCCTTCTTGAAGCTGCCAAAAACGATGCAACGGAAAACAAAATTTATCTTGAGAAGCTAATTAAGGATTTGGAGCATAAGCTGGATCCTATTGTAGAGAAGGCACTTTCCGAGTTTAGTCAGGTTTTGAATGCACCCAGGGAAACTTATCAAAAGTCAAAATTATCCGACATGAATTTTGGTACCTTTAAAGCGGCAGGTGAAACTCACGATCTCTCTTTCAGTTTATTTGAGGGAGGCTGGTCAAATGTAATCAATACTGAAATAAGAAGAGCAGCCTTTGAAAATTTTTATGCAAAGCTCGGAGAATACGAAAACGGTCTTGCGAATAACTACCAAACCCAGATCTTAAAAGAAAAGGCATACGCCAATCTAAAAGGTTTTAATACTGTTTTCGATTATTTACTTGATATGCAGGATGTATCACTGGATCTTTATAACCGTCAAATTGATATCATTATGGAAAAACTAGCTCCTGCTATGCGTAAGTATGCAGGTCTCCTAAAAGAGATTCATGGCCTCGATAAGATGACATATGCAGATCTCCACCTTGCAGTAGACCCTGAATTTGAGCCGACTGTTACTGCAGCCGAATCTAAAAATTATGCGCTGGAAAGTCTTGCTCTGCTTGGGCCTGAATACAGGAAGATGATTGAAAGGTCTTACGATGAAAGATGGATAGATTTTCCCAAGAGTCTTGGCAAGTCTACCGGCGGTTTCTGTGCCTCTCCTTATAGAAAAGGTTCATATATCTTACTCAACTGGAACAATCAAATGAACGAGGTCTTTGTTCTGGCTCATGAACTTGGCCATGCAGGGCATTTCTATTTTTGCAGTGCTGCACAAAACGCCTTTAATACAAGACCGTCAATGTATTTTGTAGAGGCACCGTCAACAATGAACGAGATAATCATGGCGGAGCATCTTAAAGCAAAGGAAAATGATGAACGCTTTAAGCGTTGGGTGCTTTCTTCCATGGTTTCACGTACATATTATCATAACTGTGTAACTCATTTGCTTGAGGCAAATTACCAAAGGGAAGTGTATCGTCTTGTAGAAGCCAAAAAACCTATAACCGCAAAAGTGCTAAACGATCTAATGCTTGGTACAATCAAAAAATTCTGGGGCGATGCGGTAGAAGTGCCCGATTATGCCGGAAGAACATGGATGCGTCAGCCGCACTATTTTATGGGATTATATCCATACACTTACTCTGCCGGTCTTACGGTTGCCACCGCCGCATTTGAAAACATCCGCAGCGGTAAAATTAAAGTAGAAACCTGGCTCGATGTCCTTAAAGCAGGCGGCACACTTAAACCGGTAGAACTTGCAAAAATGGCTGAAGTAGACTTAACCACAGAGCAGCCGCTTTTAAGCATGATAAACTATGTTTCTTCAATGATAGATGAGGTGATAGATATAACAAAACGCCTGAAGTAGAGATGACGGATACATAAAAATGGAGCAGAGAAGGAGCAGAGAATTCCTGTGATTCTCTGCCCATAATTAATGCAGTGTTCTAATTCCCTATTCTGATCCTGTCATACCAGGCTCTGTTGTAGAGCCCAATGTCTTCGTTCAGTCCGTCTTTTAATTCTGCGCCATAAATATCTTCGGCGGAGTAGAGGGGTTCATTTTCCATATGTGGTATGGCATACAGATTTATTGCATTGGGATACCTGAACTCGTCAAGGAAAATTGCGTATATTTCGGGTCTGTGGATAAAATTAATAAATGCATGAGCCATGGCCGTATTACTGCCCCGTTCAAGGATCACCATATTATCAACATAACCCGTTATTCCTTCTTGCGGAAAAAAGAAGGCGGTGTTTGCAACGAGTTCAGCATCATCCTGAATTTCTTCAAAGACAGTTTCCGGCCAGCCATGCACTACCCAGGCATCACCTGAAGCATAGACCCTGCCGAAAGAGCCTGCGTCAAACGCCAAAAGATTTGGCATCCATCTATTAATAATTAAATCTGCTGCTTCGTTTATCTCATCCGGGTTTGTCGTATTAACGGAGTAACCGAGGTATAAAAGAGCACCGCCCAGAGTTTCGCGAAGGTCATCCAAAAGGGTCATCCTGCCGCGAAGATCGGTACGTGCAAAAATATTCCAGCTCTCTTCGTAGTCCGGAACCATTGCAGTGTTTACGATTATTGCCGCTGCGCCTATGGCGTAGGGAACAGAGTAGTTCATGT
>Ga0099364_10005714_pt1 | contig 18378 bp, 22 predicted proteins | sample TergutTh196P3_FD_73070 | JGI IMG/M metagenome (GOLD analysis project Ga0099364, IMG submission 73070) | Microcerotermes parvus P3 segment gut microbial communities from Pointe-Noire, Republic of the Congo - Th196 P3 | ecosystem: Host-associated > Arthropoda: Insects > Digestive system > Gut ...
AATACATAAACATAAGTTTTATTTACACCTAAAAGAATGTGAATTTAGATATAATATGAGAGATAAAAATATGTATCTTTGCTTAATGAAATTTATAAAAAATAATCCGCTTAAATTATCTTGAACCTAATTTTATTATTTTATGAAAAAAGTAATTTTAACCTTCGCACTATTTAGTGCTTTATTTTTTACCGCAAACACAGTTTCGGCAGGAGTTATCATTTACAGCAACGGCGAAAAAATTGAAGTAGTCAAAAAACTTCCAGCCGATGCAACCATTGACGGCACTCACTTCAATCTTGGCGTAATGTACGACCAATTTTCTATTTTCTGGGTTCCAATCTGGAATTATGGAGAAATTAAATATGTGTTAATCAACGACAAAGAAGATACTTACTACGACATCACGGAAGAAGATATCGAAATACTGAAAACGGATTTTGATGTTGATATTCCCGAAAAACCTTCCATTGGTTTTTGGAATAAAATAGGCGGAAAACTCATTTGGGGAACAGTGATTTTAGCCGCAGCTTTCGGTTGGTGGGTAAGCCGTAAAGACGAAGACGAAGACGAAGACGAAGACGAAGAAGACGAAATTCCGACATAAACTCTAAGAAAAAACACCAATGCGATGAAAAGGGATTTCGGCATAAGATGACGACTTATGGAAACAAACAGTAAAATCCTTTCTCAAATGGTTGGCGTTAGCCTTTATTTGGCTCTTTGTGTCTTTCATACTTTGGGGTTTTAGATTTTTTTTCTATATTCTATCATTGAAAGCGATATTGATATTCCGCGTTATTTATATGAATACGACGGATTTAACAACAAAATAATAACAGATTGGATTGGTTGGCTGTTGTTTGGTATTTTCGCTGTTTTGGGAATGGAACGAGCGGAATACGGAAAACGAATTGTCGCGACACTGTCGCAACAATTACAGCAAAAATATGGCAATGAGTATTATTTGCGTAATATAAGACGAATGATGCAATTTGCTACACAGTTTCCCGACTTTGAAAAAGTGTCCACAGTGTGGACACAATTGAGTTGGTCGCATATTCGGGAATTGTTACCGCTGAAAACCATTGAGGAAAAACTATATTACGCAGAAGAAGTAAACAAAGGATTTCTGGGTGTGAGAGATTTACAGCATTTAATTGCCCGCAAAGCATTTCTGCGGAGAAACAATGCCAATCTGCAACTCACACGGCAAAGCAAAATTCCTTTCAATACCTTTAAAGACCCTGTGATTTTAGACACGCTCGGACTTAAAGAAATTTTTTAGAGGGCGACCTTGAAGAAGCAATCTTGCGGGACATAGAGAATTTTATCTTGGAATTTGGTATCGGTTTTACATTTGTTGCCCGTCAAAGACGCATACCAATAGATAATGATGATTATAAAATTGACCTGCTATTTTACAACAGAGACATAAGGCGTTTGGTTGCAGTAGATTTGAAGATTGGAAAATTTAAGCCGTCGCACAAAGGGCAAATGGAATTGTATTTGAACTGGCTTAATCAATACGACAGGCGTGAAGGCGAAGAAGCCCCGATTGGCTTAATACTTTGCACAGATGCCAACAGAAAGGTTGCCGAGCTTATGGAACTCGACAAATCGGGCATTGCCGTTGCCGAATATTGGACAAAACTTCCGCCCAAAGAACAGTTTGAAAGTAAGATGCAGGAGATTATGGCAGAGGCAAAAGAACGCATTGAGCGTAGAAAATCGCTTGGAACGTCAAATGTGCAAAAGCAAATCAACTATTTTTTAGAAGAAAACAGTGATGAAACGGACGATAAAGATTAAAAAAACGTATAATAATTTGATTAGTAGAAATTTGGAACAGGCACAAGTGGCAAACTTGCGACTGCGGAGGCTGGCGGATTAAATAAATTTACTACTTTTGCGTTTGTAATTTTTTAACAATTAAATGGCAAAAAAAGAAAAAATAACAATTCAGGGAGCAGAAATTATGTTCTTTTCGCAGAAGAAAGAAGACTATATTTCGCTTACAGATATGGCGAAATATAAAAATGCAGAAATTCCTGCTCACGTCATATCACATTGGTTAAGCACCAAATACACCATTGAATTTATGGGTATATGGGAAACACTAAATAATTCAAATTTTAACCTCACGGAATTCCGTGAGGTTAAAAATGCGAGCGGTGGAAGTTTTACACTTTCTCCTAAACAATGGATTGAAAGAACAAATGCGATAGGAATAGTTTCAAGTGCGGGAAAATACGGAGGAACCTATGCTCACAAAGACATTGCCTTTGAATTTGCCTCTCGAATATGAAAAATATCAATGCCGTATTGATAAACGACAATATGCCTCAAAGCGACCGTTTGCAGAAACTCAATGCTATTGCTATTCAACAAATGAGTGTGTTGCAGGAAGTTGAGAACAGGAAAATGTTGAAGTAATGAAAAACAAAGAAAAAAAGAGTATAAATCAGAGGCTCGTCGCAGGGACACCGCTTATATTTCGTAGTTGGCTGCAACGCAGGACAGTGCGGTGGGACAATGTAGAGAGAAAGTGAAAATAAATAAAATATTAACCGTCTAAAAGGACATAAAAAAGTAAGAAAATGAAATCAGTAACTCATGTGACAGAAAAAGCGAAAAAGGGAAGACTTTTTCATGTAGTTCTATTTTTAATGTTTGGTGTTGTAGCGGGAAGTTGCGGAAACCGTACTTTGTCAGCGCAAATTGAATTTGTTCCTGCTGACAGCCTAATTGTAAACATTGACAATTATGTAAATACAAAAGTAGAAACAGAGGGACTTATTGCTCACGTCTGCGGTGTTGACAGAAAGAAAATGAAGTTGATGACCGAAAGTGGAGAGGTGGTAGTTATTATTCCTCAAGACACAACAAGTTTTGACTACTCACTTAATCGAAAGCGGATAAAAGTGTACGGTTTGGTAAAAGAGGAACGCCTTATCGAACAGTATATTGATGAAAAAGAAGAAGGAACGGTTTTACTATGCCACGTTGACCAGACACCTTGTAAAGATGTAAAATGGGTTAATGCAAAAGTTGAAGCAGGAGTAGCCGACACATTATCGAAGAAAGATACTGATGCGTTACGGAAAAAATTGGAACAACAGGGGAAAGGGTATGTTTCAGTAGTTTCGATAGTCTGCGAAAAATACGAAGTGATTGAGACTAACGAATAAAAGTAAATGACAAAATGCGCTTCAGCCAACGGGTGGTAGAGAGCGTTGTCGAAAAAGTATTCCGCCTCGAAAATTGAGTACATTCAGACAATGAAGGGAAGTGCAAATAAATTATAAATTTGGCGAATATAGATTTGACAAGAGAAAATGTGAAAAAATTGAAGACTGAAAAACGAATTGGATTTGTTTTTTCCGGACTTATTATTGCATTTGGTGCTTTGATAAATTTAGTAATCATCGTATCAAATGACGAGGGAGGGTGGTTATTGCCTTTTTTAATTGCTTTAGGCATCGTTGGTTTGAGTTATTTTGTTGCTTTTTCTGTGAATAGAAAAATTAACAAAGATTTGAGAGTTGGGAAAAAAGAAATAAAAACAGAAATCGTTGAAAACAAGGCACATAAAATTGATTATGAGGTAGGCAGTGGTGTGCTATATATTCCAGTTCTCGGAGATTTATTTCCAAAACTTTGGAAGCCGAAAATGAACGAATATTCAAAATACATTTTAACAATAAAAGGAGTTGAATATGATGTTGTAAAGGAGTTTTTTGAGAATGTAACAGTTGGGGAAACAATAGAAATCCATAATTCAAAGTATAGTGGCATATTACTTGAAATCAAGAGAATAGATTAAGATTGATTTCGCGCTGACTTTCGACAACTCTCCTGACAATCGCCGAACGTATAACTGACGTAGCTGTTGCACAACCTTAGTTTTTGTTTATTTTTTTGACATTTTTAGAAAATACAAGTGAAAACACATTCGGCTCAAATAAGCGTTCTTTTGCAAACAAATCACTACCTTCGTGAGCCGAACAAATTAGAAATCGAAGAATAAAAATTGAAATTGTATGAGATACATTTTTTTAATCCCATTAATGGCAAGCTTGACACTTGTTAGGATTTACGGACAAGAAAATTCGCAAATAATTGTTCCAAGCTATGATGACAAGTATAGTGCGTATGTACAAATGCTTGAGAATGGAGAAACGGATATTGATTATCAGGATTTTCGTTTTAGTTTTTTAGAGAGCAAGCAATTTGTAATTGCCTCTAAAAAATCGACAGAGTTATCTGACCTTACAAAAAGAATGTATGCAGAAATGGACAAATCCAATTATGAAGAAGTAATATCAATAACCAAGCAAATGTTAAGTGTTGATTATACAAATATGCTTGCCCACAAAATATTAAGGCAAACGTATGTAATTTTAGAAGATGCAGAGAATGCTCAAAAACACAAAGCAATTCAATTTGGACTTTTATATTCGATTATAGACACGGGAGATGGCAAAACTTGCGAAACTGCGTGGAAAGTTATTCAAATATCAGAAGAGTATTTTATACTTAATATGCTTGAAGCAAAAGTTCTTATGCAAAGCATATACAATAAAAAGGGATTTTGTGATAAGATTGTCGCATTAGTTGAAGGAAAAAAGAAGACATACTATTTTGAGATAAGTAAAGTTTTTGAAGGATATAAGAAAAAAGAATGAACAAAAAAACACCAGCCGCTAACTGAAGGCTTCAACCAAGCGGCGGCTTCAACCTGACACAAGGACAACAATTCCCAAAACAATAGATGAAAACAGAATAAATTACCTGAAAAAATAAATTTGTTAGCGATAATACACAAAAAACATGTATCTTTGCATTCAAATTATTTTTATATGACAAACGATTCATTATATAAAATAAAAGATTGGATAGACGACCAACAAAAGCGTGGTCGGATAACTTTCCCATATCAAGAAGTTGTAGAGCAATTTTCTTCAATAACGGAGCAAGGTGTAAAAAATGCGCTAAACCGACTTGTAAAAAAGTCCGAAATTGTTCCTGTTTTGAAAGGTTTTTACGCCATTATTCCAATTGGTTACGCTTTGCGTGGAATGATACCGCCCGAACTTTACATTGACGATTTAATGAAATATCTGCATCGTCAGTATTATATTTCCTTGTTAAATGCGGCTGTTTTTTATGGTGCTGCACACCAGCAACCGCAGATTTTTTCCGTAATAACTTCGTATCCGCCATTGCGTGATACTACAAAAAAAGGAAGCCGTATAGTTTTTATCGCAACACGAAAAACAATACCGCAAATATGGCTGAAACCGTTTAGAACGGAGTATGGCGACATTCAAGTTTCAAAACCCGAACTTACGGCAGCCGATTTGATTACATTCCAAAAAGAAATTGGCGGACTAAATCGTGCTTGTACGGTTTTGTACGAATTAGCCGAAAGCGTAAATTTTGAACAATTAGACAAAGCATTTTTTGATTATGTTCCTACTGCAACCATTCAAAGATTGGGTTATTTATTAGAAATTGAGTTAGAACAGTCAGATTTGGCAGAAAAACTATATTTAAAATCGCAGGAATTTAATTGTAAATTTCAAAAAACGCCGTTGAAATTCAATAAATCAACAGAAGGTCGCGAAACAAATGCGAAATGGAAAATTATTATTAACGAAACAATAGAAATAGACGATTTATGATACCACAACCCGCAATAAAGCAATGGCAAGAGATATTTTCATGGCAAAAAGATTACCAAATAGAACAAGATTTGATAATTTGCCGTGCTTTATGTGCCTTGTATAACGATGAATATCTGTCTGAACACTTGGCATTTCGAGGCGGTACAACTTTGAATAAAATTTACATGAACCCACAACCACGATATTCGGAAGACATTGATTTAGTACAAATTAACGCAGAGCCAATCAAAGAAACGATAGATAAAATTCGTAATGTGCTTTTATTTCTTGGGAAGCCTGTTGTGAAACAAAAAGCACATAACAACACGTTGATTTTCAGATTTAATTCCGAAGTTCCACCGATAATTCCAATTCGATTGAAAGTAGAAATCAATACGAGAGAACATTTCAATGTTTTGGGGTTGACAAAGCGTGATTTCAGTGTAAAAAATCAATGGTTTTCAGGTAATTGTCAAGCAACAACTTACCATTTGGAAGAATTACTCGGAACTAAAATGCGTGCATTGTATCAACGCAGAAAAGGACGAGATTTGTTTGACCTGTGGAAGGCATTATCAACGCAAAAGGTTGATACAGATAAAATTATTCGTTGTTACAGAGAATATATTAGTTTTGTCGTAGATAATCCACCAACGCAAAAGGAGTATTTGTTGAATATGGAGCAAAAAATTGAAGACACAGAATTTTTGGGCGATATTGAGATGTTGCTACGACCAAATGAAAATTATAACCCGCAAGAAGCGTGGGTGCTAATAAGAAAAGAGTTGATAGAAAAGTTATGAAAACACCTGCCGCTAATTGAAGGCTTCTCGCAAGCGGGGGTGTATACCCGCAGAAACATTTGTGCGGATTTGCAAGTGCATCGCTCACCCGAGCGCCAAGCCGCTAAAACATTGGCAGCAATGGTTGGACGATAGTGCATAAAATCAGTCTCTTGAGTTATGCTTGCCCAACAAACCCGCTCCCGTATCAAAGGCTTTCTGCATATTAGACTGTGTTTAGATACAAAGGTTTAACTCATAATTCATAAACCGTTTTACGGCAAATCAATTTTTATCCGATTGTGTGTAATTCAATAAAATTCATGTATATTTGCGTATAATTAAGAGTTAGCAGTTACTTCGGCGGGCAGCGCAGCGAAAACAAAATAGTAATTTAAAGAATAACGACAATGAATAGATTTTTTATTATTATACCAATTCTGATAGTATTGTTTTCTTGCTCAACGAAAAAAGAAGATATTGAATTGTTCCCTTTGGCTGAATTATCAAAGTTGCCTGTTTACAAGGACATTGACCAATTACCGAGTCGTTTTGATAGTGTCTATCGTCTTGACTTATCAGGCAAACAATTAACCCAATTGCCAAAAATTATATTCAAACTCACTAACCTTCAGGAATTAAATATTTCTAAAAATCAACTTTCTGATTTAAAAGGAATAAGCGTAATAAAAAACCTCCAGAAACTAAATATTGGAGTGAACAATTTTTGTTCATTCCCAGATGAGTTAACAGATTTGAAAAACTTAAAAATTCTTGCTTTATGGTGGAATGACATAAAAACATTTCCAAGCGATTTCTTCGAGAATAATACTGAAATTGAAGAGTTGGATATGACAAGTTTGTTTGAATTCGATTTTGAAACAAATTTGGCTAAAATTCATAGATTCAAAAATTTAAAGCAACTAAATCTTGGCAATAACCAAATACCTAATTTGACAATTCAATTTGACAAAATAGACAATTTAGAAGTGTTTGGCTATATTCGACAAAATAGCATAGATATTAAAGACTTATGTTTGAAACTATCATCTTGTAGTAAGTTGAAAACAGTTCATTTTAGTGCTAATAACATAACAGAATTGCCAAATGAAATAGTACTTTTGGAAAGTTTAGAGGAGTTAAATTTGTTCGAGAACAAAATACGAACTATCCCTGCTGAAATTGTAAAAATGAGGAACTTGAAAAAAATAACTTTAAGCGACAATCCAATTGATATAATAAAAATTAAAGACATTGAAAAGAGAATGCCACAGACAATTTTTATATACAATGAGTAGAAAAACTGCCTACAACAAGGCTTCACGAAAGCGAGCGAAAGCGTCGTCGAGAATAGCGTAACGAAAGGAAGGTGTTCCGAAAAAACATAGAACGAAATAGAATAATAACCAAAAAAAGTAATAAAATGAAAATGTTATTGTTAGTTGGTACAGGGAGTTTTATCGGTGGAATTTTTCGCTATTTGATAGCTCAAGTTGTGCACGCAAAATTTTTATCAACTTTTCCATTAGGAACGCTAATAGTAAACATAATCGGTTGTTTTTTTATCGGTTTTGTCTTTGGTTTAACAGACAAATTTAATCTCAATCAAGAATTGAGGTTATTTTTAGCAGTTGGATTACTTGGAGGATTTACTACTTTTTCCGCTTTTTCCGGTGAAACATTTTGCTTATTTCGAGACGGACAATTTTGGTATGCCACAGCCTATATCTTGACAAGCGTGTTTTTGGGATTGGCAGCAACATATATAGGAAATTTAACGACAAAAATCATAGCGTGAACAAAATATACAAACATAATGAACAGAATGTCAGCAGTTAACGAACTTAAACATGTAATGACCTGATAATAAATAACTAATTTTGACGTTAATCAGAAGCGGCGGGCGACAGTGCGTAAAATCTTGCGACAACGAAACAGCATTTTGAAATAATTTTAATAGATAAAAAATATGAAAAAGCACAAAAACAAGAAAATAATGCAGAAACAATTTGCAAATTGGCGAGATTGGACAATGGTCAATTCGTACGAAAACATTAATTTTGCAGTCGGGATAATCGAAGTATGCGAAACGATACGGAAGAAATATATCGGCAAAAGGTCAATCGGGTAATTGACTACATCAGTGCAAATTTGCATCAGCCTTTAGCGTTGGATACATTGGCTGACCAAATTTATGTTTCTCAACGGCAGCTGCTTCGCATCATGCGTTCGGCCTTGAACGAGCCATTATACGCATATATAGCGCGACAGCGTGTAGAACGGGCGGTAATGTACATGCAATCAGAGAAAACAAGCCTGACAAAACTTGCCGAAATGGTCGGCTACGATAACCCGCAATCATTTTCAAAAGCGTTTAAAAAGCAATTCGGAACACCGCCGAAAGCATACATGAATGAACTGCGGACAAGGTTGGAAAATTATGTGCAAAGCAGCGGCAACAGGCAGCATCATCTTCAATCTGAAATTTGCGAAGAAGGCGATTTGGAACTGGTTTACATACGGATTATCGGAAAATACGGCGAAAAAGAGCCTTACGAAACGGCGTGGAACAGTCTTCTTCGTTTTTTGGAAAATAATCAGGCATTATCCGCTGAAACCCGCCTTATCGGAATAAGTTTTGACGACCCGAATGTAACGCAATCCAAACAATGTCGCTTTTACGCCTGCGCTTCGGTGCAGAAAAAGATTGTACCCGCCGGAGCGTTCGGAACAATTCAACTGCGGCGGGGAAAACATGTCGTTTATACGCTAAAAGGCTGTTATTCAGGACTTAAAGAACTATACAACAACATCAGCGTCAATTTCCCTCATTCGCTGCGCTACGGCATGGCATTCGAGGAATACCTGAACAGTCCCCGCGACACGAAAAAGGAAAACCTGTTGACAAAGATTTTTATACCAATTAATTAAAAAAATAAACATGGAGAGCGTAAAAGACTATAAAAAAGAGAACAGGAATTTGTATATGCCCAAAACAACGCCTGTAATGGTGAATGTACCTGAAATGCAGTTTGTTGCCGTTGAGGGCAGGGGCAATCCAAACGACGAAAACGGGGAATATCAGCAAGCCATAGCCATTTTATACGCCATTCAATACACCATTAAAATGAGCAAAAAGGGCAGTTATACGCCCGTCGGCTATTTTGATTATGTCGTTCCGCCTTTGGAAGGCTTTTGGTGGCTCGACAATAGCGAAGATTTTTCCTCTGAGGATAAATCCAACTATTGCTGGCTGTCGGTGATACGCCTACCTGAATTTGTTGATGAAAACGTGTTTGAATGGGCTTGCCAAGAAGTGTCGAAAAAGAAAAAAATAGACGCGAAAAAGGCGCAATTCCTGAAGATAACAGAAGGTTTGTGCGTACAGTGCCTGCATATTGGCGCTTATGACAACGAACCGAAAACGCTGAAGTTGATGAACGATTTTATCGCCCAAAATGGCTTGCAAAGCGACCTGAGCGAAACGAGACGGCATCACGAAATATACCTGTCCGACCCGCGAAAAACGGAAATATCGAAGTGGAAAACAGTTCTGAGGGTACCTGTAAAACCATTATTATAAAAAACTATTATGTCAAGAGCAACAACAAAAACAGATTTACAAATTGCTGCAAATGAGCAATTTGACAAGTTATGGAAACTCATTGATACGATGAGTGATGAACAACAAAATGCCATATTTGGCAGCGAAATGGCAGCGGCAGGCAAAGAAGCGCACTGGAGCAGGGATAAAAATTTGCGCGATGTGCTTGTGCACTTGTACGAATGGCATCAACTACTGCTGAATTGGATTCGCGCCAACCGCAATGGCGCGGCAAAGCCTTTTTTGCCCGAACCGTATAATTGGAAAACGTATCCTGCAATGAATGTTGAATTGTGGAAAAAACATCAACATACGCCATTGACTGACGCCAAAAAGATGCTAAAAGCAAGCCATAAAGATGTAATGGCCTTGATTACCACCTTTTCCAACGATGAATTATTTACTAAGAAAGCATTTCCATGGACAGGCACAACAACGTTGGGCGCTTACTGTGTTTCGACCACTTCAAGTCATTACGATTGGGCAATCAAAAAAATGAAATTACACATCAAAATGTTGAATGCAGAAGTACACAATTAATCTTTTATCGTGTATTTCAAGCATTTCTTGCTTCTATTATTGGAGCTCTTTTCAATTGTCCATATATTTTCTACTAAAACAGACCGTGGAGTTCGGCGTCTATTTTGTCAATAACGAAACTGAGATCTTCGGATCTTTCGCTGAATTTGACGGTATCAACATCAATAATCAATTTTTTCCCGCCATCGTAGTCATTTATCCAGCTTGTGTAAAAATCGTTCAATTTAGACAGGTAATCTAAGCGAATGCCGACTTCGTATTCGCGGCCGCGTTTCTGGATTTGATTTACCAAAGTAGGCACCGAGGCTCTGAGGTAGATAATCAAATCGGGAGGCGCCACCAAGGACATCATCAGGTCGAACAGGGAGCGGTAATTGGTGTAATCGCGCGTACTCATCAAACCCATAGTATGCAGATTTTTGGCAAAAATGCAGGCATCTTCATAGATAGTACGGTCTTGGATAACATGATGCTTAGCATTTTTAATAGCCACAATCCCAGCCAATCGTTTATTCAGAAAATAAATCTGAAGATTGAAGGCCCAACGCTCCATATCGTTATAAAAATCGGCCAAGTAAGGATTTTCGTCCACATCTTCAAATTTCGCCTCCCAGCCATAATGGCGGGATAAAAGTCCTGTAAGGGTTGTTTTTCCGGCCCCTATATTACCGGCTACAGCTATATGCATACAAATAAGTTAAAAAGACCTGACGAAGATACGGCATTTTTTTCAAAAAAACAAATTTATTCTTGCTATCTTCGCAGTATGAAAAATTTGTCCTTGCCTCAGCTTAACCTTTTTAATTGGGCGTTAATAGCCGCTATTATGCTGCTCTGTCTTTTCGACTTTATATGGTTAGGCGAAACCGATACTTATGCTACCATAGCAGCCATTGCCGGTGTAATTTGCGTTGTTTTATCGGCTAAAGGACATATATTATGTTATTTATTCGGATTAATTGAAATATCGCTTTATGTCATAATTTCCTGGGAAACGCGCTTCTACGGAGAGGTTATGCTCAACGGGCTCTATTTTCTTCCTATGCAATTCATTGGTTTTTACCACTGGAGTAAAAATATCGGAAGTGAAAGTTTAGTTAAAGCGCGTAATTTAACTAATATGCAAAAGTTACTATTATTAATTTCAAGTCTTAGTTTAATATTTTTATATGGCTTTATATTAGAACTCTTAGAGGGCAACATACCTTACCTTGACGCTACTACTACTGTTTTATCGGTATTAGCCATGTTATTGATGGTACGCGCCTTTGTGGAACAGTGGTGGTTATGGATTGTGATTGACATTTTCACCGTTATAAAATGGCTCATCGCACTGAACGAACAAGAGCCTAATGCCGCCATTATGGTGGCTATGTGGTCTATTTTCCTTATTAACAGTTTTTATGGATACTTTAATTGGAAAAATCAATTAAGTAAATAATAAATTATAGATTAAGAGCGTTATTTCCCTATTCTCCATCGTGTTAAAATATTTCCGCGTATAGAAGCAAAAATGCCACGTTGCACGCTGCGCACGTCCGACACCACAAAAAATGCCGTAGCATCAAAGTTGGTTATTAATGCCTGCGCTTTACTACTATGTTTACGATTTACGATGGTTTCAACAATATGCACCTCTCCTTCCACACCCTGTCCGACTACCGTTGTAGCGCCAAAATTGGCAGCATTTAACAATTGTGTCAAAACGGCGCCCTCTTTCTTGGTAAATACGCGAATTAAATGCAACCCTAAGGCTAAACGCTCTTCTACCAACATTCCCACATAACTTCCGGTAGCATATCCTGCAGCGTAAGCAACATAACACACTATATCACCTGCCGAGTGCTCCAGAACTTGTCCAATAACGGTAATCCAAATCAACACTTCAACAAAACCAAAGAGGGGCGCTAAGATTTTCTTTCCTTTAGAAATAAAAATAATGCGCAAAGTGCCCAGAGTAACATCGCTAATACGTGCAAAGAATACGAAAAAGGGCAGCCAGGGATAAGAAAACAGGAGGTCAAACATAGTTATATTTTTTTAATAAACCGAACTTATAAATGCCATTGCATCTTCATACAGAGGGCCTGCGAAACTGTTGAACAACTCTTGCTCCGGAGGAAAAGCCTGTTGACGTTGCTCCGTTAATCGTTTTTGCTCAATACTTAATGCACGGTCATCGCCGTTATAAGTTGCCCATTCGGTAGCCCATACCGTCTGACGGCGAAGATTTTTCTGGTTAATAACACGACCAGTCGGCGGATCTATCAACCTAACGCTTAACACGCCGACAGATATTATCTCTATACGATGCATGGTCAGTTTAGCGCTTACTGTGCCATACACATTTTTTTTGCCTTCTTTGGTGTCAACTGTTCCGACAACTACATTATCACGTTTTACCTCTATTGTATTATCGGTTTTATTTGTGTTTCCAATTATGAAGTCCTCAAAATTAAGCGCCAATAGTTGGTCGGGATTGTTTAATTGCAGAGATTCGGCCTCTGTCGGCGTATAAAAACGTACTAAGTGCCAAGAAGTATTTTTAGCAATATCCGACATCAGGCGGCTATAAAAAAAGTCGGCATTCAGTTGATAGCGCAAAGGCAGTTGAGGATTTAAAACAACTACGTGAAGTGTTGCCAAGTAGCGGGCTTTTTCCAAGAGGCTCGCCACATCTTTGTAACCCGGAATGTAACTATTCACTTTCGTAAAACTATTTAAAGCAAGGCGCGCTTTGTCAATAGTCCCCACGCTCAAATCGGCAAGACCCTCGTCGTAATACATATCTACCAAAGTAAGCTTAGCCCCTTGTAAATCGTTGTAATAGTTTGTTGGGTTTGGGATTAAAGCTAAAGCGGCAGGACAGCGGTAAATACTTTCCGTCAATTTATCAAGTTTGGTATAATTTTGTACGATATTTTCATAATTATTAATTGTCTTTATCATTGACAGATTATGAATTTCGCGCATCAGCGTGTTTTGTGCCATTGGGTAAGCATTTACCAAGACATAAGAGGCATCTTCATCGGCAGGCTTGCTACGCAGTTTGCTTATGGCTTCTTCGCAGGCAGTGTAATAATTGCCTTTTTGGTACGATTTTAAAGCATTCCCACAAGCAGCAACAGTTACAGCAAGCGTCAATCCTGCAACCAATTTAACGATAAAATTTCGTGCTTTCATAAAATATGATTTGAAAGGTCAAAAGTAATAAAAAATATTCATAATTGCAAAACAAGATTGCTTCGGCGCGACAGCGCCTCGCAATGACGGGTTGCTTCGGTGCCATCGCATCTCGCAATGACGGCTTTAGTGTCATTGCGAGCCTGAAAAGAGCCCGTCATTGCGACTGCGAGCAGAGCGAAGCAGGAAGCAATTTGGGTCATGGGACAAGATTGCTTCGTCAACCCCTGCAGGGTTTCCTCGCAATGACGCACTACCCTACTCCTAAATGCTGTACATGTTCAAACAAATCTTTCCATTCGGGATTTATGGAGTTAATTAACGCTTCCTTTTGTCGGCGAGGACCAGCTTTTATTCGTTTTTCTTCCAAAATAGCCTCTTCAATTGTGTTAAATTTTTGGTAATAAACTAATTTAACACAATTATAACGTGCCGTAAAACTTTCAGGGTGAATTTTCAACCTGTGTTCACAAACGCGATTAGCGATTCCCGATGTTACTCCTGTATAAAGGACGGTTTTTTTAGGGTTAGTCATGATATAGACATATCCTTTTTTATTTTTTCCCATAGTTATATATTTTGTATGTTACTTCAATATTCTTTGTGTTCCACGTGGAACGTTCGTCATTGCGAGCGGAGCGAAGCAATCTGAATTCTGCAACAGGATTGCTTCGGCGCTTCGCGCCTCGCAATGACGGCCTCTGCGCTGTCCCGCCTCTCAACAGCACCGTCATTGCAAGGAGACTCAACACCAATGCCGTCATTGCGAGCCCGAGGAACGAGGGCGAAGCAATCCAGACTGCGTGTTAAGATTGCTTCGGCGCTATCGCGCCTCGCAATGACGGCCTCAGCACTGTCCTGCCTCTCAACAGCACCGTCATTGCAAGAAGACTCAACACTAATGCCATCATTGCGACTGCGAGCGGAGCGAAGCAGGAAGCAGTCATTGCGAGCCCGAGGAACGAGGGCGAAGCAATCCAGACTGCGGGTCAAGATTGCTTCGGCGCTACCGCGCCTCGCAATGACAGCTTCCCAACAGTTCCGTCATTGCGAGCCCGAGGAACGAGGGCGAAGCAATCCAGACTGCGGGTCAAGATTGCTTCGGCGCTTCGCGCCTCGCAAGGACGGCTTCGGCGCGATAGCGCCTCGCACTGACGTTATCGGCCAAAATACACCAGCATCACAGAGATATCGGCGGGAGAAATGCCAGTTATTCGGGAAGCCTGTCCTATGGTTTCCGGTTGATAACGCTTCAATTTCTGCCGTCCTTCTATTGACACTGAACTCAATTTATCAAAATCAAATCCTCTGGGGATTTTTACGTCTTCCAAACGAATCATTTTATCAGCTAAAGCACGTTCTCTCTCAATATAGCCTTTGTACTTTATAATTATTTCAACAGCTTCAAAGATGGAGGGAAGGGATTGCTTCGGAGGCCTTCGGCTTCCTCGCAATGACGTTCCACGTGGAACAGCCATTGCGAGCGAAGCAAAGCAGCCCTTGTCATTGCGAGCCCGAGGAACGAGGGCGAAGCAATCTAACTGTTCCAAAAGGCTCTCATAAGGACAAGATTGCTTCGGCGCTATCGCGCCTCGCAATGACGTTCCACGTGGAACAGTCATTGCGAGCGGAGTGAAGCGACCCTTGTCATTGCGAGCGTCAGCGAAGCAATCTGGATTCTGCGACAGGATTGCTTCGGCACTATCGCGCCTCGCAATGACGGCCTCTGTACAGTCCCGCCTCTCAACAGCACCGTCGTTGTTGCAAGGGGACCTAACACCAATGCCGTCATTGCGACACTGTAAGGCGCCTGTCATTGCAAGCGTCAGCGAAGCAATCTGAAATATGGGACAGAATTGCTTCGGAGGCCTTCGGCCTCCTCGCAATGACTGTTCCACGTGGAACAGTCCCTTAATCGTAACCTCCGGACGAGACAGAATTTCCACCATCTTTTTCGACTGAGTTATAGGAGCAGACCCGATTAATGCTAAATAAGGATTAATTTCTTCTGGCCGAATCGAGGTGTCCTGAATATACTTCAATAAGGCGTCAATGGCTTCTTTCTTCTCTAATAAAAGCTGATAGCGTTCTTCTGAGGCCAAACCCAAATTATAGGATAATTCTGTTAAGCGCATATCGGCGTTATCTTGCCGAAGCAAAATACGATACTCTGCCCGCGAAGTAAACATGCGATAAGGCTCATCTACGCCCTTTGTTACCAAGTCATCTATCAAAACACCTATATAAGCTTGGTCTCGGCGAAGTATAAATTCTGGTTGTTCGTTCAACTTCAGATGGGCATTAATCCCCGCCATCAAGCCCTGAGCTGCCGCTTCTTCATAGCCTGTAGTACCATTAATCTGACCAGCAAAGTATAAATTCTCTATTAATTTTGTTTCTAAAGAATGTCGTAATTGCACCGGCGGAAAATAATCATATTCAATAGCATAGCCCGGACGAAAAATTTCGACCTTTTCTAAACCCTCTATTTCACGCAATGCCCGAACTTGAATATCCATCGGCAAGGAAGAAGAGAATCCCTGAATATAATATTCATTGGTATCCCAACCCTCCGGCTCTAAAAATAACTGATGAGTATCCTTGTCAGCAAAGGTACATAGCTTGTCCTCTATGCTCGGACAATACCTTGGCCCCACACCCTTTATAGTTCCAGAAAACAGAGGGGAATCGGCAAAACCTTCTTTTAATATATCGTGTACTTTTTTAGAGGTGTGGGCAATGTAGCAAGGCAAGGATTGCTTCGGCGCTAAGGCGCCTCGCAAGGACGAATCAGCGTCATTGCAGCTGCGAGCGAAGCGAAGCAAGAAGCAGTCATTGCGAGCATTAGCGAAGCAATCTAACTGCTCCAAAAGGCTCGCATAGGGACAGGATTGCTTCGACTCGCTTTGCGAGTCTCGCAATGACGGGTCGACGTCATTGCGAGCGTTAGCGAAGCAATCTAACTGCTCCAAAAGGGTCGAATAGGGGCAGGATTGCTTCGGCGCTGAGGCGCCTCGCAAGGACGGACTCGGCACTACCGAGCCTTGCAAGGACGTTCCACGTGGAACAGTCATTGCGAGCGGAGCGAAGCAACCCTTGTCATTCAAGTACGAAAAACACCTCAGAGGGTCATCGCCATCTTGCCGAGTTAGCTTAGAAAAATCAATAGTGCGACCATCAATGCGAGCCGGCGTTCCTGTCTTCATTCGGCCAACTTCAAAACCCAAGTTTTTAAGTTGCTCCGAAAGACCGTAAGAAGCGCCATCACCCATTCGGCCTCCCGCGATTTGGGTTTTTCCGATATGAATTATCCCGTTTAGAAACGTACCATTGGTCAGGACTACAGCCCTCGCCTTGAATATCGCACCCATAACTGTTGAGACTCCTATAACTTTGTTATTTTCAATTAATAAAGCATTTACCGAATCTTGCCAAAAATGAACATTTGGGGTGTTTTCTAATAAATTTTTCCATGTTGACGAAAAAATTGCCCTGTCGCATTGGGCACGCGGACTCCACATGGCCGGGCCTTTCGAACGATTAAGCATTCGAAATTGTAGAGCGCTAATGTCTGTCACAATGCCGCTATAGCCACCCAAGGCATCAACCTCACGAACAATCTGCCCCTTGGCAATTCCACCCATAGCAGGATTGCACGACATCTGCGCAATCTTTCCCATGTCCATGGTTAGCAACAAAACCTTCGATCCCATGTTCGCAGCAGCGGCAGCAGCCTCGCAGCCGGCATGGCCAGCCCCAACAACTATGATGTCATAAGAATTTTCCATTGTACAAAAGTACAAACAAAAAATGATTCCGCCATACCGTCATTGCGAGTAAACCCCAAAGGAATTGACGAAGCAAACTTGTCCCACGACTCAGATTGCTTCGCAGGCGCTCGCAATGACGGCTTCGGCGCTAACGTACTTCCATAATGACGATAAAGCAACCCGCAAGTATCACTTCAAATAAATCCGCGTTCGACAACTCGAGGTGTTTTGTACTGCACTATAGCTTTTCTATTAATTGACTTCTCACTAATTCCCACGCCTCTGTCGGATTAAACTTATCATCGGGGCGCAAAAGCAAATTCGTATCTTCTAAAAATTCTTTGTCTTGCATTTTCAATTCCATATTCAACAAATATTCTTTTTGTTTTGGCGGAGTATTAACCACAAAACCAATATATTCACGATAACAACGGATAATATTTTCCATATTAACGCTTTGCATTGATAGTGCTTTATACAAGTCAAATAAATCTCTACCTTTTCGACGTTGGTATAATGCTCGAAGTTTTGTTCCCAACAACTCCTCTAAACGATAAGTTGTTGCACTGCAATTTCCTGAAAACCATTGATTATTAACATTAAAATCGTGTTGTATTAATCCCAATACATTAAAATGTTCGCGTGTATTGATTTCAACTTTTAAACGGGAAGGTACTATTGGCTGTATTTCTGATTCGAAACGAAAAATCAATGTATTGTTATGTGCTTTCTGCTTAATTTTTGGCTCACCAAGAAAAGACAAAACTTCTCTTATTTTGTTTATTGTCTCACTTATTGGTTCTGCGTTTATTTGCACTAAATCAATATCT
>Ga0099364_10005715_pt1 | contig 18375 bp, 17 predicted proteins | sample TergutTh196P3_FD_73070 | JGI IMG/M metagenome (GOLD analysis project Ga0099364, IMG submission 73070) | Microcerotermes parvus P3 segment gut microbial communities from Pointe-Noire, Republic of the Congo - Th196 P3 | ecosystem: Host-associated > Arthropoda: Insects > Digestive system > Gut ...
GTTCAAATCCAAAACGCGCAAAGTCTAAACGCGCCGCTCCGACACTCATAAACTCAATTCCGCAACAGCTCGTGGCGAAGGTCAAGGGCCAAAGCGAATTGGAACGTCCCCAATTTATCAAATCGTCGAGCGCACCAATCACCACATTTACGCCGTTGGCACGAAGCTCTTCGGCATATTTTTCGAGGTATTCGTTGTCCTTAAACTCCTCGTACGGAATACCTTTTATCTTGATTTTTTCTACTTCCATTTCAATGCTCCTTTCCTCCATGCATACGCCAATCCAAGCGTTAAAATTCCCAAAAAGAATACGACGCCGATAAGTCCTTGCATTCCCATCTCTTTGACTACAACCGCCCAAGGAAAAAGAAAAACCGTGCCGACATCGAACATAATATACAGAATAGCAAACAGGTAATATCCTACTTTAAACTGCATCCACGAAGTTCCGCGCGTGGGAATTCCGCACTCGTAGGCTTCCCGTTTCTGCGGGTTATTGGAACGGGGTGCGAGTAGCAACGCAACGCTTATTCCGGCAACGACCAGAAAACCGCCTGTAAACAATACTACCCAAAAATATGCAAAATCCATAGCGTTAATAAATTATTTTGTTTCAACTGTGTGAGGTGTAAAATTTGAATGTAATTCCACACAAAAATGCTAACTGCAGAAAAACGAATAAGGAAAGATTAATCTCTAAACGTCTGAAAAATAAATAGATAAATGTGTTTTCAAAATGCTCAACTATTAATTTTCTGTAAATTTTAAGACGCCCCAAAAGTATAAGCATTTTTTTGATATACAAAAGAAAAAGTTAAAAAATTATAATAAAAATTGCGTTTCAAAAAATGGCATTTTGTCATTAAGCAACAAAGTTTTAATGTTTCTTTTCTTTTGTCTTTTTATTCATCGTTTTTACTTATTTTTGTAAACCAAAAACAATTTTTGATATCCAAAAAGAAATGACAATATTATGAAAAAAATAGGATTATTATCTGATACGCACGCTTTTTTGAATCCAAAAATATTCGACTATTTTGCCGAATGTGATGAAATTTGGCACGCCGGCGACATCGGTTCACTCGAAGTAGTGGATAATCTTGTTAATTTTAAGCCGGTAAAAGCTGTTTCGGGGAATATCGACAATTATGAAATTCGTCATTTATTTCCGCAACACTGCCGTTTTCGGTGCGAAGATGTAGATGTTTGGATAACGCACATTGGCGGTTATCCGGGAAATTATAAAGGCGAAGTCGTTCCCGAAATTTATCGAAATCCGCCCAACTTATTTATTTCGGGACATTCGCATATATTAAAGGTACAATACGACAAGGTGTTGAATTTGCTGCATATTAACCCTGGCGCCGCGGGACAATATGGTTTTCATCAAGTGCCTACCATCGTGCGTTTTGAAATCGACGGCGATAAAATTCAGAATTTGGAAGTGATAGAATTGCGGTAATTGTCTGAATCAGAATTTGCAAGATTTGTGAATTAACAGGATTAAGAAAGAATCTTGACAATCTTTTAATCCTGAAAATCTTGATTCAAGACTTAAACAATCCAGATTTCATCAGCACAACCGCTTTTGCAACTTTTTGTGGCAACGTTAATTCCTTGTTGCAATTACTGGTACACGGAATTTTGCACGACATCATTTGCACGCGCGTTTTTTTTGCCTTTGGTGAATGCCAAACGTCTTTTATTTTATCCTCTTTGATGTTTCCAATCGAAGGAGATTGATAGCAACCCAAACGGATATTTCCTTTAAAATCAATAATTAAGCGGTCGTATCCAACGCGACATTTCTTGGCATTGTTATTGGCAAAATTTGCCGGATTTTTGAAATAATCGTTCCATTCGCGAATATCTTGCTCGGTGCTTAAAATCCGCTTGTCGGTTTTTTTCTTTTGCAATAAATATTCCGAAAAATCTGACATTGCTTTTTCGTCGTTAACCCAATATTCATATTCTGTCCATTTTTCGGGCGCAATGTCACTTGTCCAAACACGAATCGGCTGAATCAATAACCTGTCAATCGGCAAATCCAAAAAGAAATCGACCGAATCGGCAAACGTGCTGATGTTTTCTTTCATTAGTACAGAAGATACTCCCAATGTCAAGTTACCGTTTTCTGCCAAGTATTTTATACCGTTAACCGCACGATTCAACGTTCCTTCAACTCCGCGATACTTATCGTGAATTTCGGGCAAGTGGCTGTCGAGTGAAACGCTCAAAAACGACAAGCGCGATTTTATGATTTTATCGCAAACGCTTTCGGTCAATGAAATACCGTTGGTGCTGATTTTGCAGATAATGCCGTTGTCGGCGCAATACGAAAAAATATCGTAAATACCTTTATATATAAGCGGTTCGCCACCGGCAATTTGCACAAAAAAGTTGCGCCCAATCCATTTTCGCAGTTGCTTGAGCGCATCAATAATCTCTTCCGAATTGATATAATCGTTTTTTTCTTTCCAGCAATTACACATCAAACACTTGGCATTGCAACGCTCATTGGGCTGAATGGTTACTTGCAGCGGCTTCGACAGCGTGAGTCCGAAAGAAGAACTAATGTCTTTTTTTATGCTGTTTGAAAAATTCTTCAGTAAAAATGAATATCCCATTATATTAATGTACGATTTTTTAAATTGAATACAAAGGTACGAAACATTCAAGATTGTATCAAAAATCAACTAACAATTCTTTATTTTTAACATAAACACAAACTGAAAAGCAATTGCATTTTTATGTAATCGGTTTGTAACAGCAATGTTTTTGAATTGATACACATCTGACACACGCTTGAAATATAAAAGCGTGATTTTTGCATCATCAAAAAAATAGATGTTTAAGTTACAGATGAATCAAGTAAAATTTTTATTACAACTCTCTTTTACAACCGTATTCTTTTTTACTGCTTCGGTTATTTTTTCTCAAAACGGTACAATCAAAGGAAAAATAATTGATGCGCAAACAGGCGAAGCGCTTATTGGGGCTTCCGCAGTTATTGATGGTACTACTATCGGCGCGGCAGCAGATTTAGATGGTAATTTTATTATCACAGATGCTCCAGCGGGTACGCATACATTAGTTAGTTCTTATGTGGGTTATCAACCATTCCGAAAAAACGGCGTAGTGGTCGAAAGCGGTAAAACGACCAATGTTGATTTATTACTGAATTCCGACGATTTGGTGCTTGAAACCGTAGAAGTAGTATCGCGCGGAAATCGCGAAAGTGAAAATATCTTATTATTAGAACAACGCCGCACGGTAGTTGCTACGCAAACCGTGGGAGCGCGCGAGCTTTCGCGCAAAGGAATCAGCGACGCGCAATCGGCTGTGGCGCAAGTTTCAGGTGTTTCGCGTCAAGATGGCGTGAAAAATGTTTTCGTGCGCGGATTAGGCGACCGCTATAATGTTACATTATTAAATGGTTTTCCGATTCCTTCGGAAGACCCAGAATACAAAAATATTTCGTTAGAATTTTTTGGAACTGATGTTATCAGCAATATCGGCGTGAGCAAAGTGTTCAGTGCGCGCGATTATTCTGATGTTGGCGGAGCTATTATTGATATTTCGTCGAAAGAATTGGTTGGCGATTATGCGTTAGAACTTGATTTGTCGGGTGGCATAAACGCTTCGGCTATCGGCGTTGATTTCCTTCGTCAAGCCGGTTCAAATTATTTCGGATTTGCCAATACAACGCAACCTACAAACAATCAATTTAACTTCCCAAACAGTCTTGACCCAAGCGTTGTCTCATTGCCGTTGAATCACGGATTCGGCATCGCCGGAGGAAAATCTTTCCATGTTGGAAAAAACTCGAATCCGTTGTCATTTTTCGCTGTAGCATCGCACAGTATTGATTATTCTTTTACCGAAGAAATTATCCGCAATTCAAATACGGTTGGCACCATTTGGCAAGACCAAAAAGGTAATAAATATTCGCAAAATACCAATCAGCTTGTACTTGCAAACGTACTTTATAATATGAATCGCAAGCATAATTTGCAATATAATTTTATGATGATTCACGCCAACGACCAATATGTGGGCGAATACAGCGGATTTAACGGCGAACGTCATCAAGACAGTCCCGATTATATTGGTTTTTTGCGCCGTCAACAAACAAATGATAACTTATTGCTGGTAAATCAGTTAATGAGCGATTGGCAACTATCACGCAGATTTAAATTTGACATTGGCGCATCTTATAATATGGTAAAAGGTGATGAGCCGGACAGACGCGAAAATTATCTTTCGCAACAAGCAGACGGAAATTATATTCTCACCGGAAGCAATCGTCAGAAACGATTTTTTTCGACATTAACAGACAATGACTTTAATGTAAAAGCAGGATTGACATTTAAGTTGATGGACGGATTCGGGAGCAATCATTCTGCAATAAAAATCGGTTACAACGGTCGTTTTTCCGACAATCAGTTTGAGGCAATCGAATATAGTTTTACAGCTGTGAGCGGAAGATTTAATCTCGATGATTTGAAATTAGACAATTTGTATAATCAAGAAAATTTAGACGCGCGCAAATTCAGAATGAGTGTCGGCGATCCAAATACTTATCAGGTAACAAAATATATTCATTCGGGATTTGCTGAAGCATCGTATCAAATTTTGAGAAATCTTACCGGAAATATCGGTGTGAGAATGGACGTTGTAGATATGACGGTCAATTATCAAGTGCAACACGTTGCGCCCGGAAGTGAAACAATCAACAGAGATTATTTTTTGCCGAGCGTGAATTTGAAATATGATGTAAACGCGAAAAATTCGCTCCGTTTGGGCGCAAGCAAAACATATACATTACCGCAATCGAAAGAAATTGCACCATATCAATATGTAAATATTTCGTTTGTGAGCCAAGGTAACCCAAATATTAAGCCTTCGGACAATTACAACATTGACTTGAAATGGGATTATTACATCAGCAACAACGAATTATTTTCATTGACAGGTTTTTATAAATATATCGAAAATCCAATCGGTCGTGTTGACGAAGGAAATTCTGCCGGATTATTGACATACAACAACATCAGCGATTTTGCAACCATTGGCGGTGTGGAAATGGAAGTTCGCAAAAACATTTTCAATCGTTTCAATACCGATTTGGAACAAACCAACAGACTCTCGTTCGGCGTAAACGCCTCATACATTTACACAAACTTGGAACTCGATATTCGCAATACCGAACCGCGCAACAGCGGATTAGAAGGTGCATCGCCATTTCTTGCCAACATAGATGTTTCATACAACTACACAAAACAAGACAAAAGTTTGATGGCATCACTCGTGTTCAATTATTTCAGTAATCGCATTCACACCGTTGGAGCCAAAGGATTTAACGATATTATGGAAGAAGGTGTGCCAACTCTCAACTTTTCGGCATCGTACAAATTCAACAAACATTTTTCGGTAAAAGCCAAAGCATCAAACATATTAAATCAATCGTACCGCTTAACGCGCGAAGCATTGAACGGTGAAAAAATAACATTAAACGAGTATAAAAAAGGACAAAATTTTAGCATAGGACTAAGTTACGAATTTTAAAACCCTAAATAAACAATTTTTAATTATTAATTTTTAAATTTTATGAAAATGAAAAAGAATTTTTTAAGTATTTTTATGGCAGTTGCTTTGGCAATGCCGGTAATGTTCACATCTTGCAACAAGGATGATGACGACACAACAACTACGACAACAACATCGGAAAGTTTGTCGGGTGCAATAACTGAAGCAATAACGCTTGATGCATCGGTAGAATATTTATTAAATGGTCCGCTTATTGTTGAAGATGGCGGTATATTAAACATTCCTGCGGGAACAACTATCAAAGCAAAAAAAGGCTTTAGCAGTTACATTTTGGTTTTGCAAGGCGGTAAAATCAACGTAAACGGAACAGCTCAAAATCCGGTTACAATGACTTCTGCAGAAACAAATCCTGACCAAGGCGATTGGGGCGGACTTATCATCAACGGACGCGCACCGCTTACAAGAGGCGACGACGGAAAATCGCAAATCGGCTCAACCGAAATTAACTCATCTTATTATTATGGTGGCGAAATCGAAAACGATAATTCAGGTTCGATTACTTACTTGATTCTTGCTTACACAGGCGCAAGAAACAGCGCAGATGTTGAACACAATGGTTTGACTTTGAACGGCGTTGGTAACGGAACCGTAATCGAAAACATTTACATTCCAAACGGCGCAGACGACGGCATCGAATTTTTCGGTGGAACCGTTAACGTAACAAACTTGTTGGTTGTAAATTCTGATGATGATATGTTTGACATAACACAAGGTTGGAGCGGAACGTTGAAAAACTGTTACGGAATTTGGGAACCGGGTTACGCAAGCACTGAAGCTGACCCACGCGGTGTTGAAGCAGACGGAAACCACGATGGAAACTACCCAACGCACACGAGACAATCTGATTTCAGAATCGAAAATATGACGATTGATTTGAGACTTGCTCCAAGCACTGAGTTTGCAAGCCAAATGCAAGATGTAATTAAAATTCGCCGTGGCGCCAAAGCTACTATCGTAAACGCATTGGTAAAAGGTACCGGAACTGCTTATGACATTATTGATATGACAGACTCAAAAGGCGCCGGAAATCCTGCTTCGGTAATCAGCCTTACAAACACTTTGGTTAATCCACTTGCAACCGGAGGAAAAGTTATCAATACTAACGCTACTCAATTATACAATGGTGTTGATGCGTTTGGCGATGACATTTCAAACTTGAAAATTGAAGCCGGAAACACCGGTTGCCCAACAAGCATTTTTGCTTGGACAGGTTATAATTTCTAATTAAAGTTTTCTGAATACAGTTTTCAGTGGACAGATTTATGCTCTGTTCACTGAAAACTTTTTACTGAAAACTGAAAACTATTATTATGAAAAACGTAAAACTATATTTTTTCGCTGTTCTCTTTTTTACATTGAGTGCTTATGCACAACAATCGAATACGCAGCTATACCAAAGCGGAGGAATTTATTACCGCGACCGCGCACAAACCATTCCTTACACCGGCGATTACCGCGAATATTACGATAATGGAACACTGAAACTCGAAATGCAAATCGGCAACGGTGTGCCCGAAGGAACATACGTGGTGTATTTCGAGAACCGTCGTCCGCAAGAAATACGTGCATACAGAGGCGGAAAACCACACGGACTGTGGCGCACCTACGATGTTTCGGGACAATTAATTTCGGAAGCCGAATACCGACAAGGCGAAAAACATGGCATTTGGCGCATTTGGGACGAACTTGGCACACAGCGTTACGAAATGAATTATTTCAACGGCAAAAAAATCGGAATGTGGCGTATGTGGGACGAAAAAGGAGAATTAATTGACGAAAAACGTTATTGATAAATTTCAAAATCTCAAATTCATTTTCTTTTGTTTAAAATTTACACCACTAATTTGAAATCCGGAATCTGATTTTTTAATAAAATTGTAACATCACTGCAATAATCCTGTATTTATTCTGCCATACTTTTGTGCCAAGATAATTCTAAAACAAAAAATAAAATGAGAACAATTTTAACTTTTGCAGTTTCTGTGTTACTATCGGTTTCTGCGTTTGCAAATGTACAACTAACAGGTTCTATCGTTGACGATAAAAATCAAGAAACGTTAGCCGGAGTTGCGGTTTATGTAGACGGGAAAAAATATTATTCCGATTTCGATGGAAATTTTTCTATATCAGACATCAAACCGGGCAAACATCAAATCAAAGTAGAACTTATTTCTTACGAACCTGCTACAATCGAAATTGAAGTAAATCAAGATGAAAATATAAACATCAATTTATTTCAAATGTCTTATCAAGCTACCTCTATTGCAGACATAAATGAAACCAAAACCCAAGATATTGCTTTGGTACAGAAATAATCAACAAAGAATATGTAAAAACAAGGCACATACTCGTAAGTATGTGCCTTGTTTTTTTGTAGAATTATATCTATAAATATCTACATTTTTTTGTAATATTGTACCCAAAATAAAACAAAATATGGTAGGCACATTAGTTAACGCGAGCGCTGTTGTTGTAGGAAGCGTTATCGGATTAGTTTTCAAGAAAGCGCTGCCCGAAAAATATCAACAGATTTATTTTCAAGCAGTCGGATTGTTTACATTATTATTAGGGATAAAAATGTCGCTCGGCATTTCTGCACCTTTATTAGTTGTGTTGAGCCTTGTGTTGGGCGGATTAGTAGGCGAATCAATGAAACTTGACGAAAAAATAGAGCAATTCGGCAACTGGATTAAAAGCAAAACTAGCTCAAAAAACGACAAATTTACCGAAGGTTTAACAACTGCTTTTTTACTTTATTGTATGGGTTCTATGACCATTGTCGGTGCTATTGAAGAAGGCTTTGGATACACATCGGACTTGCTACTTACGAAATCAATAATGGATTTCTTTTCTTCCATTATGCTGGCTTCGGCATTGGGCATCGGCGTGTTGTTTTCGGCTGTTCCGCTGCTGCTGTTTCAAGGCGGAATAACATTGATTGTATCGTTGATTGGCAAAGATATTCCTGCCGAAATTATTTCGGAAATAACCGTTGTTGCCGGAATTATTTTGATTGGATTGGGCATTAACTTGTTGGAAATTAAAAAACTGAAAATCATTAATTTATTACCTGCATTAATATTTATCTGTATTTTTGTTTGGGTGAAAATGCAAATGAATTGATATTTATAGATATTTGCTTCGCGATATTAAGATATTCGTAGTATCGGCGAAGCCAAATATCAACAAATATCAGCGAAGCTAAATATCAAAAAATAATTATGAAAATAGCCGTCATCAGCGCAATGCAGGAAGAATTGAACCGCATTGTGAACCGTATAAATATCACAACCGAAACACGCATCGGAAACCGAACGTTTTACGAAGGCGAATTTAACGGTCATCAAATTGTTTCGGTTTTTTCGCATTGGGGAAAAGTTGCCGCATCAATGACTACGACGATACTTTTGACTGTTTTCAAAGTCGATAAAATTATTTTCACAGGCGTAGCTGGAAGCATTTCTCCCGATTTAAACATCGGCGATATTGTGATAGGAAAAAATCTGTATCAACACGATATGGATTCGTCGCCTATTTTGCCTCGATATGAAATTCCTATTTTGAAAAATTCCTATATCGAAACGCCAAAAGAAGAAATACAAAGAGCATTCGATGCGGCAAAAAAAATAATAGACACTGATTTTCCTACTCAAAAAGTTATCATTGGCGATATTGCCAGCGGCGACGAATTTGTTTCCGAAGCTGCTACTCGAAACAGAATTAATACCGATTTACCTTCTGTGGTGTGCGTCGAAATGGAAGGCGCGGCTGTGGCGCAAGTTTGCCACGATTTCGGCATTCCGTTTGTTATTATACGCACCATTTCCGATAGTGCCAATGATAATTCGCATATTGATTTTCCTGCGTTTATCAAAAATATTGCGAGTGTTTATTCGGAAAAGATTATGGAGAGATATTTGTCTTGAACCAAGATTTAATAAGATTTTTAAGATTTCCAAGATTATAAAAAATGAATTTAATAGAACGATTTTTTAAGTACGCTTCTTTTGATACGCAATCCGACGATAAAACAGGATTGACGCCGAGTACGCCCGGACAAATGTTTTTTGCTGATTATCTTAAAAAAGAATTGGAAGAAATCGGAATGTCGGAAATCATGATTGACACAAACGGCTATGTGATGGCAACACTGTCATCGAACATCGAAAAAGACGTTCCCGTCATCGGATTTATCGCCCATTTGGATACAAGTCCTGATATGACAGGACGAAAAGTATCGCCGCAAATTGTTAACAATTATGACGGACAAGATATTGTACTTAATAAAGAAGAAAATATTGTGCTTCGCGTGCAGGATTTTCCTGAAATTCAACATTATATCGGTCAAGATTTAATTACAACAAATGGAAAAACTTTGCTCGGCGCAGACGACAAAGCGGGAATTGCCGAAATAATGACGGCAATGGAATTTCTGCTGCAACATCCCGAAATTAAACACGGGAAAATCCGCGTCGCTTTTACACCCGACGAAGAAATTGGACAAGGCGCAAAAAATTTTAATGTCGAAGAATTTGGCGCAAAATGGGCATACACCATTGATGGCGGACAAATCGGCGAACTGCAATACGAGAATTTCAATGCAGCTGTTGCGAAACTGAATTTTTTCGGTCGGAATGTGCATCCCGGACATGCCAAGCATAAAATGATTAATTCTATCCGCATTGCGAATCAATTTATCTCAATGTTGCCCCGACAACAAACGCCTGAACATACCGAAGATTACGAAGGTTTTTTCCATTTAAACCAATTTGACGGCAATGTTGAAAAAACGACATTAACGTACCTTATCCGCGATTTTGATAAAAAACATTTTGAAAATCGAAAGAAAGAAATGGAACATTTAGTTAGGAAAATCAATGCGGAGTTCGGCGAAGGAACTTGCGACATTCATATTGTCGACCAATATTATAATATGTATGAAAAGATTGAGCAAAATATGAATGTCATTGAGCTTGCACGAAAGGCAATGCTCGAGGTTGGTGTCATTCCGAAAGAATTGCCCATTAGAGGCGGAACAGATGGCGCGCAACTATCTTTCAAAAGCTTGCCGTGTCCGAATATTTTTTCGGGTGGACATAATTTTCACGGAAGATATGAGTTTATTCCTGTTCAATCGATGGAAAAAGCAGTAGAAGTGATTGTGAAAATAGCAGAGAAAGCAACAGTAATTTACGATTGACGATTTTAGATTTTAGATTTACAAAAATCACGGATTGAAAATCGTAAATCTAAAATCGTCAATCTAAAATCATAAATTATGAATAAAGTAGAAATTTGTTTCGCCCCCGAATTATTTGAGTATTATCGCGATGACAACGCTGTTGTGATAATTGTAGATGTGCTGCGCGCCACGACTTCGATTTGTGCCGCTTTTGTGAATGGTGTAAACAAAATTATTCCCGTGGCGACAGTGGAAGAAGCCATCGCACTGAAAAACAACGGCTATATCGTGGCATCGGAAAAAGACGGCGTGAAAAGAGATTTTGCAGATTTTGGAAATTCTCCACACCATTTTACCAATGAAAATATCGGTGGAAAAGATCTTGTATATTGCACCACCAACGGCACAAGAACGATTCATACAGCTGTAGGCGCGCGAGGAATTGCCATCGGTTCGTTTCCCAATTTGAGCGCGGTAAGCAAATGGGTTATCAACCAAAATCGCGATGTCATTATTTTATGTGCCGGCTGGAAAGGTAAATTTAACCTCGAAGATAGCCTTTTTGCAGGTGCGTTAGCCGAAAAACTGTTGGAAAATCCAGTTTACGAAGCGGATTCTGATGCTGTTACTGCGTCATTAGATTTGTGGAGTTTGGCAAAAAAAGACTTGCCCAAATATATCAAAAAAGTATCGCAATACACAAGGTTACACGATAACGGGAATGGTGATAGCATAGAACATTGTCTTGTTATCGACAGTACTGATGTTGTTCCGATTTTTGAGGACAATGAGTTGAAAGTAAAGAATTAACATCGTTCGTTTTCAACTCTCGATAAAACCAGAGCGAAACTTCACTGTAATTATATTTTGTCATTCCGAGCAACGGAAAAAACGCTTTTTGAGTAAACTGTTCGATAACTTCTTCCGATTTATGAAAACCGGTGTTATAAGCGGCAGCATAAAACCTCAATTGTTCTTCTTTATTCGGAAATTCTTTATCGGCAAAACGCTCTTGCATTACCATACAAAACAGCGCTAAATAACTGAGTTGCCATTTCGGTTGTGTTAGGCGATTAATGCGTTCTACCCTACCCTTGCGTGAATTTGGATTTTCAATTAAGCAACTTTTAAATTGCTGTTGCAGCATTTCGTTTTGCTGTAAAATTTCCTCCAACCGCTCTACAAATGATGGCTTCATTTGAAAATATCCAATAGAATAATCGGCATACGTTTTTCCACCTTGCACATAAAGAAATCTTAATAAACCTGTTTGGGCAAGATTATTCAAAAAACCAAACTGGCTCAATTCGGGCGAAATAATGGCAAATATAAACTCGGGACTTAATCCTGTAACAGCTGCAGCTTTGTTGAACTCACCGATATTCGACATGTAATAATCAAGCGCATCTTTGCTTTGGGATGCATATTTTTCGGAATATGGACGCGCGCTCAACGTGGCGGGAAGCATTATCAACAATGTGATTATGACAATATTTTTCATTTTTGTCTAAAAAAAATTAAGTTATAAGTTGTTGTTTTTAAGTGTAAAAAACACTCTATAAACCACAACTTATAACTTAAAACTTTAAAATTCAGAACTTATTATAACTTAAATTCATACAATGCCAATTCTCTGCCTTCGAGAGTTGTCCACATAAAAGTATTTCTGTCTTTATTGTACCAAGCTCTCATAGCCGGATAATTTCCTACTCTTTTTCCATTAATTATCACATAACCAAAATCATCGTTTGAGAAGAAAGAATGCTGTCTGTCGGCAGAAGTAATGTTAATTTCACCGCTCGAATAAGGTAGGTTAAAATTTGTAACAACCGATTCTTTTCCATTTCTATTCATATACCAATTACCGTCATTAACGTTAAACAAGAATGAAAATTCTCCTGTTTCTGCAATTGTTGGAGAATCTGCATTTGCATAAGGACCCCAAACTGTTCCATTGATATTAACAAAATATTGGTTATTATCTTTAAACTTGAAAGCGAATCGCCCGGATTCCGTTAAAATAGGTTCGTGTACAGTAGCATATGGTCCCCAAACCTTTCCGTTAATATTTACAAATTGTCTTCCGGTTTCAGTATAAGCAAATGCAAATTTACCGCTTTCTGTCAATACTTGGTCTGAATAACTAGCATAAGGACCCATAACATTATCGTTTACATTTACAAACCAAGCGGAATTTTCTCTGTACATAAACATATAATTACCACTTTCGGTAAGGAATAATGAAGAGGATTCGGAATATGGGCTTCCTACCTTACCGTTAATATTAAAATAATATTTTTCGGTATTTTTCTTCGCTTTTCCTTTTTTGTTTCGCTCATAATCTTTATACATAAATACAAAGTTACCACTTTCGGTTACAGTTGGCTGATAAGCGGCAAGATAAGGTCCCCAAGTATATCCATTGGCATTTACGTACCAAGATTCTCCTTCTCTATAGTAATATGCATATCGTCCGCCTTCGGTCATAATCGGTGTAGAAGCTTCATCATAAGGTCCTTGAATTTGTCCGTTCATATTTACAAAAATACCTTCATCTTTCGCATAAGTATAAGCATATCTGCCTAAACTTGTAATAGTCGGAATAGACGTAGATACATACGGGCCGAAAATATTACCATTAACATTTACAAAACTGCGACCATTTTCTTTAAAATCAAATACGTAATTGCCGGCTTTAGTTACATAAACAGGTGCGCCGCCTACATAGGGACCAAAGACTCTATTTCCTGCTCTTCTATACCAGCGTCCTGCAAGCTGATATGAATAACCTCTTGCATCATAATCGCGAATAGCATCAAACGGACCTTCTTCTACTCCGCCTTTGGAAATATAATAGCCTTCCTTGTCATCTGTAGAAGCATAATAAAGCATTTCATAACCATTATCTCTTGTTATGTCCAAGTTTACAAAATAAAATGGTACATCTTTATAAGTAGACCTGGTAACGGCAACACGATTGTTATTAAGCACAAATGCATACCTGTCTGATTTCGGATTATGTGTTATCAACACAAATCTATTCGTATTCCCTACTGTACTGACAAAATAATCGTCATTGTAAATCTCTTCACCATGCCCAAGAGTATGTAGTATCTGCCTTGTCGGATTAACGTTTGAAACAGCATTAGTTCTACCTTGTGCAAACCCTGCTTGCATGATAAAAGCCATTGACAAAGCAGTCAGCATAGATTTTAGAAAAATAGTTTTTTTCATAATTAAAAGTTAAATTATATTTTAATAGTCAAAATTTTTACAGAAACGAAAGCAAAGATAACAAAATAATTTTGAATGACGAATTTTTTACGGCTATATTCTATAATTTTTGTACTTTTGACGTTCTTTATAAAAACAACATGAATATAATTAAAACTTGGTACAGAAATTCGCGTCCCGAAGCGCTTCCGCAAAGTATTTTACCTGTAATATTGGCTATTTGCTTGGCAACGAGTTCCGATAATTTTTCTCTATGGTTAGGTTTATTAGCGTTAATCGGAGTTGTGTTCGCACATTTGAGCTTAAATATGTTCGACGATTATTTCGATTACACAAAGAAAAAAACCGATTACCGTGAAGAGTTGGTTCACGAAGGAATGCGCGCCCGAATCGGTAAATGCAACTATCTTTCTTCGGGACAAAATACCACAAAACAACTGCTCATTGCCTGCTTTGTTTTTGGTGCGATAGCTCTTGCGTGTGGTAGCGTTATTTTATACTTCAGAGGAATAACGATTCTTTACATCGCAATTATTACGGCTTTTTTAGGAATATTTTACTCGGCACCTCCGTTTCGTCTCAGTTATCACGGACTTGGCGAGTTGCTTATCGGATTGATTTTCGGACCATTGAATATGATGGGAACGTATTACGCCGCCGGTGGACAACTCGACAATACGATTATTTTCATTTCCATTCCAATCGGTTTGTTGGTAATGAATATTGTATATACGCACTCGATTCTTGATTTTATTCCCGACAAAAAAGTGGGGAAACGCACGCTCGCCGTGTTGCTCAATAACACAACGGCGATGCTCGTAGTGCTGTTTCTGATAAATTTTATTCCTTATATTATTATCACATACGGCGTTATTATGCAATATCTTTCGGTCTATTATTTGTTTTTGTTTTTAACGCTACCAATAACTGTTTCGCTGTATTATCTTGTGGTCGAATTTATTAAAGACCCGCAACGTAAGTTTACGCCTCGCCCTTGGTACGGACCTATGCCAAACTGGAACGGAATATGCGAAATGGGAATCGATTGGTTTATGATTCGGTGGCTAACAGCACGGAATTTAATTTCGTTTTTTTGCCTTATTATTATTGTTGTAAGTCTTGTAACTTATTTTTTGAATTAAAAGAAAAATTGCACACGGAACACACAGAAAAAACGGATTATCACTGTGTTATTCTGTTTAATCCGTGTATTCCGTGTGCAAATATTAAAAAAAAAAAACGTATGAAATCATTCCTCTATCTCCCCATTTGGTTTGCCAAAGCAAAATTGCTGGGAAAGAAAAATCCGTTGCAAACCGTTATTTTCATTTCGGACAAATGTAACTTAAAATGCAAACATTGCTGTGTGTATGCAAACGAAACAATTACGACAAAATCGTATGAACAAATAAAAGACGAATTGGAATATTCGTATAAACAAGGTTCGCGATTCGTTGATTTTGAAGGCGGAGAACCAACTTTGTGGAAAGACGGCAAACATGATTTGAACAGCTTGATTCGCTTATCGAAACAAATAGGATTTTTCTCGGCAACCGTTACCACCAACGCCATTTTGCCGTTTGCAGGTAGCGAAGCCGATTCTATTTGGGTAAGTTTAGACGGATTGGGCGAACATCACGATTTTATTCGCGGACAAGGCGCGTTCGAAAAGTTGGTAAAAAACATCGAAACTAGCAGACACAAAGATTTAAGCGTGAATATGGTTGTGAATTCGGAAAACTACGTTTCTGTTGACGAAACAATAGAGTTTGCTAAAAACAATCCGCACATAAAATCTATTTCCATCAATTTTCTTACGCCTTACAAAGGAACGGAACAGTTGATGCTCGATTGGGACAAAAGAATCGAAATTATCGACAAAGTAATTGCTTACAAGAAAAAAGGTTATCCGATTATGAATTCCGTTTCGGGACTAAAAGCAATGAAGCACAACAAGTTCAAAAAATACTGTTGGGTGTCTAATTTTATTATGGTCGATGGTTCGCGCCTTAGCGAGTGTCAAGGAAAAACAGCGGGCATTTGCGACCAATGCGGTTTTTGTATGGCAGGCGAAATGTACAGCGTTATGACATTGAAACCAGATACGCTTTTTGCAGGAATAAAGTTGAGAATGTGATAAAAAATTGGGGCGAAAAATTTTTCGCCCCAATTTTTATGTTGCTATTTTACCATTTTTATTATTTCCTTCCGAATACTCTCCGCATCTATTCCAACCAATTTTTGCAATTCATCAACAGTGCCGTGTTCGATAAAACTATCGGGAATGCCCAAACGTTTCACTTTTGGTTGATAGCCGTTTTCTTCCATAAATTCCAACACGGCAGAACCCATTCCGCCCGCAATAACACCGTCTTCTATGGTTATTATTTTGTTGAATTTCTTTCCGATTTCGTGTAATAATGTTGAGTCAAGCGGTTTTAAAAAACGAAGGTCGTAATGCGCAACCGAAATTTCCGCTTCCTTTTCAGCTTCGGCAATAGCTTTCGCCGCCGTGTTTCCGATAGGACCAATAGTCAGTACAGCAACATTATTTCCTTCTTTAAGACAAACGCCCGTTCCAAATTCTATTTCCGTCATCGGTTGTTTCCAATCAATCTGCACGCCGATACCGCGCGGATAGCGAATCACAACGGCTCCTTTATTAGGCAATTGCGCCGAATACATCAAGTTCCGCAATTCCGTTTCGTTGAGCGGCGAAGCAATGGTAAGGTTCGGTATCGGGCGCAAAAAAGCCATATCAAAATAACCGTGATGCGTCTTTCCGTCGGGACCAACTAAGCCTGCTCTATCCAGACAAAGAACCATATTGAGATTTTGAATCGCCACATCATGGATAATATTGTCGTACGCACGTTGCGAAAACGATGAATAAATATTGCAAAACGGCACAAGTCCTTCTTTTGCCATTCCTGCCGAAAACGTTACGGCGTGTCCTTCGGCAATACCCACATCAAAAACCCTTTCAGGCATTTCCTGCTGCATAATGGTCATAGAACAACCCGTTGGCATAGCGGGCGTTACGCCCACAATCTTGCTATTTTCACAAGCTAATTCCAGTAGCGTACAGCCAAACACATCTTGAAAAAGCGGCGACGTTACGATATTGTGTTGCGTATCCGTTCTTTTTCCCGTTTCTTTATCAAAAATGCCCGGCGCGTGCCATTCGGTCGCACATTTTTCGGCAGGCTGAAAACCTTTTCCTTTTACGGTTTTGATATGCAAAACTTTTGGTCCTTTGAAATCTTTTATCGTTTGAAAAATTTGAACCAACTGCTTAATATCGTGTCCGTCAACAGGTCCAAAATAACGGATATTTAACCCCTCAAAAATATTATGCTGGCGCGAGAAAAAAGACTTAATACTATTGTTAAACATAATAATACTCGTCTTTCTGCCATCAGTCAACAAACCTATTTTTTTCAAAAAATGATAGGCTTTATAACGTATTTTATTGTAAAACCGCGACGTAGTAATCCGCACCAAGTAATCGCTCAATCCGCCCACTACAGAGTCGATTGCCATATTATTATCATTCAAAATAATAAACGTATCATTGGGATAATACGCCATATTGTTGAGTCCCTCAAAAGCAAGCCCGCCCGTGAGCGCACCGTCGCCGATAACCGCCACAATCTTACGAAAATCATCTTCTTTTTTCAACTTATCGGCAACCGCCATACCGAGCGCCGCCGAAATAGAAGTAGAAGCGTGTCCGGCAATGAAAGAATCATACTCGCTTTCTGCCGGAGATGGAAACGGTGCCAATCCGTTGAGTTTGCGGTTGGTGTGAAATTTATCACGTCGACCTGTCAAAATTTTGTAGCCGTACGCTTGATGTCCAACGTCCCAAACAATGCGGTCGGAAGGCGTTTTATAGACATAAAGCAACGCAATGGTAAGTTCCACCACGCCGAGACTTGAAGCAAAATGCCCCGGATTGCTCGAAAGTTCATCAATAATAAACTGACGCAATTCCTTCGCAAGCTGCTTTAATTGATTTATATTCAGTTTCTTTAAATCGTCGGGCGAATTAATGTTGTTCAGTAAAGAGGTTTTATCGTTTTTTTGCATTTCTATTATTAGTGAACAAGTTGACAAGTAAACATGTGAACGAGTTTTTTCAAGCCTTGCCAACCATAAATGTTTAATTTACAAAATTAAAAAAAAATGGTTTAACAGCAAAGAAAAGCGCAAAGAATAAAATTATTCCTCACGCTTCTCTCCCCCGTTAAAAAATCCTTATCTATTTCCCAAAATAACGATTATACAATCCTTGGAAACCTTGTCCGTGGCGCGCTTCATCTTTTGCCATTTCGTGAACAGTATCG
>Ga0099364_10005716_pt1 | contig 18375 bp, 9 predicted proteins | sample TergutTh196P3_FD_73070 | JGI IMG/M metagenome (GOLD analysis project Ga0099364, IMG submission 73070) | Microcerotermes parvus P3 segment gut microbial communities from Pointe-Noire, Republic of the Congo - Th196 P3 | ecosystem: Host-associated > Arthropoda: Insects > Digestive system > Gut ...
TGAGGGGAGGAGATGGTAACAAGCCGTACTTGGATTACCTCTACCTCCTGCTGTTGTTGGAGTCGGAGAGGAATCGATAGGGGGTAGCACGGTTTCGCAGCGGCGGTCGCCGCTGCGTCCCACGCCTCCCCCCTCCGTACCCTTTTCCGATACCAAGTCTTGCAGAGCGTCCTGTTGCAAATCTGTTTGTGTCATGATGGACTCCTTTCGATGTTAAAGTTATTGTCAGAACTGCCGGTGGCAGTGGGAAGCGCAATACAAGCGCCAAATACTAAAAGCATTTCAGCACGTTTGAAGAAACAATTCCTTTGGCTCTAATATCAGTAATCAAATCGACTCGCACGTCTCCGAAATACTCAAGCAGATACCCTCGAAATTGCTCCCGCTTGTTCTGCGTTCTAGGATTGCTTGTAACCGGAATCGCATCAACTAAAAATGCCGAGAACGTCGGTATATTTTTCGTTGACACTCCATCCCAAAGTCCGTGTTCGATAAACTGGTTGAGTATGTTAGTGGGCAATTTTTTGATTTTAGCCTTATCAACATCGTCAATCACGACACCCTTGTATGTCGATTTAGCACACAGTTGCGCCAACCGCTTTCGCCAAGTACACCGACGATTTTGAATCCGACTGCTCGCCATGACGAACCGCCAACGCTTTCGATAGACAGCCCAACGCTTACTTTTCCAATGCCTCCGGGTCGCACACCAATGACTCCGGCTTTTTGTACTTCACGTCAACTTCGTTACCGGTGAAATACGCAAAAAACAAATTGCGGATACGTTCCCAAATCGGATGTATCACGGTGTCCTTGAATCGACTCCGCACCATATCGGACACGAACAGGTTGAATGTGTTTTGACGGTTTGGAATGAATCAGGAATTCGACTCCTTTGCAAAAGAAACGATACTTGTATATGAGTCCGCCTTTGGCGTCGTCGAATCCAGCGAGACCGCCTTTGGCGCACATGAGAATCTCTTCGCCGCAGAGTGTTGTTGCGAAACCATCTAAACCTTGTTCCGCCGCTATGATGGCTTGTTCTTTTGCGTCGTCAAGAAATTTTATGAGTTTTTCGAAGCATGGGGTATCGTAAGTACCGTCGAATCCGACGGCGACTCCGCCGTCATAGCCGGCGTGCGAGAATTCCGTTACTTCGGCGGGGGGAACTATGGGGGATTCTGGGGAAAAACTACTTGGAGCCCCCCCTATTAGTAAACGGGGGGGGCAGACTTTGGTACTTGGATTACCTCTACCTCCTGCTGTTGTTGGAGTCGGAGAGGAATCGATAGGGGGTAGCACGGTTTCGCAGCGGCGGTCGCCGCTGCGTCCCACGCCTCCCCCCCCGTACCCTTTTCCGATACCGAGTCTTGCAAAGCGTCGTGTTGTAATTTTTTTGTGTCATGATGGACTCCTTTCAAGGTTAAAGTTATTGTCAGAACTGCCGGTGGCAGTGGGAAGCGCAATACAAGCGCCAAATAGGGGTGATAAACAGTCCAAAGAGGTGCCAAGTGTTGCGCTTTGTGTTACACTATCAGAAGGCAAGGCACGTAAGACTAGAAATAGCAATAAGATAGGTGCGATAGCGTCAAGTCCGGTCTCGGCTATCTCGAAGGAATACTATGGAAAGAAGGAGTCCAATGCCCCTACTGCGAAGGAAAAAACATCACGCCGAGAAAACCCCTTCCAAATTTTTATCGCTGCAACGCCTGCCGAAAAGATTTTTCGATCCGCGTCGGAACCATTTTCGAACGGTCTCACATTCCGCTCCACAAAGCACCCTCCACCAAACCACTACCAATCACCCGACCAGCCAACAACCGACTGCAATAATCCAACCGACCAACATTGCCGCGAAAATAATCCAACAACGAATCCAACGACTTGACCTGCGACTCATTCAAGCCCACTTTCAACAACGACAACTCACGCTCCAGACCACTTACTGTTCTGGCGGTAAAAAATCTCACCGAGCCCGGAGCGGCAGCTCCGGTGCTACCGCACCGGGCTCTGTTTGTTTTTTGTTAATTTTTTCCGCCAGCCCTGTAAACCCTCTGAAAGGAGATATTGTTGGCGGTGGAGTCGATGACGAGGTTGCATTCGTCGAGTAGGGCGTGGAATTTCTCTGTGAGAATATCGTGGACGGAGCGGGAGTCGATGGGGAACGGCATAAAATTACGTCCTTGTAGAAAACGAGTAAAACAACATTGTACAAAAGACCAACTAAATTTTTACACACCCGAAAACAAAGGTTATGGAACAGGTCTATTGCACAATAGCACGGATTCCTCTACAATGGACGACGTCCATTTTCCCCATTTTAGGAGTCCTTTATGAAAACCCGACTGCTCACTTCGGTCTGCTTCGCCGCCGCCATGGTCGGTTTCGTCGCCGCCCACGCCGATGTCCGATTGCCGGAAATCTTTAATAACAACATGGTCTTGCAACGCGACATGCCCGTACCCGTCTGGGGGTGGGCTGATCCCGGTGAAGAAGTCGCCGTTGCCTTCGACACACAAAATATCACTATAACCGCCGATGCCGACGGAAAATGGGCAGTTCAATTTACACCGCTCAAAGCCAACGCCGAACCCGCCGTGCTGACCGTCAAAGGCAAGAACGAAATCAGACTCACCAATGTTCTCGTCGGCGATGTCTGGCTCTGTTCTGGACAATCCAACATGGAATGGCCGATGAGAGCGGCGGACAAAGCCGAATACGAAGAAGTCCTGAAAACAGTGGACAATCCGAACATTCGGCTCTTTCATGTCACTCGGGCATTCAGTCCTGATCCGGTGGACAAATTGCCCGTTGCCTCGTCGTGGAGACCGAGCAGTGCCGAAGCGATTCCGAATTTCTCCGCCGTTGCTCTGCATTTCGGCAGGAAATTGCAAACGGAACTCGACGTGCCGATTGGACTCATCAATTCCTCTTGGGGAGGAACTCGCATCGAACCGTGGATACCGCCCGTCGGTTTTCAAGACATTCCAGCATTGAATTGGTTCGTCAGGGAACTCGATGCCCGAAATCCGCAGTCGAAAACCTATAAAAAACTGGTGGAAAAGTCGTTGCAGGACATGCAGGAATGGATAGAAGAGACCAAAAAAGCGACCGGTCGTATTTCTCCGCCGCCGTTTCCGAATCAACTGATTCCCTATGCCCATCAGCAACAACCGGCAGTGCTTTACAATTCGATGGTGCATCCGATTGTCCCCTTTGCGATGAAGGGGGCAATTTGGTATCAAGGGGAAGCAAACGTGGAGGAAGGAATGTTGTACGCCGAAAAGATGAAAGCCCTCATTCAAGGTTGGCGGAAGGTGTTCAACAATGATGATTTCGGTTTTTACTACGTGCAACTTGCTCCGTACATTTACGGAGCCGCTAGAGAGCAGAGACTAGCGGAATTTTGGGAAGCGCAGTCTGCCGTTGAAAAGATGTTGCCGAAGACGGGACAAGCGATCATCAATGATACGGTCGATGACCTTCGGGACATTCATCCGGTGCGCAAAAAACCGGTCGGCGAACGTCTCGCTCTGTTGGCGTTGAATCGAACCTACAGCAAGAGCGAAGTCGTTTGTGCGTCGCCGGAGTTTGATAAAATGAGCATCGAAGGCAACACGTTGATAGTGTCTTTTAAGAATGTGAAAACGTTGAAAACACGCGACAGCAAATCGCCTGACTGGTTTGAAATTGCGGGAGCGGATGGTATTTATCACAAAGCCGGTGCGGTGATAGACGGTACAACGATTAAGTTGACGAGTTCCGATGTTACAAGACCTATTGCTGTTCGTTATGCTTGGGATCAATCAGCGCAACCAAACGTTCAAAACGAGGCAGGTTTGCCGTTGGGAGCGTTTCGGGCAGGAACGATTCCTGAATAGGAACGTCGGTGAACATACAACAGTTCGTTGACAGCTTGTCCGTTTGGGAAAACAATTGCTTTAATAATTATTGGGGAAGTGTAATGACAGCAACGGGTATGAAACTTTCCGGCGAATAGCCCAAGCCAAAATGTAAAATCAATTTTTAGAGGTTCCCTTACGTTCTTCCCAAGTAATAATGAATCGACACCGCATCACATTCCAACAGGAACAAACACTTACCGTACCGGCAGGAACTCGGTTAGACAACGTTGCCGTCCAAGCCGGTTACGCTCTGCGAACGCACTGCGGAGGAACAGGAACCTGCGGAAAATGCCAAGTCATCATCAATCAACAAAAAGTTCTCGCTTGTCAAACGATTGTCGAAAGTGATCTCGATGTTATTATCCCCAACATGTCGCTTCGTACAGATGAGCAAAACATTGTCATTCAGACCGCATCAAAATCAGCTGTCTGCCGTCCGCCGTCTGCCGTTGCAAAAGGCTACGGCATCGCCGTAGACATCGGTACGACAACCCTCGCCGCCGAGTTACACGACTTCTCCGGTAAATTGCCGCCGCCAATAGTGTCCCGCGCCAATCCGCAACGGCAATTCGGCGATGACGTAATGACCCGAATCCAAAAAGTAATGGAGGACAAAACCGCTCTGACCGCAATGCAACGGCTAGTCGTAAACGCAATCAACGAAATGGTCGTCGGACTGACCGAAAACATGGGTATTACACCGCAAGACGTTTCGACCATGGTCGTTGCCGGGAATAGCGTAATGCAGTGCATCCTTTTCGGCATTGATCCCTCTTCGCTTGGCGCAAGTCCTTTTCACGCTCCTGTCAGTGAGTTTCCGCAACGTCAAGCGAGCGATACCGGTTTGACAATATCGGGAACGGTCGAAGCGTTTCCGATTTTCGGCGGCTTCGTCGGCGGAGACATCGTTGCGGGAATGTTAGTGTTAGAGATATCTTCTGCCATCTGCCGTCTGCCGTCTGCCGTCTTACTCGACATCGGAACGAACGGCGAAATCGTTTTATCGCATTTCGGCAATCTTTTTACAACGGCAACGGCGGCAGGACCCGCTTTTGAAGGAGCAAAAATTAAACACGGAACGCTTGCCGTGCCGGGAGCGATAGATCACGTCGATTTTGCAGCCGGAAAAATTGTTGTTTCGACGATTGGACATCAACCCGCCGTCGGAATCTGCGGCAGCGGATTGATCGATGCCGCCGCCTTGTTGCTGGAACTGGGAATCATCGAACCTTGCGGACGTTTAGCCGATAAAGCGTCCCAGTTTGAATTAGTATCGGCGGCGGAGTCTGGTATTGGAGAATCCATCGTGTTGACACAGAGGGACATTCGGGAGTTGCAACTGGCGGCAGGAGCGATCCGGGCAGGAATTACGTTGCTGCTGCAAGAGAATAATGTATTGCCGGAGGAGATCAAAACGTTTTATCTTGCAGGCGGCTTCGGTCAGTGTATTCGGACATCTTCGGCGCAGCGTATAGGATTGTTTCCTTCTTCTATTCCGGCGGATCGGTTTCTATTCTGCGGTAACACATCGCTTGCCGGTGCGAGGGCGGTGTTGCTGAATCCTGACAACGCCGAGATTGCCCGCCGGTTGGTCGAGCAATCGCAGCACTGCGAATTGGCGGCACTTCCGCAGTTTCAACATGTCTTTGCCGAGTCGATGCGCTGGTAATAAGAAAACTCTCAAAAAAATTTCTTGTTGCTCATTTTGGACGATTGTGGGCAGGGTGATGATGGGCATACGTGACCGCTTGGAAAAGTTCTTACACACCCTTTCAGAAATCTTCACCGAGGCTAACGCCCCCATTGGGGCGGTTTATGCTATAATTGCTGTCATGGACAAGCGTATTGGATTTATCGGAACAGGGCACATGGCGCGGGCATTGGCTCGCGGGTTTCTCAAAACGCAATCGATTACCAACGAGCAACTATTGGGATGCGATGTCAATCCCGAAGCCGCTCAAATGTTCGCCGACCAAACCGGCGGAACGAAAATGGATTCTATCAAAGACCTCGTCGCTACGTCCGACGTCGTTTTCATCGCGGTTAAACCTCAACAGATTGGAGATGTCTTGCGGACAATCAGTTCGCTCAGGTCTCTTGGACTTAATCCGCTCTGGATTACCGTTGCGGCGGGAATTCCCTTACAGACGTACCTTAAAGAGATAGGCAACTCTGCACGTTTGATTCGGGTGATGCCAAATGCCCCTTGTAGAGTCGGCGAAGGAGTCAGCGGTTTTTGCGTCTCGGAAAGTGTTAAGCCGGAGGACGTCGAATTGGCGACCAAACTGTTGGCGACCGTCGGGATTGCGATTCAATTTCCAGAGCGGCAACTCGACGCAGTAGCAGGGCTGTCAGGGAGTGGCCCCGCCTACGTTTACATGATGATCGAAGCATTGGCGGACGGCGGTGTCAAAATGGGCTTGTCGAGAGAGCATGCGACTCAGTTAGCGGCGCAAACAGTTTTGGGCGCCGCGAAGGTAGTGTTGCAGGCGGGAGAACATCCCGGAGCATTGAAAGATAACGTGTGCAGTCCACGCGGGACAACGATTAGTGCGGTTCACGTTTTGGAGCAGTCTGGTTTCCGGGCATCGCTAATGAGTGCCGTCGAAGCAGCGACGCTGCGCTCCCGGGAAATGGGGGCAGAGATGTAGGACTCCGTGCTTTAAAAGATAGACATGTTGCATAACACTTGTTTTCGATGGTTTCAAGGGGCTAAAGCCCCTTGTTTATCCCTTTTATTGCCCTGGCAAGGGGATTTATCCCCTTGTTCGAGAGGTTTGCAACAAGTCGATATTCATTATGCTTGTTCGGAAACGATTTCCGAACGAGACTATTCTTACGAATACGGCTCAGTGATTTGGGGGCAACAAAAAAGCCCTTTGCTGTTTTAACAGCAAGGGGCTTCTGACATGTCATTCGACGACTGATTTTCAATCTGCTAGGGCTTCGGGAGGCTAGGAAGCGTCGGGGTTAGCGACAGCAGACGTCTTTGCAGGGTCGAACTTCGTCGCACGGATTGCAAATGCCGTTATCACCGCAACGGCTCAATCCGCCAAACAATCTGCCAAGGTTCAAGCGAGGCAGTTCAAACAAATGACCGCGGGGACCGCAGTAGGTATCGCCGCAACCGTCGCCATTGGGATCGCACGGAGTGCAATCGGTGAAGCAACCATTGCCTTTGGGATCGCACGGATTGCAATCGGTGAAGCAACCGTTACCATTGGCATCGCAGGGACCATTATCGGCGGAGCAGCCGTGATTCAAACGGAAACCGTTGAACAGGTTTCGGAACGGTCTGAATCTTGGTGTTGTGCAACCGTTGTCGGGTTGGCACGGATCGCAGTCGATAATGTTTCCGCACGGGTCGCAGTCGGTGAAGCAACCATTGCCATTGGGGTCGCAGGGCGTGCAATTTTGACTGGCGAACAGGTTACGCAAGCGTCCGCCCAAATTGATACGGGGAACGCTGCAAACGTCGTCGCACGGTCCGTTGATGACGACGTCATCGCACGGATTGCAAGCAACAACTGGTTCGCAGGGATCGCAGTTGTTGGCGCGGACGCCGTTGACCAGTCTCTTGAGTCCCGAAAACAGGTCTCCTGTTCTCGCAACTTGCCGGTCGCAAGCACCGCATGGATCAACGCATCTCGAGTCGCAGGGACTCGCAAAACCCTGAACACCCAGCAGTAGGGTGATAACGAGGGTAGCCATTAAAACTCTGACTTTCATTGGGTAATTTCTCCTTTTTCCTTTTGTGTTCCTCTCGAGGAGGAACTGCTGTGGTTAACTGTGTCAGACCCGATGGGCCAACACAAGGCCCAATTTATCCCACTCGGCTCCTGACTCATCCCTGAATGTGCCTCCCGACACGCCATAACTTTTTCAGGGTTATTTTGCCTATCGGCAACCTTTCAAGCCCTCCTTGAATCTGGTAAGAAAAAAAGGAAATTTAGTAAATTTTTAGAATTAAACAAACTTTACGGATTGTAGCGGCTAGGGAAAATAGATAAAATTTTCGGAGTATAAAATGGAATTACGGATGCACCAACTATGAGACTTGTTTCGTAACCTCGTATTAGAGGTTCCCGGTATAGACACCGCTATCAAACGTTCACGGAGCTACGTTAGTAAGAACGCAGAAATAAAAACTGCATTCTTACGAATGCAGCTCTGTGAGCCTGCGAATACGAATTGATTTTGTTACCGAAAAGCCTATAATGGAGTCCGATGACAAAGACTCATGGACGTAACTTCACAGTTTGTACAGGGAGGTTGTGTGTCTTTCTACTGTTCCTCGCCTGTTGTCCGGCAGTATTCGCACAAAATACGCCGATGGGCAATCTGCGCGATCCGCTAGGAGCAACCGGAGTACCGGCTAAATTGAACGGAATACCGACAAAATCTCCTTACACCGAAGCCTTCGGCGACGCCCGGCTCAACGACGTACACTTCGTTAATCCCACTCGCGGCTGGACGGTCGGAGACCGAGGCGTTATCTGGACAACCGCAGACGGAGGAACAAATTGGCAAATCCAACCAACACCAATCGACTGCACCCTGCGAAGTGTGCAATTCCTCAATGAATCCTTCGGAATCGCCGTCGGAAATTATTGGTTTCCGCCGACCAAACAGGGACGCGGAGTCATTCTGACAACACACGACGGCGGACAAAATTGGCAACTCCGAAACACGCCCGACCTGCCGCCGCTCTACAACGTCAAATTTTTCGATGCAAATAATATCGTCCTCGCCGGAGCAACGTCCGAACGCTGTCCCAGCGGCATACTCGTCTCCCTCGACGCTGGACAATCTTGGCTGCCGATCACTTCACAACTTTCCGACGGTTTCGCCGCCGCCGACTTTTACGCTCCCCGACACGGTATCGGTATCGGCTTTCACGGTATTTTACAACAGTTCCAAAACAACATTTCCGTATCGCAGACCGCCGGTTTCGGTTCCCGCCGTGTCGCCGATGTGAAAGTCCATAGAGCAACAAGCGAGTTCGACATCACCGGCTGGGCAGTCGGCGATCGCGGATTGATTCTCTCTACCGTCGACCAAGGTTTTCGCTGGGGTGTCGTACCAGGTATTCTGCCGGGCAATGCAGCGGAAGTCGTCGATTTACGGACAATCGAAGTCCACGGACGCAATCTTTGGGTCGCCGGCAGTCCGGGTAGTTGTATTTATATGTCGCAAGACGGCGGACAAACTTGGCGAAGCACATTTACCGGTGTCTCCGCCGCCATCCGAAAAATTATGTTCGTCAACGAAAACGTCGGCTGGGCGGTCGGCGATTTAGGAACGATTCTCTTCACCCAAAACGGCGGACAAACCTGGAGCGTCCAACGCAACGGTAGTACCAAACTTTCCGTGCTGGGACTCTTCGGCGAAGCGGAATCGGTTCCCTTTGAGGTGTTCGCCGACCTTTCGACTAACCGAGGATTTTTGAGCGGCGGTGTTCTTCTCTTTCGCAATGCACGAAACTCCAGTGAACAGCAAGACCGATTCCACGAAGCCGTTATCCGTTCCGGCGGCAGTATCGGTACGGAACTCGGTACATTTCCGATTTTGCCGAAGGAACTCTGGACGACTTCGGAAAGACTCATCGAACACATCCAGCAAACGACGGACGGCAGAGGAATGGCGCAACTCCGTGAACGCCTCGTCGCAACGCTCCGGCAATGGAAGCCGGAAGTTTTGCTGACTTCCCACTATGTCAATCCTTACACCGACTCGCCCGTCGAAGAACTTGTCATGCAAGAAGTTAAGGAAGCGGTCAAACTAGCAGCGGATCCTTCTGCCTATCCGCATCATTTGACGGAACTCGGACTCGCACCGTGGACAGTGAAGAAGGTCTATCTTACGCTTAAAAACAATGCGCTAGGCGATGTACATCTTACGCCAGCCGAACCGACGGCGAGGCTGGGAACGACATTGGAAGAGATGACGTTTGTCTCCCGAAATCTCACAGGCGCGAACCGATGTCCGGCGATACAGGGCTTTGTACACGCACCGACGAACACGTTGGAAAACGATTCGACCGGTAAGGATTTTTTCGCTGGTATCCCATTCACTAACAACGACGGTCGGCGGCAAGAGTACGGTATCTACACAGATTTTCAGGAGGCGCAGCGCAGCCGGGCATTGCAACGGCGGAACATTCTCGGTATGTTGCAACGAGCCGTCCAAACACCGAACACGCTCGGTCAGAACGCTAATCAGAGCGTCAATCAGGTCGTCAACCGGACTAATCTTGCGACGAATGCTTTCGATTTGACTCGGCGGCTCGATACTGATTCCGCTGTCCAAATTCTGCTCAACATGGCGGAGCAATTTCATCAAGAAGGGGACTGGCACGCCGCCGAAGAGACCTATTCAATCTTGACGCAACATCACGCACCGCATCCGCTCTCCCGGCAGGCGTTTATTAGATTGATGCAGTACGCCGTTTCGGGAGAAATCATTACTGAAGAATTGAAAGAGGAAGGCGCACGAGTCGAAGTGACCGATTGGGTCGCCGACCCTCGGCGGCGGGGGCAGCGTATTCAGCAGACGAGGGTCGTTGCAAGAGAGCCGATTCAACAGCAGCGTCGGATTGACCAGCAGTACGAGGCGGCGATGGCACTGGGACAGTTTTTGGACAAAAACATTCCTGACTTGGTGGACGACATTTCGATGCGGTTTGCTTTGGCATCGGTACTGCGGCGTAACAATTTTGAACAGGAGGCAACGAGGTTTTATCAACTTCGGTCGAGTACGAGGTTCGACGATGTTTGGGCAATTCGTGCCCAGACGGAATTTTGGCTTGCCCAGCCGGATAAGTCGGCGCTGCCGATGGAGCAGCAGGAGCAACCGATGCCGGCGTTGGTTGCGGCGTATTCGAGGATGAAGCCGTTCCTTGACGGCAACTTCGATGCGGAGCGGGATCGAAATGTTTGGCGGCAAAGTCAACTTTATACATTAACGCCGGCGGTGCCTCGCCGTAGGGTTTCGGAGTTGTTACAGGAAAATCCAGAGCGGCGTGTCGGGATGGTCAGAGAGGAGCGGTTGCGGACGATGTCGCAAAACTTCGGTACGCAAATGATGTTTCTGCACAATGCGGAAAACTTGTACATTGCGTTGCGTTGTCCGAAGGTACTGGGCGTGGACCATTCGTCGATGGAAAGTCAGCAACCTCTTCGGGATACGGGTTCGTTTCTTCGGGATCGTGTTGAGATTCTTATTGATGTCGATAGGGATTACAGTACGTATTATTCTTTGGTGATTGATTCTCGTGGTTGGATTACGGATGCGTGTTTGGGTGATCGGAGTTGGAATCCGCGGTGGGAGGTTGTTCAAGGGGAGGACGAGTCGGCGTGGTACATTGAGTCGTCGATACCGTTATCGGCGTTGTCGTCTCGTCCGTTGTTGCCGAACACGATTTGGGGAATTGCGATTCGTCGATTGGTACCCGGCGTGGGAATCGAATGTTGGAACGCCGAAAACTCGTTCGATTTGAACGAAGGTTTCGGATTGCTGGTTCTGCCGTGAGACGACAGAATTGATTTCACAAGGCAAAACGCCCCATTTTCACCCGCTGGCAGCTAGAAGATCACATGCGACACATAATCAGCCCGCATCGAAGCAGTGCCGCTGGACGACCAATTCACGGTCGCACCAGAAGAATCCATCGTGACCGCCTTCAAAACGAACTGCACCTTCGTCTTGCCCATGCTCGATAACCCGGCTACAAATGTGCTATAATCCGCAGTGGGACTCAACGTACTGAAATCCAAGTCTATCTTTGCCCTCGGCTGCACCTGCCCCGAAGGAAGAGTAAAAGTACCCAAAAGCACCTCATTCTTGCCCGAATCCACATAATACAACTCGTAATGAGTGTAATTCGACGCATCAAAAGGAGCCTTGTAATTCGGAAGCGTCACCGTGCCCTTCGACAAGTTTAACTTCGGACCCGCATACTTCGCCGTCGAAATCGACTTCGACGCAAACGCAGTCTCCCAACCCGGACTAGCATAAGTGTCAGTGTCGTGATTGTAGCCGCTGCCATACTTCCCCGCCTGCACCGCAAACGTATACTTCGTACCCGCCGTCAAACCGCCGATCATCCAACCATTCGCCAATCCGCCCTCCGTCGCCGAAGCATAATCGGCAGCAGATATGTGAATGTACCGAACCAACGTCGGTGCAGCAGTCTTCGTCTTCGGACTCCAAACCTGAATGATATAATACTCCGCACCCGTCACTGCGTCCCACGTCAGTTTCACGGTGTCGATGGTAGGCTTCTCTCCCCTCACAGCACCGAATTTAGCCGGAGCCTTCACCGTTTCCTTCTGCGTCTTCTGCGTGACCGTCACCGCTTTGGTCACAGCACCCGCATCGTTCTGTCCGACAATGGAAACCTTGTACGAAGCACCCTGCTTCAAGCCTTCAATCTTGTACGTCAGGATTCCATTCGCCGTGTTAGACGAATTCGACGTGACAGTCTCCTGCACCACCATGCCCGGCGCGCCCTTGACACCGCTAGGAATCGTGTAGGTGATCACGTAATCCGTTATGCCTGCAATGACTCCCCAACTGACCGTCACGCTGGTCTTCGTGGCAGCATTCTTATTCGTCTTGTTGGCATCGGTCGCCTTGTTGATCTTATAATCGTTGCCAGTCAGCACCGTCGCGGAGCCTGTGGTAGTCGCCTTTGCAACGTCCGACCAGTCGGACTGTGCTATCGTTTCGCCATACTCTAACCTGATGACTCGGAACTGATATTTCGTTCCCGCAAGCAGACCTGAAATCGTCACCGTAGAGCCGGTCGCTTCGTAATCACCGTAAGCGATGTCGTCCGTCAGCGTCATCCACGTTTTGACTTTGCCGTTGTTGCCTTCAATGCCGTACTGGATAATATAGTATTCCCACGCCTCGAAGCCGGACAATCTCACGGAAGTGTTCGACTGCACAACGGCGGTGATCACCGGCTTCGCCGGCTTCGGCGACGGTGTTGTGCCTGACGTAACTACCACCGATTGAGCAACCGAAGGATTGGAATCGAGAACACTCGTACCATCCCCTTTCGCAATGACCTGCACCCAGTATGTACCGGGAGTCAAGCCCGAAATCGGGTAACTCGTGTTGTTCGTTTCGGCTGATTGAAATGCGCCCGGCGTGAAATCGTTGACGGTATTCCAGCGCACAATGTAACCGTCGGCATTGGTAACATTTGCCCAAGAGACGGTAATCATATTGGTGCCTCCGGTAACTGTTACCTGCGGACTGGGCAGTTTGTTACTGGTTTCGGCGGTGATTTTCGTCCAGTTGGAATTTTCCCAATTTTCCCCGTCGCCTAATGCCCTTACCCAGAAGTAGTAGGTACTGCCGGCATTAACATCCGTTCCGCCGAGTGTGAACGTCCATGTGCTGCCCGTCTGCACGGCAGTTCCGGGCGTTGCACCGGCTTCGTTGTCAGTCGCGCTCCATTTCACTTCGTAGCCGTCGGCGAGGGTGTTGTTGTTCCACCCGATGACGATCTGCGTCGGCGATTGCGATGTAACGGTAACGGCTGGAGCGGGCAACGTACCGTCGGTGCGGTTGATCAACGTTACGTCTGGATCGACCGTTAGAAATCCGGGCAGTGACTCGTAGTAGTACTGGTAAAAAGAATATGCGTCGCCTGTCCGCGCTGCCGATTCAAAATCGGCAAACGGTGTACCTGTTAAGTCCAACTCTGTCAGCAGATTGGTTTCGCAATACAGGTTTTTCAGCGCAGTATTGGTCGACACGTCCAGTGCCGTCAGTAGGTTATTCCTGCAAAACAGAGCCTCCAATGCAGTGAGCCCGTTCACGTTCAGAGCCGTCAGTGCGTTGTCATTGCAATTCAGTACCGCCAATGCGGTAAGCCCAGACACGTCCAACGTACCGGTAAGATCGTAGCCTATTACATATATTTCCGTGATGCGTCCCGCTGAATTCCACACGAAGTCGCCGTCGTCGCAACCGCGTGAGGTAAGGTCGTTATAGACCTCCAGGTCGCGGGCTTGGGCATTGTCGGGAGGACCAACGGTTACGACCGATGATTCGGCGGTCAGCGTGTATCGTGCGATTATCGAACTGGTACCGGGCGTTTCGACATTCGGATTGTAGTCGCGGGCACCTTCCCAGCCCATTCCCTGATAATGACTCCCGCTCACTCCCAGATAGTAGTCTCCTGCGGTAGAGAACGTGTAGGTCAAGAGTGCATCAAAAGCCCCCCCGCCGCTGTCATCGTCGTGAGCCAACTCGTTTCCGCTCGTATCAAACAGTCGGAGGTAGGTATCAAACGTCGCTGCTCCCGAGGGACGCGAAGTCTCGAATGTGTACTGACTGCCGGCGGCAACAGTTATCTTGTACATGTGAACGCCATTGCGACTGATTTCTTGCGTGGTACTAAATGTCCCTTCGGTGAGAGTTACAGGCAACGCCGTCGCAATGGAGGAACCGGGAACGTCGGGAACGACGAAAGTACTAATGTTCAGATCGTAGTCACGAAGTACCGAACTGACTCCAGGCGTTGCGTCATTTGGGTTGTAGTTGTTGAGGTCATACTGGCTAACTCCCAGATAATAGGTTCCGGCAGTGGAAAACGTGTAGGTCAGGTAAGAGTAAGAATTGGACCCAGCATCATCGTCATTAGCCAACTCGTTTCCATTCGCGTCAAACAGCCGGAGATAGGTATCGAAAAGTGACCCTCCCGTGTGCGAAGTCACGAAAGCATAAGCATTGCCATTGCCAATATCATCGGCGGCAACGGTTATCTTGTACAAATGAACGCCGTCGATTCGGACTGCCTGTCTGGTACTAAAGGTTCCGTCGGTGAGAGTTACAGGCAACGCCGTCGCAATAGAAGAGCCGGGAATGTCGGAAGCCTCATTCGTCGTTGCCAAAACGTCGTAGTCCGACCACTTGGAGTTCCCTGCCGCATTGACCGCCCGAATTTGGAATTTGTAGTCCGTATTCGGATCGAGTCCGCCGACAGTTGCCGGACTGCTGTACGTCACCGGCTCACTCCACCAGCCTTCGGCAGTCTGAATGGGACCGCTCGACTTCGGAAATTGCCAGTACCGAATCTGGTAACTCGTTGCATCGCTTACGTTCGTCCAAGTCAGCGTTACGGAATTGTGCGTCTTGCTGCTTACCGTCAAGTCACTCGGCGGAGCAACAGGCTCCACGTCCGTAGTAGAGCCGTCGTTAATCAGCGTTACGGTCGTATCGACATACAGGAACGCCCCCGAAGGGAATCCGTAGCAATAATATGAGTTACCTTCCCACACTTCCTCCGTTCGCGTTGCCGACTCGAAATTGGCAAGCGGTGTACCGGTTAAGTTTAACGTCGTCAGTTGGTTGCCATCGCACTCCAGATAATTCAATGCGGTGCAACCGGATACGTCCAGCACTCCGATAAGTCCACGGGAATAGACTTCTATACCCGTAATGCGTCCCTGGGCATTCCATTCAAAACAGTCGTCATCCGCACCGCGAGCGATCAGGTCGTTATAGACCGCCAGGTCATCTTCATGAGCATTGTCGGGCGGTCCATCGAAATCGCCGCTCCCGTCAATGACAACGGAAACCGTAGGCGGCGTTCCCACTGCGGCGATACCATTCGCGTTGATCGCCTGAACGCTAAAGTCGTAGGTCTCTTCGAAAGAAGAAGTTGTCCCCCAGAAGTACACCCCTGCTCCGCCATGATAGTCGTCTCCCAAGACAACGATCGGGTCAAAAACATTCGGATGGGAAGTACACGTTACCAAGTACGCCGTGTTCGGTGCGGCATCCCACCAAAGTTCGATCTCAAAGAAATCCTCATCGGAATATCTTTCGACCTCAATGTCGGATGCGGCAAGATTCACCGCAGCAGGGACAATTGTAGCACCGGCGTTTGCCGTACCTGTGATTTCCGCCAATGGAATTCGATACTCTGCCTCGCTTTCCTCTTCCCAGAGCGAGTACATCAACCGGAAATCGTAGTCTCCGGCGGCAAGATGCGTTATCGTGAGTTCTCCGTCCTCGTCGAAGCCGCCCTCTTCATAGTCAGAGCCTTGCCATTCGATCCATGTGTCAGTCCCCGCTTTCCTGAACATGACAAAGAACCATCCCTCTTCCATATCGACTAACTCTTCCAGTTCATCGAAATCAACCGTAAGCGTAACGGAATTTTCACCCGATTGAGCAGTGAAGGAATCCGTGTTGACCGTGAAGAGACCGATGGTCAAGGCATAGTATCCGATCTCTTCATCGTCGGTTCCCGCCGTAGAGGTATTCGGATTGTAACCGTCATCGCCGATTTCGTATTCGCTCACGCCCAGATAATAGGTCCCCGCAGCGGTGAATTGATAGAGAATCCGGGAGTAACCTTCAAACTCACCATAGTCGTCATCGTCATTTTCCGCCAACAGTTTTCCTGCCGAGTCGAAGAGACAGAGATAGGTGTCGAACCATTCATCATCTTCCGAATGCGGCGAGGTCTTGAAAGAAAATGTCTTGTCAAGGTCGGCAGCAGTGATGGTTAACTTGTATATCTGCACACCGTCGTATCGGATAGCCTGTTCGGTCGTGTAATTCCCGTCGGCATCAAAAGTAACGGGAAACGCCGTTGCGATGGAGTATCCGGTGTCGGGAACCGGTGTGTCGGAAGCCTCATTCGTCGTTTCCGAAACGTCGTATTCCGACCAGTCGGAGTATCCTGCCGCGTTGCCCGCCCGAATTTGGAAAGCGTACTCCGTTTCAGGTTCGAGTCCGGTGATTCTAGCGGGACTACTGTACGTTGCCGGCTCACTCCACTCGATTTCGGTAGTCTGAATAGGACCGCTCGACCGGGGAACTTTGTAGTACCGAATCTGGTAGCCCGTCGCATCGCTTACATTCGTCCAAGTCAGCGTTACGGAATTGTGCGTCTTGTTGCTTACCGCCAAGTTACTCGGCGGAGCGGCAGGCTTCACGTCCTGTGTGTCGTCGTCAAACGTACAGTTCATTACCGTTACTGTACCGCCGTCCGCATAAATGGCGCCGTTGTAGTCACCTTCGGGAGCGGTGTTACCGGTGAATGTGGAATCCGCAATAGAGAGCATTCCGTCTTCGACTTCAAAGGCAATGGCACCGCCTGTTTCTTCGGCAGTGTTACCGGTGAAAGTGGAATTCGTGATCGTGAGAGTACCTTCTCCTTCTTCAAACCAAAAGAAGATGGCTCCGCCTGCTACTTCGGCAGTGTTGTCGTTGAACGTGGAACCCGTTATCGAGAGCGTTCCGTATTCTGCGCCAAAGTCAATGGCACCGCCGTACCAAGCCTCATTACCATTACTTTCGTTACCATTACTTTCGAAAATGGAGTCCGTTATCGTGAACGTTGCGGCTCCATAACTATGAAAGAGGATAGCACCGCCGAATTCGGCAGAGTTACCCTCGAATATGGTATCCGTTACCGTGAATGTTCCGTTTTCTTCAACCCAAACTTCGATGGCGCCGCCTTCTTCTTCGGCAGTGTTATTTTTGAACGTGGTGGAATCCGTTATCGTGAGTATGGCATCTCCTGCCGAGAAACCAATAGCACCGCCACAGTTGGCGGAGTTATCCTCGAAGGTGGAATTCGCTATCGTGAGCGTACCGACTGCTTCTTCATCTGTCTCAAAGTAAATAGCACCGCCGCCGGAAGCGGTATTATCCTTGAACGTGGAGTCCGTTATCGTGAGAGTTCCGTCCCCTTCTGTGTAAAATAAAATGGCTCCGCCATCGTAATCAGCATAGTTCTCTTCGAATGTGGACTGCGTTATCGTGAGGGTTCCGTCTCCATCTGCCCAAAATTCGATGGCGCCGCCATCTTCGTTGTTGCCGCCGGTCATCGTCAATCCTGCGAGGGTAACATTTGCAACATCGTCGCTGGTGATGCTGAACACGGTCGATTGTCCTTGTGCGTTCAGCGTGAGCGGGGCGGGATTGTCAGAGTCGATGCCGAGACTGACGATGGCAACGTTGCCCCACTCTTCGGAGTCCCAGTCGATTTCCAGTGCTTCTCCGTCGAGATTGAGAGTGTTGGTCGCTTCGGTGCTTCCCGTATAGACGACGATGATGTCGTTCTCTTCCGTTTCGCCTGCTTTTTCGATGGCGGCGCGGAAGTTTTCTATCGAGAAGGAATAGAAGTTTGCGGCATTAACGCCTGGCGCCTTTGCTCCGCCGACTTGAATGAAGTTGTAAGCGGTGGAATCGTTGCCTAGGTCGAGATTACTGTACATTTCTGTAACAGCGGCGAAGAGTCCTGCGTCGAGCATTTCTCGGTTTTCGAGTTCTTCGATTCGGCAGACGCGGTTTCTGCGTCTTCTTTTAGCGACCGCACTTGTACGGTTTGTGCGCCGAATAAATTCGGTCGCTAAATTACCCCCCCCCCCCCCTTTTTTCTAACATCCCAAAATTAAACATTTTAAAGGAGCCGTGCAAGATTTCTGCAAGGGGG
>Ga0099364_10005717_pt1 | contig 18374 bp, 9 predicted proteins | sample TergutTh196P3_FD_73070 | JGI IMG/M metagenome (GOLD analysis project Ga0099364, IMG submission 73070) | Microcerotermes parvus P3 segment gut microbial communities from Pointe-Noire, Republic of the Congo - Th196 P3 | ecosystem: Host-associated > Arthropoda: Insects > Digestive system > Gut ...
CCGTTGACAGCAGTGGCGGCGTGGGTGAGAGACAAGCCCAAAAAAATCCTAAAACGACTCGGATTCACAAAATAAACGAAACTTGCACGTCTACTGTGGGTGAGCGGGTTGGCAACGGGCGTAATCATTCCCCGCCTTTGGAGGGGAATATACCGCAAGGACGCAAGGAACGCAAAGATCACTTTCACGCCGTTTATGGTATACTTCGGACATACGAACGGGAATCAGACCGTTGCCGGAGAGTTGCAACTCTGATTCCTGCTCTGAAATGCAACCTTTCCTATTTACTCGGAGATACATTAATGAATTACATTCGATCGAAACAAGAACTCTACGGCTTTATCTTGATGACGAGTGCGTGCCTCATTCTGAACGGTTGCGGAGGATCAGATCTCCCGCCGGATATGCCCAAAATCTACCCGACGACGATCACCATCACCCAGGATGATAGACCTCTGGAGGGCGCCTCCGTTGTGTTGGTTCCAATGGACCCCTCCAATACTTGGCATGCCGGTGCAACTACTGATGCAGCCGGAAATGCTGTGATGCTCACGCATACGCAGTATAATGGGGTCGTGCCGGGCAAGTATTTCGTCATCGTCTCAAAATTTGAACCGACCAGAGCAGAAGGGGTTGCCATGCCGGACCCAGAAACCGATCCTGAAGGTTACGCGAGATACATGGATGCTGCCGCGAGGAGCAGCGTGGGAGGTGGGCACGATTTGGTTGATCCCAAATTTGCCAAAGCGTCTCCTAACGTTACTATAGAGGTTACGGAAGGACCCAATACACAGACCATTGATGTCGGCAAAGCCGTTCGAGTCGAACGGCGGCAATAGAGTTATTCAGCGAAAGAACGGGAAGACCAGGGCAAGAGCGGGGCGGGTGTGTCCAACTTTATGTGGAGTTTTCAACCAGCAAAAGCCGGAATGAAACGCAGCGCAATGACGGAATAATCCGATTTTTTGTCCATGCCAATTTGGGATACGCTCTAATGAATAACGAATCCTTGAGCATCGCTCAACTCGCTTTAATCCGGCACCCAAAGTTTCGACGGAGCGGCTGAACCCGATGTCCGTCGAAAGTTTCGTAACATAGAGCAGCAGATATCTATTTCCTATGTGTCAAAAACATGGGAAATAGCATATGTTTTCCGAAAAAGTGGTTAATTCCCGTGTTTTAAGTAGGTTGTCCCGCCGCGCGGGAATCTCGAAGAACAGGTGTAACCCTTTGCGTCTCGTTTCAGAGTGGAATTGAGTGTAACGGAGAGGAAATATCCCCTAGCACTACATTAACGCAACCAATTGTTACCATTGTACTTAACGGCAAGAAAGTGAAAGAAGAAACACCCCGTGAAACCCTAAAAACCCTACCAGCGGAGGGCACGGGAGTCGAACCCGCAACCGGTTTCCCGGCACCTCATTTCCAATGAGGCCGCTAGCCATTCGCTTACCCTCCGAACAGTTGTATCATTATAATCACTTAATAGAATAATACAAGGCGATGCTTTTTTTCCGAAGGCTTAGCCGTAATCCAGTCGAAGTATGAGAGGGAGAATGTTATGCGCAATGTTTATACGCTGACTTTTGCAGTTTTCGTCAGTTTTTCTGGTTTTGTCGCCTATGCACAGCCGGGCGGTCCCGGAACTTCCATCGAAGCGGTAATTCAGTCGCTCACAACTGTCGGTGAGACACCGGGAGTTTCCGTCAGCGATGTCGTGCAGAACGTTGCCGGACAACTAATGGACACATCAGCACCAGTGGAACAACAAGTTTCGGCAATAGACGGACCGCTCGTCGTTGATACGGTGATTCCCGAAGTCAACCTAACCGTTGTCGAAACCATTGATACCCGGACGGGACGCTATCCGCCAAGATTGAAAATCGATTTCGGCGAGTTTCCGCTCCGTTCGCTCACGGGAACAGTCCCAAATAATGGACGAAACGTCCAGACCAGCACACCGATCGAGATGATAGCGCAACGTATCAAAAATCGGCTTCGTGTTCCGGAGTTTCACATCACCATTGAAGACCGCACAGCAATCATTTCGGGAATAACCGAAACGGAACATCAGCGGAAACTGATAGAATCGATGCTCCGCTTTGAACCGGGAATCAGCAAGATACAGAATAACATTACGATTGCCCCTTAATTATGCTATGCTAGAAACCTTTGAAAATGCCTTTCCTCATCGGGACTATTTGATAGAGATAGTATGCCCGGAGTTCACGTCTGTGTGCCCCAAGACGGGACAACCGGATTTTGGGACGCTTACGTTCCAGTATGTCCCAGATAAACTCTGCGTCGAATTGAAAAGTCTAAAATTGTACTTACAGCAATTTCGGAATCAGGGGATTTTCTACGAAGAGATTACGAATCGGATTTTGGACGATTTGGTCAGCACACTTCATCCACGCCGGATAAAGTTAACGGCATCTTTCACGCCGCGCGGCGGCATTTCGACTAACGTGATTGTCGAATGGCAAACCGGGCAGTAGAAGGCATGCTTACAACGTAAGGGCAGGGGGTATGCTTTCCGAGTGTTGTGCGAGTTGGTTGAAACCCTTCGGGGGTGAAAGTCCGCGATCCTGCGCTCCTTGTCATCTTCCCATCCGGTACGTTTCAAGCAGCGCTTCGTCGGCATCGCCAAACGATTCAAACATGGATGCTTCGACTACGAAGACCACTACCGACTGTCTGCCGTCTCTGTCCGTAATTAGATGGTAAATCCACCGCAGCGCAAGATCATCCACCATTCCGTCAAGCAAGACTTTATAGATTTTGTAGCCGCGACGATTTTCGTACTCCGTCGCCGCCGCAATTCTTCCGAAGTTTTCTCCCAAACCGGCGATCAAATCCTGCTGAAATTTTTCGAGCGTCGTCATTGTCTGTAAATCAACAGTCCCCATGTCGGCAATGTTGCACTGTGCCACCAACTCGCCATTCATAAGTTTACGCAACACCGTTGCTTGCGGGTCGTCCTGATAAACATACCAACTTCGGTCGTGAGAGAAACGCCAGGGTCCTTTGCCGCCGTCATACTTTAACTGTAACACAGCCGGATTCGGTCGGGTGCTGACCGTCATCATTGCTGCATTGGTCAATGCTTGCGGCGTTTCAAGCGGTGAAATTTTAACCTGCAATCGGGCTGTGTGTTCGAGACCAGGACCCACATGACCGATGGATCGGGTCTCCTCAATAATAGCCCCCAACCAGTTGATTCGCTGGATGGAAAGATCGAATTGGAACTTTGCCCGAACGGACATCTCCGTGCTTGATCCAAGATAAACGCCGCTAACATCGCCGACTATTTCAACCATTGCCATGTTGTCTGCGACCGCCGTCAACACGGCTTCGATATTGCTTGCCAGCACCGCATCTACCGAAAGGAATGACCTCAAGACGCTGTCGCTGATCTTCCACGATTCGCCGATGGCGACTTCAGTATTCGGCAATAGCCGGTCAATCGTTAATGTGTTGCCCGGTATGTTTTCGATGAGCAAAAGTTCTTCGCTACGTAATGAACCGTGCGGCGAAAAGAGTTCCACTCGGTCTTGTTCTATCACGCTTACAATGGTCTGCAATTCGTTGGCGAGTTCCGGCATCCTAAGGCTTTCGCCGATTTTCATCTTGGACTTCGCCAAATTGTATTGTCGAATGCTAGAGAGTTGTCCCACCGGCGAAAATTGTTCGATCCGTTCTTCGTATCGGAAACCGGCAACGACCTCCATTTTTTCTCTTGCTTCTTTGAGATCGGCGGTGAATTGTATCGCTTCCCCTGTAACTTCGAGCAACGTTTCGACCAGGTCGGTCGAGCCTCTTTGTCTGGCGCTCTGCAAAAGATATTTTCCGGGGGTCGGTGTCCGCACGGCGGGTTGCGGTAACGGCTGTGGTGCTGCCATGCCGGGAGCAGGTCTTGAAGGTGCGGCACTCGGCAGTGCCGGTGCGGCGGGTGTTGGGGCAGGTACAGCAACAGACGCAGTGTTCGGCAGTGCCGGTTTAGCACTGGGCGCAACGGGAACCGTTAGCGGTGTTGTCGCCGGAATCGGAGCAGGTTGTGGAACTGCCCGGGGCTGGGCTGTTCCCCATACGACCCCGGAACCCATTCTTTGAGGCGTAATTCGTGTTTCAATATCGTCGTTGTCAACGGTTTTTGCCTCTTCGAGTCCGATGGTTGTCCAACCGCCTTCGTTTCCGTAACACACTACGAAAACGGTGAATACGAAAAAGAAGAAAATGCCGAGACTGGTCCAGGTCAGGACGGATTTCAGGGAGAGATGATAGCGCATAGTGTTCCTTTACGATCAAAACCTACCGGCAACCGGCAAGGGCTATTCTACGTTGTCGGCATCTGATTGTAACGACTTTGACGAAAATGCGGAAAAAAACGAAAAAATGGAGATGAACTGTGTCGCAAAAGCGTTGCGCCAAAGCACATCGGCAAATGCAAAATGAAGTCCCGCTTTTCAGTTGACGCTTACCGTCCTGCTCGCCGCAACCTGGGCATTCCGCATCGCATGCTGACTGAGCGGACTGTCAGGCGTAAGTTGTACCACCTCACGAAATGCTAAAAACGCCATCTGGAAATCGTCTCGGCGAAGTGCCAGTTCACCACGCAAATACAACACCCTGTCCAACACCGCAACGTCCGGCGGATGACGAAGTATCTCCTGAATAAGCCGCTCCGCCTGCGCATAATCACGCTTCTTGTACGCCTCATGCGCCAACATCCACGCCGCATGAGACCAATAAAGACCGTTACGATGATTGCGATAGACCTGATTCAAAAGCGTCGTCCCCTTGCGGCTATTGCCGTTCGTCAAGTCATCCACCGCCAAAAAATACAACGCACCGTCAATGTGCTTAAAGTTCTGAAACCTGTCCGCCAATATCTGAAAGTATTCGACCGACTGGAAGGTGTCCCCGCCCGACTCGTAATACAAACCAAGAAGCCACAACGCTTCAGGATACTGCGCCGACGACGGAAACTCATTCACTATCCGCTCCAAAAGATTAACGCCGTCTTGTTCCCAACCCAAGCCGTACAACGTTTTGCTCTTCACGAGCAACGCTTCGGCAAGAATCGCCTCGGCAGGATTGCTCGCGATCAGTTCCGCCAGCCGAGCATCCGCCTGATCGTACCGCTGTTGCCGGAAAAGCGAATTGGCATCCCGAAGCAACCGCCGTTGCTCCGACTCGGAAAGAATTGAACCCGATGCGATTGTTCCGGTGCCGCCCTTTGCCAATACCGCCAGTTGGTCGTAAGTTTCCCGAAGCATCTCTTGCTGGATAGTATCATTCGGACGAATCCTCGAACTGAGCGTCATCAAGACAGCATTTGCCTGCTCGAAGTCCCCCAACTGCGCTCTCGACAACGCCAGCAAGGTACAGGCTCTGGCGAACGTGTTTTCGTCCATCGTGCCGGGCGCACCGGTAATGTTATAGAAAATAGTGTATTGCGGCGGTACCACAATTTGATTGTAAAATCCCGATAAAATCTGCTCCAGTTGCTGGGCTGCTGATGCAAAGTTTCCGGCACGGTAGAGCCGTTCCGCATTCCAAAATCGTTCCAAATCCGTCCCCGATGTTTGCAGAGCCGGTGTACGGTTGCCCGTATTCTGATTGCCCGGTGTCCATTGTTGATCGTTTCGATTGGCAATCGACCCGCCCGAGTCCGGTCTGCGGCCCGGCTGCACGGGTCCGATGTTCGCCAACTGTGTTGCCGTCTCGGCGCAAATCGTCGTCAGCCGAAGATTTCCTGACAATGCCGCCTGCCCCTGCATTTCGTTGAGCAACGCATTTGCTTTTGCCGAATCACCATTTCGGGCGTATGCCAATGTCAAAAGGGAACTTGCCCGAAAAATTGCCTCGTCGCTCAATCGTTTCGTTCCCGGCGGAGTCGGCAGCGAAAAATAATTGATGACCATCCGATTGTTGAGTGCATCGAACTGGGGAACCAAGACCGATTCCAGCAGGGCAATCGCTCTGCCCCATTCACTCTGCTCGAAAAGAAAGACCGATTCGAGCACCGCAATTTCGTCCCGATGGAGCGTTCCCGCAATCTGTTGGACTTGATCAAGCACGGCTTTTGCTTCCTGTGCCCGTTTGAGACCGTAGAGGAATCGGACCCGCATCAGCATATCGTCGGGTGTCGGACTGGTCAGTTGCGCTAAAACCTGTAATCCTTCTTCAAACTGATTGAGTCTTCCTCGACATCGGGCAACGACCCGAAGGGAGTCGGCAAAATAGGTACTATTGGGGTATCGGCGTTGAAAATCGGTCAGAACATTGATTGCTTCTTGGAATGATCCTCGCTCAAAGAGTGCGACTCCGTATTGGTAGGTTGCCTGTTCGACGATGGCAGGATTAGTGCTGGTCATCAGTTGCTGATAAATCGCATTGGCTTCGGTAATTTTGCCGAGTTGATTTTTTGCCCAGGCGAGTCCGAGGCTGCTGTCGAGTGCTCTTTCGCCTTCGAGAAACATTCGGTTGACCTGCTCGAAGTAAAATTCGGCTTCGAGGGGGATGGAGTTCCGCATGGCAATATCGCCGAGATAGTAGAGTACGAACTGCAGGTTGGCATCGTGCGGCAGCCGGGCGACAAAGTCTTCGAGTCTCGGCTTGGCGACGTTGAATTGTCCTTGAATGTAGGGGATTTCGGCGATCCGAAAGAGCGCAGCGCGGGAAAAGGAGTCGTTCAATCCGTTCACGACGAGTCGGTTGAATTGTGCTTCGGCAAGCGAATACTGCTGTAGGTACATCAGAGATTCGGCGAGGTAAAATGTCGCTTCATTGGCGTTGGCGTGTGTTGGGAACCGGGCGAGAAAGGCATCGAATCCGACTCGTGCGGATTCGTATTGTCTGCTATCAAATGCTGTTTTTGCCGAGTTGAATTGATTGAGAGCGTCGTCTCCCAGTAGGGCGGCGGCGGTCAACATGGCGGCACAAAAAGTGAGAGATTTGATCCAATTCATAATTTCCGACAATCGGGTTGTCTATTAGGACGAGGAATAATAGGGAATTTTGCCGAAGTTTACAAGAGAGAAAATGCGGAATCTTGGAGACAGCAGAAAATTGTGTCGAAAAACGGTTTAATTGCCGATTTATACTGTGAACGGCTGGGAAATGTTCTTTGCGGATTCCTTGCACTCCTTACGATTCCGTTCCCGCTCTTAACCCTTGCTGTCTGCCATGTCCAAACACGTCATCATTTCAACATTCGTCATTCTGTTTCTGGCAGCAACCGGATCAGCGCAGTTTGATTTTCGGCAAAGAGTGCCGGATACCGGTGGACAGGTCGGCGGTCCCCAACTTGGAGAAAGTCAAACGCAAATCTGGCGAACGGGAATCATCATCGAGCCGGGACCCGCTATGGAAAATGTGTTGATTACCATGCCCGTCCCAATGGAATGGAGAGAGCAACGGATCCTCAGCGTCAATGAAGAAAGGATGGATGCAGGCTTGGCAAGCCAAATTATCTACCGCAACATCGGCGGGGCGATGGAAATGAGGTTGCAGATAGGAAACTTAAGACCGATGAGACCACTGGAAATCGTCGTGGAGTTTGAATTACAGAACTACGCACTTCTTCCGCCTGAAAATCCCGGTCAGTATATCATTCCGACTCGTAGCCGTATCCCCCAAGAATACAGGCAATACCTGCAACCAAGTCCTACTATCGAGTCGAATAACCCCGTATTCTCAAGAATGTTTGCGGAAATTACACGCGAGAGACCGACCGATTGGGATAAGGTCGAAGCACTCTACTCGTTCGTGCAGAACAATGTCAAATATGACGATCAGGCTCGGAACCGACCTGCACGCGGGGCGTTAGCAATAACGAGGATGCCGAGAGGAGAATGGACAGCCGACTGCAAAGATATGAGTTGCTTGTTCGTGGCACTCTGTCGGGCAGGGGGGATACCGGCAAGGATCGTTCGAGTACCGGAACATTGCTATGCGGAGTTTTATCTGGAATTACGGCAAGAGGCTCGGACAGGTAACAGCAGACCGGTCGGTTTTTGGTTTCCTTGCCAGGTGTCAGGAACATATTCGTTCGGCGGTATTCCTGAGAAACGAGTCATTTTACAAAAAGGGGATTCATTTCCTGAACCGGACAATCCGCGTGCACGAAAACTCTTTCCTACGCCGGTTTTTTCGGGTTCATTGATGCCGGGCTCGCCCAATCCTCGATACCGATGGATCCAAGAAGCGATCGTGCGGCAATAGGTTTGTTTCCGAGCGCGAGTTGCGAATTGATTTTTCGCTCCATTATTGCGCTGCGCTCTATCCCGACTTTATGTTAACGCCCACGAATCTTGGACGCAGCCCCCGAAGAGGGATGCGGGGTGCGTCCCTTTGCACTCTGCCGATTGACATTCCCCTCTCTCGCACGGTACAATGATGAATGTCTCGCACCCCTCAGAGGTTTTTATGCAATCAAACATTTTCCGTTGTTCATTCTCCTTACTCTCGGCTTGCTGCATCGCCCTTGCCATTGGAGGAACTCCCCTTGTCCAAGCGGCTGAATTTAAGCCGTTTCTCACACTTCAAACCGCCGGACCCGCCACGCTTATCAACGTAGTGGAAAGTTTCGCTGACCTCTTCGATCCGACAGACACCAGCGGAATGAAAGCACAGTTGGCACCTTACAAAAATCTGCAGGGAGTCAACGCCGCCAGCACTATCGGATTAGCAGTGCAAGTCAACGAAGAAACACCCTTCGGATTGGATGCCGTCATCGTTCTGCCCATCAGTAATTTGACAGCCTTTAACATCCCCGGTATGGAAATGCAACTGATGATGATCAAAAGTATGCTGGGCGCACCAGTCGGCGGGAAATTTACAGTTGCCAGCCCCGTCGGCAATCTCGTTGCCTATCAAAAGACAGGCTTCTTCATCCTTGCCACCGAAGGTGCCGCAGACTTTGCCGCAACCGCCGACCCCAAAACGCTCTTCGCCGGACTGGAAGAGTTTACATTCGGAGGAAAGATCAATCTGGAAAATGTAACGATGGACAATGTCGAAATGGTATTGGAAAAACTCGCATTACCGCTCGCAATGATGTGGATAGAATACAACCCCCAAGAGGTGATTGGAACGTTTGCGCAAGGTTTTTCCGCCGCCGGGACCGGCGCAGGACAACAACTTGCCGACATGGCTTCGATGACGGCAGGCATCACCATTGACCCGAGAACGCTGGACATATCCTCCTCATTTCTGACCGTTGCCCGAAAAAATACGGAACTGGCAGAAAAATTCGCCAAAGTCAAAGAAGCATACACTAATACAAAATTGGGAGCATTTCTGCTCGATACTCCGCAGACAGTTCTCTCATGGCATTACCTCGAATACTTCACGGACACCGAAATAGAAGCACTCAAAGAGGTGTGGGAAATCATTGCCGAAGGATTCTTGGAGGGTCTCTACGACGCAATCGAGGGAGAGGAAAACGGCAAACTCGTCAGCGCAGTGGACCTTGCTATCGAATACATGGAAAATTTCATGGACTTCCTCGCACGGGAAAGGTTGCTCGATTTTTCCTACTGGATGGATTCCGAAGGAACATTTATCTCAGCGATGGGAACGGATAAGACCGCAGAACTCACGAAATTCGATGAAGATTTCTACGCCCATCTACTGGAAATCCTCGGCGGCGATGGTGCCAAAACATTCATTGAGAGCAAAATGCGACGGGATTACGAAACCGTTGCCGGTTATTCGCTCTCGTGCGTTCCAAATCTCTTTGAGGACTTGCCTGCCGATATTGACATGCCCGATGGTGTGAGAGAAATACTTACAAAGATTCCGTTGAGCCTGATTTGGGGAAGCAAAGACGGCGAGGCACTGGTGTATGCCACCGGCTTCGACTTTGCCAAGATGGAGGCGGCGTTGAAAGCCGCTTTGGCAAGAACACAAACGCCGACCTTGCCGAAACATACCAGCATGCTTGCGTTGCGTCCGCTCGGCGAGTTGTTGCAAAATCAACTCGTGCCCGCAATGAGAACATTCGGAGTAAGCGAGTCGGACATTGCACAAGCGGAAAAAATGTTTGCCAAACTCGCCGCCGTGAATGCCAATGCTAAAATGGTGATTACAACGGAGTATCCCGATGATGCGCTGCATCAGAAGGTTCAGATAAATGGTGCGTTCGTTACTGCGCTCTATGGGACTCTTCTGCAGCCGGCAGTTCAGGCAGCGCAGGGAGCCGCCCATCGAATGCAGTGCAGCAACCACATGAAGATTCTCGTGCTGGCACTTCATAACTACCATGATACGATGCAAGGCTTGCCGCCGCTCTATACGGTGGATGCAGAGGGGAAGCCGTTGCACAGTTGGCGGGTGCTGATTTTACCGTATATTGAGCAGGTTGCGCTATACCAGAGTATCCGATTGGACGAACCGTGGGACAGTCCGCACAATCAGCAGTTTCACAATGTGATCGTCCCTTATTACAGTTGCCCGGACAATCCTTTGGTTGCGCCCGGTAAAGCGTGTACGTATGTTGCCGTTGCCAGTGCGCTTCGTCCTGCTCTGCCTTCCGAGGGACAAAGACCACGCGACACTCTTGCTTATTGGCAAGATGGAACATCTAATCAGATTGTCTTTGTTGAGGTTAAGACACCGTTCAACTGGATGGATCCGACAGCCGACGTTACATTGGACGAGTTGGCAAAGGGGATCAATGCACCGGACGGCAAGGTCGGCAGTTTCCACACGGGCGGCATCAATGTCGGTCTTGGCGATGGTGCTGTCCGTTTCGTTACCGACGATGTAGATTCGGCGATCCTTCGTGCGTTGGGCGATCCGAGAGACGGCAGGGTGGTTTCGCTTCCGTGAGGAATTTGTTTATACGATACAAACAGAGCCGCAAGAGCGGGGTTTTGCAAATGTCATTCCCAAAAATTGCGAATAAATAACCCCAAGCCATATAAATTTTGACGTATGCTTGAAAAACAGTGTCAAGATGCGTATCTTGACAACCGCTGTTTCCGTGTGTACGATGAACCTGTGCATTTTTGGTTTCGCCTTCCTTTCCGAACACGATTAGGGATCATTGCGACGTGTCTTTTGACGTTCGCAATCGTGGTGCTGTTGTCATGGTATCATGATCCCGGTAACTTTTCCTACCGGACAGCCTGGATCGTTCCCTTGGGTGCCGTCATCTTTTTGCTTTGGCTGGCATGGTCAGATGTCGAAAAGATTCCCTGGTGGAACTGGCTTCTTGTAATTGCCATGCTGACGATCTGCATGATCAAGCCCGGCTTTTGGTTCGTCGGTGTCCCGATCATCGGATACATTATTTTTGCGAGCCGCAAGAAATGACGCTGACGGACAAGTGTAACAGTTGTCCTCCGGTTCTTTGACGGTACCTTTTGATGAGCGAAAATAACACCAATACGAAGGGTATCAAAGCCGAGGACTGAAATCACCCTCAAGGTTTATGGCGGCGAACAGGACACAACCGAATTTTTGCTCTTGCCATGTCCGGGGGAAAATCGTTATCATACCGCCGGATTGTTTGCCGCTCTCTGTTTTTGACACGAGATCAAACCGTGAAACACTTTTTTTACACGATCCTGCTTGTTGCTGCGTTGGGAACACTCGGTGCAGTTGTTCGCCCTGATCTTGTGCAGCAGGGTGCCGCCCTCATCGGTTTGGAACTGCCGCAAAATTCTGCCGGTACGGACAAAGAATTTTCCAGCGAAGATCAACTTGCCCAATTTTTGGCGCAATATCCCTTCGCCGCCGGTCAACACAACACTACCGTTCCGACGATAAACGTTCCGACGGTAATCATCCCAGAGTCAATTCCGCCGCCGATTGTCCCTTTCCCGATGCCGGTCGCCGAAACACCTGCTCCTGTGTACGCCAGTTCGGTTCAGACAGCCCCGGTTGTCTCGATACAGCCTGTGGTTCCGGTACAACCCGACCTAGTACAGTTGCAGATCCACTGGGACAACGCCAGTTGGGACAGCGAGGCGGCTGTTCCGATCCACCATCCGCCCGCTCCGAAACAATCGGTGTATATTGCCGAACCGATCCATGAACCTTTTCACCATCCACACCAGGATATCTCGGCTGTCTTTACGGCACCGCCGGAGGTTTTTTCTGTTGTCGATCATACCGTTCCTCCATCCAGTTTTGCACCGACGCGGTATGTCCCGCCGCAACCGCAACAACCGTTTCAACCGCCAGTTGCACAACCGCCGCCTGCGAACACAGCACTCCAGACACCAGCAGTGTTGTTCGAAGAGGTTCCCGTCCACGGAACCGAAATGGTCGCTCGTGTCGGAACACAAGTGATCCTGATGGGAGACATCCTGCCGAAACTCCGCCGGACAGCAATAAGATTCGTTGCCGGAAACCTCGGACAGATGTCGGAAGAAGACAAAGCAAAGGTAACTCGGCAGGAAATCGAACAGGTTATCAATGACATTGCCGCAAAGTTGTATCCCGAAGTCTTACAGGAGCAAATTCTTTTCGCTCTCGTTTATAGCGATTATCTTTCTCAGCAAAGCCGAGAACAAAAAACTTTTTTCGACGAAAGGCTAGGGGAGGAATTCGATCGTAAAGAAGTTCCTGAAATGATGAAAGAGTTTAACGTCGAGAACGTTGCCGCTCTCAGACAGTATCTGGAGCAACAACTCGGCAGTTCGTTGGAAAAAGAACGAAGACAGTGGATTCGGGAACAAATCGTGAGACAATGGATCAGCATGTCGATTGGCAGGGCAGGGGCACCAACCCACGCCGAAATGATGGAATTCTACGAAAAAAATGTAGCGATGTTCACGTCCACTGCCCGGGCGCGCTGGCAGGAAATGACGGTGCTTTTTTCTCGGTACAATACGGAACAAGAAACGTGGAGTAAAATGCGCTGGATGGGCAATCAGGTTGCGAGCGGCACACCCTTTGAGGAAATTGCCCGAACGAAGTCGGACGGCTTTACCGCTTCCGACGGCGGCGTTTGGGATTGGACAACGAAAGGCAGTTTGAGATCGGCAGAGTTGGAACAGGCAATTTTTTTTCAGCCGGTAGGGCAGTTAAGTCCGGCGATTATTAAGAGTGACCGGGGACTTCATGTTATTCGCGTACTGGAACGGCAAGATGAAGGAGTGGTTCCGTTTGTGGAAGCACAGGTGACTATTCGGGAAAGGATTCAGAGTCAACGTGCTCAGCAACATCAGGAGGAATACCTTGCCGAATTGCGTCGCCGTTTTCCTGCGGTTGTCGTGAGAGATCGCATTGATTTTGACATCAACAATGTCCGAACGGCAAGCAGTGTGCGATAGCGAGTACTATGCGAAAGAGCGGGGTTGACCAACGCGAAAGCGGGGATTACAATTATGTTATGACTTTCGATTACAAACCGCGACATGATTTTCTCATCGGTATTGATTCCGATGGCTGTGCGTTCGACACGATGGAACTGAAGCACAAAGAGTGTTTTGTGCCGAACACCATTAAATACTGGAACCTTCAAGGAGTCAGTAAATATGCCCGGGAAGCATTCGAGTTTGTCAATCTGTACTCCAAAAGCCGAGGAATCAACCGCTTTCCCGCCCTGATCGAAACGCTCCAATGGCTCCAACGCCGTCCCGAAGTAAAACAGCGCGGCGTAAACATTGAGATACCGCAATCCCTGATCGACTGGGTCGCTCGAGAAACAAAACTGGGCAATCCTGCCTTGAAAGAAGAAGTTGAACGTAGTGCCGACCCTGCTTTGAAACAAACGTTGGAGTGGTCGCTGGCGATCAACAAGTCGGTCGATTTTATCGTCGATAAGGGGGTCCCGCCGTTTCCTTTCGTTAGGGAATCACTGGAAAAAATGAAAGGCAAGGCGGACGTACTGGTCGTTTCTGCAACACCGCAAGAAGCGTTGGTCAAGGAGTGGACGGAGCAAAACATTGTTCAATATGTGGCAGCAATTTGCGGTCAAGAGATCGGTACGAAAAAGGAATCGTTAGCGCAAGCCCAACAGATAGGTAATTACGCCGAAAACAAAATGTTGATGATCGGCGATGCGCCAGGCGATCACAGTGCGGCAGTCGCAAACAAGGCGTTGTTTTTTCCGATCAATCCGGGAGCGGAAGAACAGAGTTGGCAACGCTTGTGTACGGAAGGATTGGACAGATTCTTTGCGGGAACGTTTGAGGGAGCATACCAGGAGGAACTGTTGCATGAGTTCAATTGGTATTTGCCGAGTGTACCGCCCTGGAAGATGACCGATTTGCCGAGTGAGTAAAAGGATGTGCTGCGGTGTTTTGTACTCGGCTTCGTTACTTCAACGCTACACCAGCCGATTTTGTGCGTCAACCTTCACAATTTTAGGGGCATAACCGGCAAGTTCATCGGCATCTACACTGGCGTAAGTTAGAATGACAACAATATCGCCGACGATTCCCGATCTTGCGGCGGGACCGTTGAGCATGACAGTTCCGGAACCCCGTTCGGCAACAATAGCGTAAGTAGTGATCCGGCTGCCGTTGTTGACATTTAGGACTTGGACTTGTTCGTTTGGCAGAATGTCCGCCGCTTCGAGCAGAATCGGATCAATAGCGATACTACCTTCGTAGTCCAGGTTTGCACCGGTCAAGACTGCACGGTGTATCTTCGATTTGAGCATGATCCGCTGCATATACTCATCCATTGTACAGGAGGATAAGAGGTTTTCAAGAGGATGTGCCGCAGCCAAAGATTCGGAAGTGCGGCGTTTTGGTACTTCTGGACACACCCATAAGTTGCCCGGCGAACCGTTCCACTTGCGACTCTTTGAAAAATTCGTTTCACTCCGCCGGCGCATACCAAAGCAAACGCCAGTATCGCTGTTCCAAATCGTAAAAATCCACCAGCGACAAGGGATCATGATCCATCGGAAGAATACCATACGTTATCATTTCCCGAATGTACTCCGGTCGCGGCACAAAGTCCGGCATGTCGAAACGCTTTACCTCGTCGAGCCGCATCTTCGCCCGTTCAATGCCGGCTAAAATCGCTTGATAATACGGATCATCTTTACCCGTCAGTATTGCACTGCCGCATGTCTCATTACCGCCTGCTTCCCTGGATAACGGCGCAAGCAATAAGACGGACTTCTCCGGGTGTGTCAAATCGAAGAACAAATGACGTGAAAACTTCCGGCGGCTGTCATTCGGACCGCTGGGATAAATCCACCAAGTATGCCGGATTTCGTCCGACACAGAAATCGGCAACTGCGTTTCGCCGGTGTGGCAAGAAGCACATTTATTATTCATCGCCTCCTGCATTGCCTTGGTCTCTTCCCACTGCAAATCTACACGATCTAATGTGTTTCGATAGTACCCCCCTAACATACCGCTGCCCAAAGCGGCGTAAGTACCGGGATACGTTGCGCTGGTCTCTATCCAAAGACGAACCAACGCCTTTTCTCGTTCCGAAAGTTCTACGCCATAATGCTCTTTTTGACAATACTTCGTATAAAGTGTACTGGCACTGCTGCCGATGGTTCGCGGCGGATAATTTCCTAACGCCCGGTTTCTGCCGTCCGCGACCAGCGTCTCTTGACCGTAACGTTCATTTTCCAAAGCACTATGCGTGCGAGCCATTATGTTGGAATAACTGATCGAATACATCGGTCCTCTACCGCCGGACAAATTGAGATTGCCCTCGCGTCTTTCAGGGGAATGACAGTCAATACAGTGCCGATCCCAAATCGGCTGAATATCACGCGGATAGTCAATCACGTCGGGAATTCCCGTCGGTTGAGCAAGCATATTCCCCATTGCATCCATTCCGCGAAAGTCTGCTATCGGCGTAATCGGACTCGGCAGCCGCCTCGACGCAGTGGTGACTCTTCCTATTTGCATCATTTCCGTTCGCTCTTCGTGGCAGCCAATACACGTTGTTACTTCGCCGGGCATTACGGTATGAAACGACTGCATCCGCTTGACCGCCCGATCATCTTCGTCGAGCGCAATGAAAAAGAATGCCCGAGCGGCAGGCAATTCAAAGTTCGCAGAACCGTCTGCCTCAACCGGCACGGTGCCGACAATCCGCATCAACGTGAATGATCCGCCGTATGTCATCGGTTCCATTCCGCCGGTGAAGTTAATCGGCTTCGGCAACGTTTCGAGGATGAGCAATTTCTTGATGTCGCCCGGCTCCACTCCTTCCATGTTTCTTCCCCGATTCACGTCCATGACGAGTAATTGCCCTGTCGATTTGGCAGGATTAACTGCGGAACTGATGATGCGCTCCCGTTTTCGCGGCACGAGCGGTCTCGGTTCATGTAGCCATAGACTTTTTTGTTTCCATTCTTCCGGCAATTCAAAAATTGTCTGCTCGTTCCCGTCGCCGTCCATGAGAACCATTTCTGCTCTTCGGGCAGCGAGAAAAGCGGTTTCCGAAAATGCCCAGGGGTCTCGAAAATGTCTGTCGTGCGATAGGACTGTTGCCGCACTTTTTTCGTCGGGTCCCATACGCGGGTCAATGATTCCAATACTGCCAGCATGTTCCGCTGCGCCGTGTCCCCAAGAGAATGAGGCGACCACTTTCTCGCTGTTCGGAATCGGTTTGGCACCAATATAGACCATGCCGGGATGAAGATTGCCATAGAAAACCATCTGCCGGGTTCCGTCAGGATTCATCGTCCAAAGGTGATGGTATTGGACTTGCGACCGATCAACATATTCCCAACGGGTGTACAAAATCTGACCGTTGGGGAGCATCCACGGCGTGTTGTCATGTTCAACGTTGCCGGAGAGGATTTGAATATCATTGCCGTCGGCATCGCAACTGTATAGAATGGCAACCTGCGTCATCCAGCATTGGACAAAGCGTTTTGCGCGGCTCGAAATGAAGACGATTCTTCCTTCCGGTGTGTAGGTCGGTTCGATGTCATCGAAGTCGCCGTCGGTGAGTTGCCGGAGATTTGTTCCATCGACGTTGATTTCGTAGAGGTGAAAAAACCGGGCTCCGCCGGGACGGTACGAAAAGAGGATTTTTTCGCCGTCGTAATGAACTTGCGGATCGCGCACTGATCCGGTGGGGTCTTCGAGAATGTAATGGACTTCTTTGGTATCCAGATCGAGAATCCCCAATTTGCCGCCGGAAACCGGTGCTGGCTCCGGTTTGACCATGTTGTGAAAAGTGCTATCGTGGGCATGGTAGGGATGTGAAAATTGACATTCGGCGGTGTAACCAAAGTTAGCGTACCAGTGTTCATAATTGTCGATTCGGACGGCAAAAACGATCTGGTTCACGCCTGCCATTGGAGCGTCGCCGCCGTTTCGGAACTGTGCGAGCAAGTTGGGTTGCGGCGGCTCACGATGGGCAAGCGGTTCTGACTCTTTTCGGAGAGCAACATAATCGTAGAGAATCCAACTTTTGCCGACGAGAACTATAGTGATTTCGTTGCCGCCTTTTTTCAGAGTGCCGCCCGGAATAGCAAAAAGCATCGATGCCGCCCTGCCTTTGTGCTTCGGTTGATGAACGACTTGACCAAAACCGATGTAGGGAGGGACCTGTGTTGGCAGTGTGGTGTCATTGACGGTAACATGAACCGTTGAACGGTCAGAATGATTCCCCATGTAGCCGATGACGAGTGTCGTCGGATGTGCAATGTCTTCGTCGAGATTGAATCGGATGGTAAAAGGATACGTTTCTTTTCCTCCTGCCCAGCCTCGATCTTGGACTGACGGATGAACGAACGCCCAATCGTTTTCTGGTGTACTTTTTCCGACTTCGTAGAGGACGCCGTCGGGGAATTGCCGAGGAAATGCCGCATAGCCTTCTTTGACCAGCGCAAACTCGGCACACCTTGCATCGGGTACTCCGATACAAAAGATCACATCGGCTTCCATCGGCGGCTCTGTGGTGTCCGCCGCAAACAATGTCATTGCCGGTGCTAGTAGTAACAACGAAAGCGAAAGTAAATGTTTCATGGGTTTACCTCCTTTTGGGGGTTCTCGTTTGTCCATTACAGGATTGTATTGGAAATGGTGAGGGAAAACAAGAGGCATCCAATCACATTTACAGTTACCAGAGCACCCATTGGCTTGGCTATTACCGCATCTTTCCTAATTTTGTGTATTTTCTCTTGACTTATTTTTTGAGATCCGTATTTTTCTTTCCGTTCGTCTCTCACCCTCCTACAAGGAAGTTCCTATGAAAAAACTTTACAAAGTCACCCTGCCCCCCGAAGAACGCCGCGAACTCATCCAACTCGTCTCCACCGGAAAAGCCAATGCCCACAAAATCAAACACGCCAACATCCTACTCGCCAACATCCTACTCGCCGTCGATGAAACAGAACATGGACGAATCGCCGACCAAGAAGTCGCCAACCGTTGGGCAACTGGCGGCGAGTTTCTGTTCGGGAGCAGCGAACACGGTTA
>Ga0099364_10005718_pt1 | contig 18373 bp, 9 predicted proteins | sample TergutTh196P3_FD_73070 | JGI IMG/M metagenome (GOLD analysis project Ga0099364, IMG submission 73070) | Microcerotermes parvus P3 segment gut microbial communities from Pointe-Noire, Republic of the Congo - Th196 P3 | ecosystem: Host-associated > Arthropoda: Insects > Digestive system > Gut ...
CAAAATCGGATAATCTCGGAATGTATCGGAATGACTTTGTAACGACCATAATAAACCGACCGAGCAAATTGGTCGCCAATATTTATGCACAGACGGCAACCATCGTGCAATACTCTAAAACATTCTGCCCATACCAAATTCAGATTGTTAATATAGTTTTCGTAACTATCATTGAAACCAATTTGGTCTTCTGTTCCGTAATCTTTGAGTTGCCAATAGGGCGGCGAAGTGATAATCAAATGAACGGATTTGTCTCTTAACTCGCTCATCTGACGGCTGTCTCCGTTGATTATTTTATGTATTGTCTTCATTTGAAACTTTTCAGGCAAAGATAATCGTTTTCTTAACATTATGCAAAAATGCGTAATTTGTTTACATTGACACCCGCGCAAAAGGCGGCTTATCCAAATCGCAAAAAACGCCGTCTAAAAACTTGTAATAACCTAACATCGCAACCATTGCGGCATTGTCGGTTGTGTACGAAATGGGCGGAATGTGTATTGTCCAACCGTATTTTTTAGCACACTGTACAAATGCTTCGCGCAAGCCCAAATTTGCCGAAACTCCACCCGAAAGCGCAATTTCTTTTATTCCAAAATCTGTTGCCGCTTTTTTTAGTTTTGTCATCAACATCTCTACAATTGTTGCTTGCAGCGAAGCGCACAAACCGGCTTTATTTTCCTCGATAAAATTCGGATTTTCTTTCAAATTATCGCGTAGAAAATATAAAAACGAGGTTTTTAATCCACTGAAACTGTAGTTATAATCGGGCAAATTGGACTTGCTGAAAGTAAATGCTTTCGGATTTCCGTCTTTCGCCATTTTATCAACAAACGCGCCGCCCGGATAGGGAAAGCCCATGATTTTTGCGCACTTGTCGAAGGCTTCGCCGGCGGCATCGTCTATTGTTTGTCCGATTATCTTCATTTTATGATGATTTTCGACCAAAACCAACTGCGAATTTCCACCCGAAACCAACAAACTTAAAAAAGGAAATTTCGGTGGATTATATTCAAATTTATCATCTTTAATAAACGGCACAAATACATGCGCCTGCAAATGATTTACATCAACAATCGGGATTTCGAGCGATTGCGCCAAGCCTTTGGCAAACGAAGTTCCTACGAGTAAAGAGCCCATCAATCCCGGTCCGCGTGTGAATGCCACAGCGTTTAATTCGTTTTTTTCAACTCCCGCTTGCCGCAACGCTTCGCTCACAACAGGTACGATACTTTGCTGGTGCGCACGCGAAGCCAACTCGGGCACTACGCCGCCATACAACTCGTGAACCGTTTGCGAAGCCACCACATTGGACAGAATTTTACCGTTGCGTAAAACTGCCGCCGATGTGTCGTCGCACGAAGTTTCTATTCCAAGTAGCGTAACGTTCATTTTTTTGCAAAAAATTGGATATGTTTTTGTAAATTTGCCCGAATTTAACGCCCAAAAATATAAAAAAATTTGCAAAAATAGCATTGTTTGTCATAATCGGATTGTTTCTGATTATGGGTATATTGCTTGCAGCGCTTTCTAATAAGCAGTTGCAACAAGCTCTTTTGCAAAAAATTGTAACGCAGTTAGAGCAGGATTTGGGCACAAAAATAAAAGTCGAAAGCATAGATATTCACTTTTTTGATAAAATTTCTTTGAATAATGTGCTTATCGAAGATTTGTCGAAAGACACACTTTTTTCGGCGAAAAGCCTTACCGCAAAATTCAATTTTTTCCGCTTATTTGGGCGCATATTAGAGATAAATGCCGTTTCGGTTGATAGTTTTTACGGAAATTTACGCAGCGATACTACAGGGCATTTGAATTTGGATTTCATCATTGAACGATTGAAAGAATTACCCAAAAATTCGACCATTGTATATAAAATCAAAAAAATTTCGCTCAACAACAGCCGTTTTCGATACAGCAACGACAACGTGCCTGAAAACGATAACGGCTTGTTCAATGCAGGAAAATTGTATTTTAGTGATATAAATTTAGATGCTACCATTAACCATTTGGGCAACGATTCGATAAACGGAAACATTAACCTGCTTTCGTGCCGTGAACAATCGGGTTTGTTTGTTAAAAAAATAGCCTTTCCATTCAGAGGCAGTTCAAAAGGATTTTTTGTAGAAAATATGGCTGTTGATTTATCGAAATCGAAGTTGAAAATTTCAAATCTCTCCGCATCGTATAACAGTTTAGACGATTTGAGCGACTTTATTAATAAAGTAAAATTTGCCATCTCAATAGAACCGTCGGAACTTTATTTTTCGGACTTCTCGGTTTTTGTTCCGGCTTTTTCGCCGATGAAAGGCAAATTTTCGATTTCGAGTAAATTTTTCGGTACGGTGTCGAATTTCAAATGCCAAGAACTGCATCTTTCTTCCAATAAATCACTTTCTTTCGACGGCGATTTCGACATATCAGGTATTCCGAAACAGGAAGATATTTACGTGTATGCCAATATAAAAAGTGTGTTGGCAAACCGCGAATGCGTACAGGATTTTATTTCCGATTTGTTGCGGAAACCATTTGTATTGCCTTCGGAATTGTCGCAACTCGGAACGATGCAATACAGCGGAAACATATCGGGATTTCTTCGCGATTTGGTTGTGTATGGTAATTTGCGCACGAATATCGGCAAAGTTTCGACCGATATTTTAATCAACATGATGCCGAAATGGAGCGGTGTGCATTTCAGCGGTTTGGTAAAAACAAGCGAATTTCAACTCGGCAAACTGTTGGGCGAAGCGTCTAATGTGGGTAATGTATCGCTCGAATTGTCGGTAACGGGACAAAAAGAAGCATACAAAGCCTTAAACGGCGAACTCAACGGCATGATACACTCATTTGCATTCAATAATTACAATTACGAAAACGTAATGCTAAAGGGAGAATTTAACGGTTCTTTCTACGACGGAACGGTTTCTATGAACGACGAAAACGCAAAAGTCGCTTTCAACGGAATGCTTGATTTATCGAATAAAAATAATCCCGTTTCAAACTTTTCGGCAAGTTTGCACAACGTAAACCTGCATCGTTTAAATTTAATCAAAAAATATCCCGAAATGTCGTTTTCATTAGACCTTACGTCCAAAATTGAGGGTGGGATAGAAGACAATGCAAAAGGAAATATATCTATCGGAAATATTCATATTCAAAATGCACAAAAATCTGTGTTGATTAAGCGATTCGACATAATTGCCGAAAAAGGCGATAGTATTGGCGGATTGGAAATTCACTCCGATTTGTTGTCGGGAAAACTGCGCGGTTCGTACTCAATTACCAATTTGCTGCAAAGCGTAGAACGCACGCTATCCAACTATTTGTTGTCGCTATTTAAGACAAATTATGCGAAAATTCCGCGCGAAAATAATTTTGTGTTTTCGTTCTCGAAATTTAACCTCAATCAAATTGCCGATGTGCTGGATATTCCTTTACGGCTCGACAAAGGAGCAAGCATCAACGGCTATTACAACGATGAGTACAATAAATTCCGCGTAGAATGTATTTTCCCCTACATAGAATGGGGAAAAACAAAATTAGAAAACACCAACCTTCTTTGCCAAACGCAAGACGATGCCATTGTGCTGTCAGTCCAAAGCGGCATGATAAACGCTCGCGATAAAATCAGATTTCAAATTGGGTCAACAGCAAAAGACAATAATGTGGAGTTTGGATTAAATTGGTGTAATTCAGATAGTTTGTTTCATGGCGGATTGAAACTCAATAGCAATTTTTATCGCGAAGACAATACCCTGTATGCCGATGTAAATTTTCACCCTTCGCAACTGTATTTACTCAATACTGCTTGGGATTTGCAGCAAAGCAATATTTTGACCGATATGAAAACCGTACAAATTAACAACTTTGCATTGGAAAGCGCTTCGCAATACATAAAAATCAACGGCACATTGTCTGATAATGCAAATGACAGCATTCATGTGCAGTTAAATCAAGTTCGTTTGCAGGAAATGTTAGACCTTATACCATTGCGCGAGCCGAGGTTAGATGCATCAGTGTCAGGACGGGTTATTGTGCGCAGCGCTTTTAAAAATATGGTAATGATGGGACGGATTGACGCCGATGATTTTCGTTTCAACGGTATGCCTTGGGGCGATGTGCGTGCACGCGCCAATTGGGACACCGATAAAAAGCGGCTTGTGATGCGTGCACGTTCCTTTGAGGGCAAAGATACACTCGTTGCTATGAGCGGATATTATTATCCTCCAAGCGATTCGCTGGAATTGAATGCTACAGCATACAACTTGCCTATCCAATTTCTTCGCCGTTGGACAGACAACGTGGTGCAAAATATTGACGGAAAAGGAAGCGGAAAAATGCGGCTGTCGGTAGTGAGAAAAAAACTCGCCATCGAAGGAGATTTTGCCGTGAAAGATGGCTCGATAGATGTTGATTTCTTAAAAACCACCTACTTTTTTTCCGACAGTGTGCATTTAAGGAAAAACGAGGTTTTGTTTCGCAATGTTACCGCTTACGATAAAGAAAACAACAAAGCAACAGTGAACGGACGCCTTACACACAACGGAAAATTCAAAGACCTTAAACACAATATAAGTATTAGTTGTAAAAATATACTGGCTCTGAATACGAAAGAGCAGGACAATTCTGCATTTTACGGAAAAGCATACGCAACAGGCACGGTGCAAATATCAGGAAATCCGCAAGAAACCCTAATCAGCGTCAATGCCAAACCGGAACCGGATACAAAAATTTTCATTCCTCTTGCCGGCACAATTACTGCCACAGAAACGAATTTTATAAGTTTCAAAAATAACGCCGATACATCGAAAATCAAAAACGAGATTACAACCCAAGCAACACATGCAAACATAAAACTAAACGCAATATTCGACGTAACGCCCGATGCCGAAATTACGCTTATTACCGACCCCATAGGCAAAGATTATATCAGTGCCGTAGGCAGCGGCAATTTCCGCATCGACTACGACCCAAACGGCGAATTGAAACTATTCGGAAAATACGAAATAGAAAGCGGTAAATATTTCTTCACGTTGCAACAAATACGCAGTTGGAATTTTATCATTCAAAACGGAAGCAGCATCATGTTCAACGGCGACCCATACACTGCCACAGTAGATATTAATGCCAAATATGCGATTTCCAGCGTTTCATTACTTGATATTTTGGACAAAAATGAGCTGACAGGACCTACCAGCGTACCCGTAAATTGCTTGCTCAATCTCACCGGCGACATTATGCAACCCACTATTAAATTTGATATTGAATTGACAGACGAAGAACTGTTGCGTAAAGTGAAAAACGCAGTCAATACCGATGAATTGATGAACAGGCAAATGATTTATCTTCTGACAATGAAGCGATTTTATACTCCCGACAACATGCAGCTTAATTCAAGTACCGGAGCAAATGAAGCGTTTGCCATATTTAGCACTACCGTTTCGGGACAACTGAACAGTTGGTTATCGCAAATCAGCGACAACATCAATATCGGGTTTAACTACGGGTTAGATGACGTAAGCAGACCCCAAGAAACAGGGCGATACGAGGTCGATTTAGAATATAAACCCACCAAACGTTTGATTATTAACGGAAAAGTGGGATACCGTGAAGAAGAAATTGCAGGAACCAAGTTTATCGGCGATTTCGACATCGAATACAAATTGACATCTTCGGGCAAATACCGCTTAAAAGCCTATACACATACCAACGACAATTACTCTTTAAGAACAGCGCCTTACACGCAAGGCATCGGTTTGGTATACAAAGAAGATTTTGATAGTTTCGGCACATTGATGAAATCATACCGCGACGCTGCGGTGTTGCGAAAGCAAAAAAAAGAACTGAAAAAAGAAAACAAGCAAAAAAATAAACAAAAATGAAGGTACTTTTTGTGTGCATGGGAAATATTTGCCGTTCGCCAATGGCTGAAGCGGTGTTTGTAAAATTAGTGGGAGAAAAGGGTTTGGAACATTTATTCGAGGTAGATTCTGCCGGTATGCTGGATTATCACGAAGGAGAATTAGCCGACCCGCGTATGCGAAATCATGCAGGAAAACGCGGCTATCGCTTGACGCACCGCTCGCGTCCGGTAGTTGCAGCTGATTTCGAAAAATTCGACCTTCTTATCGGAATGGACGATGATAATATCCGTTTTCTCGAACGCAAAGCGCCAACTTTGGAGGCAAAACAGAAAATTCTGCGCATGGCAGATTTTCTTGCCCGCAACGACATCGACCATATTCCCGATCCTTATTATGGCGGCGCTTCGGGATTTGATTTTGTGATTGATTTGTTGGAAGATAGTTGCAGGAATTTGCTAAAGAAGTTGTCTGAATCGTAACGATTCGGCTACGCTCTTGAATTTGGCGGTTTCCCACCAACAGAACGACAAACTATTGTGTTGTCATTTGGAAATGATAGCTTCATAAGTTACACTTTTTGCAATAATGCTGGCGAGTAATCTCGTCATTGCTGACCTGGCACAAACATTACTTTTATTTCACTTCCGGATAACTGATGCGAACATGGTAAATTGTTTTCAATTTTTCTTTAAACAAAGATTTGACCACTTCCACATCTCTGAAGTTGATAGGCGCGTTTTTGAAGAGCCCTTCGCTTATTTGTCCGGTAATGATTTTTTCTACTAAATTATTTATCGCCAAATCAGTATGCTCCGGCAAACTGCGCGAAGCGGCTTCTACGGCATCTGCCATCATCAACAATGCCAATTCTTTGGTAAACGGTCGCGGTCCGGGATAGGTAAAGGCTTCTTCGTGTATGGGCTTATCGGGAAATTTGTTGATGAACAAATTGTAAAAATAACGGGCATGTCCATCGCCGTGATGCGTGCGTATAAAATCTATAATCATTGGCGGAAGGTTGTATTTTTCGGCAATTTCCACACCGTCTTTTACGTGGTCAATAATGCATTCGGCAGCTTCTTCGAGCGGCAAACCGCTCAATGGATTGGCAGAATTATTCGGCTGATTTTCGGTAAAATACATCGGATTTTTCATTTTCCCAATGTCATGATACAATGCGCCTGTGCGCAGCAAAAGCACATTGGCATTGATTTTCCGAGCTGCTTCGGTTGCTAAATTTGCCACCTGCATCGAATGCTGGAAACTTCCGGGAGCTGTTTCCGAAAATTTTAACAACAACGGCGTATTTACATTCGACAATTCGACCAATGTTACATTTGACAGGAAACCAAATGTTTTTTCAAAAATATAAATCAAACCATACGCAAAAAGCAGCAACAAGGCGTTGATTCCAAAATACAGGAACATGAGCCAGTCTAAATTCAGTAAATTTCCGTCCAACACAAGCGAAAATCCTAAAAACATTATCACGTAAGTGGCAAAAATAAGCATTGCCGTTTGCACGAGTTGCGAACGTTGTGTCAAATCCTTCAAACTCGACACGGTAGTCATGCCGACAGTCAGTTGCAAAAAGATAAATTGATACGGATCGTCTGCCATTAACGACACTTGCAATATGGTAATAATATGTGCAAAAAGAGCGGTTCGCGAATCGAAAAATGTACGGATAATTATCGGCGAAAGTGCAAATGGCACAATGTAAATGCTTAAATTTGTGTATGTTTTGATTAAAGATGCAAATATTATCATCAATAAAATCATCATTAAGATAAAAGTGGCTTGCTTGTTGCTTTGAAAGATTTTTTCCCTGAACAGGTAAAGGTACAAAAATAGCAAAGCCAACAAGCTGATAATGAGCATCAATTGACCTAAAAACACAAAATCGAATGCCGCACGCTTTCCTTCGAGTTTTTCGGTTTCGATGCGCAACGAGTACAATAATTGATGCGTATGAAAATCAACTTTTTCGCCCCGGTCTATAATTTTTTCGTCTTTTTGCATCATGCCCACCGTAAGCGACATATTTTTAAGCATTTCGTTTTTTGTTTGTTCCGAAAACTCTTTGTTGTAGAACAAATTTGTCGTAATGTAATCGTTCAGATTTACAGCTTGCAAAATATCTTCGCTTAACACAGATGATGCATTCCGGAGCAAATATTCGTATGCCGTTCTTTCGGTAAACACATCTCGAATATTTTTTTTACTCGACAGTTGGTCTTTTATAATATGTAATTCCTTGCTGCGATTTTGTATTTCTTCAAACTCGGCAGAACTGATAATTCCTTTTTCATAAATATTGTTCAAGCGCGACACCAAATAGTTTTTATACAGCGGCTCTTGGCGCAACAAAAAAGTGTCATTGAGCATCGTTGCTGTCATTTTTTCTATTTGGTCAGATGCAATTGCAGTATCCAATCGATAATAAGGCGCAAAGCGATGCAGCAAACTGTCTTCTTCGGCTCTTAGCTGTTCTTTTGTTTTGTGAATGGGAAAATCGAAAGGCGCCGTAAGCAAACTGTAAGGCCAGGGTTTTCCGATTTGGAAATTGTATTTAAAAGTGCTTTGGCGAGGGAAAAATTGCGCAATTAAACCTGTGGTACACACAAATAAAACTACTTTCAACAGCACTTGAATGCTTTCTCGTGTGATTTTTATCTTCATACTCAAAATTGTTTTATAGAAGAGATAAACTTAAAGACGCCCCAAAAATACATAAAAAATAGAAAGTTTCACGTGTAGACAGTCTATTTTTTTACGAAGGAAACATAAAAACCTGTTTTCTGAAATTTTTCCCGTAACTTTGCACTTTGCCAAAGCTATGAAACATGCTCTCTTGCTTTTCTTGTTGCTCGCGTACGGCTTGGCGCAAGCCGCTTTGCCGCCTCACTATTTCGAGCGATATTCGACTGAAGACGGATTACCGCAACAGTCGGTTTTCAATATATTGCAGGATAAAAGAGGCTTCATGTGGTTTGGCACATGGAACGGATTTTGCAAATACGATGGTTACGAATTTATTGCTTTCAACATGCAACAAAATTCATACAACATCAAAAGTAGCCGTATCGGACGCATGTTTGAAGACCGCTACGGTCATATTTGGTTTCAATCGTACGATGGCGAGGCGCATCGTTTCGACCCTCAAACGGAAACTTTTCGCGGGATACAAATCGAAGATTTTCCCGATTTTCCCTTTTTTCTGTCTAAACTGGAAGTAAAACTTTCGGGCAAAGCATGGCTGTTATCCAACCGCACAGGCGCCATTTGTGTGCTCGATTCCACGTTTAAAACCGTTGTTTACGGAAATGATACTGACCCTGTACGCGGCAAACATATAAACTCCGTTTTCGAAGACACCGATTTTAATTCGTGGCTGCTTACCGATAACGGACTGGTACTTATTCCGAGCAATAATGAAAAAGAAAGCCTGTTTTTTGCCGAAAAAGAAAACGAAAACGCGGCGTTGAAACAATCGTTTTTTTCCGTTATCGAATTGGAAGAAGAAATTTGGTTTGGCACAAACAGCGGCAAAATATGGATTTACTCCAAAATCGACCGTCAATTCAATCTGTTCGACTTCAAAACGACTTCGCACATTATCAAATTTATCGAATTGCCCGACAAAACCCTCGCCATTGTTACCGCACAAAACGGAATATACCTGTACGACAGGTTCAAAAAGCAGTTGCAAAATTTCGCAGTACGGGGAAATTTTGCAAACAACAAACTGGTCTCTGCTTATAATGACAGCCGCGGTAATATTTGGTTGAGCATGGATTGTTTGGGTGCGCTCAAATTCGACTTCAAGTCGCGCCGATACACATTTTTTCCCCATAAATCGGACATTGTAAACGAGCAAACTTATTCGTCTCGTTTTTTCATTGCCGAACGCGGCGATATGATTTTTGTACACCCGAAAGGCGGCAGTTTTTCGTATTACAATGCTGAAACCAATGAATTGATACCGTTTTTCAACATCAAATCGGAACGGGAATGGCGGCTGGCAAACATGCTGCACATGGCATACTTCGACCGGCAGGGAAACATGTGGATTTGCACACGGCAGCATGGAGTGGAAAAGATTGTTTTCGATAAAAACAGATTTCAGCCTAATGTCTTAAACCACAACCGTTTCGGTATATCAAACGAAGTGCGGGCAGTGTTTGAAGACAGCAATCACAACCTGTGGATTTCGGGCAAGGACAATCGATTGAGGATATACGATAAGAACCGCAATTTTCTGGGTTTTCTCAATAACGAAGGTTTTGTAACGCTTAGACCGGCGACTTTATCAAGCATCGTTTATTGCATTACGCAAGACGACAAGCAAAATATCTGGTTGGGAACCAGAGGAAACGGCATATATCGCCTCGTTCCTGTTTCGCACAACACTCTTGCGTTTCGCGTTAGCAATTTCCAAAACAACCCCGGCAATATTTACAGTTTAAGCAACAACAGCGTGTACAGTATTTTTCAAGATTCGAAGAAGAATATTTGGATTGGCAGTTTCGACGGCGGACTGAATTTGGTGAAAGAAAGCGATAATGGCAAAATCGTCTTTATCAACCACCGCAACCGGTTGAAAAATTACCCGATAGACAATGCATACCGCATTCGTTGCATCGGAGAAGACGCTTTCGGCAATATTTGCATCGGAACTACCAACGGACTGCTAATGTTTAAATCAAAATCCGTGATGCCCGAAAACATCGAATACAAACATTATACACGTATCCAAAACAACAAAAACAGCTTGGGCAGCAACGACCTCCAATTTATCCTCAATACCGGACAAGGCGACATGTACATCACCTCTTCGGGTGGCGGCATTACCAAAACGGCAGGTAGAGACAAAGACGGTTTCCCCAGCGCCTTCACTTCGTTTACTGTGCAAAACGGACTGCCTTCCAATGTAACGCTTTCTATTGTCGAAGACCGGACGGGCAAATTATGGATTACAACCGAAAATAACTTGGTAAAATTCGACCCCGAAAAAGAAACATTTGAAACTTTCGGCGAAATAAAACGCCTGATGAGCACAGGCAATTTTTCCGAAGCGTCGAATATTATTACTCATACGGGAGAAATTCTGTTTGGGTATTCGAATGGACTGCTTTCTTTTTTCCCCGATGAAATTAAGAAAAACAGTTTTAAACCCCGCATTGCTTTTGAACGTTTCAAATTATTCAATAAAAATGTGCCGGTGGGAAAAAACAATTCGCCTCTGCAAAAAAACATTGATTACACTGATAAGCTGATTTTGACACACAAACAAAACTTTTTCAGTATAGAGTATGCCGCTCTCGACTTTATCGACCCGCAAAATATCCAGTATGCTTACAAGCTCGCAGGCTTCGATAAAGATTGGAACTATGTGCAAAACGGACGAATCGCCAACTATACCAATCTGCCGCGCGGCAAATATATTTTCTGCGTAAAATCGACAAACAGCGACGGCATTTGGGTACACAACGAGCGGCAGCTGCCAATAGAAATATTGCCTTCGTTTTGGGAAACAATTTGGGCTTATTTGCTTTATTTTCTGCTCTTTGTCGCGTTTATATTCGTGATTGTAAAGGTGTTGCTGGTTTTTTATCATTTAAAAGATAAAATGAAAATGGAAGAAGAGTTGTCGGAACTCAAATTGCAATTTTTTACCGACATCTCGCACGAAATACGCACGCCGCTCACCATGATTACCGCTCCGATAGAGCACATGCAATCAGATGAACGCACACCGTCGTTTATCAGAAAACAACTTGAGCTGATAAGCAATAACACAAACAGAATTCTTCGTCTGGTAAACCAAATTCTTGATTTCCGGAAAATGGAATACCTAAATTTGAAAGTAACAGAAACCGAAATTTCGCCGTTTGTGCAATCGCTGTGCACAAATTTTGACGAGATAGCCCACAACCGCAACATTCGTTTTTCGTTTACCGGTTTGGCGCATGGCGAAAAGATATGGGTTGACCGAGATGCCCTCGATAAAATAGTTTACAACCTGCTTTCCAACGCTTTCAAATACACGCCCGAAGGCAAAAGCATTGCCGTAACCGTGCGTCGCGAAACAGATGGAACGGTATCGCTCGAAGTGCGCGACGAAGGCATTGGAATACCCAAAGAAATGCAAAAAAAACTTTTCGACCGCTTCGTATCGTTTAACAAAGATAAAAGCAAACCAAGCGCCGGAATCGGCTTGTCGCTGGTAAAATATCTGGCAGATAAACACCGGGCTACGATACTGGTAGAAAGCGAAATAAACAAGGGAAGTTCGTTTAAAATAATTTTCCGGTTGGGACTAAATCATTTTAGTAAAAATGTCGAAATCGAATTTGACAAAACAATAGAAACACAAAACGCGGCATCGCCGCAAAAAACACCTAACCCGACAACCGATATAGAAAAAACAAACGCAAGACCGAGTATTTTAATTGTGGAAGACGACCACGATTTGCGCAGTTTTATCCGCAGCATTCTGATGAGCGAATACGAAATAATCGAAGCCGCCGATGGCGAAGAGGCATATCAATTGGCGCAAACCACAATTCCCGATTTTGTAGTAAGCGATATTATGATGCCTAAAATAGATGGCGTTCAACTATTGCAAAAACTGAAAAACAACCTCAATACGAGCCATATTCCGGTAGTGTTGCTTACGGCAAAAACGACCATCGAAAGCAAACTGCAAGGATTGCAGTACGGCGCCGACGATTACATAACCAAGCCGTTCAGCGTAGTGTATTTCCGTGCGCGTATCGAAAATCTGCTTAAGCAGCGTGCACATTTGCAACAATTATATTGTTCTAATCTGTTTGCATCTGGAACCGTAGTTGAACTTCAAAAACCTCAAATTACATTACACGACGATGCGTTTGTCGAAAAAATAATCCGGCATATTGAGGAAAATATGGATAATCCCGAATTTTCGGTCGAAGATTTGGCTGTGGCTTGCGGAACAAGCCGCACCGTATTTTTCAAAAAACTGAAAAGCCTCACCGGACTTGCACCGGTCGAATTTATCCGCGATATAAAAATAAAACGGGCGGCGCAACTCCTCTCAACAGGACAATTTCTGGTAAAAGAAACCGGCTATATGATAGGTATGACAGACAGCAAATATTTCAACAAGTGTTTCAAGGCGAAATACGGCATGACGCCTTCGGAATATCGAGACAAAGCAAAAAAATAACAATTATTTGTTTTTTGTCAATTTATCCCCCTTTAAAAACCAAAATGTCCCCCTTTGCTTTTATTTCCATGATGTACTTTTGCAGTCAGAGAATTTTATACAAATAATTATCAACTAAAAAATGTGTATCATGAAAAAAATCACACCAGTTTTATCAGTTTTATTGGCTGCAATTTTATTGTCATTTCCGTTAAGCACGGGCAATGCAACTACAATTTATTTTATCAGCGACTCTGCTGTAACCGATTGCGACCCTGCCGTTTATCCCAATCAGCGCGGTTGGGGACAAATGCTCCGCCAATTTCTCACAGGCGACATTAATTATGTAAACGCTGCTCGTAGCGGTCGGAGTTCCATGAGTTTCTACAAAGAAGGTTTGTGGAAAAATACGGTGTACGACAAACTCGAACCGGGCGATTACGTCTTTATCCAATGGAATGGCAATGACGAAAAAGACGGCGGCATTACCGGACCAAGCGGCGTAGGAACCGCTCCCTGTTGCGAGTTTAGAGAATACAACATTAAGTACATAGAAGAAACTCGTTCCAAAGGCGCAATTCCGATTTTATTTACGCCGATTGTGCGTTGTTATTTTTCGGGAAATACCATTACCGACAAAGGCGCACACAACCTTTGGGATCCTAAAAACGGACCGGACGACGGCTCGCTCAATTATCCGAAAGTAACACGCGAACTTGCTGCCGAATACAGCGTGCAATTAGTAGATATGACGCCGGTGATAAAAGCATTCGTAGAAAGTTACGGACCGGCTGACGCAAAAAACATCATTTATGTGGAAGCCGATAACAGCCATTTGAGCATCGTAGGCGCAACGCTTTTTGCCCGTATCGCTGTGCAGGAAATGGTTAAGGTAAATCTCCTGACCGAATATCTGAACGCATCGCCCGATATTTTACTCAATCCTTCGAACCTCTCTTTCGGCAACTGTTATGTGTCGACTTATTCGAGCCGCAGTTTTACTCTTTCGGGTATGGATTTAGACCCTGCAAACGGACAGATTAATATTACGGCTTCCGATGGTTTTTTGGTTTCGCTATCCGAAACAAACGGTTTCAGCGCCAATATTTCCATTGATTATACAAAAGCAAACCTTGCCATCACAAATGTCTTTGTTCGATTTATGCCAAATTGGGAGGGATTACATACGGGAACAATTACGGTAATTCAAAATTCATTGACCGAAAATGCCAAAATCATAACGCTCGACGGCAATGCTATTTCGTCTTCGGGAGGTATTCCCGCACAGGTATATTTTCCGTTGAAAACAGACCCGAATGCGATAGTTACAGGTCCGGTTATTTCGCTGGGTCAATCGTATTCAAACATGAAACTGTATAATTATCAGGCGTTATCGAACGCCATTTGGCCCGACGGACTTCCCGCTACCGAACGAACACAACGCAATGTGATTAATACTGAGGGAAACCGATGGCCCGGCGGTGAAATAGACCTCGTAACCGACCGCTATATTCAATTTGTGGTAAAACCGCAATCCGGAACTGTTTTTACGGTCGATTCTGTGGGTTTTTACATCGGCGCATCGGGCGGTTCGGGTATGGGTTACCGCGTGATGGCTTCCAATTCAGACGATTTTTCAAACGCTATCGTCTTGGCAAACAAACCCAACGGCAACGTGAACGGCACAATGCTTACTGTTTCGTATCGCCCTATTTGGCAAATCCCTTCGAGCGAAGCATTTTTTTTGCGCATCTATCCATGGTATAGCGCAGAGGCAGACGGCAAGGCGCTTTGTGTAGCCAATCTAACAATAAAAGGCTTGGTTACAATGGACGAACAGACACACATCAATGCGCCTGAAACAAGAAACGGCATCACATTGTTTCCTAATCCGGTAAATGCCGGAGAAACGCTTGCCGTCAATCTGAACACTTACAACAACGCCCGTATCCGTATCTACACACTTGCGGGTATACTTGTTTCCGAACAAACCATTTCGGGCAAACAAAGTTGCATTACCGCACCGACACAACAAGGCAGTTATATCGGAAAAATTATTTCCGACAATACAATTGATTCTGTTAAATTGATTGTGAAATAAATACACCTTTTTATACAAACCTAAAAAAATTATTACTATGAAAAAATTATTTTTACTTTTCGCAGCAAGCTTTATGGCAACAGTTATAAACTTGCAGGCTTCGGATACAACGCCGTTTTCGGTATTTTATCCGTTAAACCAAACAACTGAGATAACGCCTACCGTTACAGGCGATGTAATTGCATTTGACGAAAGTTTTTCAAATGCAGCAGTGTACAACTATGCGACCGCTATTACAGCAGGACCTCCTGAATTAGTTGTCAGCGCAACAGACAGAGTTCAGCGAATCGGATTGCCTGAGAATGCAGCCTGGCCTCAAGAAACCGCTTTGGCTGCCGACCGCTACGTACAGTTTGCCGTAAAACCTAACGAAGGAACGAACCTTACGGTTGACAGCATCGGACTGTACGTAGGACCTTCGGGTTCGAACGGTATTGGTTACGCGGTCATGGCTTCGACCGATGAAACTTTTGCCGTTGAGGATACATTGGCTCACTGTCCGTCGGGAAATACAAATGGTACGATGTATGCAGTATCGTACAATAAAATTTGGACAGTACCCGAAGGCGAAACGCTTTACATTCGCGTATATTTTTGGCAAAGCGGAGCCGCAGCTTCCCGTCTTATTTTTGTAAAAAATGTAACAATACAAGGCAGCGTCGCTGTTATTATCGACAAAACCAATTTGCAGTTGGCTCTTTCTGACGTCGATTTATTGAGCGAAGCAGAATATACGCCTGCAACTTGGGCAATTTTAATGCAGGCAGTAGAAGCCGGAGAAACCGTTTTAGCCAATCCCGAAGCTACGCAAGGAGAGGTTGATGCAGCAATAACGGCAATCAATGATGCTATTAGCGGACTTGCTTTGGGAGGACTTTCTATGAGTAAAACTGCGGTTATGGTACCGAAAGTCTATGTTCAAAATTTACAGATTGTAGTTGAAGCGGTAAATGGATCGGCGGTCAACGTTATAAATCTACTCGGAAGCCCGATTTTTGCAGGAAAAATATCGAACGAAAAAATGGAAATTTCTATAGCCAAGGGTATTTACATTGTAACAATAGATGGCAAAGCAACGAAAATTGCTGTCAAATAAATACTGAACATACACGATAAAGCGTACAAACATTTTTGCCTGTACGCTTTTTTTTGTGAAAACTTTCGTATTTTTGTGCAAAAAATCAAATCAATAAAACGACTTTTTATGTTTGGAATAAATCTACACAGCGTAATTCCCATGCGGAGCGAAGCGCGAGAACAAGCCGAAATGTGCAGTCAACTGCTTTTTGGCGAAACATTTGAAATCGTCGAAAAAACAAATGATTGGTATCTAATTCAAAACAGAAGCGATGGTTATCGCGGCTGGATTGACGGCAAAATGGCAGAAATTCTTTCGGAAGAAGAATTGATAAATTTAGAAAAAAACAACTCTGTTGTCGTAAACTACCCATTTGCCATTGCGGAAGTGGAACACAACCACACAAAAGAGCGGTCTGCAACAGCCCCCCCGTCTCTTGAGAATATTATCCTGACCGGAGGAAGCATTCTCTACAACTACAACACAAAAAAAGAATGTGCTGTCTTTGCCGGAAAGACATATTATATTAGCAAAGCTTTGGTAAACATACATTCGAAACCCATTACGGCTTCTAACTTAGTTTCTTTTGCTATTTTGTACCAGAACTCTCCCTACTTGTGGGGCGGGAAAAACGTATTGGGAATAGACTGTTCGGGTTTTGTGCAGGTGGTGTTTCGAATTGGCGGAATAATGCTCCCGCGCGACTGTTCGCAGCAGGTAGAAAAAGGAAAAGTTGTAGATTTTTTACAGGAAGCGCAAACAGGCGATTTGGCATTTTTCGAAAACAAAGAAGGGAAAATTTCCCATGTAGGTATTTTAATCAACAACACGTATATCATTCACGCTTCGGGGCGAGTGAAAATAGAAGCCATTGATACCGAGGGAATTATATCGGAAATAGACGGAAACTATACGCATCGGTTGCGTGTGATTAAACGGATAATTTAATCTGTATTCGATTTAACCCTTTAAATTACTTGAATAAATCATGGGAAATGCAGCAACAAAATCATTAACTCTAATCACCAAATGATAAAATTTTTTAAAGAAGTCGGAACTTATTGTTTGCTGATGAAAAAAGTATTTACTGTGCCCGATAAAGGCAGAATGTTTTTTCGTCAGTTACCAAAAGAGTTAGAAAAACTCGGATTAAATTCCTTGGGAATTGTCATTATCATTTCGATTTTCATTGGAGCGATAATGACAATACAAACTACGTTGAACACCGAAAATCCGCTTTTGCCGCGTTACAGCACAGGACTTGTGGCTCGCGACACCTTGTTGTTGGAATTTTCGTCAACCATTATGTGTTTGCTTTTGGCGGGAAAAGTTGGTTCAAACATCGCTTCCGAAATCGGCACAATGCGCATTACCGAACAAATTGACGCCCTCGAAATAATGGGCGTAAATTCTGCCAATTACCTGATACTTCCCAAGGTGATTGCCTTCGTGGTAATGATGCCTTTTTTGGTGATTATCAGTATGTTTGTGGGATTGATTGGCGGTTATAGTGTAGGATTATTTACCAACATTATTACGGTCGATGATTTTGTGTATGGCATACAATATGCCTTTATTCCTTTTTATGTAACCTATTCGCTTATAAAATCACTGTTTTTTGCCTTTATCATTTCGTCTGTTTCGTCGTACTATGGTTATTATGCCTATGGCGGAGCGTTGGAAGTAGGAAAAGCGAGCACCAGCGCGGTGGTAAACAGCAGTATTTTGATACTTTTGTTTAATATTATGCTCACTCAAATAATGCTCAATTAACCTATGATAGAAGTAAAAAATGTACATAAAACCTTTGGCGACAATCATGTATTAAAAGATATTTCGGCGGTATTTGAGGCGGGCATACCCAATTTGATTATCGGTCAAAGCGGTTCGGGAAAAACGGTTTTAATGAAAAGCATTATTGGTTTACACCGGATTGATAGCGGAAAAATTTTGTACGATAAACGCAATATGCCGGATATGCTTTTTCGCGAAATCAGAAATTTGCGCAAAGAAGTGGGCATGTTGTTTCAAGGCTCGGCATTGTTCGATTCGCAAACGGTGATAGAAAACGTGCTGTTTCCTTTGGAAATGTTTTCCTCCATGACAAAAAAAGAAATGGAACAACGCGCTGTTTTTTG
>Ga0099364_10005719_pt1 | contig 18373 bp, 16 predicted proteins | sample TergutTh196P3_FD_73070 | JGI IMG/M metagenome (GOLD analysis project Ga0099364, IMG submission 73070) | Microcerotermes parvus P3 segment gut microbial communities from Pointe-Noire, Republic of the Congo - Th196 P3 | ecosystem: Host-associated > Arthropoda: Insects > Digestive system > Gut ...
GTTTGCTTATTGCATATTGCGTAACATCAATACGATACAAAATTTCAAATCTATCGTCGTCCGGAGGAATTTTGGCGATTATTTCAACTAATTGGTCGGAGGCATTTTTTTCAGTCGTACCAATCAATATTTCCCTGCTTATTGAACTTTTGCAACACATGTATTTATATACAGTATCCTGAATAGTCATTCTTGCCCTAACTTCCCAATTTTCAGTGTACGACCATCGATAATATTGCGCCACACCATCTGCAGGCTGCGTGGCAACATGTATATTAACAGATTGTCCTTTCGCTTCTTTTGTCCAGAAAACACGATCTATTCCGGATGAAGTTAGGGGATATTCAAAATCTGAACAATACTCGTGTGCATCCAATTCTATTTTCAGTCGATATTGTTGTTCAGGCTTTAATTTCCCTGTTTCAACTGTATATTGGCTACCATGCCCCCAACCAAAATCCTCCTTCCAATCGGGGTGGAATTCTGCTTCCCATTGCGTACCATCGTCGCATTCTATACAAACCTTTGCATTGCTAACCTGATATACAGAAATATCATTGGCATCGTTATGACTTATTCCTGCACTCCGGCTCAAGATGATGGTGGATTCACCGTCTGCGATGCGACCATCAACAATAAGTAAACCTGCAACTTCATCTATTCCTGTTGCTTCGAACTCGGTGATGCATCCGCAAATGAAGAGGGAACTAAGAACCGCCAATAAGATTACTTTTGTTTTCATACAATTTGATCCATTTTTTAAATAAACGCGGCAAAGATAAAAAAAATTTTTTCAAGAAACAAAAAAATAAAAAAAGAGTCGGCTTTGTGCCAACTCAATCTAAAAAAACCAAACAATAATCAATTAAACTAACCTTAAAAATTAAAAAAATGAAACACTCAAAATCTTCTTGAGTGTCAATATTTTGAGATAACGGTCTTCGTTAAAAAATTTAGCCGTACAGACTAGCTTCTAGCCACGGCTCAATTTTTACAACATGGTTCTGTACTTGCGTACAAAAAAAGAATTTCTGATGAGACCGAAATTCTTATTACCTTTTGTTGAAAAACTGGTTTGAAACTTTGTTTTCATGGTAATAAATTTTATTAAATTAAGAACTCAATCTTACATTAACAAATACCGTGCCAAATTTTAAAAATTTGGGAAAAAACTTTAAATTAATGTGGGGGTATGCAGTAAAACGCCTATATATTAGGCTTTTATGCTAAAATCAAATGTTGCGCCTTCGCCAACCGTCGACTTCACGCTCATATTTCCGCCCATCAATTCTGTCAGCCCTTTGGAAATGGCAAGTCCCAAACCTGTTCCGCTTAAGTTCCGCAACTGTTCCAACTGTCTGAATCGCTCAAAGATAACCTGCTGTTGATTTTCAGGAATGCCAATACCCGAATCGGAAACAGAAAAATGAATCCATCCATCGCCGGGAAGAGTACAAGACAGTTTTACAAAACCTTTATCTGTAGACCTCAACGCATTATCCATGAGATTTCCGATGATCTGCCGTAACCTGAAACTGTCAGTGATGATTTCATCATGAGGCAAGTCGTCGAAAAGCAATTCGACCTTGTCTTTGTTTAACCGGCTTTTTTGCTGCCTGTAATACGTTTTTATTTCGTCGAAAAGATCAGCCAACTTGCAGGGGGCAAATTCGAGTTTCATTTGGTTGGCTTCAATGGTAGAAATGTCAATGATGTCGTCAATCAATTTAACCAACATATGACAATTGTCGTTAATATCCTCGCTGTATTTTTTTAATTCGTTGGAAGTAAATTTTTTGGACAACAATTGTGCATAACCGATAATGGCATTAATGGGAGTGCGTATTTCGTGCGAGACGTTCGACAGGAAAGCCGATTTCAGTTTGTCTGACTCCTCTGCCTGATCTTTCGCTTGAAGCAGTTCCAATTCCATTTTCTTTCTTTTGGTAATATCCTCATGGATACGCAAATATACCAAACGTTCGTCGATCCAGGTGATAGGCGTTGTGACGCAGTACGTCCATGTGTCCGTTTTTGCGTCATATTCTTCATATGCCTGGTCTATTTTTGTCATTTTTTTCCGAAGATGAACCAATCCTTGCTTGTTATCACGGACGTTGCGATTGGCAAACAATATTTCATGGTTTTCTTTTTCCACCACGTAGACGTGAAACGGCATATTGTCGAGCACCGTTATGAGCGCCTGCTGCAACAGGAATTGCGCCCGTTCCGATTGCTGACGCTGTAATATGGACGAAATGATTTGCGCGAAATTGATCAACAGGTTTTCTTCTTCAAAAGACCAGTTGCGCTCGTGACGAAATTCAGAAAAACCGAGATATCCGCATAAATCGCCATTCACATACAAAGGTATTGCGATCAGGCTTTTCAAATCTTCAGGCAAAATGGTTTCTTTCAGATAGGTATTGTCGCGGTGCATTTCCGTATGACAGATTGATCCGGGATAACGGTGAATGAGACCCGGAGCTTGTTCCAAATTCCATGGATTGAACAAGTCGGTAGAAATTTGTTGCAATCTGTCTTTATGAGCATCAACGCCTGTGTTACACCATTCAAAGGTGATACTTGATGATTTTCCGTCATATGATTTTTCGAGGATGAATACATTGCCGACATCGGCAAACAATCCCACTTTGGCAATGGCGTCATCGATCAGGGCGGGGATTATTTCCGTTTTTTGCAAAGGAACCATGATCTGGTTGAGTAATCGCTGCTTTGCCAGATGATATTCGATGTGCTGTTGCGCTTTTGCTTGTTCGGTAACATCGGTACAGGTAAGTACGTATCCGTTGATATGCTGATTGTCCAGCATATTTACCGTTACCGTCTTCACATTTGCCCAGTCGCCGTTTTTATGACGCACACGGCAGTCGCAATTCACGATTTCTTCGGTTTTCAATACCGAGTTGGCGTATACTTTTGCTCTGGCAATATCGTCGGGATGCACAAACGAAAAAACGGAGCGTCCGATGATTTCATCTTCCGAATATCCGTATGCCGTTTGACAAGAAGGAGTTACATATGTAACAATGCTTCTTTTATTGAAGATCATCACTACATCCTGCAATTTGTCGACAATATTTCTGAAACGTTTTTCGCTGTCAGCCATCGCCTGGGCGCGAATCATTTCGGCTAGGAGATCCTGCGCTTTTACCTTTTCTTTGATTTGTTCGGACAATTCCTGATTCAATTTCTGAAGTTCCTGATTCAAACGACCAAATTCTTCAGTTCGCTGCTTGACCATCATCCGCAAACGCACGCGGTTACGTTCCAGATGGTATTTTTGCATGTACTCGTTGGTGATTTCGCGGATAGCGATGCAAAACATTTTTTCCGGTTCTTCGTCAATCACAAAATATTGGGCTTGGGCATACAGTTTTTCACCGTCGCTGCGCGTGATCACCTGCGTACTTTTTTCTACCTTGTGGGCGGCTTGATGCAGAAGCGGCAAATCCGTTATATCCATTACCCGTTTGAACAGGCTGTCTTCCAACTGGATGAGTTTGAAAACTTCCCAGATGGGAAGTCCGATGAACTGGTCTTTCCTCAAATTTGTAAAGCTGGCATAATCGACAATGCAATCAACTACAACGCCCAACTTGTTGACTATAAACACAGCATCCGCAATTTGCATGACGATCTGCTTAGCTCTCGTATCCTGCATATGCAAGTTCTTTTCTACCAACATATTGTCCTGAATCAAATGATTATTACAAACGTATCAATACGTATACGTAAAATTGAACGAGAGGTTACAATATTTGGAGGAGAAAATCCTTCGGGAAGAAAAGCGTTTTGAATCTGAATGGAATAATTTTTGTACTTTTGCAAAAAAAATAACATGTCCAAATGCCTAAAAACATTGATTGACAGTTCTTCAAAAGAAGAAAAGTACCGCTGCCTGACGGCGCAAATAGACGCCATTCTGGACGGCGAACCCGACCAAATAGCCCGGCTTGCCAATATTGCCGCCGCATTGAAACAAACTTTCGATTTTTTCTGGGTGGGCTTTTATTTGGTAAAGGCAGGATCGCTTGTTTTGGGACCTTTTCAGGGACCAATAGCATGTATGCGCATTGCATACGGGCGAGGCGTATGCGGAACCGCATGGAAAGAGCAAAAAACGATCATCGTTCCCGACGTGGAACTTTTTCCGGGTCATATCGCGTGCAGCAGCGAATCAAAATCGGAAATTGTAACGCCTATATTTTCAGGCGGAGAAGTAATCGGCGTTTTGGATATAGACAGCAATCAATTGGATGATTTTGATGCAACGGACGCAGTCTTTTTGGAAGAAATAGTACGAAAAATATAAACTGTCAGCTATAACGTTGGATAATGAAAAAATTAAATATGGACGAATTGAACCGAAAGACTGTAGCAGAAATCAAGCAGTCGCGAAAATTGCCGCTGATAGTGGTATTGGATAATCTGCGCAGCCTGCACAATATCGGTTCGATATTCCGCACTTGCGACGCCTTTCTGGTAGAAGCAATTTACCTTTGCGGAATATCAGCCTGCCCGCCGCACAAGGAAATTCACAAAACAGCGCTGGGCGCTGAAGATTCTGTGGATTGGAAGTATTTCAAAACCGCCATGCACGCTATTGATCATCTGCAAGCCAACGGTTTTGCTGTTTGGGGCGTAGAACAGACTGAAAACAGCGTCTTGCTGACAGATTTTACCATCGAAACCGGCAACCGTTACGCGCTGGTGTTTGGCAACGAGGTGCGCGGCGTTGATCAGGACGTAGTCGACCGTTGTGAAGGATGTATCGAAATACCGCAATTCGGCGCCAAACATTCGTTCAACGTCTCGGTAAGCGCCGGTATAGCGCTTTGGGAATGTTATAAACAATTTAATTTATCCTTATGAAACGATTTTTTCTTTTTTTCTTTTTTTCTTGTTTTTCGGTAGCGCTTTGCGCTCAATCCGCAAAACTTCCGATTATCGGTATTTCGGGCGCGCATAATTCCGACGGCGCCGCGCTCGTATCGTCAACGTACATCAATTCGGTATTGCGGGCGGGAGGCGTGCCGGTGGTACTCCCCATTAACGACCGACCGGAAGTTCTGGAAAAGATGATTTCCATGATAGACGCGCTCATTATGACCGGAGGAGAAGACGTCGATCCGTTAAAAAACTATAACGAGGAACCCATTCCCGGTCTTGAAGGGATTAATCCCACTCGGGATGCTTTTGATATTGCTCTGGTCAAATTAGCCGCCGAGCGCGGTATTCCCATTTTGGGCATCTGCCGGGGGCATCAATTGATCAATGTGGCTTTTGGCGGTACGCTGTATCAAGACCTGCCCTCGCAAGTCAAAACAGGATTGATCAAACACCGGCAACAAGCGCCGTCGTGGTATGGTACGCATCGGGTTGAACTGGATAAAAACTCTGTATTGGCAAAGATTCTGTCTAAGACCTCTGTAGTGACCAACAGTTTTCACCATCAGGCGGTAAAAGATGTAGCGCCCGGCTTTACAGTCACCGGACGCACTAATGACGGGGTGGTAGAAGCGATGGAAATGACGGGAAATCCCCGAATATTTTCCGTACAGTTTCATCCCGAAGCGCCTACATCACACGGATCAGACGAACTGTTGCCCATATTTGCCTATCTGATTGAAATGGCAGGCAAAAAATAAGCAACAACCGCATTAGGCTTAAAATTGCAAGTCCTTATTTCGACGCCGTTTCGGCTTCTTGCGCTGCTATTTCGCCTTTGATGGTCACAATCACCGAGGAGTTTTTGGCATTGGAGCTTACCGTAAAACTCCTGTCGAATTTGCCCGGCACATTTGTTGTGGTGTATTTTACCTTAATGGTTCCTTTCTCACCCGGTTTGATGGGTTTGTCGCTCGGACAGGAAGGAACGGTACAACCGCAAGTTGCCGAGCATCTCTGGATAATCAGAGGTTCTTTGCCGGTGTTGGTGAAGGTAAATTCACACTCAGCCACGCCTTTCAGGGGAATGGTTCCAAAGTCGTGGGTCGTTGCCGCGAATGATATTTCAGGGGCATTCGGGTTACTTTCTTTTGCCGACGTCTGGCAAAAACTGTTTATTGCAAAAAAGCAACAGGCAACTGTCAAAAAAAATACTCTTTTCATGATATTTCCTTTTAAATATGTTCTTATGTTTTTAAAATGATCTAAAAAAACGCAAAATTAAATATTTTTCATTTATATGGTACGTTTTTCGTAAAAAAAAGTTTCATTTTTTTACAGAAAAAATCTTACAACAAGTTACTTGCCAACTCTGCCAATTTGCTTCTTTCGCCTTTCAGCAGGTTGATATGCGCGAAGATGGGCTGGTCTTTCATTTTGTCGGCGAGGTACGACAGTCCGTTGGATTGCGCGTCCAGATAGGGCGAGTCGATTTGTTCAACATCTCCGGTCAGCACGATTTTTGTTCCTTCTCCGGCGCGGGTAATGATGGTTTTGACCTCATGCGGGGTCAGGTTTTGCGCCTCGTCAACAATGAAATACGTCTCGGAGAGGCTACGACCGCGTATGTATGCCAGCGCCGACAAAACCAAAGTTTCGTTTTTCAGCATTTCCTCTATTTTCCTGTATTCGGCGCCGCTTTGTTTCAAGCGTTGCTTGATCACGCTCAGGTTGTCGAACAGGGGCTGCATGTACGGCTCAATTTTATCTTTTGCCGTTCCGGGCAAAAATCCCAGGTCGCGGTTGGCTAATGGAACGATGGGACGTGCAAGAAAAACTTGCGCGTAAAGATGGTTTTGTGCCAGAGCGGCAGCCAGCGCAAGCAAAGTTTTTCCTGTCCCTGCTTTACCGGTAATGGCAATCAATTGTAATTCAGGACGTAACAAAGCGTCCATGCAAAATGTCTGTTCGGCGTTGCGCGGCTCTATGCCAAAACAGCGACGTCTGTCTACACATTCGATACGCTTGCCGGCGCAGTTGTAGTACGCCAAAGCGGTCGACTGTCCGCTATCCAAAACATAATATGTATTGCCCTTGGGCAATGTTTTCAGATTGAAGTCTCCGACAGGCAAGCCTTCGCGGGATTCATACAGTTTGGCTATAAGATCATCCCGACAGCTCGCCATTTCAGCAATCTTGTACAGATCGTCCATGTTTTGCACCTTGTCGCTCCTGTAATCCTGCGACATCAGTCCAACAGATTTGGCTTTCATGCGCAGATTGATGTCTTTCGATACCAGTATCACTTTTCGGTCGGGATGCGACAGCCTCAAATGGTCTGTAATGGCAAGAATTCGGTGGTCGGGCGTTTCTTCGGGAAAGGACCGTTTCAACTCCGGCGAAAATGGTTTTCCGGTTTCGATGCTCAATCTGCCTGATTTTTTACCGAGTTGTATTCCTCCGGCAAACAATTCGTCGCCGGAAATTTTGTCCAACTCGCGGGTAAATTCGCGGGCATTATAATTGATCTGGTCGTTGCCTTTTTTCATCCTGTCCAATTCTTCCAAAAGGACGATAGGGATCACCAGATCGTTGTCTTGAAAATTGTAGATGCACATATAATCGTGCAGTACGACATTGGTGTCGAGTACAAAAATTTTGGGGGTTACTGTTGTTTTTGCCATTTTTTAAAGATTAAATGTATTTCATGAATTTGGGTTATACCGCAAAGAATGTTTCCAAGTCTTTCAATGTGTTTTCGTTCGTTTGCAGGTCGTGCATCGCAATACCTTTTTGCAGGGCTACGATACGGCTGCATACTTCGGTGACGTGCATCAGATCGTGGCTTGAAATCAGCATCGTGATACCAAGCCGTTCGTTCAGTTCAGCCAGCATCCTTCGCAGCCTGAGTTGCGAGCTGGGGTCGAGGTTGGTGAACGGCTCGTCGAGGATCAATATTTCGGGGTTGCCCATCAATGCGGCGGCAATTCCGATTTTTTTCTGGTTGCCTTTCGAGAAATCGCGGATGTATTTGTTTTTACCGATGAGCTCGTCGTTGAAAAAATCACTCATACCGGTGATGAAATCTGCAATATCGCCTTTCGACATACCGTGTGTTTTACCCAGAAAATCGAAATATTCTTCAACCGTAAGGTAATCAATGAGAAAGCCTTCATCGAGGTAGGCTCCGGTATAGTTTTTCCAATGCTCGCTGCCTTGCACTGTCTCGCCTTTCGATTTGACCAAACCGTCCGACGGACGTATCAGGTCGAGCAGACATCTGAAAAATGTGGTTTTTCCGGCTCCGTTGTTGCCTACCAAGCCAAACATTTCACCTTTGGTTATCTGAAGCGCGGGGAGATTCAAGACGGTAACGCCGCCGTATTCTTTTTGCAGGTTGGCTACCTGTATCACCATTTCGTTCATATTTATCATTATTATTTTATTGTTCGATTTAGATTGGAATTTTGACGGTAAACACGGTGCCTTCACTGTAATTGCTGACAAAACTGACCGTTCCGTTCAGGTATTTTTCACTCAGCAGCTTCATGCTGTATGTTCCCAATCCTCGGTTGGAGCCTTTGGTAGAGAAAGAGCGATTGAAGACCTGCAAGCGTTCGTTTTCAGACATGATACATTCATTATGCACCCGAAAAATCAAAGACCCGTCAACATCTTTGAAAATGCCGACGTTAATCTCTGATCCCGACGGTTCGGCTTCCAAAGCATTTTTAATCATATTGCCCAATATGCGCGACAATAAGATTTTATCAGAGACAAACGATTGGTTTCCGGAATAATCGACAACCGTAATTTTTTTTGTTTCCATAGCTGCCTGCTGTCTGTACTTTTGCACTTCCTCGTTCACCATATCAAGCGCGGTCAGCGTGTGTTGTTCCGGTTTATATTCATCTTTTTCAGCCATCGTCAATACCCTGTGCGATTTAATTTGCTCGGTCAATGAATTGATCAAAATGGCTAAATACGACATGTACATGGGATATTCGCTGACGTCCACTTTATCCAATGCGTAGGATATTCCGTTGAGACCGTTGATGGTATTCATCAAATCGTGAAAGAAAATACGTTCCATCACGCCGCGTCTTTTTTCGTTGCTGATGTCGAAAATGGAACAAAAAATAAAATTATTGCTTTTTACATTGATTAATGAGCAATGTACCCGCAAATCGAAAGTAACGTTTGTGTCATCGTTGGTAATGCTGCACTCTTCGACCCATGGTTTTTCCATGACGCACGAGAGCATCGTCTGCACGGCGCCACATGCTTTACAATGCTGCGATGTGCCGCATCCGTTCACGGCAAACGCATGTTGGCAGCCAAACAATTCGCCCACCCGTTTGCCCAGAACCTGATGTATGTCTGTAGCGCCCAGAAGGTTCAAAACAGTTTGGTTGGTATAAACGACTTGCCGGTTGATATTCAGCACTGTCAACAATGAAGCAACGCTGTTCAACATGGCAACCATATCCGCATCATCGGCTATGACCCTGTATTGTTGCAGTATTTCTTCCTGTGAAGACCTGCCGGGAGATGCAAAACATGTTAACATTGATCTTTTCATCTTTTTTTACAGATTAATTGTTTCTAAATCCTTCAGCCTGCGCATATTTTGTTTGTTTAAAGAGCCGGCAAATGCCGAGTATAAGCCATTTGTGACAGAAAACGCCCATCATGCCCAATAGCGCCAGAGCGCCTAATCCCCAATTTTCCAGCCCTAACCACGTGAAGAAGAACGCAATAAACATGGGCAGAAGCAATACCGGCAACATCACTATAAATTGCGTAGCGCTTGTACCCTGCCAGTTAAATGCCGTACCTTGCGACAATTCTATCTTCTTCCGGTTGTATTGCGCAAACCAGAGCATGATTAAAGCGCCCACGCCGATATTGAACAGGAAACACGCTGTTTGTATCCACAAAAACCTCATCCCGAAAAATGCGTAGGGGGTGGTCAATACGTAACTGACAAGGCAAAATGATACCAGCATGTAGTATTTGGCGCGAAAATAATCAAAAGCGCTGCCTTTGCGCGTCAGTATGCCATCAAAAAATTTTCCTTCCCAAGCAACGATGAATTGCCCGTAAGCCAGCATCATCATGCCGGTGACGAAAATACCCACAAAAATCATCCACATAATGCTTTGGTTGTAAACATGATTGGGGTAAAACAAGAAGCCGTAAAGCATGAAAAAAGGCGCGACGTATAACACAGATTTTGTACGCTTGTGACGAAGTATCAGTTTCAACTCCAAGCCTATCAATTCGCCGATTTGCCCGAAACGGCTCATAAATCCGAGACTTTGCACGGCTACCTGTTTCTTTGCGCTTGAGCGGTCAATTTCTTCGGGATAGGAATGTATCATCAGGAAACGGTAGTTGAGCAAGTAAACGCCCGCAGCCAACGCCGCCGGAACCAATATCCACAAGGGTTGCTCCAGTACGGCGCCATATAATGCAGTCGAAACCTCCGAAAGCGAGAATGCGCCTAAAACATCCAGAACAATCAACGCGATGAACCCTAATCCGCATCCTAACGATACAGCGGGTTTGATGACCATTTGCCGTTTGATGTACACGTTGAGGTAAATGATGGCGGTCACCGACAGAAAGAGCGCCAATAGCCACCAGCACGCCGCCGCGCCGGAATAGACGGCAGAAACCGCCCGGATGGCAAAAGGAATGAATATCAGAAAAGAGATATTATTTAGCGGATGGATGACGCTGCGCGCCAGCAGAAAGTGCATCAGAAACGATCGCTTGACGGGCAAATGCAGGAACGGCGAGAGGCTCATCGCCGGAGTAGACTGCATGAAAAAGCGCACCAGCAGTTCCAAGCCGAAGTAGTAGAGCAACACCCCGTTGAACAATTCCACAGGGTCGTAGTCGGGAAACGAATCAAGGAGTATCCTGTCGAGAACGAAACCTATCAACAGGAAACAAAACACCATATACAACACAAATAATGCAAATACGATGTTGACTATCACGTTTTTATTCCAAACGGACGAACGCACGGTTTCGCGCATGCGAAGTTTGACGAATTGAACTATCATACTGACTGTATTTTATGGAAACTTACTAAAGGCGCAAAGATAAGAAAAAGTTTGTTATGTTTTCACAATAAAAAAAACATCCTTTTCCGAATATTTTTGCATTTAAAAATAAAGATTGTATCTTTGCGCCCTCAAAAAAGGTATCAAAAAATAAAGTAAAACATGGCAAATCATAAATCGTCCATCAAGAGAATCAGGCAATCCGAGACACGCAGATTAGAAAACCGGTATTATGCAAGAACCACCCGGAATGCGGTAAAGAAGTTACGTACCACCACCGAAAAGGAGGCTGCTGTAGCTCAATACCCGGGAGTAGCATCCATGCTCGACAAATTAGCAAAGAAGAATGTGATTCACAAGAACAAAGCATCAAACCTCAAATCGAAACTTTCCGGTTATATCAACACATTGTCCTAGTGGTTGGCGTGAAGTAACGATGGACGACATAAGACAACAAACCGAAGGGCTTCAGTCTTTCCCAATTACTGACTGGGCAGTAGAAGACCGTCCGCGCGAAAAATTGATGGCTAAAGGCATCGCTTCATTGAGCAATGCCGAATTGCTGGCTATTCTCTTGAGATCGGGTTCGCCCGAAGACAATGCAGTAGAACTGGCGCGGAAAATTTTGGCAGATTTTGACAACCATCTCGGCGAACTTGGAAAAGCGACTGTACTACAGCTGCAAAAATACAGAGGCATGGGCGAAGCAAAAGCCATAAGTATCGTGGCGGCAATGGAACTTGGAAGACGCCGAAATACCGGCGAGATCATCGAAAAGAAAAAAATCGTGTCAAGCAGGGATATATTCATGCTGTTTCATCCGATGCTCGGCGATTTACCGCACGAAGAGTTCTGGATATTGTTTTTAAACAATTCCAACCGCTACATGGACATGCAACGTCTGAGCGTCGGCGGGCTTTCAAATACTCCGGCTGATGTGCGGTTGATCATGAAAATGGCGCTCGAACGGCTTTCACCGAAAATAGCGCTTTGTCACAATCACCCGTCGGGAAACGCGACGCCCAGCGATCTGGACAAATCACTCACCCAGCAAATTAAGGAAGGCGGTTCGCTGCTCGAAATAGCGCTGATCGACCATCTGATTGTAACGGACAACAGTTACTACAGTTTTGCCGACGAGGGGGAGATGTAGAGATGATGAAGATTTCCAACATTTTGGTATTTGCATACTTCCTGAACGCAGGCATTCTTCTTGCGCAGGACGCCTCAGTAATATCCGCCATCGGCGCTTTTCAGGACTACGCCGAAAACCATCCGGTAGAAAAAATATACCTGCATTTGGACAAGCCTTATTATGCAGCGGGCGAGTACATGTATTTCCGCGCTTATCTGACGGATATACACCTCAATCAGGAGAATGTAGAGAGCGGAATCATCTATGTGGAACTTTCGGATGAAAACCGTAATTTAGTGAAACGCGCATTGCTCTATTCCGAAGAAAACGAATTTGCCGGACAGATACAACTTCCCGATACCTTACCTTCCGCCGCTTATCATCTGCGGGCATACACCAATTGGATGCGCAACGCAGGCGAAGATTATTTCTACCATCGAGATATTTACATCGGAAACATCAATGTAAAGAAGCAAGATATGCCTTCATTTCCTTTTGATTATCATGTAAACTTCTTTCCCGAAGGCGGCAATCTTCTGGCGGGATTACCCAATAAACTAGCCTTTAAAGCATTGGGCAATGACGGTTTTGGCGTGGATATTACCGGTGTTCTTTCCGATACGGAAGGACAGGAAATACTCCGGTTCAATAGCCTGCGTTTCGGAATGGGTTCTTTCAGTTTTACGCCCGAAAAAGGAAAAACCTACAAAGCCGTTGTTCAATCCGGCGGATTACAAAAAGAATATACGCTGCCCGCCGCCGGGTATGGAATTACATTATCCGCAGGGCAGGATGAAAATTCGGTTTACCTCGTCATCCGCTCGACCCATGATGAGCCGGCGCCGATTTACGTCATTGGACAGTCTCGCCATACGGTTTGCTTTGCATTGGAAGGTTTGTTGGATGAAAATGAGCGAGTGATACGAGTAGATAAGGAAAGATTCCCTAGCGGAATAGCGCAATTTACCCTGTTCAAAGACGGACGCCCCGTAAGCGAACGGCTTGTATTCATCGACCGGAAAGACGATTTGCAGGTGGAGATCATTCCCGACAAGGAAAAATACAGCGACCGCGAAAAAGCAACCGTACTGATTCGGGTAACCGACCGCGACGGACAACCTGTGGAAGGCAGTTTTTCGCTTTCGGTAACCGACGACAAAACCGTTCAACCATCCATCCATGAACAAAACATCAAGGGCGGCCTGTTGTTGGATGCCGATTTGAAAGGCTACATCGAATCTCCCGGCTGGTATTTCTCCGGCGATGAACCGGAACGGGCTACAGCATTGGACAACCTGCTTTGCACACAAGGCTGGAGCCGTTTTATTTGGGAAGACTTATCCCCGTCACCCGTCGCCAGCAACCCGTCACCCGTCACTCGTCACCCGTCACCACCTGCCTATCCCGTTGAAAGCGAGTTTCAAATAACGGGCAGGGTAACCAACATGTTGGGAAAACCTGTGAAAGACGCCTCTGTCATTCTATTCAGTAAGGAAAATAGACCCGGCGCTACCACAACCGACAAGGAGGGCTATTTTGGATTTTATGGATTTGATTGCCCGGACACGGCAGTATTCATCCTGCAAGCCCGCACCAAACGAAACCGGAAAACACTGATAGGTTTGCAATTTGATAAGATAGAAAACCAACATGCCCAAACGAACGTTCTTCCCCTCAATAAAGCAGAAAACAAGCAAAACGAAGAACTCATTACCGCTTATACGGAGCAAGCAATCCGCCAATTACAAACCGAAGATGATATCTGGACGATGAATATATCCGAAGTTACAATTGAAGCAAAAAGAATACCGGATAGGGAATCTATCGGAATGTCCAGTTATCGCTATGGAGGAAAAACTCTTGAAAAACCTTATCCACTAAAACTTTTGTTTCAGACTTTTCCTGCTCCTTCCAGAGGTATTGTTTCCATTAATCATTTGCCTGCTGTTTTATATGTTGTGGATGGACAACAACTAAGTCAGGAATCATTTGAGATGTTTTATGCCGATTGGCCTGCATTTATGTTTGAATCAGTAGAGGTTCTTCGTTCGGAAGATGCCTTTGGACTGTACGGATTTCCAGCAGCGAATGGAGCATACAGAATTCAGACAAAACTATATTCTGGTGATCACGAAGTGCCTGATGCTTCCATTGAGGTATATCACCCTGAAGGTTATAGTGTGCTTAAAGAATTTTATGTTCCGGCATATGACCAACCGGAAATCAGACATCGTACAACGCCCGATCTTCGCACAACGATATATTGGAATCCGATGATTCGAACCAATGAATCCGGGCAGCTCGAAATCAGTTTTTATACGGCGGATTACACGGCGTCCTATTCGTATGTGTTGGAGGGAATTGGGGGTAACAAGATAGTTAAACAATTGAATATAGCAAATCAAGATAAACAATAAAGTAAATAATCATTTTATATCCATGAAAAAGACAGCAATAATAACAGGAGCAGCCGGCGGGATTGGCTTTGGGACAGCGCAGCGGTTGGCTGCCGACGGTTTTAACATCGCTATTTTCGATATTAAGGATGAAGCCGCAGTCTGCGACAAGATAGCGCAACTTGACGCGGCGGGTTCCGATACCATGTATTTTCGCGGAAACATTGCCCACGTGGCAGAATGTTATGCGTTTGTGGAAAAAGTAGTCGAAAAATACCGGAAAATAGACGTGTTGGTCAACAATTCGGGCGTTGCGCCGAAAGTGCGCGCCGATATTCTCGAAACCGGCGAAGAAAGCATCGACTATGTATTCGGCGTCAACGTCAAAGGCACATTCTTTATGTCGCAGGCAGTGGCGCGCAGGATGGTAGAACAGAACGACGGTATCATCGTCAACATTTCTTCCGTGTCGGCTTATGCCTCATCGGTGAACCGCGCGGAATACTGCATGTCGAAATCAGCCATCAGCATGATGACGGCGCTGTTTGCCGACAGGCTTGCCGCGCACGGTATCCGCGTATACGAAATACGTCCGGGCGTTATCCGCACGGACATGACCGCCCCCGTAGTCGAAAAATACGATAAATTGATTGCCGACGGCGTATTCCCGATTGAACGCTGGGGGTACCCCGAAGATGTAGCCAAAGCCGTAGCCGCATTTGCTAGTGGCACATTCCCGTATTCCACAGGCGAAATCATCAATGTAGACGGCGGATTTCATTTGAGAAAATTGTAGTTTTTTAGTTTTCAGTTTTCAGTTTTCAGTTTTCAGTTTCAAATTCGTAATTCATCATTCGTAATTCATCATTCATGCGGATTTCCATGTGGATAACCCCGTGTAAGCGAAGTGCAACACGGGGCATGAAACAATCTATATCTTCCGAACTCCGAAGGAGTTCAATGTATAATGGTTATGTACAGGTGGTTGAACTCCTTCGGAGTTCCAAAGATGGTACACATTTCGTATCCCCGAGTTGCGCTACGCTTAGTCGGGGTTATCCACATTTAACTCCTACGGAGTTATATAGCGTCCAAAAGCCCTTATTTACCTTCGGTGAGATCGCTTCGCTAAGTTCCAAGAGCACCCTTAATAACAATGCGCCTACAACTCTTATTTCCCTTAGTTTCCTTAGTTTGCGGGATAAGGGAACTAAGCGAAGCGATCTCACGAAAGTAATAAGGGAAGTTGCCAAAGGGATGTCCCTATTATTAAGGGGGCTTCAGAAAAATAAGGGCTTATTTCAACCCTTGATTCGCATCATTCGTAATTCATAATTCGTAATTCATAATTCATAATTCATAATTCAATAACATGGATGTTTTTTCTTTTAATACAATAGTTATAGGCTCCGGAGCGGCGGGTTTTAATGCTGCCGACCGCCTTTATGATTTTGGGCAACATGACATTGCCATCGTTACCGAAGGTATCGACATGGGTACAAGCCGTAATACCGGCTCTGACAAACAGACGTATTACAAGCTGACCCTTGCGGGCGGCGGCGCCGACAGCGTACTGGAAATGGCGCGCACTCTCTTTGACGGCGGTTGTATGCACGGCGATCTGGCGCTCTGCGAAGCAGCGATGTCGGCGCGCTGTTTCTACAAATTAGCGGATATAGGCGTGCCTTTTCCGCACAACCGATATGGCGAATACATCGGATACAAAACCGACCACGACCCGCGCCAGAGGGCTACCAGCGCCGGTCCGCTCACTTCGCGCTTTATGACCGAAAAACTCGAAGCGCAGGTCAAAACTAAGAACATCCGTATTTTCGACGGGTACAAGGTAATTGCCATCATTACGGAAAACGGCGTTTGCAGGGGCTTGCTGGCGTATAACAAGGCTGCGCCGGACAACATTGACGCGGCGGAGAATGACACGGCGGAAAAAAGTAGTTTATTCGTTCTTTTCAACTGCACCAACGTGATCTTAGCCACAGGAGGACCTGCAGGTTTGTACTCTTGCAGCGTATACCCCGAAAGCCAGACCGGTTCCAACGGTATTGCCTTCGAGGCGGGCGTGGCAGGGCGAAATCTCACCGAATGGCAATATGGCATAGCATCCATAAAGTTTCGCTGGAACCTTTCGGGAAGTTACCAACAAGTGATTCCCCGTTATGTGTCTACTGATGCAGAAGGAAACGACGCCCGCGAATTTCTTGACCCCTATTTTCCTGATGCGCAACAGATGCTCGACGCCATCTTTCTGAAAGGTTACCAGTGGCCCTTCGACTCGCGCAAGTTGGCAAACTATGGTTCGTCGCTGATAGACATATTGGTTCATCAGGAAATTCACCAAAAGGGGCGTCGCGTATTCCTCGATTTTCTGAACAATCCCGCAGCATTAAAACCTGATTTGAGCAACTTGGGCAAAGAATCATACACATACCTCCAACAATCCGGCGCTTTCCAGTCCACGCCTTTAGAGCGGCTGGCGCACCTCAACCAGCCTGCTGTCGACCTGTACAAAAATAATGGCATCGACCTCTCGCGCGAGATGCTCGAAATAGCCGTTTGCGCGCAACACAACAACGGCGGGCTGGCAGTCAACTGCTGGTGGGAAACCAATGTGCAGCATCTCTTTGCCGTTGGCGAAGCGGCAGGTACGCATGGCGTGTACCGCCCGGGAGGAAGCGCATTAAATTCAGGGCAGGCAGGCAGCGCCCGCGCAGCGATGTACATTGCCAAAAAGTACGCTGACGAACCCATATCCCAAGACGATTTCATACAACTTGCCGTGCCGAAGGTGATACAGATCGTTGACCTGATCTCGAAGATGCTCGACAACAAAACCGGACAAACACCGCAGGAAATACGTTCGGCATTGGGCGAGCGAATGTCTGCGCACGCGGCACATATCCGCCATGCCGACGGTATCCGAAAGGTTAAGGATGAAGCGACGGAAATCCTGCAAAATATTGCCGAACAAACTGTAATGACAAGACGATCAGAGTTGATAACCGTCTTCGAAAATATCGACTTGCTCATCGCGCAGCAGGTATACGCCGCCGCTATGGAAGACTACATCGCCGCCGGAGGCGCAAGTCGCGGTTCGTATATCATACCCGAAGAAAACGGCATGTACGATATTCCCGGACCATCCAAATTTTCATTAGACACGGGCAAACTGTCTTCAAAAATACAGGAAGTAAGTTATACCCCGCAGGGTTGCAACTTCAACTGGGTTGATGTGCGCCCCATACCGGATAATGACGACTGGTTCGAAACCGTATGGCGGGAGTATCGGGATTCAACGATCTTTTAGCCTGAATTATTCATATAGAACGCAGATGACGCGGATGACACGGATAAGAGCGGATTTCATGTTTTATGAAAAAATCTGTGAAAATCCGTGTCATCTTGAGTACGCCCTTTCAGGGCTTAACCCATTTTGCATTTACTCCCTCCTAACCTCCTGAAAACAAGACATTTTATTTTTTTTTCGTGATTATTTTGTGCTGTGGTAGTTACAGCCTTTTGAGTATTCATAATACGCACTATTTCATTCCATTGATGATTTATTTCTTTTCTGCCTAACTGATGCCGGATAGTGTTTACCACCCAATATGCTAATATGGCTAAATTCAGGTGTGCCATCGTATTTTCATCTTTTTGATGGAATATCGGGCGCATGTCTAAATCTGTTTTCAGAACTCTAAAGGCGTACTCAATGTCTCTGATGGCATTGTAACTATCCCAAAGTACACGGTTACTATCATTTAGCGAGGTACATAGAAAATTGATGAGCCGCAAAAATACGACTTTTTTAGTTTACGGTATCATTCCGCACAATCTGG
>Ga0099364_10005720_pt1 | contig 18372 bp, 14 predicted proteins | sample TergutTh196P3_FD_73070 | JGI IMG/M metagenome (GOLD analysis project Ga0099364, IMG submission 73070) | Microcerotermes parvus P3 segment gut microbial communities from Pointe-Noire, Republic of the Congo - Th196 P3 | ecosystem: Host-associated > Arthropoda: Insects > Digestive system > Gut ...
CACACCCAGCATGTCCCCAAGCCTTGTTCCGTTGCAGCCAAACAGATATGTTCAACGGCAATAGCAACGTCTATATCAGCATGTTCCTTGCCGTCATTACTGCGTTTCCACGATTGAGAAACATCGGCGCAAGCGACAATGTATACAGGCGCTTCTGTAAACCATTTTGCATGATAACACTCATGTAGCGAGCGTTTTACTTCTTCGTTTCTTATAATTAGAAACTGCCACGGCTGATAATTTGCAGCCGAAGGCGCAAGTCGCGCACATTCAATAATGTATGCAAGTTTTTCGATTTCAACCTCTTTGGAAGTGTACTCCCGCACTGATATTCTACTTTTTACTAATTCTAAAAAAGTCATATTTTTAAATTTTAATTTCTATACTATTTTCCTTTAAATATTAAGGCACAAAAGTACAAAAATATTTCCAAAACATAACTATATAAATTTTCACCCCTCTTCGGTTCCGCGTCAAGCACAGAATGACAGGCTTTTGAGACACCTCAATAATTTTTTTTGCATTGTTTTTTGGTAATTTTAAGAAAAAAGCGAACTTTGCGGTTGCAAAAAATTAATTAAAGAACAGTGGTCAAGATTACTTTTTTAGGAACAGGCACTTCGCAAGGTATTCCGATAATTGCCTGTAACTGCGATGTATGCGCTTCAGATGATCCTCGCGACAAGCGGCTGCGATGTTCGGTGCTGGTGCAGGTTGGCGGTAAAAATATCGTGATAGATTCAGGTCCCGATTTTCGTCAGCAGATGCTGCGCGCGGGCGTAGCCAAATTGGACGCCATACTGTTTACGCACGGACATAAAGACCACGTAGCAGGATTGGACGATGTTCGAGCCTATAATCATGTCATGCAGCGTCCGATGGACGTTTACGCTGAAGAGCGCGTACAAAAAATTTTGCAGCGAGAGTTTGCTTACAGTTTTGAAGAAGACAAATACCCCGGAGTTCCCGAACTGAGCTTGCACACCATTGACGAAACACCTTTTTCTATTGACCATGTACAAATTACGCCAATACGCGCTATGCACCTAAAATTGCCTATATTGGGATTTCGTATCGGACGAATTGCCTATCTCACCGATGCTAACAGCATCAGCGAAAATGAAAAAAATAAACTGCGCGAGTTAGATTGCTTTATTGTGAACGGTTTACGCAAGGAAAAGCATATATCGCACTTTTCGCTCAAAGAAGCGCTGGCTCTGATTGAAGAAATAAAACCCAAACAGGCATACATAACCCACATTAGCCATCAGTTAGGACTTCACAGGTTAGTACAAAATGAACTGCCGCCTAATGTTTTTTTAGCGTATGACGGGTTGGAAATTATAAAAAAAATGCATTAAAATTTAATATGAACGTAGAAATCATAACTATTGGCGATGAACTGCTAATCGGGCAGGTTGTTGATACAAATTCGGCTTATATAGCCGGCGAGTTAAACCGCATTGGTATTGGCGTTTATCAGATAACTTCTGTTTCCGACAGCCGCCAGCATATACTTACCGCGCTTGAAGAAGCATCGCGGCGTGTACGGCTTGTGATTGTTACTGGCGGACTTGGACCTACCAAGGACGACATCACTAAATCGGTCTTTACCGAGTTTACAGGCGACCGATTGGTTGTTCACAGCGAGACGCTCAAAAGTATCGAAACCATGATGGCGGCACGGGGCATGGCAATGAATGTGCTGAACGTAAAACAAGCGGAGGTACCATCGCGCAGCGTTGTACTTCGCAACAGTTGCGGCACCGCTCCGGGAATGTGGTTTGAAAAAGACGGCGTAGTATTCGTTTCATTGCCCGGAGTACCGTTTGAAATGAAAACAATGATGCAGGACGAACTGTTGCCGCTATTGAAAAAACGCTTCAAATGCGGAATAATTACGCATCGCACGTTGTTAGTTTCAGGTATTCCCGAGTCGGAGTTGGCTTTACGTATTGAAGAATGGGAAAACAATTTGCCGCAAGACATAAAACTTGCCTATTTGCCGGGCGGCGGGGTCATACGTTTGCGGCTTTCAAGTTACGGCGAAGGAGCGCATGAAATAGAAAAAGAGATAAAAAAACTCAAACCTTTTTTAGACAAGCAGTTATTGAGCGATAACGATGAGCAGATTGAAGAGGTTGTAGCCCGTATGCTTACGAAAAAAGGTCAAACAGTGGCTACTGCCGAGAGTTGCACAGGCGGCGCCATAGCCCGATTATTAACCTCCGTTTCAGGCAGTTCGGCATATTTCAAAGGCTCGATAGTTGCCTATTCCAACGAGGTAAAAGAAAATATTTTACGCGTGAACGCGCATGATTTGCAGAAACATGGCGCAGTAAGCGAACAGATTGTAACACAAATGGCGGTCAATGTGCGAAAACTAATGAATACTGATTATGGGATTTCGGCGTCAGGAATTGCAGGTCCCACAGGGGGTACGCCATTAAAGCCCGTTGGCACAATATGGATAGCAGTGGCTACCGCTTCAAAATGCGCTGCAAAACTGTTAAACTACGGTAATAATCGCGAAAACAACATACAGCGCACTTGTACGGCAGCATTGAACTTAATTTGCGAGGTGATATTTAACAGATTATAATTTTTTTCGATTTTTTTCTGTTAAATTTTCTTAAATGAAAAAGTTTGGCGCGATTTTTGTGGTTAATATTAATGTAATATTTTGTAAAAAATGCAGTATAATGAAACAGTATATATCCATATTATTAATGTGCATGTTTTTCATAACAGCATCACATGCAAGTTCCGACGACAGGAAAGTGACGGCGTCACCTAATCCTGTGGACAGAGGTGCTGTATTGACTGTTGAATTGCCAGCCGAAGAAGAGTATGGCGAAATGACTGTGATTTTATACAATACCGTAGGTAGACCTATCCACACTCAAAAAACGCTTAACAAAACAGTGGAATTCAACGTCCCCAATATTAGCGGCATTTATTTATTGAGAATTTTTAAAAACCAAAATGTAATAGCCGTAGAAAAAATTATTGTAAAATAAGAGGTTGCTTGGTTAAGAAATATTGTTCTACGACTTTAGTAAAAAAAACGAGTTTTTTATATTTTCTTAAAAAATCATAACAATTCTTTAGCAATCCAATCGCCCACTTCCGATGTATTATATGCTTTCCCTGCTGCTATGTCGGCTGTTACAACGCCCTGTTCTATTGATTTTTCGCACGCTGCGCGGATTAATTGTCCTGCTTCGGGCATGTTTAAAGCGTATTCAAACATCAGAGCCGCCGAAAGTATTGTGCCTAACGGATTTGCAATATTTTTGCCTGCCGCCTGCGGATACGAGCCATGAATAGGCTCAAATACCGAAGTATGAACGCCAACTGATGCGGAAGGCAGCAAACCCAAAGAGCCGGTGATAACGCTTGCCTCGTCGGTTAAAATGTCGCCAAACATATTTTCAGTAACAATCACATCAAATTTTTTGGGATATGTAACTAACTGCATTGCAGCATTATCAACAAACATAAATTCGAGTTCTACATCGGGGTAGTCTGAATGAAGGGCTTGCATTGTTTCTCTCCACAGGCGCGAAGTAGCAAGGACATTAGCCTTGTCAACCGCAGTAAGTTTTTTTGAGCGTTTGCGGGCATATTCAAACGCTAATCTGCCAATACGTTCCACTTCTGCGCGTGTGTAAACGCATGTGTCGAAGGCTGTAAGTCCGTTTTCGCTGCGTCCGCGCGGCTCGCCAAAATATATACCGCCGGTAAGTTCGCGAAAAACCATAAAATCAACGCCATCAATAAGTTCGGTTTTTAACGGCGATTTATGTATTAACGATTTGAACGCGCTTACAGGTCTGATGTTGGCATACAGACCGAGTTTTTTGCGCATGGCAAGCAAACCCTGTTCGGGACGTACTGGGGCTTTGGGGTCGTTGTCGTACTTGGGATCGCCAATAGCGCCAAAAAGTACGGCGTCCGATTGCATACAAATATCGTGAGTCTCGTCGGGGTAGGGATTTCCGACCTGCTCAATAGCAACGGCGCCAACCAACGCCGAAGTGTACGTAAAACTGCACTTGAAACGCTGTTCAATGGCTTTTACGGTTTTCAACGCCTGTTCAATAACTTCGGGACCTATTCCATCGCCCGCTAAAATGGCTATTCTTTTTTGCATTGTTTACAGTTAAAAAATTTCGCAAATATACGACATTATTTTTAACAATCTGTTAATTACAGCAAAAATTAGCATCAGTTTTGTTTTCGTATTTTCAATTGTATAGACATTATGTATAGTCTATTGTGAAGTGCAATCCGATACTTTCATGTCGCGCTTGGGCGCTCTTAATCACAAGATAGGCAACGTTAATAATATTGCGAAGTTCACATAATTGCGATGATAGCGTTGTTTTAGCGTAAAGCGCTTCGGTTTCATCGTAAATAATCTGCAAGCGATCCATTGCCCTTTTCAGACGCAGATTTGACCGTACAATACCTACATAATTACTCATTATTTGCTGCAATTCCTTGTAGTTTTGCGTTATCAGTACCATTTCTTCGGGGTGGGCTGTACCTTCGGTTATCCATTCGGGAATATTGTCGGGAATGGTATATTTTCCGAAATGCTTAATTGCATCTGTGGCGGCATTATTGGCGAAAACAACGGCTTCGAGCAGCGAATTTGAGGCAAGGCGATTGGCTCCGTGCAGACCTGTAGAAGTTGTTTCGCCGGCAGCATACAGCCTGTTGATACTTGTTCGCGCGCGCTTGTCAACCCTGATACCGCCGCACTGATAATGAGCAGCGGGAATTACGGGTATGTAGTCCTTTGTGAAGTCTATTCCAAGGCTCATGCACTTTTCGTTTATATTTGGAAAGTGTTTTTTTAGTCCTTCATGGTGAGTTTCGGTAGCGTCTAAAAATACATGGTCGTCGCCGCGTACCTTCATTTCATTGTCAATGGCGCGGGCAACTACATCGCGCGGAGCAAGCGAGCCGCGCTCGTCGTATTTGTGCATGAACTCCCTGCCGTCTATTGTTCGTAAAACAGCGCCAAAGCCGCGCATGGCTTCCGTAATCAGAAAAGATGGTTTTTCGTTGGGATTGTATAGCGACGTTGGGTGAAACTGTACAAATTCCATATTGTCAATGATACCCTTTGCGCGATAAATCATTGCAATGCCGTCGCCTGTGGCAATACGCGGATTTGTAGTTGTGGAATACAGGTTTCCCGTTCCGCCGGTAGCCATCATCGTAACACGCGACAAAACGGCAAAAGTTTTGTTGGTATTAACGTCGAAAAGATAAGCGCCATAGCAGTCAATGTCAGAATGATAGCGTTTAACCAATCGTCCGAGGTGGTGCTGGGTAATTACGTCTACTGCAAAATGGTTTTCCAAAATTTCAATATTGGGGTGATTTCGCGCTTTTAGCGATAATGCGCGTTGCATCTCTAAACCTGTATTGTCCTTGTGGTGCAGTATTCGGTGTTCGCCGTGACCGCCTTCTCGTGCAAGGTCAAAATCGCCGTTGCCCTTCGTATCGAAGCGCGTACCCCAATCAACTAACTGACTGATTTGCGCAGGTCCCTCGCTAACTACCATACGTACAATCATTTCATCGCACAGTCCGTTGCCGGCAATCATGGTATCGTTAACATGTTTTTCATACGTATCGCTTGAATCCATAACAGCAGCAATTCCACCCTGCGCATAGCGGGTGTTCGTTTCGTTCAAGGCGGTTTTGCTGACTATGCAAACCTTACCGTAGGGCGCAACCTTCAAGGCAAAGAACAAACCCGCAAGCCCCGAACCGATCACAAGAAAATCAACCTTATGTTTCATACATTAATTGATGTTTGTTTTTGATTTAGGGGCAAAATTAGATGAAATTTTCGTTAATTCCAAGCGCAAAAAATAATTTTTGTTTTTCTTGAACCTTCACGTGCGCGGCGAGCATGGAGTTACTATATCCCACCTAATCATAACCAATATAAACACAAACCTGCATTATTCAATAGGCGACGATGCGTCAAAGACGCAGTATGAATAATGCAGATTTAGGTAAAGTATGATGCTTAATTTTGGAAATTAAAGTTTGAAAATCAAACCTATCGTCAAAAGTGGTCCGGTTTCAAGCGTACGTATGTTTACAGTATTGGATGATTTATTTGCGTTCAAACCAATGTTATATCTTGTTGTTTCAACATTTGACGGGCTTGTGTGAGTTTCAGTATGAAAACCAAATCCCAAAAAGTTAAAGCTTGCTTCAAGACTAAACTTGTCTGACAGGCTATACTGTACCACAGGCAAAACCATAACGTTGAAAAAGGCATACTCATCTTTAGTTCCTGTTGATGATCCAGCGGGCTTATGCTCTTCGTTTCTGCCTCCAAGACCGAAACCTCCTTGAAGAAGCAAAGAAAGATTACCCGCTTCAAAAGCGGTGTATCGGGCAAAAAGATCCAAATTCCATTGCGTTGAACTATCCTCATCTTTCACGACTGGTGTTCCAAAAGGAACGCCTTCCGTTAAGGAAGTCGTTAAGCCGAAACCTAAACCAACAGAAAAGATGTCGTTTAAATTATACCCTACTTTGGGCGCAAAAGTAAACGTGGTTTCAGAAGCCAAATCAGTTTTATTACCGCCGACATTCCTCTCACCGCCGGTCGAACTAAATCCTATACCGCCGCCTATCCAAATCTGAGCATTGCTCACCATAGTTGCCGCTACCATAGCGACAAACAATAAACTTACTTTTTTATACATTTTAAAAATTTTTAATTTATACTTTAATTATACGATATTATTATCGGCGGCAAAGGTATAAAATAAATATTCAATTCACAAATTATTTTCTTTTTCGTTTCATCGTTCCACAATTAACGCGTATTCGCAAAAAAAAACTCCCCTTTTTCTGGGGAGTTCTTTTTTATTTATACTGTTGCCATGTGAGCAATCAGTTCGAGGACTTTCACTGAATAGCCCCATTCGTTGTCGTACCATGCAACTAACTTCACGAAATTATTGTTCAATGAAATACCTGCTTTTGCGTCGAAAACTGATGTACGGGCGTCGCCGATGAAGTCGCTTGAAACGATTTCGTCTTCGGTGTATCCGAGGATACCTTTCAGTTCGTTTTCAGAGGCTTTCTTAATAGCGGCTTTGATTTCGTCGTAAGAAGCGCCTTTTTCCAAGCGGCAAGTCAGGTCAACCACCGATACGTTGAGCGTGGGAACGCGGAACGCCATGCCTGTGAGTTTACCGTTGAGCGAAGGAATAACTTTTCCTACTGCTTTTGCTGCGCCTGTTGAAGACGGAATGATGTTTCCGGCAGCCGCGCGTCCGCCGCGCCAATCTTTTGCCGACGGCGCATCAACAGTCTTTTGAGTGTTGGTTGTGGCGTGTACTGTGGTCATCAAGCCTTCAAGGATACCGAAATTATCGTTTACAACTTTGGCAATAGGAGCCAAACAGTTGGTTGTACACGAAGCGTTTGATACGAAAGCCTCGCCTTTGTATGTAGCGTGGTTCACGCCCATTACGAACATCGGAGTGTCGTCTTTAGATGGAGCCGACATTACTACGCGCTTTGCGCCTGCGTTGATGTGTCCCTGGCATGAGTCTTTTGTCAGGAACAATCCCGTTGATTCGACTACATATTCAGCGCCTACGTCGCCCCATTTCAGGTCGGCGGGATTTTTTTCAGCTGTTACGCGAATAGCGTTGCCATTCACTACTAATTTTCCGTCCTTCACTTCTACCGTGCCTTTAAACTGCCCGTGTATAGTGTCGTAGCGAAGCATATAAGCCATATAATCAACGTCAATCAAGTCGTTGATAGCAACTATTTGAATATCGCTTCTTTCCATGGCGGCACGGAAAACTAAACGTCCGATGCGCCCAAAACCGTTAATACCTACTTTTATTTTTGTCATTTTTTATTTGATTGTTATATTAAACTAAAATTTATGTACTAAAATTACTACAAATACCGTGCCAAACTTTTTTTATTGTTTGTTTTGTTCGTTTTGTTTTTGTTCGGCTTTTATTTGTTGTACTGTTTCCGCTACCCGAACCTTTATTTCTTTGGGTTTCTTTTTAGAGCCGAAGCCTTGTCGTTCCTGTTTTCCCCAGTTTCTAACTCCGCGCAGATAGTCAAGGTTTCCGCGCACAGCCCACCAAACTGTTAGCGGGTGATAGAAAAACGGCTCAAGGAAAGCGGCGCCCAGCAAACGTATTACATCTCTGCGCGTTTTATACTTGTGAAAAGTTTTTTCCTCGAAAAGCACCGCCCACGTACTTAACATCACCGCGAAAGTGTAAACGAAAGTCAGTAACAGAAGGAAGAAGGGCCAATTTACATTTTTTGTTACCACAAGGAATATAAAATAGCAGTATCCCAAAAATTCCAATATCGGCGCTAACCATTCAAAGAATAGCCAATACGTGTAGCCGAACATTCCGAATCTGCCGTATTTGGGATTTAGTCCTATTTTGCGGTGAGTTATCAGTGTTTCCAATGTGCCGCGCGTCCAGCGATTACGCTGCCGTCCGAGTATTTTTCCGCTATTAGGCACTTCTGTCCAAACTAACGGGTCGGGGATATAACAGACCTTGTAAGGAAACCCCTGTTCTACCATGTAGCGTCTCATTCGCACTACCAATTCAAGGTCTTCGCCTACTGTTTTTGTGCTGTATCCTCCGGCTTTAATAACTGTTTGCTTGTCGAACATTCCGAGCGCTCCCGAAATCAGCAATAAACCGTCCAATTTACTCCACGCCATGCGCGCCAGCAGGAATGCGCGGGTATATTCCAGTACCTGCATACGCGGAAGAAATTCTTCGGGCAGCCTGACTTCCCGAATTTGACCGTCTTCTATGACGCACGAGTTGGCGATACGAATAACGCCGCCTGCGGCAATAATTTTCTCATTGGTTTCTTCCATGAACGGCTTGACCATCTTCAACAGGGCGTCGGGTTCCATGATGGAATCAACGTCTATACAGCAAACCAAATCTTTTTTGGATATGTTAATACCTGCGTTTAGCGCGTCCGATTTTCCGCCATTGAGCTTGTCAATTACCGTCAATTTTCTGAACGCTCCGTTTTTCGATTTGTAAACGCCTCTGATACGCTCGCAGGGGATATGATAATCGAAATAATAGTTCACGCGTTCGAGTTCGTAGGCGTTGACCATATTTCGCATGGTTTCGTCTTTGCTGCCATCGTTGATAACTATAACCTCGTAGTTATTGTAATACAGCGACAAGAGTGCGCGAATGTTTTCAACAATGGATAACTCTTCGTTGTATGCAGGCGCTAATACCGAAATTGACGGCGTTAAAGGCGCCAAAAGAATAGAAGTATAGTCCACATAACTGTTTTTTCGCAGATAATGGCGCAACGCAACAGCCGATATAGCCGTCAATGTGAGATATACCCCAAATATGAAACTCGTCAGCAGAAAGATGACGTTGTTCATTAAGAACATGAATATATCTAAAATTATTTCTCCCATTAGAAAATTCTTTTATCGAGTACGTGACGTATTATTATTTGATAATTTTTATATTCTGATTTCATCAGTTTAACCAATGCCGCTATTCCCACTTCGCCCATTTTGCTGATAGCCTTTGCGGCTTCTATTTGCAACACAACATCGTCTTCCTTGTCGAGAACCAATTTTAGAAATCCGAGCATTGATTCGTCGGGCATTTTGCCCAATGCAAGCACTATTTCCAAACAGTTTTCGTAATCTTCGTTTTTGTACATGTGTTTCAGGTGCATAAACGTTTCGCGCAACTGTATTTCGCCGCAAACATAGATGGCTACTTTACGAATGTCTTTGTCGTAGTGACGCAAACATTCTATTATTTGCGGAACAGCCTGTTTTTGCTTGAACACCTGTATCATGCGCAGGGCAAAGATTACAACTGTCTTGTTTTCCGACGACGTCCAGCGTGAAAATTGAGGAACCGGCAGGTTGTGTATCGCAATTAATTCATATACATTGAGTTGCTCCCAGAGCGTAAACGGGTGTACTAAATGGTCGAGGAAACCGAACGGATCGTCCTTGTTGAGCCGTATCATCGCTAATTGCGCTTCCATGCGAAGTATATCGTTTTTGCTTTTCAGGGTTTGGCGAATTTTATTGTTGGCGTCGGTAATATCCATAAAAGCCAACTCACGAAAGCCCTTCACCTGTATGTGCCATTTAGGATTATACACTTTTTTTAATGAATCCTGATCTAAATGTAACTGTTGCGTATATAGATATTTCAGTTGTTCTCGGACTTTTTCGTTTCCGCCCACGCCCATAGCCATACTTTTGCTCAATTCGTGTATTTGATTGATAAGAATCTCGCGGTTTGCTCTTGATTTCGCGGTACGGGCTATTTTTCTGAAAACAGGCTCGTTGTACTCTGCGGTCAGATAGTCGAACAGCAAGCCCTCAAACACTTCCATTAAACGTTGAGTTTCAATCTCTTTTGTCATCGTTCTGTTTCGGGTTATCAAAATCCAAATCAATAAAACGACCATACAGATGATAGTCAGCGTAATAACGACCAACAATATCCTTATCATCCTTACATATTCATTATCTTCAAATACTTCTAACCATCTTTCTACCGGGCTTTTAGGTTGAACGCGAATAACTTCGGATTGTGGCGGCTGCTGCGAAGGTTGTTGAGCCGCTATATGTTGTTGAATTTTAGGCAAACAAAACAGCAGCAACAAAACGAATACTATTCTTTGGGTATATTTGATAATCACTGTCTTCATAATTTGTGCGCTTTATTTGAACATGTTAAAATAATACCTGACGCCTGCCTGCGCATTATATTGGGTTCTATAACCGTCCGCAAACGTATATCCCGCCGATGCAAGGAAAAACCATCGTTGTGTTATAAACTTGTGTATCCCTACCTGCATTAACCACGTTTGTCTGGGGTTAGGATTTATATGCAAAAAATCATCGCTGTAATTGCCATATCCTGCCAAAGCATAGAAATATTCCGGTCTTTGGCTGAAATAGCGGCGATATGTAAGAATATATGTACCTCTAACTGGCGATGGCGCAGGGGAAAGGAACATTCTGAAACACAAATAATTAAAATCGCTCATCCACGATATTGACAATGTATAAAACATTGAAAGGTTGTCCCAATACATGTACCTTAAACCCAGCGATGCTTCATAATTATCTGGTATTCGTTGAAAAAATTCTATACCGCCTCTGTGTGTCGGGAAAAATTTTGAAACATCGGGCGACCATGCGTGATTTAGCCACAGATAGTTAGTGGGCCACAAATTTTGGTACGCTTCCGCTTCAAATTGAAATGCAGGCAAATCGTATGGATTTGGATTTCCTCTTACATCAAGCCTATCGGCGCCCCAATAACGATGTCCTATATTAACTTTTCCGATGTATGTTCCGTGTTTTGTCCATTTGGCAAGTCCGGTAGATGTAAGCCACTTGCGGCTATAATATCTGGATACATTTTCGTCGGCAGGACGCGGATCTCTAAAATACTCAAAATAATGTTCGTGGAATACATAATCTCTGTATCGGTAATTTTGCAGTATTTCGTTTTTCAGCGCGATAGCGTCTGCGTGCGCAGGGTCAATGTCGTCGAGTATATGGTCTAACGTACTCAACGCCTTGTTATAGTCTCTTTGCAGATACTCGATTAGCGCTTTTTTGTACAGAAAATCGGGGTCTTCGGGGTATGTAGTCAGCGCATCGTCCACCTGCGCCATAGCAGGCTTGTATTTACGATTCCAAATCTCTATATTTATCATCAGATGCAGCAGTTCCTTGTTATCGAAATGTGTACGATATAGTTGCGATGTAACGTGTCGCGCTGAATCATATTGATTTTCAAATGCATACGAGTACGCCATCAGCAATAGGGTCGGGAAATGATCGGGGCTTTCGGAAAGAATCATGCGGCTGTATCTGCGGGATTCTTCCCAATTGCCGTTTCTTATTTCCAATTCAGCCATGTCGTACCATTCGGTGTTAATGGGCGGCGATTGTAATTCTACTTCAAGAACTTTGCCTCTTTCGTGGTCGGGATTGACGCTAAATAACTCTTCCAATGCTTTTTCGGCGTTTTCATAGTCTCTTTTGAGATAATACGCATTTGCTTTTTTGAACAGAAAATCCTCATCTGTAGGGTAATACAGCAACGCCTGATTGATAACTGTTATTGCCTCGTCGTAGTTTCCGCTCCATATTTCGTTGTCGGAAAGCAGGGTCAGCGCGTCGTGGCTGTCGGGCTGAATGTTGAGTAGCGGTCTTACTATCAAACGCGCCGAGTCGGTTTTATGTTCCCATGCGTAAGTGCGCCCGATAAGCAGCATAGCATCGTAATAATCGGGGAAAATAGCCAGCAGTTCCCGTGATATTCTTCTTGCCTCTTGCCAGCGGTCGTTAAAGGCTGCATCGCGGGCAACCATAAACATCGAATCGGCATTAATGGTATTGTGCTGCGAATACGTGGCAACCGATGCAGTTGTCCAGCACACAAGGCATATACAGATAATTTTTACTATTCTACTCATCAATTAACGTTCAATAATTTATTAACTTTTGCCGACAATTCTCCCAGATTTAGCGGTTTTACGGCGTATGCGTTGGCTCCCAACCCCAAAGCCGCTTCAATGCTATCGTGTAGATTTGCGCGCGAAATAATGATTATCGGAAAAATTCGATGCAGCGTATTGCGCGCATACGTAATAAGTTCCATGCCATTAACGTATGGCATATAGACGTCGGTAATCATTATACCAATGTCATCGTTCTCCGACAGTATTGTCGAAGCGTCTCGTCCATTGAGCGCTTTGAGAATTTCAAATCCTTCTTTTTTGAACTGAAATTCCAATGCCCGTATGGTCATCGGGTCGTCGTCACAAATTAACATCTTCATATTTCCAAGAATTTATTCAATTTTTACTCGAAAATCATTTTTCATTAAATTAATCAACAAAACTGTTTCATCGCATAAATTATTTACCTTTTCGGCAATTCCTGCCAAATTGGCATGAACGAGTACAGAATTTTCAATATCACAAGCGAGGTACTGCAACCTGTCAGCGCTCATATAGGCATACCTTGAAGCCAACTTATGAGCTATTCCGGCAATTTCCTTCCACTCTTCCATCGGCATTAGCGATTGAATCGTTTCAATATCATCAGTTACATTTTCAACAAACGTAACTAACATATCCTGAATGAAAGCCTCATCACCATGTGCTATTTCTTGTATTTTTTCTAAACTATACTCCACAATTTATATGATGTGATTTACCTTTATACGAAAAATATTTGAAAATGTTTGGAAAAAAGGAAAAAAAAATAAAAATAGTTTTATAAAAAAGATACGATTTATTTCTTTATTCTGTTTTTCAAGGCTTTACACAACTGCGTTTACTCAACGGGTATTTCAATATTTTGCAAAATATCAAAATTGTATTTGCTCAAAAGAATAAAAAACAATTAAGGAGGCTATTTTTCGTTATTATTAGAATGTATTGCGGTATGTTTTTATTATCAATGAAGTTATTTTTGATATTTTTCTCACTTATTTTGACAGCGCCTGTCTTTTCGCAAACGTCCAACACTGTGGACACTGTTCGTGCTACTTTGCCCGACATAGCCAGAACGGCAAGTTTTGACGGGGTTATCAAGACGAAATTTGAAACAAGCGTCGAAACGGCTGCGATGCGTTTCAACGTGCGCAACTCGCGCGTGGGCGTGCGCGGCGGCATAGGCGCATTTTTGAGTTATCGCGTACAGGTTGAGTTGAGCAACGAGGGCGCTTTTCAGCCGTTAGACCTGTTTGGAACGTTGAAACCCACGAGAAATCTGCATTTCCTTTTCGGACAGCAGAATATCCCGTTCGACAACAATTACATCATAAGTCCCGGCGAAATGATGTTTGCCAACCGTACTTTTGTGGGCAAATTTTTTACTCCGGGTACGCGCGACATGGGCGCTGTGGCGCAATACAGGTTTCGCATCGGCAATTTACCGATGGAAGGGCAAGCCGGTATGTTCAACGGCGGCAGAATTAACGAGCCGCAATGGGCTGATAAAACGTCATTTGCGTTTAGACTGATAGCCGGAAGCATGGACGGATTTCGCACTACGGCAAAGGTTTACAGATACAACAGAGACCCGATGGGAAATAATCCCGAAATTGATTACTTTTTCTGGGGTGTTGATGCGCGCTACGCAAACAGCCGCCTGCGCGTTGAAACCGAAATGATGAAGCGCCATTCGTTCAACGATGGTATGAACTTGCTTGGCGGATATATTCAAGGAGCTTACACTTTCGATTTGCCAAATCCCGATGCGATGTTTCGTATATTGACGCCTGCAATTCGCATTGATGCAATGGGGTATGACGTGGGGAACAGTGGCTTTGAAGTTGCAAGATTAACAGCCGGTTTAAAATTCGGGCTGACCTTCATGCCGTTCGACTCGCTGCTGCGTATAGACTACGAGCAATATTTTACGGAAAACAACCTTGAGTTTCCTGATTTCCGCCCGGGACGCGATGATCATGTTACGGATAATAAAGTGACGATAGAGTTGATAGTGAGGTTTTGAGGCGGTCAGCCATATTACTGTTGTGCAAAGACGATTTTTTTGTTTTTTAGGCTAAAATATTAAGTATCGCCCATCTCAATTCCAATTTTTTTCATTAACAACGATGCGTTCAGGCTTGTGCAAATTCCTTTGTGCAGTTTATAGTCGAACGACATATTCTCGCCGTCAATTTTTACGTCAAAATGCGAATTGCTGATATTTTCGGGCAGTTCCTGTTCGAGAGTTCCTAACGCAAGGTCATGAGTGGCAATTATTCCCGACACGTTTTGCCTGACTAACTGCTTAACTAACGCAACAGAGCCTATTTGCCTGTCGCGGGAATTTGTGCCACGTAAAACCTCGTCTAAAAGGAAAAATACTTTTTCGCCGCTTTTTGTGACGTCTATCAACAGTTTAAGACGTTTCAATTCGGCATAAAACGACGATGTTTGTTCTTCAAGATTATCGGCAATACGCATGTAGGTAAACAATTTGCAGTTTGTGATTACGAATTTGCTTGCACACACGGGCGCGCCCGCAAGCGCCAGCACAATATTGATGCCGACGCTCCGCTCGAAAGTGCTTTTACCCGACATGTTTGAACCTGTAACAATGGCTATGTTTCCCGCTCCCGTAAGAGAAAAATCGTTGCATACCCGCTCATTTTCAATGATAAGCGGATGTCCGATGTTTTCTGCTTCGAGACGAAAATATTCATCACTAATTTCAGGAACAGCCCACGAAGGATTATTGTGCATCATATTCGCAAAACTCGACAGCGCCTCAATTTTAGCAATAGTATCAAACCATTCAGGCAATTTTTGTCCTTCGCTCTCGCGCCATTGCTCTAACCACATCAAATGCTTATAATCGTTGAAAAACAGAGTATTAACAGGAATATATGCCATATTTAAGCGGTAGTCCAATTTTTTTATTCGATTTTGCAATGCCTTTATCTGTTTCAGAGCGGCGCCTGCAACAAAACAATCGCAAAGCGCAACAAGACAAGGCGAGGAAAATTTGGCGGCGCAAACCAATTCTATCAAATCGGCGTATGCGCTTATAAATTTCACTTTATTAGACACTTGTTGGTGAAGTAAGCTGATTTTCCTAACATTCAATCCGTATATCATGAAATGTATAATAATCGGCAACCATGCAATTACTGACGGAATAAAGCCGATAACACTCATGGTTATTACGGCAACAGTAATCCACGGCAGTATTTTTATCGTTATCGTCAATTTGCGTTTGCCTGATAATTCTGCTGCGCTATAGAGCCATTTTAAAAAATGCGGCAATTCTTTGGCGACGTCTTTGTGTTTCAGCCCTATAGACTGCATATTTTGTCGTAGTTCAACCATGCCGGCAAGTTCCTTTACGGCTTGTTGTCGTGCAATTATTTCGCTCGTATCTGCGGGATTGCTCAACCACGCGGCAAGCATATCGCTGCCCGATGGGCTTGTTGTGCGGTTTAGGTAGCGAAACAGCGAGTGAGAGCCGAAAATATCCAAATCGGAAGCGTAATAATGTTTACTGTTTTCGTATTGGTTACCCGAAGGATAGGCGGAAAAATCGCCGTTAAGGCAGTTAAGTTCCTGCTGGTTAATGATTTTCAGACGTTCCTTTTCATTCTGTAATTCAATATTTTTCAGGTGTTTTTTAAGAATTACGGCAAAAGCGACAATCAGCGCCAAAGCCAGCCCCAAGCCTAACCATGCCGAAATCGGATAAAAAACAATCGCCGATGTTATGGCGGCAATCATAAGCGCCAATCGCAACCAAGTGTAACGGTTGTTTTGCCGCTCGCAGCGCTTTTCTGCTTCGGCAAAATGCTGTACGCGATTTTTATAAAAATCCATAATCATGGTGCAAAAATACGGTTTTTTTAGTAAAACAAAAAAAACAGACTGTCCTTTTCTACTGTTTAAATCTTATAAGTATTGATTCTGCCCAAGCCGAAGACATATAAGGCTGTCAGTTAGACGATTGGCATTGGCAGGCGTTAGTTGGCGTTGTTGGTGGCGGGGTTTATCAATAAAATGCGTTTTATTTCCTTCCCCCTATATACCAACACTTTCCCCAACCTCATGTCCTCCACAGGTAATGATTTAGAAACTACCGATTGACTTCCGTTGGCTTTGGTTTTCCATTGTTTCAAATAACGCGGGGCACAGATAATGATAGTGAGGTTTTAAAACACAAGCGCAACCCCCACGCCATTTCCGCTAATTCCGAATATCAGTTGCATAGGCTGTTGCGTTGATGAAAAACCATGCAGGCTATTGTATTCATTCACAGCGTTTCGCACGTTTCTTCGGCTTATTTGTTTGAGAACTATTCCCGTGCTTACCGACGCTCCGCCTGCTATCATGCAAGCGGCGCCATATAGCGGCTTCAAATCATTGACATCATCATCGTCATCATTATCGTCAAATTCAAACTCAAAATCCAAATTATCTGCCGACAGCATTAACACCGCACCACCCGCTATAAGACCCACTCCAGCAATAGTCCATATATTACCGTTGCGATTTCTTGTAATGCCTTTGTTGTAAAGACGTAGCGCATCGGTGTTTGCCGTTATATTTCTAACTTCGTTTTTGGTCAATCTTCTGCCATTTTGAAAAACATTTCTGCCATCGTTGGAAAGCATACCGCTAACTGTTGTTATTTCAGCGTTTTGACGTGACACATTCGGTTGAACAGCGGGAATGTTGCCCGCTGAAACTGCAGTTTGCGATGGCGCGATAGTCGCAAAATCCGTAACAACGGCAATAGGAAAATCGGGAATACTGCGAGGAATTATGGCAGTGGGCGCTTGTCTGCCACCGGTTAATTCTCTTACTCTCTGGGTTATATAAAAATGTAAACTATTGACAGTTATTGTGTTTCTATCGGGAATTTGGGCGTTGCCGTTCAATCCTTCTACTAATGCTTTGGTAAACGCTCCGTTGTTCCATTCGGGCGCTTCCAACGAAAACTGACGACCCGTAGACGAGGTAAAAACCACGGGTCCATTGTCGGCATCGGTCAATTCACTAACTGCCTGACTGATTGCCGTTGCGCGTTGTTGCGCATTGCCCAGAACATTACCCGAATGGCAGGCGTCCATGAATACAAGCAATTTTCCGGCGACGGCTGAAATCGTATTTTTTATTTCAGAATAACTGATGCAAGTTGCACTTATCCGTTCTATGTTGCCATTTACGGGTATGAAAAAAAAGGCGCCTACATTGTCGTTTACCCCGTGTCCTGCCATGTAAAGCATTGCAACATCGCGGCTTGTAGTTTCAGTTTGTAGCCAGTGCAGCCCTTCGCGAATATTTTCGGCTGTAGCGCTTCTATCGGCAAACAGTTTAACCTCAACGCTTTCGTACAGCAGACCTGCCTGTCGCATCATTGTCTGCGCAAAATCGGAAGCGTCCTTTGCGGGAAACTGCAATCGCAGTCTGGGATTGTCGTAGTTGCTCACGCCGATTGCCAAAACGTAAAGCGACGGTTTAAAAATATGCTCGCTGCGAACTAAATTTACCGTAGCGGGAACGCTTGCGCCAAAAGCGTTTTGGGCAACAATCGTTATTCTACAATCCCTGTCGGGAATATCAACAACAGCGGTATTTTCGCCCAATCGCGCATCGGTAATCAACTGAACGGCTCTTCCATCTACCGACACCCTTACCGTTGCAGGCACCGACACGGAAATAAAATAACTGACCCTTATCTGCTCGCCTTCCACAATGCTGCCATTAATAGGGCTTGTGATGCTTACCGCAGGCGGCTCGTTTCGTTGT
>Ga0099364_10005721_pt1 | contig 18365 bp, 17 predicted proteins | sample TergutTh196P3_FD_73070 | JGI IMG/M metagenome (GOLD analysis project Ga0099364, IMG submission 73070) | Microcerotermes parvus P3 segment gut microbial communities from Pointe-Noire, Republic of the Congo - Th196 P3 | ecosystem: Host-associated > Arthropoda: Insects > Digestive system > Gut ...
TACTTTTAGTTGTGGCATTATAGGATTTAGGGGTTAGGGGTTAGTTTCCCTAATTCCTAACTCCTAATTCCTAACTCCTAATTCCTAATTCCTAATTGAAAGAACTAAATCCTAAAACGGTGGTGAAACTATTGTTTTCAACAGGTGAAATAATTGCTCAACAATTAATCAACGGCTTGATATTAGGTTCATTTTACGCTCTTGTCGCATTAGGTTATTCAATGGTTTACGGCATAATACGTCTGTTGAATTTCGCTCATGGCGATATATACATGACAGGCGCGTATGTTTCCTTTTTGATGTTTGGCCTTTTGGCGGCTTTTTCGGACGGCGTATTAGGTGTTGTGCTCGCTGTGATTTCTTCAATGATATTCTGTGCCGCTCTTGGTTTTACAGTACAGCGATTTGCATATAAACCGCTATTTGACTCGCCAAGGCTGTCACTTCTCATTACAGCGGTCGGCGTATCTCTCGTCATCCAAAATACGGTGATGGTCATGACGAACGGACAATTCATGTTTTTCCAAAGCGCCATCGACAATACAGCGGGATTTTCGTTCGGGCCTAATGTCACGCTAACTTATGTTCAATTAACTATGGCTCTCATCGCTGCCGGGCTAATGATCGCGCTCACATGGTTTATCGGAAGGACTATGTGGGGAAAAGCCATGCGGGCTATTTCCGAGGACAAAGATACCTGCCGCCTTATGGGCATCAATGTAAACAAGATTATCGGGCTGACTTTTATGATAGGCTCGGCACTGGCGGCGATTGCCGGTGGTATGGCTTGCGTCTATTACGGTCAGGTGCATTTCTTCATGGGTTATATCATCGGTCTCAAAGCGTTTACCTCTGCGGTCATCGGTGGTATCGGCTCGTTGCCCGGAGCTATGCTTGGCGGGCTTATTTTGGGGCTCCTTGAAGCCGGCGGGACACAGCTTATCGGCTCCGAATGGAAAGATGTCTTCGCTTTTGGAATACTGATAATTATGCTGATTTTCAGGCCAAACGGCCTGTTTGGCAAAACTACGATAGAAAGGATGTAGCTATGAAAAATACAGACGCGGCGGCAACCCATACCGAACAGATAAAAATGCGCGGTTTCTTTGGGAATCTAATAGACAGATGCTATGTCCTGATGGATAACAAATATATTAAATGGGGCGTTTATCTTGCTTTATTAGCAATTACAATAGCCTTGCCCCTCATAATGAACAATTACTGGATTGGTGTTATTAGAACCGCAATGCTTTATATGCTGCTTGCGATGGGCCTGAATGTGATTGTTGGTTATACCGGGCTTGTACATCTCGGTTTTGCGGCAAATTTTGCCGTAGGCGCGTATACTACGGGTATTTTGGTAAAAACATTCGGATGGAGTTTTTGGCTGACGATACCGGCAGCGATTGTTATATCTATTGTCGCCGCTTGTCTCATCGGCGGCCCGACACTCAGGCTGCGCAGCGACTATTTAGCGGTCGTCACACTCGGTTTCGGCGAAATAATCCGAATCGCCGCGCGAAATCTTCAGATAACCGGCGCCGCATCGGGGTTAAGCGGGATTCCCAGACCCTACTTTTTCGGCATCCATCTGACAAGCCACACCTCGCGCTATTATGTTTTTCTGGTGCTTGTAATAATCTTCATTTTTCTCTCAAATCGTATCAAGAGTTCCCGTTTCGGCAGGGCTTTGGAATATATTCGGGAGGATGAGGATGCCGCAAAAGCTATGGGTGTAAACACCACATTATATAAGCTTTTTGCGTTTATTGTGGGAGCCGTCTTCGGCGGTGTCGCGGGCAGTTTCTTCGTACTCGATATGGGCGCGATTTCTCCGAACTCTTTCCAATTCCTTATGAGCGCGAATATACTCCTTGCCGTTGTTTTGGGCGGCATGGGGAAAATACCGGGTGTTATTCTCGGCGGTGCGTTTATAGCGATTTTCCCGGAACTGCTCCGCTCATTAAGCATGGCATTCCCAAGCGGCTCTGTCATGGCATACGCAATGGACTTTGTCGGCTCGGCAAGGATGTTATTCTTTGGCATAATCCTTGTCCTTGTAATGATAAAAAGACCACAAGGCTTATGGCCTGAAAGACACCGCTAAATCAAGTTTCGCAATAGCGAAACTTGAGAGGGACTAGGGATTAGGGATTAGGGATTAGTCGTCAATTTGAAACCTTCCCCCAACCACAACTCCTCATTCCTAACTCCTAACTCCTCATTGAATAAACTAACTCCTAAATCCTAATTCCGGAAAGGACTGTTCGCTAATATGGCATTGATGCAGGTAAATGATTTGACTATGCGTTTCGGCGGTATAGTCGCGGTTGACTCCCTGACTTTTGATGTGGAAGAAGGCGCTATCACCGCGCTCATAGGCCCCAACGGAGCGGGTAAAACTTCGGCTTTTAACTGCCTGACCGGATTTTATAAACCCACATCCGGCTCGGTATTGTATAAAAACGAGTCACTTATCGGACTCGCGCCTCACCAAATCACATATAAGAGGATAATCCGTACCTTCCAAAATGTACGATTATTCAAAAATATGTCTGTATTGGAAAACGTGATGAGCGGCGCACACAGCGTTAGTAATCAGTTTGTCATGGGCGCTCTGCTCCGCCACGGCCCGCAGCGCAGAGAAGAAAAAGAAATCCTCGAACGCGCTGAATACTGCCTCGAGTTTATCGGTATACCCGATTTGAGGCACAAGACGGCTAAAAACCTCAGTTACGGCGACCAGAGGCGCACCGAATGGGCGCGGGCTCTTGCCGCCAATCCTGACCTCATTTTGTTTGACGAGCCTGCCGCCGGTCTGAATTCTGAAGAAAAAGCAAGGCTCATAGAGTTGATACGCCGTTTAAGGGATGAATTGGGTATTACCATTTTTCTTATAGAGCATGATATGGGTCTCGTAATGGAAATCTCGGAAAAAATCATTGTTATCAACTTCGGCAAAAAAATCGCCGAAGGTACCTCAGAGGAAGTACAGTCCAACCCGCTGGTAATCGATGCCTATTTAGGCACGGACGATGATGAGGAGGATTCGCCATGGCAGATGTAATCCTCAAAGTAGAAAACATGGAAGCCCATTATGGCAAAATATCCGCGATCAAAGGTATCAACTTTGAAGTCAAAGAGAATCAGATCGTCACTCTGCTTGGTTCAAACGGCGCGGGTAAAAGCACTACATTAAAGACTATCTCCGGCTTGATGCGGGCATCATCAGGCACGATCACTTTTTTTGGTGAAGACATCACAAAAAAAGCCCCCCACGAGATCGTGGAGCGCGGATTGGTTCACCTGCCCGAAGGCCGCCGCATTTTCAAAAATTTGACCGTCTTGGAAAATCTTGAGCTTGGTTCATTTACGATAAAAGATGATGCCGAACGCAAACGGAGGATCAACAACGTTTTTGAGCGTTTCCCGATCCTCGGCGAACGTCAAAAACAGCTCGGCGGAACACTCTCAGGCGGTGAACAACAAATGCTTGCTATCGGCAGAGGTTTGATGGCGAAACCAAAACTGCTGCTGATGGACGAGCCTTCAATGGGTATTGCCCCTCTTATCGTCAGAGATATCGCAATCATAATCCGTAATCTCCATGCGGACGGCACACCCATTTTACTTGTTGAGCAAAACTCAAAAATGGCTCTGGGCCTTGCCGATTACGGATATGTAATGGATACAGGCCGCATAGTGCTTGAGGGTAAAGGCTCCGACCTCAAAAACGACGACAGCGTGGTAAAAGCCTACCTAGGCGGCGTATGACGCAATATGAATTAGGATTATTGAAAAAACTCCCTAATTTCATCCCCGTTTGGAGTCTCAACGTCATAAAACTCGTTTTCTCTGTTCAGGCGGCGGTATGTTTCAAGACCTAATCTATGATACGGCAGAAGCTCGATTTTGACGCTTCTGCCTAAGTTTTTGCAGAAATCCGATATGCCGGTCGCGTTTTCCTGAGTCATATTCCAACTCGGAATAAGGGGAACTCGGATAACTATTTCACCGTCAAAGGTTTCCGCCGCCGCTCTGATGTTATCCAGTATCAATCCGTTACTAAAACCCGTTGCTTGTTGATGGGCGGTTTCGTCAATATGTTTGATATCCGCGAAAAGAACGTCCAAATACGGCAAGATTTTTTGAAGCTCGTCAAAACTGCCATACATAGAGGTCTCGATCGCGGTATTTATCGCCCTTTTTTTTGATTCCCGAAGAATTGCCGCTGTAAAATCGGCTTGGGCTAAAGGCTCTCCCCCGCTGACCGTCACACCACCACCGGAATAAAAATAGAAAATCTCATCCTTGATGATTTCTTTAACGACATCATCAACCGTCATAATTTCGCCATACCCATACTCTATCGCGCCGCTCTGCGACTCAGGCGTCGAACACCACATACATCTAAGCGGACAGCCTTTAAGAAACACAACAGTCCGAAGCCCCGCCCCATCATGTATAGAAGTCTTTTCAATTCTCAAAACAGTCCCGGTCATAACTCCTAATCCCTATTCCCTAATCCCTATTCCCTAATTGAAGCACCGTTCTCCCAATAATCTCATCCTGTACATCTTTGCCGAGTTCGACAAAATAGGCTGTGTAACCGGCTACGCGGATCAAAAGCCCCTTGTATTGTTCTGGATTTTCTTGGGCTTTGAGCAGGGTTTCACGGTCTATGACGTTAAATTGAACATGATACACACCTAACGAACACATACTCTTGAGCAACGCCATTAGCTGAACAATACAGTTTTCATCAGCCAGAAAATCAGGCTCGATCTTCATATTCAGCAGAGTCCCCTGCACAAAACGCTCATGCGGTATGTTTGCCGCAGACTTGATCACAGCCCCTGCCCCGTTCATATCAGTCCCACCGCTCGGGCTTATACCGTCGGCGAGCGGTTTGCCCATTTTTCGCCCTGAGGGTAAAGCGCAGACTTCCAATCCAAAAGGCGTATTCCCCGATACCGGCAGAATACCGGGTGTCAACGGCCCGAACCTGCTGTCATAAGTCTCTATCTCGTCGGCAAAAAACGTAAACATTTTACCCGCTATTTCGTTGGTATACTCCTCATCATTCCCATATTTCGGAGCGTCCATACAAAGCTGATGGAGTTTCTCAAAACCTTCAAAATTCGCGTCGCAGGCATCCACAAGCTGTGACATCGTTACCTGTTTCGTATCAAACACCAGATGTTTCACCGCCGCCATACTGTTTATCAAATCCGCGACACCAATAAGGATCACACCATTACCCGCGTTATACTTCGCGCCGCCCCTTGCATAATCGTCGCAATTCTCAATACATTCCCTAAAAGACAAACTCAAAGCGGGAACATACCTATCCAACGAAATCTCATCAATAACATGGCTGCCTTTGGCGATTGCTTTGGTAATATACGCATACTGCTCCTTGACCGCATTCTCAAAATCCGCATAGGCCTGAAAACCCGCAGGGTCGCCCGTTTTATCAGAGATAACATTTCCCGATTTCTTTTGCCCGCCGTTTCGCATAACAAACTCAATGACACTGCCGAGGTTGATGTCCGCAAGCGCGGTATATTGTTTCAGCCTGCCTTCAAGATTTGTTTCAACACAACCGCAAGGATTCCAGTCGAGCGCCTCTTTGAGCGGTATGCCTTTATTCATCAGCATTTTTATCCCGCCGTCATCGTTATGAAACGCCGGAAAACCTGTGCCGAGTTTGATAAGCTCAACTACTTTTCTCAAAAACAGATTTGGGTTTTTTGCGACATTGTACCTGACAGACAGCGAGGGCTGATAAAGCCGCGTCTCCATAGTCGCCTGCAAAATCTGATATGTAAGCGGGTTCACCGCGTCCTTCCCCGTCAAATCGACCCCACCGACACAGACATTCTGAAACATCGGATAACCCGCCGCAAACTCGGCAGTCTGGGCATCTTGAAAAAGGCATGGCTCGCTGAATTTCACCCACAGGCAATCAAGCAGCTCCTGAGCATCATCCTCGGTCAGCACACCGCTTTCTATATCCTTTTTGTAAAAGGGGTAGAGGTACTGATCCATCCTGCCGGGATTATAACTTGCCGCATTTTGCTCCATAAAAATGGATATTTGATAAAAATAAAGCGACTGCAAGGCTTCACGGAAATTACGCGCCGGAAATTTCGGTACCTGAGCGCAGACCGTAGCTATCTCCAATAGTTCTATTTTTCTCTTTAAGTCCTTCTCCCCTGCCGCAAGCCTTTCCGCTTCTTCCTTATATCTCTCCGCAAGGCGAATCATTCCTTTCGCGGAGATAAGCATCGCCTCCAGATACCGCATTTTTCGATAATCTCCGGGGATCGTAATATCCAACCTCTCACGCCTTTTTTTAATATTTGCGCAAATCGTACGCAAACCCTCGTTGATTATTTGCGTATACCCGGCGGTCGTCTCACCCCAGCCCCGCACGGCCTTCCTGTCAATATAAATGACACCGTTGTCTCTAAGCGTTTTTGTGTCTTCCGGGATTTGCTTCCGCCACGCCTCAAGGCTTGACCGCCCCTGCCAGAACGGTTTGATTTCTTTCAAAAACAATTCCCTGTCTTTTTCAGTCAACACAAACGGGTCATAACGGCGTGTGCTTATCGTATCAAGTTCATCATCAAGAATCGACCAGCAAGTATCCGCGCAGAGTATCCCACCCCGCATTTTACTGCCCGAACACCCAACGACCAGTTCATTATCCCAAATAGTGACGGTCTTCTCGTTGCATTGACGATAAAACGCCTCCGCCTTTTGGATATAAAGCGGCTCACCCGCCGTCTCCTTAAAAGACTTCGTCATAATAAGCGCATTCTCAATATCCACCTCCGGCACGGTATTGATCACCCGCTCTTTAAGTAATTCAATTCTTTTCATATATTGTTTCATAATGACCACCCTAAAGATTCTTCACTGCGTTCAGAATGACACGCCTAAATCCTAACCCCTAGTCCCTAGTCCCTAGTCTAATTCTATCACTGAGAGTAAAAAAATACAACAGAACACAACAGAAAAATCGCACAAGAAAAAATAATCCTTGACTTTCGGTTTGACCGGTGATAATATAATTCGGCCGCTTTGAATGGGTTTGTAAATGAAAACACTGTTTTCTACCTACTTAAGCGAGTCTTATATTATTTGAGGTGAAATCAACCAATGATGCACGCCATTATCGAAACAGGCGGTAAGCAGTACAGGGTCAAAGAGGGCGACGTTATCTTTATCGAAAAGCTTGACGTTCAAGACGGTGAAACTGTCACTTTTGTCAATGTCCTTGCTATTACCGGAGATACCGGCACAACATTTGGCACACCGACGTTAGAAGGCGCGACCGTCACAGCCGGAGTTGTCAAAAGCGGTAAGTCCAAGAAGATTATTGTCTTCAAAATGAAACGCAGAAAAGGCTATCGCAAAAAGCAGGGTCACAGACAACCCTACACAAAAGTTCAAATTGAAAAGATTAACGCTTAAGGAGATAATTCAAAATGGCACACAAAAAAGGAATGGGTTCTACAAAGAACGGTCGTGACAGCAAGTCCAAACGCCTCGGAGTAAAACGCTCAGACGGTCAATATGTACTTGCCGGCAACATACTCGTCAGGCAGCGCGGTTCATCCATACATCCGGGCCTCAATGTCGGTCAAGGAAATGATTATACGCTTTTCGCGCTGAAAAGCGGCATTGTACGTTTCGAGCCGATGGGACGCGACCGCAAATGCGTCTGCGTATACGAACAACCCGCGCAATAATCAAACACTAACAAAGCGAATACAAAGTCACCCCCGGGTATAAGCTCAGGGGTGACTTTATTTAACTTCTGCGGGCGGGGCAAGCCACCGCCCCTACACCCTAAATCCTAAATCCTAACCCCTAACATGAGCCTCTATTTCCCCCGTGGCGACATCCATGATATAGATGCCTGTATCTGTTTCCACTAACCAGACAGGATCGAGCACGCCTTCACCAAAAGGGCCTGTCCTGAAAAAATATCCCGATTCAAGACTGTCGATGCGCGTAACCTCAATAACCTCATTCTTAACCGCTCCCAATACAGCCAGCATTGCCGTTGCGGGTGTTGTAATCGCCACTCCGTCGGTCAAAGGTCGGGTAACGGTCACATATCTGCCGCTTATCGTTTTAAGTTGTTCGCCGCTAAACTCAAACTCAATCGCGCAGTTAAAAATCTCCACGCCCCTGTATGACACTATAGCGGTCACGGTTTCATATCCCGTCGTACTGTATTGAGTAATCGACGATATTTCTATCTTCATATCGTCTAACAGTTTTTCAACTGTTTTCAAAGCCCCGGCTGTGTTTATGATTGCATTTTCATTCAGTTGCATCTCAAAACCACCTGAACTATTAAACTCCGCGACCCCGCTTTCTAAACTCTCATACCGAAAAATGACTCCCAAATCAGTCATTTCCGACTCACCTAATACAGCGGCCGCAATAGTTTCCTCTACTTCATGCACCCGCTCCGTCCGCATGGTGCCAAATGAACCCGAGGAGGAGATGTTGTCGGGGTTTATCGTTATTCCATTGCTCAACAATATAGCGGCAGCGTCTTCGATCGCCGCACGTTCACTCCGTATATCCGCAACCGCGTCAATAATGATTACAGACAGAAATATCCCATTGATCAACACCAACGCCGCAATAACTATTGTTTTTATCCTAGAAATACTCATAACGCTCCCCATAGCGGTTCCATAAACGCGAGTCCCGAATCCGAATAATTTAAGGCAAATGCGCCATTTGCCGCCGCAAACGCTTGTATTTCAGGCAAAAGCGCGGCATATTCTTCTGTAACTGAAAACGCTCTGAAGTTAAGCTGTGCCGATGTAACTATCCCTTGCGACAGCGTGATATTCGCCGCATATCCGTCCTCTTGCATATGTACTTGTCCGCCCGCTATATAATAGCTGAATGTTACATCATTCTGATTTTCAGATTCACTCTCAATAGATGTAAAATACACCTCCGCGCCGCTTACAGTGCCAAGCGTCTCGGCTATAATAACACGCGCCGCCTCAATCATCTCGCTCTCACTTAGGCTCTGCCGCGCACCTGCTTCACTTGAATCATCAGTCCGGCGATAAATAACCGAACCTCCCGGAAAAACTCTGATTTCAAACTCCATCCCAACGCAAACAAGCGTGTCAAACATATCATACTCAAGAATGTTTGGCTCACCTCTGTGCCCGAATGCGTTTTTAGCGGCCTCAAGCAACTCCTCCGCAGTTCCCGCTGACTCTGAGTTGACTAAAGGATGCAGATTTCCTTCCATGATTAAAGTGTATGGGGCGTTTTCCGCCGCTTTCAGCTCGGTTTCAAACGCAAACAATGCTCCGTTGGCGTTGTATGCCGCGATATCTTGTGTCATCCCGGCAGAAGATGCTGTTTCGGCGCGATAAAACAAAGCGTTTTCATGTTCGGAAAAAAAGATTCTGTTTCTATCTTCACCAAAGGCTACAAAAACTCGTCTTAATAAAAAATCTTCTTCAGTTTCCGGCATTCGCGACCGCAGCCATCCATCCAAAATAGAAAGCCTGATAGGAACGGCATATTCATAAAACACACCGCTTCCTCCGAGGGCTGCTCGCCATTCATCCTCAGTGATTACGGTAAGTTCCGACATGGAGCCGAGCGCTTCAGCGAAAATACTGCTTGTCCTGTCATATGCGGCATTACGCGTCTCATCATCATATTTAACGCCAAACCGTTCTCCGTTTTGCTCGGTGATAACGATGGTCAAAGGACGCGCCGCCTCTTTCTCAATCAAATTATCGGCATCCCCCGGCGTTGCCCCGTATGCAGCTCCCGAAGCATTGCCAAAAAACGGAACCTCCCCGATAAAGTCTTTAAGCAGCCTCGTCTGCCACAACAAAATCAACGCGCTCACAGTAAGAATAACGATAAGCGCCGTCTTCACCCATTCAATTTTCCTACTAGGCTTACTCATAGATTAAATCCTAAATCCTCAGAAGACCCACGCCGTCATTGCGAGGAGCGCAGCGACGCGGCAATCCAGACGTAACCAATTATCTAACCCCTAACCCCTTCTATCGGTAGCGTCACCATTACCGATGTGCCTTTTCCCGGTTCGCTTTCTATCGTGATATTACCGCCGTGCAGTACTATAATGTTTTTTGCTATGGAAAGTCCAAGACCCGTCCCGCCCGATACGCGGGTACGCGCTTTATCCACACGATAAAACCTGTCAAATACCCGTCCGAGGTCTTCTGCCGGTATTCCGACCCCCGTATCTTCGATTTTCACAAAAACATTATCGCCCATTTTTCCGCTAATAATCTCTATCGTTCCCCCGTCAGGCGTGTACTTTAACGCATTAGTAATAATGTTCATCAGGACTTGCTCAATCCGGGCACAGTCTCCTCGAATCATAGGAAGCCCCCATTCAAGCTCAAGATTCAGCAAATGGCCGCATTTTTTGGCTTCAAGGGCTATTGCCGCATAAACATTCCGTACCGACCGCTCAATAGAAAACTCCTCTAAATTAAGCTGGATATTCCCCGAGTCAAACCGTGACAATTCAAGCAAATCCTGTACAATTTTTGTCATCCTGTCGGATTCATTGATGATAACGCGCAGAAATTCCTCCTCGGTTTCCTTTGGCAGTTCAATATTATCCGAAATAGTTTCGGCATATGACCTGATACTTGTAAGCGGAGTCCGCAGTTCATGTGAGACATTTGCGACAAACTCGCGCCGTAGTTTGTCCGCTTTGGTCAGTGCCTCAAGATTCGCCTCTATTTGAGCCGCCATATTGTTAAACGTCTTTGCGAGAACGCCTATTTCATCTCCTGATTCAACTTTAATCTTGCTCGAAAAGTCACCGTCCGCCATCGCCTCGGCGGCTTTTGTCATGCCCTGAATAGGCGCAAGCATCGTTTTTGATACGACCAGACTTACAAGTATTGATATTCCAAACCCGATTAGAACGGCGTTCATAATCAACCTGATCGTTTCCGTTGTCTGGCTTTGCACAGTCTGTTTGTTGTCGATGATATATACAATAAACCGTTCACTGCCGGTTGACGAAATGATAGGGATGGCGACATCCATATAATCAAATCTTGAGCTGCCCATAAAGGCTTCCTCGCCGGAGAGGGCTTTGAGAATATTTGGCGAAACATCAATAACAGCGGATTGGTCGGGCCCCAAAACCTGTGCTGTATTTCCATCGAGAATATAATAATTACGAGTAATGCCATCAATACCTAGCTGCCCCGAATGAAGCTGCATCACATCTTCCATGCGTGAAACGGCATCGGAATCATCGGCGGCATTACGAAGCCGATGTATCAAGTCGCCTTGCGTTAAAACTGATTGCTGCTGGATATAAAACTGGTTCGTATAAAAATCCTGTGTTCCCCGAATAAGAAAAACAAGCACTACCATCATCAGCAGTACTACGACCACAAGCATAACAAACATGAGTTTTATCATCCAACTATGCTTCAAAATAATACCCCACACCTCGTTTTGTGATAATGTACTTTGGCTTGCCCGGATCCTCCTCAATTTTTTCCCGCATACGCCGAATAGCGACATCTACAGTCCGCAGGTCGCCAAAATACTCATATTGCCATACTTCATGAAGCAATTCTTCACGCGAAAAAACCTTGCCGGGTATCGCCGCCAAAAAGCAGATAAGTTCAAACTCCCGCTGAGTAAGCTCCGCGCAACGCCCGTTGACAAACACGTCAAAACGCTGTCTGTCAATAACAAGCCCTTCCGGCATCTCATCAAGAAGCGTCTCTGCATGAGCATCGTAGCGGCGTAAATTTGACATAATACGCGCCTGAAGCTCGCGTATGGAAAAAGGTTTTGTAATATAGTCGTCGGCGCCTAATTCCAAGCCAAACACCTTGTCGGTTTCTTCTTCACGGGCTGTCAGCATGATGATAGGCGTCGTTTTGTCCGTTTTACGTATCGTCTTACAGACATCAAACCCGTCAATCAACGGCAGCATTACATCAAGCAAAATAATATCAGGCTTATTCTTGGAATACGCCGTAAGCGCCGCCTCACCATCAAAAGCGGTGATTATCTTATAACCCTGTTTCTTCAGATTAAAACTAAGAATATCAACAATATTCTTCTCATCATCCACCACCAAAACTGTTCTAGCCATAAAAGCCTCCCTAAATCCTAACCCCTAAATACTCTCTCGCTTTCATTATCCCAATGATTGATTTCGCGTCGGGTAAGTCGTTTTTCATAATCATTTCCACGAGCTTATCAATCGAAACCTTCTCAACGCTGAGTAATTCGTTCTCGTCAAGATGTGCTTGTCCGTATTCTAAGTCCAGCGCGAGGTACAGATGCAAAATCTCATCACAATATCCGGGCGACGGAAAAATTGCGCCCAGAAACACATACTTCCCCGCCGTACAACCGGTTTCTTCCGACAATTCTCGAACAGCACAGTCAAAGGGGTCTTCGCCCACCGCGAGTTTTCCCGCAGGTATTTCTAAGAGTTCCCGCGCCATTGGATATCGGAACTGGCGAACCATCAATATTTCATTATCACTCGTCACGGGAATAATGCCAACACCACCGGAATGTTCGACAACCTCTCTGTCAGCAACATTCCCATTCTGCAGCAAGGCCTCATCACGCCTAACATTGACGATCCGCCCCCGATATACCATCTCAGATTTAAGTTGTTTTTCAAAAAAACTCATAAATCCTAACCCCTATCCAAGAAGACGGATTAATATGATCCCGGCAAGCGTAGCATGGATGCGGAGCGCGTGGTTTTTTTACAGGATGTAAAAACCCACGAAAAGGGACATATAATCCGGCTTCTTCACCATAAATAAATTATTCAACTACTGATTTGTAAATCTCCAAAATATCCTGCCAATAGAGTTTTTGCAGGCCACCGGCGGGTATTTCGTTGCCAAATGCGGCACCGGTTACTTTTTTCGCCATTTCTTCAAGTTTTTCGTCATTGATGCCAAGGTCTTTAAGCGTTGCGGGCGCGCCCATATCGTCAAAGAACCTACGTAAACGCTCAATACCTTCCAGCGCGATAGTTTCGGGATCACGCAAACGTCCGGTAACGCCCATTACATTGACCGCGAACTGGACGAACATATTGACATTCTTTTTATAAACATAACGCATCCACGCGGGAATCACGACCGCGAGGCCGCCGCCGTGCGGAACATCGTAAATGGCGGAAAGCTCATGCTCTATGCTGTGGCACGCCCAGTCCTGCTCACGCCCGCAGCCGATAAGATTGCTATGCGCCATCGTTCCGGCAAAACCAAGCTCCGCCCATGCTTCATAGTTCTTCATATCTTTTTTGGCGCGGGGGCCGTTCCTGATAAGGGTTCTAAGCACGGCTTCACAAAGCTCATCTGTCAAATCTGTGTTTGGCGTGTTGCTGAAGTAACGTTCAAAAACGTGTGCCATCATATCGACAACACCATATGCCAACTGCTCCTTAGGCAAGGTGAAGAAAAGTTCGGGGTTCATAATTGAGAGCAGCGGGCGAAGGTTTGGATTGCCGTAACCGTATTTCAGCACCTTTTCCTCGTTGGTGATGACCGTGTCTTGGCTTGCCTCGGAGCCTGCGGCGGGGATAGTGAGAATGATAGCAACGGGTAACGCCTTAGTCACCGGGATGCCTTTTTCATAAACCTCCCAGATATCACCATCATAATAGCGACCCATCGCAATCGCTTTTGCGGAATCAATCGGGCTGCCGCCGCCCACCGCGAGTATGAGGTCTACATTCTCTTTTTTGCATAATTCGATACCTTCATGCACCATTGAAAGCACGGGGTTTGGCCTGACACCGGGTAATTCAACGAAATCAATGCCGTTTTCTTTTAATGACTTTGTCACGATGTCATAGAGGCCGGTTTTTTTGATGGTGCCGCCGCCATAATGCAGAAGCACTTTTTTCGCGTGAGGTTTCAGCAGCTCTCCGATTTGATAATGTGTGTCTTTTCCAAACACGAGGCGAACGGGTGAACAGAACTCAAAATTAAACATACTTTTTTCCCTTTCTTTTTATAATCCTTTAATATTGTTGATCCAAAAACGTACAATGAAATTTGCGCGGTCTTTCTTCTCTTTCGCCATTTGTTTCGCGTATTCTATCATAGCCTCACGTTCGCTCTCTGTCAAGCGATGTTGGCTAAATCTCGCCTTTTGCGCCAATTCTTCGTAAAAATCAGCCCCTTCCCGCCCAATGGTCAATTTGACTTCATCATTTCGCGGCAAAACCCTGCCTCTGAGCCGTAGTATATACCTCCATGCGTGTATCACAGCAAGATTCGTATCTTTGTTTGCGAACGCCCTGTCCCGTTTGAACTGCGAGATATACCCGCGAAGGATCAGCAGCAGCACGATAGCGAGCAGCGAAAGCGGGATGATGGCGATAAGCCGATAGTCATATTCATCATCGCCGCCCTGCGGGGCATCATCGGCGGAACCCCCCTCAACTTCCATCCCATAATATGGGTCGTCAAGCATTGGATCCCATTCAGACGAACTCGAAACTAATTGCCCATCAGGCAGCATTGATGGCGAGAACTGGGGCAAACCGACATAAATCCCGGAGCCGGAAGATGCGGGCGTCACTTCGAGCGGCAGCCAGCCGACATTATCGTAAAAGACTTCAACCCAAGCATGGGCTTCCCTGTCAGTAATTACAACAACCTCTCCGACTTGATCGGGCGGTATCGTAATCATATAACCCACAGTAAACCGGGCGGGGACACCCAATGCGCGGAGCATCAGCGTGGCGGCTGTCGCAAAGTGAATACAGTAGCCGCTATGCGCTGTTTCGAGAAAATAAAGCGCGAAATCCTCATCGTTCGGAATCGGCCTTGGAAACAGGCTGTATCTCGACGATGACGACACAAGCGCGGCGACACCGTCAACTATGCTTGCCCTGTCGTCATTTTCGGTTATGCCCTCCCGTGCCGCAATCTCGCGCAACCCTTGGGCAGTCGATTCATTTATCTGCAAATATGTCTCTTTAATGTTATCAATGTACATCGGCGGCGGCAAGTCGCCCCACGAGCCATTCCATGCATTAATTTGCCTCAACGCGGACTCCAACAACAGAACATTCTCATTTACCTTATAAAAAATGTTATCCACGTGGTAATAATCAGGCACATGATAATATGGGGAATACTGTATATCTGTCGAATCGCCGATCTTTGTGATGTTCATATGCTCCAATGTCACGACATAATTCTGATACGACGAATAATAAGTCCTCGCGATAAGCGCGGGTGTTGATTCAATAATGCTGTCATAATACAGCGTTCCGTGATTAGTTGAGTTTACGATCCATCCGCTTCCGTCAAATTTTTGCATAGAATATCCCCGCAAATAAAAGATGCCCGACGCCGATGATATCACTTCGAGAAGTTCCGCCCCTGTGATATTCCGGGAACCCGCCGCCGAAATCGATACATTATTGGTATCAAAGCGCCATTGCCCAAGAATCGCCCTCGGCCAACCCAACCCCGGTCCACCGCCCATCTCAATGCCGGAACTATGCAAGAACTCCCTTACTTGCAAATTAAACCCGCTTATCAAGTCGTTTTGGTCATAATCCTCGGTAGGTATCAAATAATACGCAAGAGCAAGCAAAGGAATACTGAGCGCAAGGATGGGAAAAACAGCGTTCCCTCTCCTGATGTAATTGTCAGGATGAGCCGCGCTGCATAACATCATCGTAAAATAGACCGCTAAAAGACCGATGATATACCAATAATCCGGCGGGTACTCTAAAAGTATAAGCGTTGGTATTACGAGCGGAGCTGTTAACAACGCTGTAACTGAAGCGCTTCTGCGTAAACAGATCGCGATTGATAGAAAAATAATCAGAACCACACCAAGCGCTGCGAAAAAGAGCGTCAAATCATAATCGTTTTCAACCGCATTTTCAAAAAAAACCGGCACTTGCATCCAGTTGCTGAGTTCTTGAGAGATAAAAAATATCGCCCATTTCGCGCCGGAAATGATCTCATCAAATCTCAAAATGAGCACAACGGCTATCGGAGGAATCAGAGCGATAAGCCCTTTTGCGCGAAAAAAGGTAGCAAGTATACCTGAAGCAAGGGATGCAATCAAAAAAATGATAAAGAGCGTCTTGATTTCTACAGGAAAAATAAAAGCACTAATAAGCGCCCCCACCGAGCAAAGCGCCGCAGCTAATATTAAAATAACACTACCGGCACACCTAAGTATAGCCGCACCCCGACTCTCATTTTTCATTTAACTTAAATCCTAACCTGCTTCAACCACAAATACCCACGTAAACCTTTTTGGTACTGCGGGGTTATTCGCAGGGGCTTCACCTTGTTCGTCCAACACCGCATACAGATAATTCACTAAATCTGCAAGTTCGGTGACCTCGGTGATTTGCCCGTGTTTCTGAAATCTCACATAAAAGCATATCCCCCGCTTTAGCAGACTTTTAGTTATCCATAGCAAACGCCCAAGAATCAAATCACGTTCCCGGGCATTATTCCAGTGTTCAAATTGTATAAGTCGGCTGTGAGGCATCGGAAGGAGCGGTTCACGTACTAAGAGCGCGTCATGTTTCGCGGAGAGTTTCCAATGAACACTTTTCAGCGGGTCACCCGCACGGAAGGGGCGCAGATCATGTTCTTCGGAAAAAACACCGCAAGCCGCGGGGCGCAACGCCGTGAGCTTAGGTAGCGACACCGAGCCTATCGGCTTTACCGGCGCGGGTAATACAAGAACGCCCACTCTGCCGCTTTCCCTGACCGGTACCGAGAACAACCCAAGCAAGCTGGTCGCCCAATAACGGTTATAGGAAAACACCGTGAATCCGCTGCGTGATGTGTCGAGCGCCATCTCAAATCTATTGCCGCGCTGTGAATTGCATTTTATCCGATGTTTGACCCTTCCATCATCATGTCTTTCCGTCACCCGTATTTTCACCCGTCCGGCAGCAAATCGGCTTTTCTGCACCATACGTAAATACAGTGCGCCCGCCTCACCCTGCCTCATCATTTTTGGCGCCGACATCTCAAGTCGTTTGGTAAACATACCGGGAAGGCTTATGAGCAGATCGAATGGTATCAAAAGGAGTATGCATACAAGCAAATAGCCCGAAAACCACAGTGGATAAACCACAAAAAAAGCAAACGAGCAAAGCAAAGCAAAATAATACAACACACGATAAGAGCCCAATAAACTTACCCCTATTTAATCCCCGGTGCGTTTACCGAGCCGATTATTTCATTCAATATCTCGGCTGCGGCTTCATTTTCGTTTTCATATTCCGATCTGAGAATAAGCCTGTGCGAAAGGACATCTGTAAATAACGGGCGGATGTCTTTTGGGATAACATAATCCCTGCCCTGCAAGTATGCTACGGCCTTTGAAATACTGTTAAGCGCGATCGTTGCCCTCGGGCTCCCGCCCAGAAGTATGCCCGGATGCTTGCGGGTCTTCCCGACCAGAGTAACGATATAATTCAGAATAGCTTTATCTACATAAACCTTATCGACTTCGCGCTGCATTTGTTCCAGTTGGTTTTTCCCCAGAATGGTTTCAACAAGGTCAAGCATATTGCTGCCTTTTTTACTTTCAAGAATCCTTAGCTCATCATCATGTTTCGGATATCCGATTGACAATCGAACCATAAACCGATCCATCTGCGAATCCGGAAGGAGCTGTGTGCCTGCCGCCCCGACCGGGTTTTGCGTGGCGATGACGATAAACGGCTGCGGTATCGGACGTGACACCCCATCAACTGTCACCTGCCCTTCTTCCATTGACTCCAAGAGCGCGGACTGTGCCCTGCTTGTAGCGCGGTTTAGCTCATCCGCCAAGAAAATATTACACATGACCGCCCCCGGAGTGTATTCCATACGCCCTGTGTCCTTGTCGAATATCGAAAACCCCATTACATCAGACGGCAAAACATCAGGATTGAACTGCACCCGCCCATAATCAAGATTAAGCGCTCGCGAAAACGCGATAGCAAGCGTAGTTTTACCCACACCCGGAATATCTTCAAGCAGAATATGCCCTCTCGCCAGAATCGCCAAAAAAACCCGCAAGATGATCTCATCCTTGCCAATAATAACTTTAGACACCGTATCCAAAACCCGCCGACTAGCCGACCTCTGAAGATTTATCTCATTCATACTCACAATCCTAAATCCTAACTTCTAAGTTCTAAGTAGCCGTCGCCGAGCTATGTGTTCCTTCACCGCTCATTATCGTCATCCATGCGATAAAAAGCTCGCTCCGCATCCATGCTCCGCTTTACGGAATCACATACCACGGCTCCTAACTAATAACTCCTAACCCAC
>Ga0099364_10005722_pt1 | contig 18365 bp, 11 predicted proteins | sample TergutTh196P3_FD_73070 | JGI IMG/M metagenome (GOLD analysis project Ga0099364, IMG submission 73070) | Microcerotermes parvus P3 segment gut microbial communities from Pointe-Noire, Republic of the Congo - Th196 P3 | ecosystem: Host-associated > Arthropoda: Insects > Digestive system > Gut ...
CCGCATCCCGTTAGGGATGCATCGCTCGGTAGATAATGGACGGTTCATCATTTATACGCATGCCGTATGTATGCGACCTATTTATGGTTGCATACCGTAGGTATGCAAAGGGTTGTGGCATCATTGTTATCTACCGAGCGTAACATCCCTACGGGATGTTCAACCCATGACGAAACAAAACATTATAGTACCATTATTTAATTTTTTTGGGGTTCAAGGTATAGATGCCCCTATCCCAAAGCATATATACCATATAGCACAGAAATCATGGATAAAAATCAAATCTTAAAAAAAGACCTCGTAGCAGCGTGGGAGCGTTTCATGGACAATACCTATACGATCGAGGACTTGACGTTCCTGCTTGATTCCGTCAAAGAAGACGAGCATCTTCAGGAACTATACGACGTATTAGACCGTTTATGGAACGAGGCTTTAGGCAACACGCCACCCCTGACACCGGAACAGGAAGATATATATCGCAAGGAAGCCGCTCAAGCGCTTGCCGTATACCAGAGCAAGAACACAAAGCAGGTTCCTTCGCGGCCAATAGCCCGTTTCCGAAAAATATGGTATGCCGCAGCAGCCGTTTTGTTGCTGGGCGTATTGACGCCCGTATCTTATCGTTTCCTGAAAACAAAAACAGACCAGGCTGCTATACATTATATAATAGAGACCACAGGGCGCGGCGAAATCAAACCCATCATCCTGGCCGACGGGACGAAAGTGACCCTTAATGCCGAAAGTCGGTTGACTTATACCGACACCTTCGACAAAGAACGGACAGTAGAATTGCAGGGAGAAGCCATATTTGAAGTAACGCCCGACCCCGAACGACCCTTCACCGTGACAACAACCGATATGAAAGTCAGCGTATTAGGAACAGTTTTCGACGTCAAAGCCTATCCGGATGACGACGTGTCGGAAGTATCCGTTGCTTCGGGCATGGTAGAAGTCGAGCTGCCGGGCGGAAAAGCACAGTTAGAACCTAACTATCAGGTGAAAATGAATAAAACCACCGGAAGTTTTGAAAAATCCAAGATTGACGCCGAAAAATATCTATCGTGGACAGAAGGAACACTCTTTTTCTCCCGCACACCCATGAAAGAAGTGATCAACATGCTCAATCGCGCCTATCCCCAAATCGTTTTCGAGTTAGCCGAAGGCGAATATCCTGATTTGATTTCCGGGAAATTGGAAACGAAAAACTTAGATACGATGCTGAATCTATACATCAAATCCATCGGCCTCAGCTACAAAAAAACCGGAAACAAAATCATCTTATATCAAGAAACAAATCATTAACCCTTTAACCCACTTTCCGCCTATGAAACAGCCCCCTTGAACCAACCCCAAAAAAAGAGCGGCCGCCAAGAATGGACGACCGCCCGTAACTTCTCTGCTTTTATCCTCAGTATTGGACCACCGGGCTATAAAAACAGGGAAACAATTTTAACAATCATTTTTTAAAAAACAATCATTAAAAAACATGGCAAATATATGTATTTAAAATATTATAACCAAATTATTATGCGTTGTACGTTATTTTTAACGTTAAGTATTGTTGCCGTCAGCATGGTTACAGCCGAAGAAGCAATGTCGCAGGAACGAAGGGAAACCGGCATCAATCTGACGCTGAACAACAAATCCGTTGTATTTGTTATCAACGCCATCAGCGAAGAAACAGGATACGATTTCTTTTACAATGCGAACACCATGTCGCACTTGAGAAATATTACCGTCAAGGTGAAAAATGCCACCCTGGAGCAGGCGCTACAACAAGTGTCCCATCAAACAGGACTTGAATTTCACAAGGTGAACGACACCTACGTGGTCGTAGCGCCTAAAGAACAGGCCAAACCCGAAGCCAAACAGCAGCAGGGCATCCGCGTCACCGGTACGGTATCCGACAACTTCGGTGAACCCTTGCCGGGCGTAGCCGTCATTATCAAGGGCACAACGGATGGCGTGAGCGCCAATCCAAACGGCGAGTTTTCCATTACCGTTCCATCCGAAGCAACGGTACTGCAATTTTCCTATATCGGCTACCAGCTGCAGGAAATAACGGTAGGCGACCGCCGCATCATCGCCGTCACCATGAAGGAAGCCATTACGGAATTGGATGAAGTAACCGTCGTAGCTTTCGGACAGCAAAAAAAGGCAAGCGTCATCGCATCTATCGAAACCGTCAATACAAAAGACCTGCAGATAGCCTCATCCAATCTAACCGCCGCCTTTGCCGGAAAAATCCCGGGCGTTATCTCATATCAGACCACCGGCGAACCCGGCGCCGACAATGCAGAGTTCTTCGTGCGCGGCGTCACTACCTTCGGCTATAAAACCTCGCCCCTGATTCTTATTGACGGCTTTGAAGCCACCAGCTCCGACCTGGCACGAATGCAACCCGACGACATTGAAAGTTTCTCCGTCTTGAAAGACGCTTCCGCCTCGGCGCTCTATGGCGCGCGCGGCGCTAATGGCATCATCTTAGTCAATACCAAAGGCGGCAGAGAAGGAACGGCAAAAATCAGCGCCCGCGTTGATGTAAACATGTCTACACCTACCCGTATGAACGAATTAGTAGACGGCGTCACCTACATGAACCTCTATAACGAGGCGATTTACACAAGACGCAGCGAATTGGCTTCAGCCGGCGATTTTTACGATATGCAAAAGATCATGGCTACCGAAAGAGGCGACTATCCGATGCTTTACCCCAATATTGACTGGTATGATGCTTTGTTCAAAAAACAAACATGGAACACAAAGGCAAACCTGAACGTATCAGGGGGCGGAGGCGTAGCAACGTATTATGTAGCAGGCGGTTTCGATAAAGAAACCGGATTGCTGAAAGTGGACAACCGCAACAATTTCAATAACAATATTGACATCAAACGCTTCCATATCCGTACCAACGTCATTTTCAAAATAACCAAAAACACTACATTAGACACCCGTATCAGCGGACGGTTTGAAAGGTACAACGGTCCCTATACATCAGCAAGCGACATCTTCAGAATGGTCATGACAGCTAACCCTGTGGCCTATCCTGCGGTATGGGAACCGGATCCCGCTCATCTCTATAGAAATCATACCCTGTTTGGTTCGGCTCCATACGCACCCAACAATCCTTACGCCGAAATGGTGCGCGGTTACGAAAACCGAGATGAAAGTACCATTACTGCGCAGGCAACCTTGATGCAGGACTTGGATATGTGGACGAAAGGACTGAAATTCCAGTTGAAAGGATCGGCGAATGTGTGGAGCTGGTATTCGGCAAAACGGAGCTATAATCCCTATTTTTATGCATTGCAAAGTTCAAATCCGATAACCGGAGACTATACGCTCTGGTGTACAAATCCCACCAATCCCAATGCATTGCTGGGAAATGTGGAGGCAGGAAGAAACAGTAGCGGACATTATTATTTCGAGGCGCGATTAAACTGGGATCGTCAGTTTGGTAAACACAATATCGGCGTGATGACGGTTGGTATGGCAGAAGAATATGTGCTCACTGCCGGAAGCAGTAATGATATATTCGAAACGCTGCCGGAGCGTAACCTCGGTAATTCGGGACGTATCGCTTATGATTACGATACCCGTTATTTTCTCGAGTTCAACTATGGTTATAACGGTTCTGAAAAGTTTGCTAAAAAATACCGATTCGGTTTTTTCCCTTCCATTGGGGGTGGATGGCTTGTATCAAACGAATCATTCTGGTCTGATGGTATGAAAAAGATTGTTCCTACACTGAAACTGAAAGCCACGTATGGATTGGTAGGTAACGACGCAATAGCCAGGCGGTCGGACAGGTTCTTTTTCCTCTCGAATGTGAACATGTCTTCGGCAAGAGCCGCAAGCTGGGGAATGGATTGGAGCGTGAATCCGTCCAATGGTTACCAGACGACAAGATATGCCAATCCCGATGTGCAGTGGGAAGTCTCCAGTAAGTTGAATCTGGGTATCGAATTAGGGTTGTTCAAGAATGAATCAATAAAGATACAGGCAGATGTATTCCGCGATATCAGGGACAAAATATACATGGCATGGAGTGATCTGCCTGCCTCAGCAGGGTTAGAGGCGTCGATGGCTGGAAATATCGGTAAAGCGAAATCACAAGGTATTGAGGCATCCATCGACTTGAAACATTCATTCAACAGAGATTTCTGGATCACCGGACGAGCAAATTTAACGTATGCCGTAAGCGAATATATCAAATTGAGCGAACCTAATTATGCAGACCTCTATCGCAGTCGGGCTGGGCATAGCATCAGTCAGCAATGGGGCTATGTGGCTGAACGGCTTTTTGTTGATGAGACGGAAGTGAATTTATCGCCCTCACAGTTTGGATTGACCAACTCGATGGGAGGAGACATTAAATACAGGGATATCAATGAAGACGGTCTTGTCAACGAAGGCGATCAGATACCCATCGGATTTCCTACTATACCTGAAATACAGTATGGTTTTGGTTTGTCTACCGGATACAGGAAATTTGATTTTTCCTTCTTTTTTCAAGGTAATGGCCGTGTATCTTTCTTCATCGATCCGGGTAGTATCGCTCCATTCACCGGTCAGAGAAATGCCCTCCGAATTGTAGCAGACGATTACTGGACTGAAACGAATCCAAACGTACATGCATTCTGGCCACGATTATCATTGTCTCCACCCGAAAACAATACAGTATTGTCTACCTGGTGGCTACGCGACGGTAAGTTCCTTCGCCTGAAAACAGTAGAATTTGGGTATTCGTTACCGGAACTAAGCAAAATAGGATTGAAGGGAAGCCGTATCTACCTGAATGCTGAGAATCTTTTTGTGATCGCTCCCTTTAAAATGTGGGATCCCGAAATGGGCGGCAATGGTTTAGCCTACCCCATCAACAGAAGGTTCAATGTCGGTGTTCAATTCTCATTCTAACACACCCCTCCCGTAGGGGCAGACCTGCGTGTCTGCCCAATGATAACAAGAAAATTAAAATACAAAAAACAGTAAAATGAAAAAAATATTTTCAAACATTAAAGTATACGCTTTAGCGATATTTATCTCCTTGTTAAGCGCTCCGTCATGCAGCGATTTTTTGGACGTTGTTCCTGACAATGTATTCCAATATGAAGATTTGTTCACCTCACAGCAACAGGCATTAAATGCTTTAGCAACCGTTTATATGATGGTACCCGGAGATAATTGGGCATTATCATGGTCATTGGGAGACGATTATTCATTTGTTACATCGTATGCTTTAACAAGCCGTACTTCTGTTCAGGGCGCATCTATCATGCGGGGCGCTCAGAGCGCCACCAGCCCGATATTAAATTATTGGTCAGGAGCCAACTTGCCTTCGCCATACAATGTGGGGATGTGGGCTGCACTACGCGAATGTGATCAATTCATTCGTAATGTTGATCATATACCCGATATGACAGCCGAGATGAAATCCGACTGGAAAGCGCAGGCAAAATTTATCAAGGCTTATTACTTGTTCATGATGGTGCAAACTTATGGGCCGGTGATCATCCCAGAATACTTTGATGAAAGCGGTAACATCAATAGCGACCTTTTCTTGCCGCGCAGCAAGGTGGAAGTATGTTTCGATTACATCCTTAACCTTATGGACGAGGCCATACCTTTTTTGAAAGGAAAGAGAGAAACCCTGTATTTAGGTCAAGTGGATGTGGTAGGAGCAAAAGCCATCAAAGCAAGAGTGTTGCTACATCGTGCCAGCCCGTTTTACAACGGCAATTCAGAATATTACCATACTTTCTTAGACCACAATGGCGAACATTATTTTGCACAAACAGAAGATCGTGAAAAATGGAAACTTGCAGCCGATGCCATACAGGATGCTCTTGACGCATGTGAACAATATGGATTCAGGATGTTCCGTTTCAATGGTATACCTTACGATTATGATGTCGATGATTTCCAGATGAACACTGAACGCATGCAAACACTGTACGATCTGCGCCTAAGGATGTGTGAGCGTTGGAACGAAGAAATTATCTGGGGTTGGGTGCGGGGTGAAAATGTGATGTCGGCCGCAGCCATTATTAACAAATCTCCCTCTTTCGGCGGACCGGCTCCTTCAAATCTTGGCGGTGGATGGTCTTGTGCCTCCTATCAGGTAATGGAACGTTTTTATACCCAGAACGGTTTGCCGATGGATGAAGACCGTACGGTGAATATCAATGCGTTACATGAAATTGTGACGACGCCTGATGAAAATTCGCCTGAATACCAGTCAATGCGGGGATATTTGCAACCAGGGGTAACTACCATCAATATGTATTTAAACCGCGAACCACGATTTTATTCCGACCTTGGCATTACAGGTGGATATGTCCGCGAACATCAGTTACGTATTCCTACCATGATGTTTGAGGGTACAGAGGGGGGATTTATGCCGGCAGTTCATAATGTTAGTTATTCTCCTTCGTCAGGTATAGCCATCCAGAAAATTGTACATCCGGAAGCTTACCACCAGAACGTACATACTATCAAGGTTTATCCCAATCCGATCATTCGCGTGGCTGACCTTTACTTAATGAAAGCCGAAGCACTGAACGAGTATTACGGTCCAACTCAGGAAGTTTATGACGCTATTAATGTAGTGCGCATGCGGGCAGGTATCCCTACTGTGGAAGAATCGTATTCAAACCCGGAATGGGTTACTGACGAGGCATTGAATAAACATCTCACCAAAGAAGGGATGAGAGACATCATCCTAAACGAACGCTCCAATGAGTTCGCTTTCGAGTTTGCACATCGCTTCTGGGATATGCAACGATGGAAACGTTCAATAAGTGAGTTCTCTCGTCCGTTGTACGCTTGGAACTACAGGGGAACTACTGCTGAAACCTTTTTTGTCCTTAGAAACATTCAAGGACGAAAATGGGGTATTACCGAATGTCTGTGGCCTATTCCTAACACAGAAATGGAACGAAATTCGAATCTGATACAAAATCCGGGATGGTAATTTTAATTAAGAATTAAGAATTAAGAATTATGAAACATATATTAAATCATCTTGTAGGGGCGAACCTGTGTGTTCGCCCAACGTGCAGCAACTTATGTTATGCCGTCATGCAATACCGTGTCCGAACGGCTGCCCTCTTGCTTTTCATGGCAATCTTTATCGGTTGCGAAGAATCCAAACGTTTTGAAATCAGCGGAGGCGACAATACGCCTCCCGGGGCGCCAGTATTTATGGAATCCCAACCGCTGCCCGGCGGAGCAAGAATTTTCTTCCAGCCTCCCCCCGACCATGATGTGTTGTATATTGAAGCATCTTACCACAATGTAGCCGGTCAATTGATCCGGTTTGCAGCATCCTTCGCCGCCGGTTCTGTAGATGTTTACGGTTTAGATAGAGCCGGCGACCACCTGATTGTGCTCTGTGCCGTTGATCGCGCAGGGAATCGCTCTTCAAACGTGAACGCCACAGTCATAGCGCTTGATCCGATAGTAGTAACGGTTGCCAACTCGGTGGATGTATTATCGTCGTTTTCTTCGATGTTAGTGAAATGGCAAAACGAATCGGAAGACCCTCTCTACGTTTGGGTCGACATCTCATACATGCAGAACGGCGTCCGACGCGAACATACCACCGTTTTCAATACCTACCAGACAGAAACACGCTCGATAGACGGATTGAATCTGTATGAAAACGAACCGGTATCGGTCAAGGTGACTGTCAGAGATAAGTATGACCAATTGGTGGTGGCGAAAGATACCACTATCATATTACTTATTGACTGGGAGATACCCAAAGACAAATGGACATTTCCTGATGTGGGGGCTGTAATGGGCGATATTTCGCAGGTGAATGGTTTGCGAATGGATGTGATAAAAGACGGTTTATTTGATATTGACGTTGAAAACTATTTCTTCTCATTAATCGAAAACCCATGGAGTTTAATCATCGATTTAGGCGATGAATACGAAATTTCACGTATCCTGACACATCAGCGCTGGTCGGGATACAATGCCAGTTCCGGTGTTGTTGTAGTCAGAGGTAACTTATATCGGGGTGACAATATCCTCTCGTCTAATTTATACGGATGGGACAAAGAGAATCAGTCATGGGATTTATTTTCGCGTCGCGTAATTATTCCACCCGTAGTTTCAACAGAAGGCCTTTATACGACGTTAGGACAAGAGGGCGATATAGATTACATCTTCCCGGAAGAACCACAATTTAGCAAACCCACTCGCTTTTTCCGGTTAGAAGCCATCAACGGAAGTTCCATTTCGGAAATTACATTATATGGACGTAAAGCACAGTAGGGGCAGACCTGAGTGTCTGCCCAAAGAAATTAAGACATTAAAAAACAATAAAATGAAAAGTTCAAATCATAGAAATATAAGAATCAGCTTTATGTTGCTGATAGCCACAGTATGTGTGGCTGTTTCGTGCGATAGCATATATGACAATGTAGAAAAATATGTGGACGGTGAAATCGTCTATATTGATAAATTAGATGGCATCATCAATGTGCAGATTGGTTACGAACGGGTGGAGATAGACCTATTGAGAGCAGGACGTATTCCTTCATCGCAGATCAGAATGGCAAAAGCATCAAAAATGGTCATCGAATGTCCGGACTTTACCGAACCCGGCAATAGAAGGGTCATTGATAGCATCTGTTCATGGGTAAACGTTACCGGACTGACGCAGTTGAAATTTTATGAACTTACGATCTACACGGAAGACGAGTATGGCAATCGCTCACTACCCATGAAAACAAATGTCAAACCTTATACGGCGGAAAACCTTAGTACAATAGAAATAACTCCCCCGTATATCAGCGCTTCTTCTACTTCGGCTCAGATAGAATGGTTAGAAGGCGTATCGGCGTTGACGCATAAGGTGGTTAGCTATTCATGGCAATTTACCGACAGAGATGGGGCAGTGATTTCATACGGAGATGAAGGAGACAATGTGGTTATCTTTTTGGAAAACATTGCGTCGGAGACGGATATTCCTGTAAATCTGATGTGTAGAATTATTCCGATGAACTTCGGATCAGACAATAATTACACGCCAATCATTGATACTGTTGATTTTCAGAAGACATTAAGTTTTCGTCTCTCATCCGATGCCGATGACGTTATCTTTCTCAAAGGACCCGAATCAGGATTTGAATCCGATTTAATGGAAGGGTTGTCTGCTTCTTTCTCGTGGACAAAAACAGACGCAGCCGACGGATATACATTGAAGTTTTCACTTCTCCCTAATTTTCCCGACGAATCAACCTATTCGATAGATGTAGGCGATGTGAATGAATATGTCATGTCTAATGAAGATATGCTCATTGTCTACGATACATTGGCAACTTCAGATTTTGTGATGGATTTATATTGGACAGTGACGCCAACCATACAAATCGCTCCCGTAAAAACGGCATATCGTATATTGAAATTCTGGAAACAAGGCGTGTTTTACCAATATGACAGGAACGGTTGGGTATTTCTTGAGGCGTCAAGTACACTTGGCGGTTATCCGGGACAAAATATGCTGGATAATAATTTGGTGACGTTTTGGCATTCTTCAGGTACTGCTTTGCCACATTGGGTTGTAATTGATATGATAACTCCTAAAAATATCTATAAGTTTGACGTTTATCGCGCGATGGATAACTATTCAGACACAAAAAGGATGGAATTATACGTCGGCAATACTTCTAACCCTGAGGGCGTTTGGACAAAAATTGGCGAAGGCGCTTTCTCTCCCAATACTTTGGGCACGCAAGAACGTTTTATAGAAGTACTCACTTTTGATAATACTACTGAAGGACGTTATCTGAAAATTCATTTGCTTGATGGTCGGACCGGATCATCGAATCCGTATGTGAATATTTGCGAAATCTTTCTCTATTATCAAAGATAGGGTTATATATCGAAAAAAGATAGATGGCGACTTTAATCGCCACCTGTCTTTTTTCAAACTGACAGGGCGGTATCTTGTCTGGACTAAAATGCGTTCTTTGACATATTGAACTACGCTAAAAAAAATAAAAAAAGTCGTTTCAGCCGCCTGGCGTCGGTTGAAATTCAAAATAGTGTGCGATAAGTTCTCGTAGTATGATTATGTGTTACGATTGTGGGTGCAAATCCCATGCACACTACTAACTATGGAAGTCTAATCATAATATATAAATAACATGAATATCAAATTTTTATTTTTCGTATCGGTCGTTTTTTTTCTGCCAAGCTGTTCTCCGTCAGGAGATTCGCGTAATCCGTTTGACGCGGAGAGTTTAGATTTTCAGCAATGGGGTCCGCGTCTTGCCGATGACGCTATCATGCCGGATGCTGAAACCGTCCAGAGTGTTGAAAGCTGGAGTAAAGCGGCTTTTACTGAGAAAAACGCTTCGAGGGACAACGTCCAGTCGTTTTCTCTCGAATTGATTCGTCAGGACTATAGTATGCTTAAATTCGATGAATCGTGCATGTCTACGCCGTTGAAACTTGGCTCGCGGTCGTTTGCAAAGGGGCTGGGAACTCATTCCAACAGTGAAATTCGCGTGACCTTTCCCGAACCGGTAACTAAATTTTCTGCGTTTGCCGGTATTGACAACAATGACGACACAGGCGGTACGCGCGGCTCTGTGCAATTTGCCGTTGTCGTTGATGGCAAGGAACTGATACGGACGCGCACAGTTCGAGGTAGCGACGAAGCTACGCCAATAGACTTGGCGCTGCCTGAAAAGACAACCGTACTGACGCTCATTGTGGATGGGACGGCAGACGGGCCTTCGCATGACCAGGCGGATTGGTGCGAACCGGTGGCGGTTGGCGTATCGGGAAAAACGTATCATCTAAGCGATGCAGGAACGCCGTTTCCGATGCTTACCGAGCTTCCGTTTTCATTTGAATACGGCGGCGTCCATTCGTCAGAACTGCTTCCCTATTGGACGTTTGAGACGAAAGACATAGATAAACTCAATCGCGCATATTCATGGACAGATCCAAAAACCGGACTGAAGGTTACCGCTTATGTGCGACGCTTCGAGCGCTTTGCCGGCGTAGATTGGGTGTTGCATTTTGAAAATACAAGTACGCAGAATACGCCCCTGATCGAAAACGTCAAAGCCATCTGTTTAGGTTTTACGATAGGAACTGAACGGGAGCCTGTGGTGATACATACACTCAATGGCGATACCTTTAACAAGGATGCCTGGTTGCCGGTAGAGCATCCGCTAAGGGCAAGACAAAGCAAGACGTTTGCTCCGCAGGGCGGTCGGTCGTCAAACGGCGCATTTTCGTTCTGGAACATACAAAGTAAAAATGATGGAGACAAGGCGATGTCTGACGGCGTTTTTGTAGCGCTTGGCTGGTCGGGACAATGGTCTGCCGATTTTGCCCGCGCCACAAATAAGGAATTGACCGTTTCTGCCGGTATGGAGAAAATCTCAACGGTCCTCTATCCCGGCGAAAAGATACGCAGTCCGCGCGTCTTGCTCATGCCATGGAAAAATGACCGTTTGAGCGCCCATGCGCTGTTTCGACGTCTCCTCATGTTTGAATACGCTCCGAAAATGCAGAACGGTATGCCGCAAGAACTCTCGGTTGCCGGACAGTGTTTCGACCGCTATTTCCGCAAACTACAGGGTTGGGAGAAAATAGACGGACAAATTGCGTATGCCCAGAAACTGAAAGAAGCCGGATGCACGGCGCACTGGTTTGATGCGGCTTGGTTTCCGCTCGGATTTCCTAATGGCGTTGGCAATTGGTCGTCCGACCCGGTAAGTTTTCCGAATGGTGTAGGAGAATTGGGAAAAGTAATCCATGATCTGGATATGAAATTTATTCTATGGTTTGAGGCTGAGCGTGTTGCAAGAGGTACGGAAATCGCAAAAGAATATCCGCAATATGTGTTCGATGGGAGCAGAGAATCCGGCTGGGGCAATAGCGGATTATATAAATTGAATGACCCCGAAGCAAGGAAGTATCTGACGGAGCATTTTCTGAAACTGATCAAGCAATTCGGCGTTGATGTCTACCGCAATGATTTTAATATCAATCCGCTCCCTTTTTGGCGCGCTAACGATGAGCCGAACCGCCAGGGGATGACCGAAATACGTTTTGTAGAAGGGCATTACGAAATGTGGAACCGTTTTCGCCAGGAAGTACCGGGTCTTTGGATTGACAATTGCGCTTCCGGTGGTCGTCGCATTGATTTGGAAACTATCAGCATATCTGTCCCGCTCTGGCGGTCGGATACCAATTGTTCGCCCGGTCATCCGAACTGGAATCAGACGCAAACATTAGGACTGACGCAGTTTATTCCGCTATTTGGTTGTTGTGCATGGGAATCCGACCCCTATACTGTGCGCAGCTCGGCTACGATGGGTCCTATCGTCCAGTATAATTTCCATGACGATGACTATGACCTTGCGCTCGCCCGCGCTTCCATCTTAGAATCGCATATCCACCAAAAATTCTGGTATGGCGATTTTTATCCGCTTTCAGAGGCAAAAACAGGCGAAACAGCCATCACAGCCTATCAGCTTCATCGCGCCGATTTAGACGCCGGCGTCGCTTATATGTTCCGTCAAGAGCAGTCTCCCTATCTGGGACGCGAACTCCAACTCCGGGCGATTGACCCCGAAGCGCAATACAGCGTGACCATCAAACGCGATTATACCGCAGGAGAACAGCGAACCATGTCAGGCAAAGCCTTGAGTGATTTAGAAATCACGCTTCCCGAGAAACGCACCGCCATTTTGATTCAATACCAACGCCAATAAAAGCGTGGGATACTGATTTGTCGTACCTGCTTTAGGAAAAAACATCAATTGTCAGAAAAGAAAACGGGAAAGTTTTGAATAAACATTAAAAATAATGTCATATCTTTGCAGTGGATTTTTAAAATTTTGAAGTATGGTAACGACAATCAATAGTGATATGGATAACAGGTTAAGTTTCGTAACTTTTATCATCGAGAAGTTTGCTTCCTCATTCAAAATGGACAGACAGGAGGCCTATTTTTACCTGAAAAAATATGGTGGACTGGATTATATTTTCGATTGCTGGCAGGGTTTACATGTTGATAATCCATATTGGGCAGTACGAGATATTTACAAGGTTTGCTATAAGAATGGAGGTATGCGATGAGAGTTTATCATACAAAAAACTGATATACGAACAAGATGATTTGTCACTTAAATCATGGTTGGAATTTTATATGATGCTTCAAAAAGAACTGAAGCATTGACGAAGGATACATCTCTGGGAATCTAATAGCTCAAAAGCGTGTAAATCAACTATAAGGGTTTATGCGTTTTTCTTTTTAAATAATATATTATCATTTCAGAATGAAAATCAAATATTTTGTTTTAGTAGCCGTAGTTTTTTGTTTATCAGGTTGTTGGCAACCGGAAGATGACCAAAATCCATTTGCAGTGACGAGTACGGATTTTCAGCGCTGGGGTCCGCGACTGCCGGATGACGCTATCATGCCGGATGCTGAAACCGTCCAGAGTGTTGAAGACTGGAGTAAGAGGGCATTTTCAGGGAATAAAAGCCCGGAGACTGCCGAAAAATTTCAGTTGAGCGATACTGCATCATGCGTGATGAGCCGGACGCTTCCGTTTTCGTTCTTGTATGGAGGTATCCATTCGTCGGAAGTGCTTCCTAATTGGAAGTTTGAGACAGTAGATATTGACCGGCTGAATCGCTTGTATTCATGGACAGACCCGAAAACCGGATTGAAGGTGTCGGTTCGCACGCGACGATTTGAGCGCTTTGCAGGTATAGATTGGGTATTGTATTTTGAAAATACAGGCGAGAAAGAAACGCCGTTGATCGAAAATATAAAGACGCTTGACATGTATGCAGTCGTGGGTAAAGCGAACCAGTCGAACATTATACATACGCTTTACGGCGACAATCACGGACCCACCGGTTGGACGCCCGCCAAATATCCGTTGAAAAACGGTGAGAGCAAACGTTTTGCACCGATAGGAGGGAAGTCGTCTAATGGCGTGTTTCCTTTTTGGAACATCCAGAGCGCGGAAACTGACGACAACGAGGCGTCGTATGGTATGTTTGTTGTGGTCGGCTGGTCGGGGCAATGGGAGACAAATTTTAATAGACAGAACGATGGGAGGATGCAGATTACCGCTGGGGTAGAGCATATTGCGACGGTATTGTATCCGGGCGAATCTATTCGACAGCCAAGAACGCTTATTATGCCATGGAAAGGCAACCGTACCAATGCACAGGTACTGTTTCGCCGTCTGTTGATGTTCGAATATACGCCCAAACCCAATCATGACTTCCCCGTACAGATGCCTGTAGCCGGGCAATGTTTTGACCGCTATTGGTGGGATTACAGTTTGCCTCCTGCCCAACTTCATCAACAATGGGGCGGACATCCATGGGGTACTTTTGACGGACAGATCACTTATGCGAATATATTGAAGAAAGCAGGGTTCACACATCATTGGCTGGATGCCGGATGGTTTCAGGATGGTTGGTGGAGAGGCGCCGGGAACTGGTATCCCGATACGGTTAGATTTCCGCAAGGAGTAGAACCACTCGGTAAAGCCATTCATGACCTTGGCATGAAATTTATTCTCTGGATCGAACCCGAAAGGGCATTATTACGTTCAAGTTTCTATCAAGCACATCCCGATTATTTTTTCCCCAGCTTAGGACAGCGGTTTATGGGCTTGGAACAAACGCATTTCAAATTGAACGACCCTAAAGCAAGGAATTTTATGATCGCATTTTTGCATGATTGGATAAACCGTAACAGGGTGGATGTTATGAGGATAGATTATAACATTGACCCCCTCAGCTATTGGAAAGCTAATGATGCTGAGAATCGTCAGGGGATGACGGAAGCGTTGTATGTGGCAGGGCATTATGAAATGTGGAGCCAACTGATTAAGGATAACCCCGGTTTATGGATAGATAATTGCGCTTCCGGCGGCAGACGGATAGACTTGGAAACGACAGCGCTTTCTGTTCCACTGTGGAGTTCTGACGCCGGTTGCTCTCCGGATACGCCTGTAGAATGGCAGCAAACCGTCACGATGGGAATGGCTCAATATCTGCCGTTGTTCTCGTGCGCGGTATGGGAATCAGACCCTTACAGTTTTCGCAGTTGCGCCAATATGGGAGCGGTCGCATCGTTCAATTATATGGACAGCGATTATAATGCTGAAAGGGCTAAGGCAGCCTGCACCGAAGCCAAAGTGTATCAGAAATTCTGGTACGGCGACTTCTATCCGCTGACAGAAGTAAAACCGGGCAATGTAGGTCTGCTCGCCTGGCAGTTGCACCGTGAAGACCTGAATGCCGGTATCGCCTACGTTTTCAGACAGAAAGCTTGTCCATATACCGGCTTTCAACTACCCCTTCACGCTATTGACCTCGATGCTACGTATGAGGTAACGATAAAAAAGGATTTTTCTAAAGGGATTTCTAAAACGTTATCAGGAAATCAGCTTGCTGAAATACAGATAGAAATGCCGGAGAAAAAATCCGCAATAGTGATTGAATATCGTAAAATATAAAAATAATATGCTATGTATGAAGTGTTTACCCCTAAAAGACTCTTTTTTGTGAGTTTGGGCGTGGTAGGGTACTTTTGTTTGCTTTACCTGAACGCCTATGTTGTGAAATCGGATTTTGTCCTTATCGGAGTGTTTCAAGAGATGTTGACGCTACCCTTGTTGTTTGCTCAGTTAGCGCTATGGGTCGTTTCCATTATTTACAGCATAAAGGAAAAGTTTCGCGTAAAATCGTATTCTTTTTGGACTTTTCTCATTTTGCTGCTTAATAATACGTTCTGTATAGGTAGTCTCTTTTTATCCCGTTAGGGTGGGGTGTCAAAAATGGAATAATGATATCAAAAGTAATGTTCGGCGGCATTTGTAATGTTCGGCGGCATTTGTAACGTTCGGCGGCATTTGTAATGCCGCCGTATAACACAATCGAATTTTAAATTCGACCGGGAAGAAGAGCGGCAATACAATTGCCGCTCAACAAATAGCTCAACCCAGCGACATACATGAATATGAATAATGCAGGTTAATCCCAAGAAAAACAAAGGGGCAGTAAGTCTTGGGCAGACGGGACAACGACTGTTTCGTCCTGTCCGCACAGAAGGATACGTACCGGATGCCCGTACCGCTGTTCCGTTTCGAGCATCACCTGACGGCACGCGCCGCAAGGCGAAATAGACGGGCGGATGATGCCGTCTGTGATAGCGACAATGGCTAATGCCTTCACCGGCTTTTCAGGGAAAGAAGCGCCGGCTGCAAACAGGGCGACGCGCTCGGCACATAATCCTGACGGATAGGCAACGTTTTCCTGATTATTGCCTTCAATAATCGCACCGTCGTCTAACAAAATGGCGGCGCCAACCTGAAAATGCGAATAAGGCGCATACGCACGTTTCGCCGCTTCAATCGCCGCTAAACGCAAATGTTTGTCTGCCTCTGGTAATTCATCTGATTGACAGACAGTTAGCTTAATTTCAATTTTTTTCTCTTCCATCCGGTTAAAATTATGATTGCAAATATAAGGTTATTTCATTTATAAACCGTAATTTTGCAGCCGTTTGAATTAAAAAATGAGATAATTATTACTTAACGATTACTTACTTAAAAGCGCATGAAGAAGAGATACATCTTTTTATTATCTATTTTCCTGTGGTCAGGAATCAACATTTTTAATGTTCAAGGACAAAAAAGGGGTCGCGACCCTATATTTGAAGCCTATATTGAGAAATATAAAGCTTTAGCCATCCAACAGCAAAAGGAATATCGAATACCAGCCAGTATTACGTTGGCACAAGGTATTCTGGAAACGAATGCCGGTCGGAGCCGATTAGCGGTACAAGGGAACAATCATTTCGGCATCAAATGTAAGCCCGAATGGCGTGGTGAACGGATTTTTGCAGATGACGACGCAAAAAACGAATGTTTCCGTGCCTATCAATCTGCGGAGGATTCCTATTTAGACCATTCGTTATTTCTTTCAGAAAGAATATTTTACGTCTCATTATTCGATTTAGATATCTATGATTACCCGGGATGGGCGTACGGATTGCAAAGATGCGGATATGCCACCGATAAAGCATACGGCTCCAAACTGATCAATATCATCGAGAATTACGAATTATATCAATATGACAAAATCCGGATAGAAGAAAAAGTGCCGATAATAGACGAGATTTATGCCATCAGATTGAACGTCGACAGCAAACAAGCGCCGGAATCCATCAACTGGCGGCGTAGAATCCATGTAACAAACGGCAGCCACTATATCGACGCGCAGAAAAATGATACATACGTCATTATTGCCTACGATACGCGCATGACGTTGAAGCGGCTGTTGAAATATAACAATGCCACCATCGATTCCCCGTTGAAGGAAGGAGACAGGGTCTATCTGCAGGCTAAACGGAAATATGCGGAAAAAAGCGCTTTTGTACATGTCGTTCAAAATGGCGAATCCATCCACAGCATTTCCCAATTGTACGGTATGAAAATGAAATCCATCTATAAGTTGAACAAGATAAGAGACGGTTACGTTCCCAAACCGGGAGATACGCTCAAAGTTCGCAAATAAAACCGATTGACATGGACGAACAGAGATATATGCGTCGAGGCGTAAGCGCTTCAAAAGAAGATGTACACAAGGCCATCAAAAATATTGACAAAGGGCTTTATCCGAAAGCATTTTGCAAAATCCTCCCCGATATATTAGGCGGAGACCCTGATTATTGCAATATCATGCACGCCGACGGGGCGGGCACCAAGTCGTCGTTAGCATATATTTACTGGCGTGAAACGGGCGACTTATCCGTATGGAAAGGCATCGCGCAGGATGCTTTGATCATGAATGTGGATGATTTGCTATGTGTTGGCGCCGTCGATAACATCCTCGTATCCAATACGATAGGGCGCAACAAGCTATTGATACCTGGTGAAGTTATCTCGGCTATCATCAACGGCACGGATGAACTGCTCGCCGAATTGCGCACGATGGGCATCGGCATCCATGGCGCTGGAGGCGAAACGGCTGATGTAGGCGATCTGGTCAGAACTATTATCGTAGACAGTACCGTCACCTGTCGGATGAAACGCAGCGAGGTGATAGATAACGCCCATATCCGCGCGGGCGACGTGATTATTGGATTGGCTTCTTTCGGACAGGCTGTTTACGAACAGGTCTATAACGGAGGCATGGGCAGTAACGGACTGACTTCGGCGCGTCACGACATGTTCGCCAAATATCTATCCGAGAAATATCCGGAAAGTTTTGACGCTGCCGTTCCCGAAGCGTATGTTTATGCAGGTGCGTTAAGGTTGACGGATGCCGTAGAAGATGTGCCGGTTGACGCCGGG
>Ga0099364_10005723_pt1 | contig 18361 bp, 22 predicted proteins | sample TergutTh196P3_FD_73070 | JGI IMG/M metagenome (GOLD analysis project Ga0099364, IMG submission 73070) | Microcerotermes parvus P3 segment gut microbial communities from Pointe-Noire, Republic of the Congo - Th196 P3 | ecosystem: Host-associated > Arthropoda: Insects > Digestive system > Gut ...
GACTTTACATCAGAGAATATTTTACAAAGACAGCGATGGCAATATCGATGAACTTCTTCACGATGGTGATGGTAAATTCACAGGGTTTAAAGCAGGTCACGAGCCATTTACACGAAACGAGTTAGGGAGTAAAAGCGACAGACCTACGACTTGAATTTCCTATAGGGAAAAAAATAAATAAACAAGGAGGCACAATCTATGGTTTACGCATATATCAGAACATCTACGGATAAGCAATCCAATGAAAACCAGCGATTTGAAATCGACAACTTTGCACAAAACAACAACCTGACGATAGGGAAGTACGTAGAGGAGACGGTGTCTGGCACAACGCAAGTTGGGACAAGAGAGCTCGGGAAGCTACTCAACAGGATGAAAAAGGGAGACCTTCTGATCTGCTCAGAGCTGTCACGATTGGGGCGAAGCTTACTTATGATCATGAGTGTCCTACATAGTTGCATGGAAAAGGAGCTAGCTATCTGGACAATCAAAGACAACTACAGACTTGGTAATGACATCGCCAACAAAGTTCTTGCCTTTGCATTTAGTTTATCTGCAGAAATTGAGCGTGATCTAATTTCACGGAGAACAAAAGAGGCTCTGGCACGGAAAAAAGCCGAAGGTGTGGTGCTCGGTCGCAGGAAGGGTTCAAAGAATAAAGTTCTAAAACTCACAGAGAAACATGAGCAAATTCAATGCATGATTGACCAAAAGATTCCGATTCAAACAATGGCAAAGGAGACAAATGTTCACCGCGAGACTCTATCACGGTACTTGTGTGATAATTTTGGACACAGCAGAAAGAAGAGAAGGCAAGAGCCTCTCAAAGGCAAAGAAGATATGCTTCACGAATTACTCGGGACAAACTATTCCATGTATAAAATTTCAAAGCACCTTAATGTAACACCGGCTTCACTGAATTATTATATGAAAAGGAATGGCTTGATACACAAAGGGTATCAAAAAAAGGCAGAGAGTATATAATGAAAATATCAACAATTGATGAAACGCATCAAAAGATTTATGACCTACAAGTAGAGAATAGAAAACTTATGCACAACATCAGCTTACAGGTTATGGATACATATGAACGAGTAGATGTAAACAAGAACTCAATCAAGCAGCTAAAAAAACTTTTGAAACAACATAAAAAACAATCGGTTTAATTGAACAAAATGATAGGGAGGGACAATGTCAAAAATAAAGAATCTTTCAATCCGAGTTTCCGAATCAGTGTACAATCAAATCGAGCAGATGGCAAAGGAGAAAAACATGTCAAAATCTGAACTGATCAGAAAAGGACTCGGAATAAAGGACGATACAAAGGATACAAAAAAGGTATCAATAAAGCTAGATGTAGATGTATTGCGTGAAATGGAAGCCCAAGCTCAAAAGCAAGGGATGTCATTGGAAGAATATCTGGCAAGTAAATTATCGAGCCGCTATTAGTAAAAATTTAGGTTATCACCTGATACTCTCAGGGTTGCGTATTCTTTTCTTTTCATACTCCTCGATAAGCTCTATAGGATACGCAACCCTTCCACCTATTTTTGTGTATTTTGGTCCCTCACCAATATGCCGCCAGTTTGCTAGTGTTTTTTCTGTTACTAGTCCAGCCCAACGCTTCACTAACTGCTCTGGTGTGAGGTATATCTCATTCACGACACTTCCCCATTCGCTACCCAGTACGAAATCTCGCCATCGCTATTCAGTTGGGGGATATCCTGTAGCGTATTAGCCGAGAGTAAAATTACTGACTTGCAGGATAGGCTTTTACAGACCCGTAAAAGTCCGTTCCTACCCGTCTTTGTCAGCAAGTCCACCCTGTCAAATATCAAAACATCAGAATTATCTGAGATCGCAATAGCTATTTGGATAGTGGAACGGACTCTGTATTGCTCCGATTCCGAAAGAACTTGATATATCCTATTGTCGTAGGTTACATTAAAATCAGGGTCAATGGCAACCACAGACCACCTAGCAGACTGACAAATTTGTAACAGCTGTTGATTAAACGCCTTGATTTTATCATCAGTCTTTTTCTTACGGAGTCCGTCAGGTGCAAGTATTCTATGGACATCTATACGCCACATAACCTCAGCTTGTTCCGCCTGAGCATCGTGATAGTCTGCATAAGCCTTTAGCTCATCCTTTGCTTTCTGTAGTGCTTCAAGGAAACCTGTAGGTTTTTCCCCGACCACCACAGCAGATAACATTTTTGATGCTGCTTCTGCTTGTGTTAATAGTAGCTCTGTCTCTTTGAGGCTTCCTTTTAAACTCGAGATTTCGGTCAAATAACCTGTGTATTGCTTTTGTAAAAGTGGTATATCCGATGCCTGCTTTTTCTCGGTGGGTTCGAGTTTCCCATGCTGGAATATGACATCCTTGTTGCAATGCGGACAGGTCAGAATATTTTCAGCGGCGAGTGCTTCGTCTAGTGTTGCCTTATGTTCAATACAGTCTTTCTCTAGCCTTGCAATTGTAGTGTTTATGTCGTTCAACCTTTCCGTCAAAGTCGGAATCTGTGCGGAAAGAGCAGTCAATCGTTGGTGCTCATGGTCGTCAATTGCTGTTTTTTTTAGTGACTCATTATAGTCTTCTTGTGCCTTTTGTAGTCTCGCTTCCAGGTCTGACTTTTCCACCCCAAAAACAAAGTTGGCAGGTTTCCATGTATCTGCTTTTTTTGTTCCGTACCTTTCACCTGTTATCTTTTCCCAGCGACCTTTTCTTTTTGAACCATCCTCTGAAATCTGTTTTAGTGCTCCGTCAAAATTGAGAGCTTTTACCAGTGCTACTACTTCATCACAGTGTGGGTTGCCTTTCAGTTCATCCCTCAAGTCATCGAGAGTTGGCTCTGATTTTAGAATGCTAACCCAGCAGTCTACGGCATCATTTTTTGACAAGTCAAGCGGGGAGCTAATACCAGTTGAAAACATCGATGAACGACAAGTCCCATTTGAAAAAACACTCCCATCAGGAAAAGTCATTTTGCTCCCCGATGTCCCATCATCTGAAATCATCTGACATAAAGCTGAACCAGTTCCAAAATTGACCAGATTGCGATAATCGGTTTTCTTTAAATCTTTGACGGGACATTCCCCAGTCAGTGCAGCTGCAATGCCCTGTGCGATTGATGTTTTACCTGCTCCGTTGTCGCCACCGATGATGGTGATATTTCGGAGTTCAATTTCCGCGTTTTTAATACCCTTAAAATTGTTTATCTTTACTATCATTAGAATATGTCCTCATAATCATCATCGTCATTTATATTTCCCTGTGCAGGGGTGGTCAAAGGGTTGTCTAAAGACGCTGCTGGTCTGGCTAGTGCTGGGGTCTCGTTTGGTTTTTCTTCATTGGTTATCATTTTGTAATCTTGGTCATCATAAACATCCATGCTGACATAAATCTTTTTTGCCATTCTCTTTAATATAGCAGTTCGACTTAATTCATCGTGCCACAGGTTCCAAGTTTCTTTATACGTTGATACTGACTTAACAGTTTCTATTTCTTTTTGGTGCATATAGTCTCGTATGGGTTCACCGCCATCCTTAAACTTGAATATCCCATAAACACCTAAAAACTCACCGCGTTCACCAGTGCAAATCTCATGTTCAATACGTTCTTCATCACCAGCCAAAAACTTGAAATGGTCATTCTTGTATACGCAATGGCTTACTACTTTTGACACATTTGAGTATCGGTAAAGTATTTTTTGAACACCTTTTCTCTTGATAGTAAACTCGACAGCAGTTGGATGCCAATCAGGTTTTAACCAGTCGCCTTTTGCATCCTTCTTGCTTTTGTTCAAATTCTCCGACCTGATGGTAAACATCGCTTCCTCACCATCGGGAAGCAATCCTCTACTGGCACATTTCAATACACTAGTTTTTAGCGTATTTCTGTCAACTGATAATAGAGTTTGGTTCATCTGCACTGCATTGATGACCGTATTCATAAATATATCAGACGACATATCCTTTGGTAAAACAGAATCAATCTCATGTTTCCATGCATTCAATTCCATTTTGAAACTATCTACAATGTTCAGGGTATTATCCTTTGTTGGTGGTTGTAAATTAGCCATAATCTCACTCCTTATTTTTATTTATTTGTAAATCCGTATTATTCATGCTCTTTGTTATCGGGCAAAAGTCAGTATTAAAACACGGACAATATTTTTGAGAACAAAGCATGCTCATCGTGTTTTCAGGAAAACAAAATGGGTCAAGTGTCTTCTCAAACTCCTCATACTCTCTTTTTATTCTCTGTATAGTATTCCATGCGACTTGTTCACATAGATTGACATCATAGTTTGTGGTTACTGGCACTGATTGCGGATTGCGTTTTGGGATTCGTTTGATGAAATCTATCGATATTGAATTGACCTTTACATCAGGATTTGCAGACCTGTATAACAGGGAATATGCCCCTGTCTGAGCATGATGAGATCGAACTACAGCACCTGTTTTAAAATCGACAATGCCGACACCATCAGAGGACTCTGCGACCAAGTCTATCGTCCCAGTCAGTCCCCAGTCTTCAAACTCCGCTTTTACTGATACCTCTGTCGCAATCGGGGTTATATTTCTCCCGATGCATTCGATATACACATTTGCCATTCTCTGAATTTGCAATCTTGCTGTGTCAATCGATGTAGTGGTGTCATCCCACAAGGCTCCTTCTTTGATTTCGTCTTGCAGGTTAGTCATTGCCATATCCAGTGCTTGAAACTCGACAAAGTCTGCATCAGCTATCCTACACTGAAAATAATGCTCGATGACTTTGTGCGTAGCTGTACCGACAGCAGCACCGATAGACGGTAATATCGTATTTAATTTGTACCCCGCATTTTCTATATTAATGCGGAATTGACGGGCGATTGCTCGTCTAGGGCAGTCATTGTATGCGGGCAACATACTTGCTCTGATTGTCTTTTTCATACTCTCTTATACCTACAAAATCCCAATTATACAATCTTACTTATATGTCCCACATATTCCTCCAAAATAATTAAAGGTCATTTTTTGTCAACTATTTTCCTGAAAAAACTATAAAAATGTCCGTTCTACATCCGCACCAAAATCACTTGACAAATTCACCGCTTTTAATAATTTGTGACTATGATTAATTTATATGCAGATCAAGAGAGTTCGCTCAAAGAGATTTTAAGGAAATTCCGCCAAAGGTTCAAAGCTGCATTATTGGTTGCACCTTGCGGCTACGGCAAAACTATTGTCTTTTCCGCCATTGCAAAAAGAGCAAAGGACAAAGGTAATAGAGTTCTTATCTGCGTTCACAGGCAGGAGTTACTCAGGCAGACCTGTCTCACCTTGAAAAAGTTCGATGTCTCTTATGGGATCATCGCAAGCGGTTACGAAATGAAGCCGCATGAAAAAGTCCAGGTAGCAAGCATACAGACACTTTGTAGACGAATAAAAATTCCCATCCAGCGGAGGGGTGGCAACAAAGTTGACGGGGTGGTTCTCCCTCCCACGCTCCTCATCATCGATGAAGCCCATCACGCCATAGCACCCACATTTCAAAAAGTGATCTCGCATTTTGATTGCAAGGTTCTCGGAGTCACCGCCACACCTTGGCGGTCAAATGGAGAAGGTTTAAACAAAATATTTGATTGTATGATTATTGGTGGAACTGCTGATGAACTGATCAATCAAGGTAGGCTTTGTAGACCTATATATTATGCACCTCCACAGCAGGTTGACCTGGAAGGTGTCAAAATATCGATGGGTGACTTTGACAAAGTCGAAATCAGCAAGAGAGTAAACAAACCGACTGTCACTGGAGACGCCATCGAGCATTACAAAAGAATTTGCCCAGAAAAGAGAGCTGTGGTTTTTTGTGTCTCCAGAAAACACGCTGACGATGTTGCTGTCCAATTTAATCTGGCAGGTGTCCCAGCTGCTTCGATTGATGGAAGTCTGTCAGACAGAGACAGATTTCAGAGGATAAAAGACTTAAAAAACGGATATATAAAAGTCCTGACTTCCTGTGAGCTGATCTCTGAGGGGTTCGACCTGCCAACCATCGAAGCTGCTATCATGCTCAGACCAACAAAGAGCCTTGCTATTTATATCCAGCAGGCAGGCAGGGCACTCAGGACAGCTGAAGGAAAGCAGAACGCCATAATTCTTGACCATGTAGGAAACTGTTTCCGATTCGGTGCTATAGAACAAATCAACGACTGGAGTCTCGAAGGTTTATCCAAAAAGACAAAAGAAAAAGAAAATTTACCGATTGTTAGAAGATGTAAAATGTGTTTTGCCATTTTGTCAATGTCGGCAAAAAGGTGTCACCTCTGCAATAGTGAACCTGAAATATCTGAAAGAGAATTAAAATATATAGAAGGGCAGCTCCAAGCTATCGAAAAAGAAAAACTAAAAATTGACCAACAAAAAGAAAGAAAATCAGCTTGGACACTGGATGCTCTAATAGCTCTCGGTATAAAAAGAGGTATGAAAAATCCACACGGCTGGGCTTGGCATGTTATGAACGGAAGGAAAAGAGCATGAACTATAAAGAAATACTTAATAGTTGGGTGTTAAAAGAAAAAAAACTCTGTGTTAAAAAAAGAAACTCATGAAAGAAAAAAAACTCCAAACAGAAATCCTTAAACTCATCGGCTCACACCCCGACTTCCGACTTTTCAGAAACCATGTCGGAAATGGCTACACTGGAACTCTCATCAGTGGCTTTGAAAATGGTATCATCACCCTTGCCAACGCCCGCAGAGGTCAGTTCGGTTTATGCGTTGGCTCAGGTGACCTCATAGGACTACAAAAAATCACCATCACAGAGGACATGGTCGGTCAGGAAATAGCTCGCTTCATCTCCATAGAAGTAAAATCCGAAAATGGCAAACTAAAACCAGAACAAAAAATCTGGCATGACTTTATAAATAGCTTTGGTGGGGCATCCCATATTGTCTCCCACATTGATGAAGCAATAGGTATTTTGCCAGAGTAACTTTGTATCATAAAAAATGAATATCAATTTTATCTTTTTTCTTGACAGATTTTGACACCTCAATTTTGTTGTTTACAAAATAAAGATTGAGGTAGGTATGAGACACAGCTCGCACTCAGACGAATCCTTAGTACCAGACGAGGTGCGGATAGGAGCGACAGAATTGCAAAAGAGTATTCTAACTACGATAAATACACAATTACCAAATTGGTATATAAAAGACGATAACTCCATTACTTTCAAGGGTCTGGTATTATCTATTTCCCACGAATTTACAAACCAGAAGTACACAAAACTTGAAGGCGGTGATTATAACAAACTAAAAGGGGGGCGATATAAAAAATGTGAGCATATAAAAAGATGTGACTGCGTGCCTGTCCCATTATATTGTTTGAGTTTATACGGTGATGATGGACAGACTATTTATTCAAGCTCTGGTAAGATGGCTCTGTCTGATACAGATTTAAATCACCAATTAGAAGCAGTAAAGACTCAGATAAACTCATATTTTAGCAAATTGAAAAAAACAGATATTACCGCAGAAGTAATGCGTAGAACAGCGATAGAGAAACAGCATGAAGCTGTTTTTTTGGCTGATGAGTTAAAACAAATTCTATTGGATAAGCTTTTATCGTCAATCCACGAATTAGAACGGAAAGAAGATGATATCCTTGTATATAAGGGGCTATTCAATTTATCAGTGAATTATTACGACATTCCGCCATTTGTATGTTCCTATCACAAGAAACTATGTGACTGCAAACCTATACCGATTTTTAGAATTACGTTGATTGGAAACAACGGTGTTGTTATATTTAGCGAAGATGACATACAGGGAGTAAAACCTGACTTTGAAAACTATAGCTCTAGGTCCTATCATATTAGGAATATCAAGTCAGCTTTGAAAATAGCGATAGAAGAGAAGAACACCGAAGATATGAGCAAGAATGTAAATAATCTTAGCTTTGACGAGAAGATTTCTCTTGTCACTGATGCAATAAATCAACAACGGACATTGAAAATTATTTATCATGGAGGTACCCAACCTGGGACAATCAGAGAGATAATCCCCAAAAAATTTGATTATGATAAATTGGTAGCAATTTGCCTAATAACACATAAGTCAAAGAGTTTCTTTTTTCATAAAACTGAAATCTTAGATCATGGCGAAGAACCCCCAATATCTAATGATTATCAAGCCTCCAAAAAGAAAAAAAATTACTTATCCAGTGAAATAGAAGAAGCTTTGTCTATTAAAGATATACAAGTATATAAGGGGTATCAGGATGAAAACAAGAACATAACTCAATTCCCATTGCCTATTGAAGATATTCCAATACAAAAGAAATCTCAACAACCAACCAAGGAGACCTTCTATCATCCATCTTGTTTTGAGAAAGAGAATAATTTCGCTAGAATATTAAAGAAATCCTTATCCATTATTCTTATTACCTTTCTTTCATCAACTGGTTTGCTGTTTGGACTTGTATCATTGATCATGATTACAGATTCTGACGAGACAGACATTGCAACTATTATTGTTTCATTAATTTTTGTACTTTTATTTGGTTGGTTCACATTTTCGTTTGTTCGGAAAGCGAAAAGGAAGGGCTGGATATAGTTCGGCCAGCGTTTCACCCTTTCACATCATCCTTTTTATGAGTTGTTGTTTTAAGTTTATTGAATGATATAAAATGTGTTTTCTCATCAAATTCCTTTATTGGTAATAATTCAGGAATGCCATATTCATTTTCGGACGTGTATATTCCTTTATCGAAATTCTCAAACCTGCGTTTTCTACTGGTTTCCATTCTCCATTTCAATAATTCCATGTCAGCTCCTCAACCTTGTTCCGTATATTTCCGCTTCCTATAGCAGCTGTCAGTCGCAAAATCTTCTGCTGAGATTTCCAGCCAAAGAGTTTTGAATAGTTTTTTAACAGATGTGATGGATAACCTGATAGGATAAATTTCCCTCTCAGATTAGACAGCACACACAGCAGTTTTTTGTAATCTCCAGCTGTGAAATTTGCATAATAGGTTTGACAAGCATTGAAATATGGTGGGTCTATATAAAATACAGTGTCAGGACTATCGTAAGTATGAATTATATCAAAAGCATCTGCACAATATAAATGGACATCAGAGAGTCGCTCTTGATGTTTGAGGGTAAACATCTCTTTTTTCCTGAATGCATCATTTGGGTCACCTGGTGAATAGTTGCCGTTATACGAACCATTCTGACAATACCAAAATACAGCAGCTCTCATGATATTCACAGTGTTGGGATTAAAGGGATATTTCAAAAGATTGAATCCATTTCTCAAAGTGGCTTTGTTGTAGCTGATATTGTTGATCATACAAGAGAATTCGTTTTGATAATATTTTATACACTTGTACAGGTTGATGACATCAAAATCTACATCGCTCAAGACCTCAACAGCAGTTTTCTTTTTATCCCAAAAAACAGCAGCCCCTCCACAGAAAGGTTCGACATAGACCTTGTGTTCAGGCAACATAGCTGTGATAGTCTTTGCCATGACCTGTTTCCCACCATAATATGCCATGGGGCATTGAATGGTTGTGAGCCTTGTTTGTTTATAGGGGTTTTTCACGACTCTATGACCTCGCCACATTTGGGGCATAGAAGTGTCTTTTGAGTTTTTCTGTTCACCTTCATTTTCATGTTCTGCTGTTTCATAAAATTGTCGGTCTTTTCAAGTTCTGGAAGTGTCAGCTGGTCGAAACCGAGTGTCAGCTCTTTTAGAAAGCTGTCATCAAAGCCCGGAACATCAAAATCGCTGAAACCTTTGAGAACCTCTGATATGACAGTATAATCATCATATCCGAGAGAAAATATTTTGTTGTCAGCTATCATCAGTTTGTATCTGTCGTCTTTGGAAAGTCCTTTGACTCTGAGGGCTTTTATGGTGTCTTTGCCCATTTCGACAAAAGCCATGAGCAATCCATTACCCGCAAGAACCATGTTGTCTTCATCGATGATAATAGGTCTGGTCTGACCAAACTTTTCCACCGAACGACATATCTCTTTGATTTGTTCTTCAGGATGCCTCCGAATCACGACATCAGCTTGTTTTAGGGTCGTGATTTCAATATTCTTAATATCCATTTTCTATCTCCTTAAATTCCTTGACAGGGGTGGTCATCGTTTCCTATTTGCAAGTCGCCCGAGTATTATCGGCTGTGCGATGTTCACAAATATATATTCCACAAAGCGAGCTATCGTCTTGAAAGGACTCCGCCTGATTCGAACTATATCCTCTGGGTCTAGTTCTTTCTCTATGAGTTTCACTACTTCTCTCTTTTTTTCCTCACCTGACAAGGGCACGAGAGAATCCTCTCCACCTTCTACATTCTCTTTGCAGGCTTGTCTTTCATTCTCTACTCTCAGTATCAGATTGACAATCTCTGCTACGATTGGCGTTAATTTTTGCCAGTCAATATATTGCTTGCCAAAATAATAAATGACTCCGACAGCAATACACACAACAATAGTAATAATAAAATCCATCGATTCCTCCTTGTTTATAATCCGTTTTTATGTTGTACTTTCAACATACTTTTCATAATCTCCCGCAGATAATTACTACTGATCTCTGCGAATTGTTCTTTATGGTGATTTTTAATATTTGCTAAAATCTTTTCTATCTGCTCGCAATATTCTTTGTGCGATCTGTCTCTTTCTTTTTTTAGCTTTTGAGCTTGTTCAGTACCCAAAATAGCTATCATTCCTGTATTGAGTCTATTGCGATACACATCAAATGACATCTTGATAGCAGACCAATTACTTAATTCAATCACATAGAGGTCTAAAATAGTTTTCATGGCTCCGACTAGTGCTGTTGACCGTTCGTTTGCTACATCCCGCCACATTTCGTTTGTAAACTGCGAAAGGTAATAGTTTTTTATATCCGCCATTTTCTTTATGATGCTGTCATTGTTTTGGTTTATCCCAATATATTCTTTGATTTCATCGATGCTATTTCTCAAATCTGTATTAGTTTTCGACATCCAATGTTTGCCGATAATCGTTATGATAGTAACAAATACAGGGGTGATAAATGCTGTTAATATGTCATTCACAAATACCCTCTTTGACCCTACAAAACCCTGCCAGTAAAGGCAGGGCTTTTGTGGGACACAATGAGAACAAGGGGACGTTCCCATCTTTTTATAATAAATTTATTGCTTCTTTCCAATATCCACCCCAAGTCTGTCTATGAGCTTTTCCAGGTCGCCAGTTGTTGATGTAGTAGTTCCATGCGGCTTCTTCATTATCAATCGTTGCTTCAGGTAGTGGGCGTGGATCGCTCAAAAGTAAAAGCCTTGCAAAAACCACCGCTAGAGTGTCCTCGTATTCGAGAACTGACCAGACCGCATGAGGGTTTATAGAACCTACAAAACGCCGACAGAATGTCTCGGCTCTCTCTTTTGTGGTATGGTGGTTTAGAACTCCATTGACACCGCCCATCGCCTCAAACTGCCACAATCCTCTTGCTGGGCCCTTTCGATTGATAGCACTGGAAAGTGGTATCTGAAATCTGTGTGTGAGTCTGCTTTCCTGCATGCCGATGGCATACATCATAGCCAGTGCTCTGTCTGTTATCTGTATTCCATGTGAGACGAGTTCCTGTAGACCTGTTTTTATAGCATCCATTGTGAAAACTTTAATACCTGTAGCGGAGCTCTGGTGGGCATGAAATTTCCTTATCGCTGACACGCTGTTTTCAATTTGTTTTAGCTGATTTTCTATGTTCATAATATCCTCTTAATCTACGAATTTATATTATCTTCTGAAACTGTTATCTCACCAGTTCCGCCACCGCCACCACCGCCTGAATTTGGCGAAGGAAAACTAAACCCATAAAATATCGGAAGGTTGATACTATTCATCCTATTAATCCCCGCATACATAAACATCATAACTCCGCTATTTAGAGTATAGGTGTTGTTGGTGACTGCTCCCTGGTTCAACGAGATCGTTCCTGTGCCCATGAAATAATAAATGTCACCAACCCGTAGCGTGTTTTCCATGATTGGGATTGTTGATGTTATCGAAACATTTCCGCTGATGCGATAAATGCGACTTGATCCGTCTATGACGTAGCCCATCTGATCAATCAATGGAGGGTTTAAAAACTCGGAGCTAAAGACACCATTTGTACCTACCAACGCGCCATTGATAGTGTCTTTTATTTTTGAGGTTTCAATTGCGAAGTCTGCTTCACCTCCAATATGGAGGTTTCCACTCTCCACTACCGAAATATTTCCATCTTGTTCTATAGTGAGTTGAGCGGCATCCTTCATATTTAATTCCCAGCTATTGACCCTTTCTGCATTTGTCAGATAAAGGTGATTGCCTGATAAATGTCCAGCAGTAACTACGCTGTTTTTATCCATGCCAAAAGTGGCAGGCGATGCTAATACAACCACACCCGGAGTCACAGTAGTTGCCAGTGGAATTTGAGATAGATAAACCATCGTCAAAAATTCAATAGCGACATCATGTGAAGGTGGCGCTGTAAAAACTATCGCCGAGATTGGTTGAGATATATCGACTGTATAATGCTCACCACCGATTTGTTTCACACCATCGAGAAACACCGCCACAGCGTTTGGGTTGTCTCTCAATATGCCCATAAACTGGAATCTGGTCGTAGTGCCATCGCCTGTGTGCCTAATCCAAAGCGGCACACCGCTATCACCAGTATGCTCGATCAAAGCCATCAGGTCGGTGATTTGCTGGAGAGTAGCAGCATCTTCGGGGACTACTGGTGTCCCAACTTTTAAACGACCACCTTCGTAGCGTTCTGCGAGTGTGTCGGGGAGGGGGTCTACGCTAGAACCATGAACTCCCGTAGTCTGCGAAGTATGCCGTATAAATTCGTCACGGGTTACTAGTGCCAACGATGTATCTATGAGTAGCTCGAAAACAGAGGTATTGGACACCTCAATGACTAGTCTAATAACCTCCGCCTTTGACGCTCCCTCGACCATTTGTGGTTTATAAGTCGCTGGATAGGATGCTACTGCTATTACTTGTTTAGATATGTCCTTTACAGAAATCTCTCTTATCCAGAATCCACCCACATTTTCGGGAATATAACCCTCGATGACAACCCATGATGGATTATTTGGATCGATAAATAGGTCGTTAACAGATATTTCGTGAACTTCGTTTCTCAGGTCGGTTTGACCCTCTATTGGTGTATAAACATCACCATCGCCATCGCCTATTCCGATAAAAGAGAGTTTCAATGTCTCTCCCTGTGAAATGGCATTTAAAATCGCAGATACCCCAGCAGGAGTGAGTATCCCTTTATAAATCTGGTCTGAATTTGCCATTAAGCCTCCTTATATAAAATCACCCATTATTAACAAGCACCGTCAAATCATGTGCGGGCATTATAAACTTGATACTATTCCCAACCCTCTCAAAAGAAACCGATGGATTCAATGTAAACTCGGGAACTGTTGTATCTGATTCACTTTCACATTCGACAATCACCTCTTGACCTTCAAAAAAAAGACCTGCGGATGTCAGTCGAGATACCTTTGAGGGGTCACTCGCCACGATGCTCGCTCTGTATGCGTCTTTGTGATTTATCGTCACCCGAATCGTCTGGGTAAACTGTCCTGTTTCTCCAGGTTGTAGAGTCACTGGTTCGATGAGGACTTCTCTATGAGTAAGACCCATTTTTGACGTAGTCGCACTATCGGGGAAGGGGCGTTGTATCATCAGCTCTTTGTAGGTCTGTGGCTCTACGCCTATATTGGTTGCCATGATACTGATTTGTGTGTCAAAGTACCCACCACTAGTGTTATAACCAAAGAAAGTAACCAGACTCGTGAGATATTCAGTATTAGTAGCAGGGGATATGAGATCCGTGTCGTTTTCATTGTCAAATGGCTGGTCACTATAACCCAGCTTTATGAGAGGTTCATTGGCGTTTTGGAAATCATAGATCAATGCTCTTGTAATGCTGATGTCTTCAGCAAAAATCGTGCCGTTTGTAAACTTCCAATCAGGTTTTACAAATGGTAACCCAGGGGTAGTTTGGGTTATTGGATCTGAGCTATTTACTATGTTAGATGGAATTTCTGCCAGCAATGCTAGTTTGAGCAATCTTTTCAGATTATACGAAAGTTTCTCATCTATTTTCATCACATATGATATTTCTATTATACGCCCAACAGGAAATGAAAAGGGGATATTCTCGTAAGCTAGCAACGCACCATACCCACTTGATCCACTCATATTCACAGTTTGTGATGATCTTAGTTGTAAAAACATTACAGAAAGAGCTCCTGATCCGCTATTTTGCCTCTTTTCAGAATACCTCATTATATTGTTCTGTTCATCATATTCATAAACTCTGCTACCTGTAATGAGCGTTGTACCGGCCATATCGTTACCAGAGCTTATAGTACTTACATTTAAAGTGGTTGATCCCAGAAGTTTCATTACATCAACCCGTAAGTGGTTGTCTGTTGATAAATTTCCAGTTTGGCCTGAGAAAATGTGATATATATTTTGATTACTACCTATATTATAAAGATTTGCCTGATCCGCCACCATATTTACTATCAGAAATCTAACAAAGCCACGTACTATCGTATTCGATGGCTGCTTGACTGTGGAAACTACTTTTTCTCCTGTCGCATCATACATTTTTATCTCGACATATTCTTCACAATCTGTCATCAGATTTGTTTTCATTTTTATCTCCTTTAATCGACATCACCATTATTCGCGGATTCGCTATGCTGTCGTTCGACTTCCGCTTGTTTGACACGCTCATAAAAGGCTTGAATTTCCTCTTTTGTCATCACCTTCCCTGAAGCAAAGGTTTCTATATTATGTGACATTTTCCCTCCTAGTCTATAAATTTTATTACACCAGTTGCAAAGTTTTCAAAAGTCACGCACAGGCTGTTATACTGCTCTGGCAAAACATAATCACCAGTTGCAAAGTTTTCAAAGGTCACGCACAGGCTATTACACTGCTCCGGTAAAACATAATCACCAGTTGCAAAAGAACCGAGCATATCTATGTCATCATCATCAGGATCAGGACGAGGTGGTGTTGGTGGATTACCTATCCCCAGAACCTGCCCACTTCCATATCCGTATGTCCCTACACCGAAAAACAGCTTTGCATTGTTGACTATCCGTTTGACAAATTGTGGGTAGACGATGCCAAATTCTGCTGTGATCAATGACACTCCAGTGAATACACTAAAACGAACATTCAAGAGGGTCGTTATACGTTTTAAATGTGACCTCACATTCTTTAGATTTACGATCAAACGCAGGACATCTTCATAAAACCCTTCTTGTAACCCGAATTTTGAAGTGTCAACTATTGCCACAAATTCATAAGGTTCGAGCTCATGCACTCCACCATAATCCTGCCACCATTCTATGATTTCTATCGGCACTTTTAATAGCTCCGATGTCCGTTCTATACTATATCTTGTGCCTTTGTACATCTTTTGTTGAAATGCAAACTTTATCAGATCACGCTTTTCATCAAGTGATGCAGTCAGTGCCCATCCATCAAAGAAATTTAAATTAAATTGCCATGCCAAGTCATCAATAGTAGCTTCGTCTAGTTCATCAATCCTGCTATAAATCAAGAGGCTTTTTGTCCTCTCCTGCATGTCACTATACAGGTTATCTAATACCTCAGCAGCTGCCCTGATTTTAGGATCACTATTTATGCTCGATGGCATCAAATCAATAAATTTAAAATTCCTCAGTTCCATTATACCACTGCCATCACTCGCTTTCGACTCCGCCATCGATTATCCTATCTGGATTCTCGATAAAACTGGCAACCACCGTATCATCCAAAACAGTGAAAACAAACGGAATCTCATGAACAACATCATCGGTGCTGATCAGCTGCTTTAGTTCCACCCGCTTTGCACCGGCTGACAAACACAGTTTTATCAGTTTATCAGGCACGACGTCCCGACCTGCTTTTTCAGTTTGCCATCTTTCATATTCTGCTACGGCTTTTTTGATTGCTTCTTTGATTGCTGGAAGTTCCACCGCCTGAGCATCCGTAATCCACCATTTCACTGTATAGTTGATAGGCTCTTCATGGATAGGATGCACATAAATCAAGTCCGTCAAAGGTCGTTTTTGGTCTCCACTAATACTAGATACATGACCATAAACATCAGAAACTCCAAACATCTCTTTCACTGCGAGAATTTCAGCTCCATCAAACTCAGGAACTACACCACCTTTTAGCATCACAAATATCTCTACAGTGCCTGGTACAGGTGAGATCACCACCACATCACCGATATTACCATGAGCGGTAAAACTCCAGTAGATATAGGCAAGACGACTACCAGCAGTCGTAAAACTCTCAGGACGAAGCCGTATCCGGGCTCTCAATTCGCTGTCATTTTCGACATCACTCCCGCCAGTTGTGGTTGTTATATTTTCAACCTCATCGATAAAAGACACGCTGTCAACAAGCCTATTTATCTGTCCAGGTAGCAGGTCGTTACCTATCACACCATCTGTCAAACATGTCGCTGAAACCTCGCCTGACAAAGACCCAGCTGGTATTATCACCACAGCATCAGTAGCAAAAAACAATTTGCCATCGGGAGTCACCCGAGTACGCATCGGAATGATAGTGGGAAAATTCCTTTCAGCCTGAAGTGAAAACTTGATAGTAGTCCTCGCAGGAAATGATCCTAGGCGGAATACATTCAGCCATGCTCCCAGATGCTCCAGATAATTTCCCGTAGCATAGCGTAAAAGGTTCTGTTTTGCTGTCCAGTCTAGTATTGCGTTGTCTTGACCCCTGATGGCACACAATGCCATTAAAAATAACCGCACTGGGTCATCTGGAAACAGAGTTGTGTTCATCAGACCCTCATAAATCGTGATAGCTGATTTTATGAGTTTGTCTGTATCCACTTCCGCAAAAACAACGTCTCGTAGGTTCTCTAGATCCATCTATTCTTCACCTACGTCAACGACTGAAAATTCTCCATCAATGTAATAAAGATGCTGATTGTTTCCATAATGTGGAATACTTTCAACTTCGACTATCACATGACCTTCCGCCGGAACTGCATCACCTATGAGGTTCACAAGTCCATTTGATTCATAATACCTGATTTTGAACATCTCTATGTCCTCCTTATAATTCTATATCTGACCATCTTGTCTATCATACCGTCGTATCGATCACTACGATTGACGTGGCTTCTGTATGTGACCCAACGTATAATTGCGTGTCTACGAGCTGGAAGGATCCATGCCTACTACTCGGCAAACCTGTAATCTCAGAAAACGTGTTATTTGTAGTATCGATCACTACGATTGACGTGGCTGCTGTATTTGACCCAACGTATAATCTCGTACCTACTAGATAGAAGCTAGTATATGTCCTACTCGGCAAGCCTGTAACCTGCGTGAATGTATTATTCGTGGTGTTGATCACTACCATTGTCGTGGCTGCTGTACTTGACCCAACATATAATCTCGTGCCTGCAAGATGGAAGGTTTGATATGTTCTATTCGGCAAGCCTGTAATCTCGGAAAACGTATTATTTGTAGTGTCGATCACTACCATTGTCGTGGCTGCTGTACTTGACCCAACATATAATCTCGTGCCTGCAAGATGGAATCTAGTATGTGTCCTACTCGGCAAGCCTGTGATCTGCGTGAATGTATTATTCGTGGTGCTAAGCGCTACGATTGACGTGGCTGCTGTATTTGACCCAACATATAATCTCGTATCTGCTAGACAAAAATGAATATACTGCCTACTACTCGGCAAGCTTGTAATCTGCGAGAACGTATTATTCGTGGTGTTAATCACTACGATTGATGCGGCTGATGTACTTCCACAAATGTATAATCTCGTGCCTGCAAGATGGAAGGTTTGATATGTTCTATTCGGCAAGCCTGTAATCTGCGAGAACGTATTATTCGTAGTATCGATCACCTCGATTGTTGTGGCTGATGAACTTGACCCAACGTATAATTGCGTGCCTACTAGATAGAAGCTAGTATGTGTCCTACTCGGCAAGCCTGTGATCTCAGAAAACGTGTTATTTGTAGTATCGATCACTGCGATTGATGTCTCTGCTGTGCCACCATGCTCAATATATAACTGAGTGCCTACGAGATGGAAGGCTTGATAGCGTCTATTCGGCAAGCCTGTAATCTCGGAAAACGTATTATTTGTAGTGTCGATCACTACCATTGTCGTGGCTGGTGAACTTGATCCAACGTATAACCTCGTGTCTACTAACTGGAAGTAAGCATGCGGCCTACTCGGCAACCCCGCTATCTCACTAAAATAACTTACCACCACCTCA
>Ga0099364_10005724_pt1 | contig 18361 bp, 12 predicted proteins | sample TergutTh196P3_FD_73070 | JGI IMG/M metagenome (GOLD analysis project Ga0099364, IMG submission 73070) | Microcerotermes parvus P3 segment gut microbial communities from Pointe-Noire, Republic of the Congo - Th196 P3 | ecosystem: Host-associated > Arthropoda: Insects > Digestive system > Gut ...
CCGATCACGGCATCGGCAAAACCAAAGTCAAACTGGGCTTCACCCGGCGGATGGGCAAGGGGCATATAAAGAGTTTTCTTCTTCGCGACCATCGCCTCCATTGCTTTACAAACGGAACGATAGCAACCGGTATAACCTTGCTCATCGCGGAGACGCTCGAAAATACGTTTCTTCGTGTGCCGTTGCTTCCGATGGGATGCTTTATCTTCTTCCAGATACCCTTCGATGAAAGATAAAAACGGAGTGAGTTTCGTGTCGGTACGCGGCGGACGTTGATACCTGTCGGGCTCGACATTCTTGGAAATCTTGTCGATGGTACGAAAGTTAAGATTGAAATGTTGGCAGGCTTGGCGTTTGGACATGCCTCGGTCAAGGAGGCGACGAATCTTGGACCAAAGTTCCCTATTTTGCAGCATGGGTTACGAAGAGGGAAAGGGCTGGGACAATTTCAGGAAAACTTCCTGAAATTGTCCCAGCAATGCCCGCTTCTGGGTGAAACCCGCGCTGCACTTTTCAGATTCCACACGCTGCACTTTTCAAATGCCGCCCGCACAATGTGCCGACTCTTTCCCACATTTCAATTATTTTCACTCACAAAGGACAAAAACATGAAACGCGTCTGCTTTGCTTTTCTCATTTCTTGCACGGTACTATCCGTTGGCAACCTATTCGTTGCATGTGTACTGGCAACGGAGATCCCGTTCATTGAACTCCAGGGACATAAAGGATGGGTCTATTCCATCGCCTTTTCTCCATATGGCAAACGGATCGTGTCCGCAAGCAGGGACAACGACTTTGATTCTAGCGGCTTCTTTCGGTGTTTTTCCTTGCAATAACTTACCAAGTGTATGTTCGACAATATAATCCACAATGTATTGTGGCGTGTAATAAACGCCGCTTTCCTTGCGCAACTCTTTGTCGAGAATTGATTCGTAGTACGCTCCGAGTTCCTCCGGTTTCATGCGTCTCCCTCCACAATCGCTATTTCCTCGTCGGTCAAACCGTAAAGTTGATAGACAAGTTCATCTATCCGCTTCTCAAAGTGGGCAATTTTTCCTTCGAGTCGTTGTCGTTCCGCAAATACCGCCTTGGGAAGATTCGGATAAATGTCAAGTAATTGCTCCACAGCATGAACAATTTTATCGTGAGTAATTTTATCTGATTCATGCGATAAATTGAGTTGAGGTAACGGAATAGATTCTACAACCTGCGTTTTAACTTGCGCCATCGCTTTGCCGCGTTCCTGCGAAATAAAATGATAGATTTTGTTCAAGAGCCTACTATTTAACAAACCCAAAACAAATTTCGGCGAAAAACCATGTTTGGACAATACAGTGTGCAACGTGTTATCTGTATAATATAAACCATCTTTTTCCTTGTTAATATAGCAAGCAATGAGATCATCATCCGTCTGCCGCAACAGAATCTTTTCAGCCGCTAAATGATTGTTGATATCACCGCACCAATGCCAGTATTCCTTCTGTTTACTCTTCTTGCCTCCGCGCCCAATGCCCGGTTTATTCAACGGTTCATAATTTATATCGCACCATTTATATTTTGCGTTGGGTGAATTCCAATCGAAACAATATCGAGATATTTGCCGTCCCTGCAAAACCTTTTTCAAACCATTGCGTTCTTTTGTTTTGAATAAAATTTGACTACGGCAGTTGCCCGTGTGCATACCCGTATCCAAGACAGAACATATATCTTTCAATTTGCCAAACTTGGTGAACTTGCTAAAAATCGGAACAAAATTGTTTCCGATGATAAGTCGATTGTGAACAAGATGCGACGACAATTTATAGGGAACTTTACCGCAATCGATCCGCTTAAAATTACGAACAATAGTCCTGTCCAATTTTTCCGGTGCATATACGAATCGGCTTGTTTCGTAGGTACGGCTGGGACTCGGACGTTTGCACAAAACAAAAACTGCTGTGTAAATCGTTGCTTGCGGGAATGTTTCGGCGGGACATTGTGCAATGTTTTTCAAATCATTTGCAAAGAACAATTCACGAATTTTTGCTGTACTTCTAAATCCCATAAATCCGTCATTGACAATCAGCGAAAGCAGACCGCCGGTTTTTGTTAATTCGTAATCCTTGAAAATAAAATGGACATACAAGTCGGCAACATAATTCCACATCGCTTGCAATGATGCTGTTGTTTCCTCGGAAAGATGCTCTTTCTTAACATAAGGCGGATTGCCGATGACAGCATCGAAACCGCCTTGTTTGAAAACATCGGGAAACGCTTTGCGCCAGTTAAACGGCTTAACAGTCCGCTCGACATCTTCGCTAAAACCCAAATCATAAAAACCCGTATCAACCAAACTATTCCCACAGCATATATTCCCATCAATATTCGGCTGCAACCGTTCATGATAAACTTTCAATCGTTGAAACACGCTGACATGTTCGCCTTCCATACATTTTAGTAGGAGACTCAATTTCGTAAATTCGACAGCGATGGCATCAATGTCAACGCCGAAAATGTTGTTCAACAAAATACGTTTCTTTTCCTCAATCGTTAATTGTCCATCCGGCGTAAGAGGATCGGACTTTCTACCTTTCGACGGCGGAAGATGTATAGTATAATAATTGCGATGCCAATTAAGCAGATACTGATACGCTCCCAACAGAAAACAGCCGCTGCCGTATGAGGGATCGACAATTTTTATTTTACTTGCCTCTTTCGGTGTTTTATTCTCTAAAAGTTTACCGAGTGTATTAGCAACTATGTAATCGACAATATATTGTGGAGTATAATAGACTCCGCCCGCCTTACGAACCTCCGGCTTTTCTTCTACCTTCGCATATCTGCCGGAAACAATGCGAATCGTCTTGCCTAAAAAATGTTCATACGCATTGCCCAAAACCTCCACAGGCATCGCTTGAAAATCATAAGGACCCGGATAGTAAAGTCCCTTAACAAAATTAGCAAGAAGTTTGTTTTCGACAATAAGATTCTTGCTAACAGTATCTTTTTTCATGTCGAACAGACCAGCATTGTATTTATCATCTGCCAGTTCAAACAGCCCATATAGATTTTTGTATATGCCGTTTAACTCTTTTGTGTTTAAGGCTTTTGCTAAATGACCGATTTGTTCAATGTTGCGGTCTTCGGCAAAACGGAGAAACACTACACGATCCAGTATTTGCTGGACAGCAAAATTGAGTTCCGGTTCGGTCAACTCTTTATTGTCGCGAAAAACGGCAGTGGCAAATTGTTGCCGCCAATCTTCCAGAAACATCAGGAACGAATCGTCGACCGTTAGGATTCCTTTTTTCAGTTCATCGGTATTTGTATATTTTTCTAATCCGCCGCGCCGGACGTTTTCGTAGCCGAAAACTTCCCAGAGATAATCGAAGCCGGGACGAATGTCGCCGAGCGTTCTTTGCTGACCAGAATAATCTTCCATCGACAGATAGTTTAGTCTGGCTGTGCTTGCTTTATCTTTTATGTCAGGTTTTTTCGTACAATCGTAGACGGCGAGTTCTTTGAAGTTGGTAACGATGCTGACGGCGAGGTTGGCACTCCAACCGTATCGGCGGAGTTGAAAGGCGGCTTGGTCGGCTATTTTTCCTTCTTTGAGGTTGAGGTTTGGCTTTTTTGCTTCGACGATGAATACTCTTGATGCTCCTATCCAGAAGGAGTAATCGGAGGATCGGCTTGTTCCGTCTCCGACGAGTCGGTTTTCGAGTCTAACGGAGCGGTAGGTGGGTGCGAGTCCTTCTTTGTTTTCGATGTCCCAGCCGAGAGCGGCGAAGAGCGGGTTGATAAAATCTTCGCGGCACTGAGATTCGTTGTATTCTGCGCCTTCGTAGTGTTCTCGCTGCCCGTTAAACTTTGCAACGAGGACGAGTATTTTCTGCTGGGCGATGTCCCTGTCCATGTCGGTATTTTAATAAAATTGTTAAATTTTGCAATCATTTAGTATGTCAAAAATTTTCGAGTAAGTTTGCGGTGAGTCGGAGTGGAGTCGGCGGCGAATCGGTTACATTTCAACGGGATGGCAGTTTTTTACGGGAACTTTGGCAAAAGCATGGTAAATTGCATGGGCTACCGAAAAAAGTGTTATAATTCTCGGAGGTTATTGCATTATGCCAATCCGTTCACGATTATTCAGTTCATTCCTTCTCCTTGTCTTTACACATGTCAAAATAATGAGGTAAGTGAGGTTGGCATTTTGATACTCCATAATGTTACCGAATAGACAAACGTGTCGCCGGACTGCGCCGTCATATCAAACTCAATCCTACGGCGATCCAAATCGGCAGTGTCAGTGCCGTAAAGAGCGAGTTGCTCAAAATCGTGTCAAATGCCGTCTTCGGATCGCCGCCGTAATGTTTGGCAAGTGCCATCGTAAAAATGGCAGAACCCGTCGCTCCATGAATGACCAAAACCTGCTTGATTTCAATCGTACAGGGCAGCCAAACGGCAAGAGTGATAAAAATGACCGGCATAACCGCAAGGCGAATCAAGACCGACCAGAAGGAAATCTTTAACGTACAGGATAGCCGCTCCCTAATTTCTTTTCGATGAAAATGTTCCGCAAAAATCATTCCGATCAAAATGATCGACAGCGGAATTCCGGCGGCACCCAAAAGTTTGATTGCCATCAAAAGGAAATCAAAGCAGGGAGCGACATGTGTGTGAAAAGCGTCTGGGACAAGCCGACTGTTGCCGAGCAGATTCAATGACACCGAAAGGACGATGGCGATGCTCGGAGCGTTGATGACCTGCCGTAGCGATTTGCCATCCATTTTGCCCATCAGGGTAAAGAGTATGATTGTCCAGACGGCAAGTTCGACTCCGAGATTTTGGACGAAGAGTACGCCGAGCAGTCGGTCATCGTTGGGAAAGATACCGACTTCGATCATGGCGATGACCAATGGGATTGGTACGAATCCGTAGTTGAAATTTCCGACGCAACTGGCGAAGGTTCGTCGTTGTTTCCATGTTTCCATACCGTTGAGTTTTTTCGGCAGCAGTGCGACGCAGAGTCCGAAGAGGATACCGACGGCGACGAGTCCGAAACTGAGTAGCGGCGGCAGCCAGAGGTTTTGCGGATCGGAAAAGGCGTTGGTTTTTAAGACTCTGTCGAAGATGAGGCAGGGGAGCAGCAGGTCGACGGTCAGTCGGAGCAGTGGTTGTTCGGCTGCTTGTGTAAGTCGCCCGGTGCGTCTGAAAAACACGGCGACACCGACGATGCAAAAGATGGAAAGAATCGCTGCCAGTGCAACGGAAAAGGTGTGGAACATGGGGAAAGGAAAATGTCTCGGTCATGCGATCTGACCATGTATAGTATATCGCAAGTTTGCACAGGTTGGGTGGCGACCGCCCGGCGGTCGGTTGCCTACCTGTCATTTTTTGGTGTACTACTCATCTGTCAAATTGAAGTCAAAGGATGGATTTTTTCCTTTCACTACCGTCGCCGTTAGCCCGGAGCCGCTCGCCGTCCTGTATTTTTCGGGAATCAAACTTTTGGTAACCACACCGCTGGTCCCTCGAGACGCTTTGGCAGCCAACCGCTCTTGTAACTGGTCGTAGGTAATCTCTCCTTGTCTATGCGCCTCCTCATCTGGGTCGGGCGGTGTCGGCTCCCATTTTGTAACGGCAACACGATACTCGCCGGGCAACGCACCCCGACCGCCGTCGACCGCACCAACGGAAGTCAATGTAAATCTACCGTTCGCATCGGTGACTCCCGATGCGGACTCTCCCTCTGGAGAAACAGGCTGAAAACTTACAGAAGCCTCTGCGACCGCCTCGCCATTGTAAGTGATTGTCCCCTGTACATAGGAGTATTTACTGTCTGGATTGCTGCAACCGGTCAGGACTGCAATGAACAAAGCGGCGAGGATTGCCGCAAAACAATTGTTGTACTGCATTGTGAAAATTAAGGTAGTGATTGTTTGAAGAGTCTATCTCCATTTCATCTAACACTCTCATTCTACTTCAATCGGCGTTAAAGTCAATTCCCTTTCGTCGGACACTGTGTCATAGAATTTGATGTTTTTCTCACACAGAGACACGGAGGCACAAAAGAAACAAGGGGCAGGTCTCTCTCCTTTATGCCTTTGTGTCTCTGGGTGCAAAAACAAAAAACGAAACGACACAATGCCTTGAAGCAAAACATGTTACGTTTACAGACCCGGCGGTAAAATGTTTGCACAAAACAAACAGAGCCCGTATCGGCAACAAACAGAGCCCGTATCGGTAGATACGGAATTTTCGGCTTCACACCGGTCTGTCGAAACGTTTTCACAAAACCGTAACATTGTAGAGTGTCGAAAAGACAACCTCATTTTCAACTTCATTTTTCTGACAAAAACAACCTCAGTAGCCAAAACGTTCCAAAATAATCGACCTTATTCCCTTATTTTTCCGTCCAATAAGGTAATGAGGTTGGGCATTTTAGAAACTTCTTGCTACTGAGGTAGTTTTGTTATTGTAAATGAGGTGAAAAAGAGATTTTTAAGGCTTCCGCCAGAAAATGATATACCCACTAGACAGTCCCTCCGTCATTGCGCTACGCTCCATTCCGGCTTTTGTTCATGGTTACAAAAGCCGGAATGTTTTAATAATTATTGGGGAAGTGTAATGACGGCAGCGGGTAGGAAACTTTCCGGCGGAAGCCGCACGCGACTGACCGGCGGTCGGTTGACTACCTTTGTCGCCAAAAGAAAATCTTGCACATCCACTGCTGACCAGTCCGTTGGAATTGCAAAGGGATAATAAAAGCGTTATAATGTCTGGGACAGTGAATTTTGGAAAAGGCATACATGAGTACAATTTTAGCGGATAAACTATTGGAAACCGTCTACGTTCAGGGAGCGAGCGACTTGCATATTGCCGTTGGGCAACCGCCGGTTTTGCGGTTGCACGGGCGACTCGTCAAACTCGAAACAAAAGTCCTCGAACCAGACGACACCATCGCCCTGATGAAAAGTATTGCGCCGGAACGTTGCCAGCAGGAACTCCAACAGTCAGGAAGCACCGACTTCGGTATGGCATACGGCGACAAAGCACGATTTCGTGTCTCCATTTTCAAACAGCGCGGGAATACCGGTATGGTGCTTCGGCAAATTCCCAACAAATTGTTGAGCATGGAACAACTGAGTACACCGCCGGTAATGCGAGACCTCATCGTGCGCTCTCGCGGCTTGGTGCTTGTAACAGGTCCCACAGGTTCCGGTAAATCCACGACGCTTGCCGCCTGTGTGGATTACTTGAACGAAAACCTCGATCACCACATCATTACGATTGAAGACCCTATCGAGTTTTACCACTACCATAAGAAATCGACGATCAATCAGCGTGAAGTCGGCGTTGACGTTCCCACGTTTGCCGAGGCGATTCGCCGAGCATTGCGGCAAGACCCCGATGTCATCCTCGTCGGTGAGTTACGCGACCTCGAAACGATTGAAGCGGCAATCACCGCCGCCGAAACGGGACACATCGTCTTCGGCACACTTCACACATCCAGTGCTGCCGGGACGATTAACCGTATCATTGACGTTTTTCCAACGAACCAGCAAGATCAAATTCGGACGCAACTATCGACCGCTATCATCGGCATTTTAGCGCAGCAACTCCTGCCGCGTATTCAAGGAGGACGTGTCGCCGCCTATGAAATGCTCGTCGTTACCAGCGCGATTGCCAACTTGATTCGGGAAAACAAGACGTTCCGTATTACTTCGTCGATCCAAACCGGACACAAGTTGGGAATGCAACTTTTGGATGACCATCTGTTCCGGCTCTGGCGGGACGGCGTTGTTATAAAGGAAGATGCGATTACCAAAGCGAACATGCCGGATGCCTTGGCAGACAAGATGCTCAAGCACGAGCAGGGACTCGCCGACGAAGACGAAGAAGACGGAGAAGACGAAGGAGACGATGATCCGAAACCCAAAAGGAATCCGAAGATTAAGTATACGTAGAATTAACGTTTTAGTATGATACACTAATGACAATCAAGCCGGGCAACGTTTTCGATGCTTTTACCAAGCAGATGTTCAGCCGCGTGGTGGTGTTCGCCGATTTTTTGGCGCATTACGCTGATCCGAAGTTCGTTGCCGAAATTGATTTGAAAAAAATCAAACCGGCACCAACACATTACATCGGCAAAGACGGCGACGAACGGATTGCGGACTTGGTTTTTCAATGTCCATTGAAAAACGGCAGAGGCAACTTGATGGCGGTGATCGTCTTTGAACACCAGAGCGGCAACTTAAAAAGATACCGCGAAAATTACACAAATACATCAGTGCGATTTGGGATGCAGAAACGAAAGAAGGCAAAAAGGTTTTGTCGGCACCCTATTTTATCCTGTTGCGGACGGCAAAGAGACCGCATCGGGGGGCGTACCCCAAAATGTCAGATTCGTTGCCGAAGGGACGCGACGGTAAGCCGCTGGGTAAGTTGGTGGAGATTGAATACGATGTGGTCGACCTGCCTGCTTGGGATTTTCACAAGTTGGTCGGCGGCACAGTATTACGGTTAGCATTGGGTATATTGCATAAAATGACAGGCGGTGCCGACGACGAATTCCCAGAGGCGTTGTTGCCGCTTCGGGAAATTTCGGACGGAGAGCAGCAGATAGAATTGACGAAGGAACTGTTAGATTTTGTAGCAAAGGCAATGCAGTCTCACAATCGGCGTTTGGAGTCAACAATGGTAAACAAGGCATTGCAACCGGTATTTCAAGAAAAGGAGAAGACGATGATAAAAACGATTTTTGAAGAGCAACAAGACATCGGCGAAGCAAGAGGGCGAGTCAAAGGCAAAGCCGAGGGCAGAGCCGAGGCAGTTTTGACAATTCTTCGGACGCGGTTCAAAAAAGTTCCGAAAGATACCGAAAATGCAGTCCGACGAATAAACGACTTAATAGCGTTAGATTCATGGACAGTTCACGCCATGACCTGCCAAACAATAGATGAATTTTCTACGGAATTGGGAGTCGGAAGATAACACTTACAGGGTTGGCAGGAAAAATTAGCAAAGAACAAACAGAACCCGGTGCGGCAACACCGGAGCTTCCGCTCCGGGCTCTGTAAACTTTTTATCCGCCGGGGCTGTAAAATATAAACTATTGACTGAAACGCAGAAAACCCTAAGCATTATCGGCGGCGGATTGGCAGGAATTGCCGCCGCAGAAGCCGCCTGCACGCGAGGGTATCGGGTTGGTCTCTTCGAGCGATCCGGTGTCCTCGGCGGTAGAGGAGCGTCCCTCTTTGAACCAACGAAAAAGCAGTGGATCGACATCGGACAACATCTAATCCTCGGATGTTGTACAAAAATTCTCGCCCTAAACCGGCGACTCGGACTCGAAAACTTTTTTGCACGCTCCGATATTATTCCTTTTGCAACACTCAAACGACAACACTGGACGCTAACCGCCTCGTCTTTTCTCCCCAAACGCTGGCAACTTCTCCCCTCTTTTCTTGCAATGCCGGTGTTGCCTTTCTGCGAGCGGCTCCGAACCGGTCTGCTGCTAAAAAAATTAGGCGGTGAAACGTTGCCGGACATCACGATTGCAGAATGGTTCAAACAACACAACGTCTCGCAAAATGCTCTGGACGCTTTTTGGCTGCCCCTTATCTTGAGTTCGTTGAGCGAAATGCCGGAGTATGCCGCAGCGAAAGCCGTGCAAAAGGTTATTCGGGAAGGTTTTCTCACTGGACGAGAAGGAATGTCGATTCACATACCGACGGTGCCGCTGCGGACGATTTATCACGATGCCGCTTCGAAAGCACTTGCGGAGAGAGACGTATCGCTCCATCATTATAAAAGGCTCCGGCGATTGCACTGGGAAAGAAACAATGATGGCGATCCGCCAACGATCACGGCGTTGGAATTTTCCGATGGCGCATTTGAGCGTTCCGACCATTACATTTTAGCGATTCCGCCATTCCAACTTTGGAAGGTCTTGGAAGCCTCTGATTTGACTTGCTGTGCGGAGCAACTTGGTTTGGAGCGTTTCGAGCCTGGTGCAATCACGACGGTGCATCTTTGGTTGGATCGTCCTGTGTTGAGGTCTGGCAGGCGTTGCTGTGCGTTGTCGGGCGGCATTGGTCAGTTTTTATGTGCGCCGCATGATGTGGAAAACTATTACACGGTGGTTATTAGTGCGGCGCATCGTCTTTTGGAGTCGGAGATGACGACGGGCGGCAGTGCGGATTTTGCGAATCGAATTTTGGAGCAACTTCGGACGACGTTTGACATTCCGGCGTTGCAACTTTTGCATAGCCGCACGACGACATGTTTTGATGCGATATTTTCTCCTCGACCGTCGATTTATGTTCAGCGTCCTGAATCGACGGGACTTTTTACGAATGGAGCGATTGCCGGTGATTGGACGCAGACCGGTTTTCCGGCAACGATGGAGGGTGCCGTCCGCAGCGGTCTCACCGCCGCAAATACCGTCATAGAATCCGCATCAGAACCCGCCGCATAAGCAAGGAGGGAGTCCTTCCATTCTCCTACTGTCCTCGGTAGAGCGGCACGCCCGGCTGTTGCGGATGGGGTATCTGTAACGGATTGCCCATCGGCACCTGCGGAACCGCAGGAGTCGGAACAGGAGGTTGAACCGGTTGAACCGCCGCCATGTCGAGAGGAACCTCCTTCCAACCACGAGGAACATCAGACTTAAACCACTGCTCCAAAAAATCCAAAATGTTGCCAAGAGGATTGATCTTGGTCTCTCGCAAATCATACACCTTGTACCCCTTACCATTGATGTCATACTGCTTTAATCCCCGCGCACGCAAGTTTTGTTCGAGCATAACTTCAATTTCCTTAAACTCTTGCTGGTCTTCAATCAAGAGCGGTCGGGCATACAATACGATGGTGCCGCTCTGCTGTTGTTCGAGTCTCATACTGAAACGGCGTTTGAGTTCATCCGCCTTCGCACCGAAAATCAAAGGCAATGGACTGTCTGCAATTCCCTTTCCAATCATTTCGGGCGGAACATTGATCCGATAGACCGTCTTCGCATTGTAGTCGTATTTGAAGACCGTTCCTTCTTCAATAAGTATTTTTTCTGCATGAATATGCGGATTCTTGTCCCCATCCCGCGCAACCCGTTTGTTGTCCCGCCACTCCCCCTCAATAACGGAAAGGTAACGCATCGGACTGGAATTGTATTTGAAATAACCGAAAGAAATCTTGTGCGGGACATTGGGTTGCGCCCCCGGAATCGTCGGGTCGTAATCGAAGAGGTAAAAGTCCACTTCGTACCGCTTGATATTGGTACTATACCTCTCCCAACGAACTAGGAATTCGTCCAGTTCTCGTTGTTCGGCGGCATTCAAATAGTAGGGAATAATCCTACTGGGCGGCTCGGCACGTCCCATGTGCATCAAGCCCGGTTGTGTTCCTACTGCCGGCGGTTGAGCGGCAGGATTCGCCGCTATCTGAACCGGTTGCCCCATGTTCGGCTGCCACGCATTGGGTTGTCCCATGTTTGGGTTTGGGTGTCCCACATTCATTCCCGTCGGTGCCTGTGCGTGTGTGACGACAGGCTGTCCCATCGGGGGTTGTCTTATCTGCTGGGGAGGAGGCTGATAGATGGACTGACCGCTCGGCGTTCCGAAGCCTTGCGCTCCAAGGGGAGGCGTTTGTGTCGGTTGCGTCTGCGTCGGCTGTACTTGGAGCGGCTGTGTTTGAAGGGGGTGCTGCTGTACCGCTCCTTGCTGGACGGGCGATTGCTGAAGCCGCATCTGTACCGGCGGCTGAGATTGTCCGAGAACCGATTGAGACAAGGCAGAGGCTCCCCAGCAAAGGGCGACGAACGAAAGTAAAAGGATAGAACGATAGCGAAACATTGCCGGATTGTGAAAAATACGTTGGCAGAGTATAGTGATTGTTACCGGAACGGTAAAGAGCAATTTTTTCTGGTTATGCGGTATCTGTGGTAAAATGCGGTGTCAGCCTAAGGCTTCCGCCAGAAAGTTTCCTACCCGTTGCCGTCATTACACTTCGTTTCATTCCGGCTTTTGTTAACGTTGAACAAAAGCCGGAATGGAGCGCAGTGCCATGACGGAGGGTCCGTCTAATGGGTATATCATTTTTTGGCGGAAGCCTAAACACTCCTTACAGGGCTGGCGGGGAAAAAGTTCACAGAGCCCGGTGCGGCAGCACCGGATTTAGGAACTCTTGCCAACCTTCGGGCGAGTTGTTAGACTGTTGCTACAGGTTACTAGGTTGTGCCGTTTATGGGGGCGGTGTACGTCGAGAGTTTCTTTGGCGACATCGATTCCAATGTAATTTGGATTTTCGTTTTGTGTTAGGGTTAGTTTTTTTCCTGTTTTCTCATCCTTGCATATCAAAATCATGAAGACCTTTTTCTATTCCCTTCTCATTGCTCTATTGATTCTCCCCGTCGCCTTCGGACAAGGGGAAATGGAGGCGTACCGCGAAGCCGCCGCCAAAGAGCGACCGCTGCAAAGCGACATCGCGATTGATCCGATTGCCGAGCAGGAAATTCCCCTGTGCGAACTCGTCGTCTCCGATGACCGACGACAAATGACCCTCTTGAGTCCGGCAACTCCGCAGCGAATCGTCCTCCGCCGATTCTCCGACACCGACGGCGATCCGAGAGGACAAGTCGATCAATGGTCATACTTCCAAAACGGCATCGAAGTCTATCGGGAAATGGACACCACCGGCGACGGCAAGCGGGATCAGTTTCGATGGCTCAACAGTGCAGGAACACGCTGGGGACTCGATATCACCGGCGACGGTAGAATCGACCAATGGAAAGAAATTTCCGCCGAAGAAGTCTCCCGCGAAATCATCCTCGCATTGGCAACCAATAATGCCCGGCGGTTCCTTGCCGTTACTCTGAAAGACGACGAACTCAAAAGTCTCGAACTCGGCGAAGCATTCAACACGACCGTTGCTCGAAAGATCGCCGCCCTGCCCGCCGGCTTTGCGGATGCCGCCGCTGCCGTCACCCTGTCTAACGATACCGAATGGTATCAACTCAGTGCCGCTCTGCCCGGTCTCGTTCCGGCAGGAGAACAAGGCAACCGAAAGGATTTACTCGTCTATGAAAACGCTGCCGTTACCGTCGGCGATGGAGGTAACATTCGGCAAGTTGCCGTCGGAACGCTCGTGAAAATCGGCGAAAATAACTGGCGGGTAATCGATCTGCCCAAAAATTATGATGCGGAGCAGGCTTCGTTTACGTTCATTCTGCCGGTTCATGCTCAAGGCAGTACGGGACCTGCCGATGGGGAAATCGTGGCGATGATGAATCAAGTAACGGCACTGCGGAATCAAATTCCGACGTTGCCGATGGAACAGCGACCGGCAAAACATCAAGAAGTGGTTACGTTGCTCTTGCGGATTGTCGAAAAGTCTGTGACGCAAGAGGAGCGGGAAAACTGGATTCGGGAAATTGCCGATACCATTATGCAGGCGGTGGGAGCGGACGAGTTTCCCAGCGGCAAGGAACAGATTGCGGCACTTTTTGCGACGGTTAACCGACCGAACACGCAGGAACTTGCCGCTCATGTGCGGAGCCGGCAAATCTTGGTGGAGTATTCCATTGCACTGGCATCGCCGGATAGTGATCAGATGCGTGCTTATAGCCAATGGCTTAACGATTTGGAAGAGATGGTAACGACGTTCCCGCGAACGGAAGCCGGTTTAGAGGGGATGATGCAATTGGCTTCGTTCAAAGAGATGTTAGACCCGGCGAACACGGAGTCGATTAGATGGTATAGACAGGTGATTGAGACTGTTCCCGGCGGACATCAGGCTGCTAAGGCGCAGGGTGCGATTCGGCGTTTGACTGCCGAGGGGAGAGAGATACCTTTTCGGGGTTTTACGGACATAGCGGGTAGAGCGTTTGACATTGCGGAGTACAAGGGGAAGTTTGTCTTGCTTTGTTTTTGGGATTCTCGGTCGGCGGCGCAACTTCCTATATTCAAGGCGGTTACGGACAAATTTGAGGAGTCGGGTTTGGTCGTGATTGGTGTCAATCTTGATTTTGATGAGGCGGCGCTTCGGGTGTCGATGCGGAATGCTCCGCAGTCGTGGCGGCAACTTTACGCACCGAATGGTTTAGATGGGGCATTGGCAACGTATTGGGGAATTATGACTCCTCCCTGCATGATTTTGTACGATGGCGAAGGCAAAGTGGTGCGTACTACGATGACGACGGCGGGAGATTTGCAGCAGACGTTGACGGAGTTGGTGAAGTGAATCCAGAGGCGGTTCCAGCCCGGCATGCCGTTCCGCCCCCCGGTTGACACATGTTGTTGTACAATGGCAACGTCGCTGGTTGGGAGGGTTTCAATCATTGGGAATATCAGGAGGTTACAATGAAGACTTTTTTGCCTCTTCACCAGAATCTGTGGGTACAAATTTGTCTAACCGCTGAATTGGAAAACCATCCTCGTGAAGGAACGGCAAACTGAAGGGGGTTGAAGGGCGATTTGGCAGGATATTGGTCGCGGCGTATCAACCGCGAACACCGATTGGTTTACTCGATTGAATATGAAATCGTTAAAAATCCAGTTCAGAGCCGCAACCGGAAGGTTGCGATGCTAAAATTATAAGTACAGCGACCTTCCGGTCGCGGCTCTGAAGTTAATGATTAGAGGTTACGATGTTGTGCAAACTTGTCGACGGACTGCCGGACTCTCGACTCTGTTAAGGAATCTCTTCCCCCCCCGCGGAAATATGCTAGAATTCATCGTGTAACAGTGCTGTACATCAAAAAAGAGCGTCAAAATGAAAAACGGAAGATTTGGACAATACGGAGGACAATACATTCCCGAAACGCTCATGAACGCAGTGCTAGAACTGGAAAAATCCTACACGTTCTACAAAAATGACACTGGCTTTCAACAAGAACTCACGCAACTGCTGACCGATTACGCCGGTCGTCCTTCGCTGCTCTACTTCGCCGAAAAACTGACGAAAGAATTAGGCGGAGCGAAAATCTATCTGAAACGAGAGGATTTGAATCATACCGGCTCGCATAAAATCAACAACGTGCTGGGACAAGTCTTGCTGGCGAAAAAGATGGGCAAAACACGAGTCATCGCCGAAACCGGCGCAGGGCAGCACGGTGTCGCCACCGCCACCGCCGCTGCTCTCTTGGAACTCGAATGCGAAATCTTTATGGGCAAAGAAGATACCGAAAGACAAGCACTCAACGTCTTTCGGATGCAACTGCTGGGAGCGAAAGTGAATCCGGTAACATCAGGAACGATGACGCTCAAAGATGCCGTCAGTGAAACACTGCGAGAGTGGACTGCCAGAATGAACGACACGCATTATGTTCTCGGTTCTGTCATGGGACCGCATCCCTTTCCGATGATTGTCCGCGACTTCCAAAAAATTATCGGAGAGGAGATCAAGGTTCAACTATTGGAACGTGAAGGTCGTCTGCCTGACTGCGTGATTGCGTGCGTCGGCGGTGGAAGCAATGCCATCGGTGCGTTTTACGAATTCTTGGAAGATAAAACGGTTACGCTCATCGGTTGCGAAGCGGCAGGCAGAGGTGTCGATACACCTGAAACAGCGGCAACATTAGCGACGGGCAGCGTGGGAGTTTTTCACGGCATGAAGTCTTATTTTTGTCAAGACAAATATGGACAGATTGCGCCGGTCTATTCCATTTCGGCGGGTTTGGATTACCCCGGCATTGGACCGGAGCATGCCGAATTGTTTGACACTGGACGAGCGAAGTATGTAGCGGTTACGGACGATGAGGCGGTTTCGGCATTTGAAACGTTGGCAAGAACCGAGGGAATCATATCGGCAATCGAAAGTGCGCATGCGGTTGCGCACGCCGTTGTGATGGCACCGAAAATGGAAAAGGACAAGATCATGGTGGTCAATCTTTCTGGACGCGGCGATAAAGATGTTGCAATGATCGCAAAGTACAAGGGAGTCCATGCGGGGGAGTAAAATAGGACACCCCCTTTTGGACTTTTTCCACGGACTCTAAACGTACCCTCGGTGTCTATCCAGTAGGTGTGCAAGTTTGTTCAACGCAGGTAGGATGCCGACCGCCGGGCGGCATCGTCGGCGATAGCCGACTGGGGGTGTTCGGTTAATCCAGCCTTCCACGTTCTCAAGTGCGGAGTACCACACGCAACCGCCCGGCGGTCGGTTGCCTACCTTTGTCGCCAAAAGAAAATCTTGCACGCCTACTGGGTGTCTATCAACCAGCCCGGTCAAATTCCGTCCACAGGTCGTTCAGTCCCGCCTCCGCTGGTGTACCGCCAAACGCCACCACGCGATAACGCAATCTCAACTCTTCTCCCTGCGGCAAAACAAAGGGATTGTTGCCTAACCAGTTCATCGGAGTCGGCGAAATGTTGCCGTAGTCTCGAGTGAACCAAGGACAATTATCGAACCTCGGATGCGGCGACTTCGAGGGACAAAATACGGCGATACCCTCAACGATTTCCGCCTTCGACTTGGCACGTTTTCCGTAGAAGGCAATCCATCGAGCCGGTTTGCCGAGCGTGTCCCTTTCTCCCTTTGCTCCTTCCGAACTTTCCATCACTCCGCCTCCCGTCGGTGCCAAATCGGGAGAGCATCGCACGCCAAATAGCCCATGATTCGTGTTTTGCACCGTAATGTCGGTCAATGCCTTCACCACGAAGTCGGCATCAAGAATGTACCGACTGTCATCCACAATCTTGACCACGAATCGGCGTTGATCTTCGATGATGGGATCGTTGTCCCCCTGACTCCAAAGGCACCGGTCAACAATTTCGGCGGACGTTGGCGTGATTTTGAATTGATTGCCTTCTCTGGCAAAGGAAGGACCCTGCGAAATGATTTGTCCTTGTGGTAAGATGTCCTGCCAATAGTTACCGCCGTTGACTCTATCGAGTCCGAAAAAGACTCCGCGATGGTGAGGCCACGGTCGTCCCGTTTCCGTTACCAAGGGCAAGCCGCTAATGGGTCCTGCCATCGGCGAGAAAAACGGATACTTTTGACTGGGATGTGCCCGATAGGACAGAAGCACATGGTTATCATAGGAGACCCAAAGTTGGTGCAACTGGTGCCTTCCATTTTCGGTGTCAGGATAGCATGTCAGGTGTTTCTGCGGTCCGTCTCCGGCGTTTGAGATGAAGTCTCTGGGATTGACGCTTGTTTCTTGGGCACTGAGTCCGCTCATTGCCAATCCTGTGCCTGCCAGAGCAAGCGATGTCTGTAAAAAACGTCTTCTGTTCATAGTGTTGCGTGGAACTATCTTGAGGAAATATGCGCACAGTATATCACATCGCTGACGAAAAGCCAAGATTGGGGAAAAGAGTTCAGACCGTTGATCCGTTGAATTAGTGTCGGGGGTGTTCAACCTTTTATGGGCTTTTTGGTCGGATGGGTGTTTGCATTGTCGCAGTTTAGGGGTGGGCGGCGGCACTGAAAGACGGCAGACGGCAATTTGCAGCAGACGCAAGCGGTGGTGCATCATTCTTCCTGTTGCCGTCTGCGGTCTTCTTTATTGTGATCGATTGGCGTGTGGTCGGGCGAATCGAATTGCCCTTATTTCTGCCGTACTCTACTCCAGCCAATGGAAGCACTGCTGGAAATTGCCAAAGATGACTGGGCAATTAAAGATGCATATCATCTGAAAATACAAGGCTTTCTCGCTCTGATATGAGTGAGCACTATCGCAATCGTCGCAGGCGGCATTTGTTGCGTCCTTTTCGCACTCTTGACCGGGAAACGTTGACCAAAAAGAGATACGAGAGGACGCAAGCCGACACAGAGCCAAATCCAATGGAAAGAGTTTCCGAACAAGGCTAGTATCTACACGCTCCCTGTACAGGTAGGTTGCCGACCGCCGGGCGGCAACGTGCGGTACTCCGCACTGGAAACAACGTTTGATCCATGCATAGCGTTTTCCGACCCCCAGTCGGCTATCGCCGACGCAACCGCCCGGCGGTCGGTCGCCTACCTTGGTCTCAAACGCATCGACGGACTGGTGCAGTGACCACCCCGCGAGACGGGCAACAATCAAAAAAAACAAAACAGGTACTACCTTGCTATAAAAGCAAAAATGGGTACAATACCGGTGTCTAAACCATGCCGAAAGGGATGCGGCAACACACAAAAATATCGGAATAAAAAATGGATATCGCCACTATCTGGGCAATCACTTTCGGCGTACTACTCGTCTTCATCGGATTCAACGCACTCATCTTCGTACACGAATTCGGACACTTCGCCGTCGCACGACTCTGCAAAGTCCGATGCGATAAATTCTACCTCTTCTTCGACTTCTGGGGACTACGATTCTTCCGATTCAAATGGGGACAAACAGAATACGGACTCGGACTCTTTCCCCTCGGAGGATACGTCAAAATGCTCGGACAAG